>Ga0209474_10002456_pt1 | contig 17009 bp, 12 predicted proteins | sample GraSoiAngelo_145_FD_185902 | JGI IMG/M metagenome (GOLD analysis project Ga0209474, IMG submission 185902) | Grasslands soil microbial communities from the Angelo Coastal Reserve, California, USA - 14_1009_05_20cm (SPAdes) (version 2) | ecosystem: Environmental > Terrestrial > Soil > Grasslands...
CCACGTCAGCACCGGATTGCCGAGGAAGCGATGGAGAAACGGCATCGCGCCGGGATGGATCACGCCGCGAAACCGGGAACCCATCACCAGCTCGTCGCCCTGCCGCAGGCGGGCGAGGAACCGCGGCACGTCCTGGAACTCGTAGCTGTCGTCGGCGTCGCCCATCACCACGTACCGGCCGCGGGCCGCCTCGATGCCCGCGCGCAGCGCCGCTCCGTATCCCTTTTCCTCGACGTGGATCACGCGGGCGCCGGCGGCACGGGCCAGCTCCGGCGACCCGTCGTGCGAGCCGTTGTCGGCGACGAGGATTTCCGCTTCCACGCCGGCGGCGGCGCAGGCCTCGAGCGCCTTGCGCACGCAGGTGGCGACCGTCTTCGCCTCGTCCAGGCAGGGCATGAGAACGGTCAGCTCGACGGCCGCAGGTGAAAGTTGCGCGGCGACTCGCATCCATCGACTGTAGGGGCCGCGTGGCAACGCAGGCAAGAAACCGCGAGGTGCTCGAATGCAGGAAGGTGTAGGAGTGGCAGCCAGTCCCGACCGCGTCGACTGGCTCTGCGCCGCGCTCCTGCTGATCGTCGGCACGTGCCTGTGCATGGTGACGTTCTCCAGCAGCAAGTGGGGCGCGCAACCCAGCACGGAGGACGAGTTCGTCTACTTGTTCCAGGCGAAGACGCTGGCCGCGGGCCGCCTCAGCTATCCCTCGCCGCCGCTGCCGGAATTCTTCGAAAGCGCCCACATCCTCGTCGCTCCGCGTTTCGCCGCGAAGTACCTTCCCGGCCACGCTGCCGTCCTTGCTCCCTTCGAGCTGGCCGGCGTTCCCTGGCTGGGACCGTGCCTGTTGCTCGGCGCGACCGCAGCGATGCTCTTTCTCGCGGCGCGGATGGCGGGCCTGGTCCGGGGTGCCGCTCTCGTCGCGCCGGCGCTCCTGCTCGGGGCGACGAACGTCTTCCCGTTCTTCGCCAGCTATCTCTCGCAGAGCAGCTCGCTGGCAGCGGTCACGGCATTCTTCGTGGCGGCGATCGCCGTCCAGCGGCGGCCGTCCGGGGGCCGGATCGCGGCGCTGTGTTGCTGCGTGGCATTCGCCGGCCTGGTGCGGCCCTTCACGGGGGTTGCAGCGGCCATCGCCGCGGGCGCGCTTCTCCTCTTCCTGCGCATCCGACGGCAGGTGCCGCTTCGCGCCCTCGCGTGGGCCTTGCCGCCGCTCTTCGCGGGAGCGCTGCTGTGCGGAGGAGCCTGCAAGGCGACGACCGGCTCCTGGACCACGCCGCCGTGGGCCCTGTACGCGAGGCAGTACATGCCGTTCGACGGACCGGGGATCGGCGCTGTGCGGGAGGTGGACGCAGAACGCGGGTTTCCTCCGCACCTGATGGGCCTGCACGACGGCTTCCTGCAGACGCGGCGCAAGCACACCTGGTCGCATCTGCCCGCGGAGACGCTGCGCAGGCTGCGCCTCGTCGCCGGCCTTCCGCCGGCGTGGGCAGTGATCCCGTTCTCCATCGCCGGAGCGTTCTGGCCCCCGCTCTGGCCTGCCGGCATCTTCGCTCTCGCGTTTTTCGCCGCCTCCTCCACGTTCCACGTCGGCGGCGCGATCTACAACCTCGAGCTCTATCCCTGGCTCGCGCTCGCTGCCGCCGCCGGCGCCGAGACGGCGGTGCGCGGCGCGCTCCGGCTCCGCCGCCCGCTGTCGATCGCCGCGCTCGCGATGCTGTCCGTCGCCGGCCTCTGGACCGCGGCGCGGGCCGGCCGGGAGCTCCATGCGGTGCTGACCCGCGCGTCCGAGCGGCCGTGGCGGTATGCGCGCTGGGAGCCTGCCTTCGAGTGGTTGCGCGAGCAGCACGCGGTCGTCTTCGTCCGCTATCCCCGCGGATGGGACGGGAACGTCGACCTCACCTACAACGAGCCGGACCTTGCCGGCGCCGATCTGGTGCGCGCCATCGACAAGGGCGAGCGCGACCGCGAGCTGCTGCAATACTTCCCGGACCGGCCCGCGTTCATCCTCGACCCGGTCACGCTGCGCGCGGAGCGGATCCGCTGACGAAGCGGAGCTCGAAGACCGCACCCGGCACGCCTTCCCGGTTGCGCGCAGCGATGGCGCCGCCGAACCGCTCCATGGTCGCGTGGCAGAGCGCAAGGCCAAGGCCGCTGCCCTCTCCCGGCGCGGCGGTGGTGAAGAAGGGCTCGAACAGCCGGGAAAGGGCCGCGGCCGGAATGCCGCTTCCGTCGTCCTCCACCAGCACCACCACGGCGGAGTCGTCCGGCCGCGCCGAGACGCGGACCCGCGACGCTCCGGCGCGGGCCGCATTGGCGAGCAGGTTGACGAAGACCTGTGCCAGGTAGTGCTCCTCGCCCTGGATCGGCGGCATCCCCTGCGGCACGCAGTTCTCGAAGGTCACCCGCGCGTGCTGCGGCGCGACCGAGGCCGTGGCGAGGTCCACCGCCCGCCAAAGATCGAGCGTCTGCAGCGGCGCTGGCGGGCGGGCCAGGTCGAGCAGGTCCCGGAGGATCCGGTCGATGCGCGACGCCTCGCGCTCGACGCGCTCCGCGTACCCCTGGACGTCCTTGCCTTTAGCGAGCCGATCGCGCATGAGCGCCGCGTAGCCGATCAGCGCGGAGACGGGATTTCCCACCTCGTGCGCAACGCCGGCAGCAAGCCGCCCGATGCCGGCGAGACGCTCGCTGCGCGCGAGATCCTCGCGCGCCTCGCGCAGCTCCTGGTTTGCAGCCTCGAGCGCCTCGATCTGCGAACGGGTCCGTCCCCGCTCTTCACGCAGTCGCTGCGCCAGCCGGTTCACCGCGGCGCCGACCCGGCCCACCGCGTCGCCTCCCTCAGGCAGCAACCCCGGCCCTTGCTGCTCCGCGCCGACCGCCTCCAGGGCGGAGTCAATCCGCTCCAGACGGCGGCCAATGCCACGTTCGAGCAGCCAGACCGCGACCACGACGAGGACTGCGACAAACACCGCGAGAGTCGCGAGCACGCGGCGGGAGAGCGTCCCCAACTGCTCCCGTACGGGCCGCAGGTTCTGGCCGAGCTGGATCGACCCTCCTGGAACGTCTTCGCAGAGCAGCAGCAGCTCACCGACCCGCTCGCCGGGGGTGGTGCACGGGCGGTCGAACTTTCTCACGCCGGCGACGTCGGGACAGCTTCCGCCGGAACATCGCTGGACGACGTCGGCGAGGCGAGCGCGGGCGTCGGCGACGGCGCGGCCGTAGATGCCATCGCGGACCTGCAGCAAGAGCACGATCGACAGCGGAGCGATGGGGACGAGCGCCGCCGCGAGCACAATGGCGAAGAGTCGGAGGCGAAGGCTGGCGCGCTCCCCGGTCACGACAGCAGCCGGAAGAGCACGGCGTTCCAGCCCGACACCAGCCGGTCTCCGAGGAACAGGTACTCGAGCGCGCCCAGCGCGAGGAACGGGCCGTAGGGAACGGCGTGCTTGGGCGGGACCCAATCGTCGTCGCCCGACACGGCGGCGGGCGGAACCGGGTCGGCGGGCGCCTGCGGATCCCGCCGGGTGGCGATCAGGATGGTCCCCACCACCGCGCCTTGCAGCGCGGAGAGGAGGACCACCGGGAGAAGCGCGGACCATCCGAGCCAGGCGCCGATCGCAGCGAGGAGCCAGACGTCGCCCCATCCCATGGTCTCCCGCTTGAGCAACCGTTCGCCGACGAGCGCGATCGCCGCGAACGCCGCGAATCCCGCTCCGGCGCCGATGGCGGCAGCCTTCAAGGTCACCGCCCGGTTCCAGATCGGGGACAGGAGCCCGAGCGCGAGAAGCGGCCAGGTGATCTGGTGCGGGAGCAGCCAGGTATCCAGATCGATGTACGCCAGCGCGATGAGCGCCGAGACGAAGACGAAATATCCGAGCGCGGCCCAGGTGGGACCGGTGTGCCGGAGCACGGCTACCGCCAGCGCCGCGGTCAACAGCTCGACCAGGGGGTATCGGGGACTGATGGGAAGGCCACAGCTGCGGCAGCGCGCGCGCAGGGCGAACCAGGAGACGAGCGGGATGTTGTCGTACCAGGCGATGGGCTTCTCGCAGCGGGGGCATCGGCTCGCCGGCCTGACGATGCTCTGCCCTTTCGGAACGCGCGCGATCACCACGTTGAGGAAGCTGCCCACCACCGCTCCGGTGGCGAACACCCAGAGCGTGAAGAAGAAGGGCATGCCGCGCGCGACCTCCGGCACTACGACGTCACCGCCTTGCCGCGTGCGCGGGAGACGAACAGCTCCTCGAGAGAGCGCCGGTGCGGCGTCAGCGACACCACGGTGGCGCCCGAGGAGACGGCAGCCGAGAGCGCCTCGCGCGCACGCGCCTCGTCCGTGAAAGTGAGGACGGTGGCCCGGTCGCGCTGGAGCACCCGCGTTCCGTCCTGCCCGAAACGCGCGACGAGATCGGGCGCGACGTTCTCGATCACCAGCTCGACGGCCCGAGCCCCGGGGGCGACCAGGTCCCTCAGCGCGCCACAATCGGTGAGCCTGCCTTCGACGAGGATCCCGACCCGGTCGCAGATCGCCTCGACGTCGGAGAGGATGTGCGTGGAGAAGAGCACGCTCATCGGCTCGTCGAGGATGACGATGCGCGGGTCGCCCATCAGGGCCTGCGCGAGCGCCAGCCGCTGCACCATGCCCTTGGAGAATTTGCGGATCGGGCGATCGACCCGTCCGGCAAGGCCGACCCGCTCGAGGAGATGCGCCGCCCGCACCCGCGCGTCCGCGCGCGAGAGCCCCGAGAGGCGGCCGGCGTAGACGAGATACTCGTCGCCGCGGAGGAATTCGTACAGCGAAGGGTTCTCGGGGAGGTAGCCGAGGTTGCGGCGCGAGGCGACGCTGCCCACGCGCTCTCCGGCGATGAAGGCGTGGCCGGAGCTCGGCTTGACGAATCCGAGCAACATCTTCAGCGCGGTCGTCTTGCCGGCGCCGTTCGGGCCGAGGAGCCCGAAGATCTCGCCGGCCCGAACCTCGAACGAGAGATCGGCGACGGCGCGCACACGTTTCGCCCAGAAGCCCACGCGATAGGTCTTGTTCAGGGATTCCGCGCGAACCTGCGCCTGCATGCACATCCTGTAGCGTGGCGCGACGGGACCGGGCAACTTCTAGCCGCTGCCGCACCGGAGGTGCGGCTTTGCGGCTCCTTCTCGAGACTGTACGGATTGCCCGAGAACTGTACAGGCCATTTCCCGCGCTCTAACGTCGGGTCGAATCGTGATCCCGCGCGAACGACTTCTCCGCCTGGCGCCGATCCTGCTCGGCTTCGCGCTCCTCGTGGCGTTCTTCGCTCCGACTCTCGATCCCGGGGTCCAGCTCTACTACCGGGACACGGGCCGTCTTTACTACCCGGTGAAGCTCTTCATTGCCGAGCAGCTCCGCGGGGGACATCTGCCGTTCTGGGATCCGCTGACCGAGTGTGGCGTCTCGCTGCTCGGCCAGGTGACCCCGGCGCTCCTCCACCCTGCCACACTTCTCTACCTCGCGTTTCCCTTCGACCTCGCATTCAAGCTCAATCACCTGCTCGGCCCGCTGCTGGCGGGCATCGGCGTCTACCGCTTGGCGCGGCGCCTGGGAGCGACGTCTTGGGCTTCGCTCGCGGGCGCCATCGCCTACGCCGGCTGCGGATACGTGATCAGCGTGACGGGATCGAACCTCCCCTATTCCCTCGGCGCGGGCAGCGTCCCCGTGGCGGTCGACGCGGTGCTGGGATTCGTGGACGCGCCCTCGCTGAAGCGGTTCACCTGGGCCGGGCTCGCGGTGGCGCTGATCGCCTACGCGGGAGAACCGCAGGCGATGCTGATCGCCGGTCTCGTGTCGGGGGCGTGGGCGCTCGCACTTGCCGTTCCCGACCGCAGGCGGATGGGGCGCAACCTGGGGCTCGTCGCTGGCTGCGGCGCAATCGCGCTGGCATTCTCGGCGCCGGCGGTCTTTCCGGCGGTGGCGGAGCTGCGGCGCAGCAACCGGGGCGACCCGCTGAAGGGCCGCGACCGCACCGCTTTCGCCAACCATCCTTTCCGGCTGGCGGGCCTTCTCGTTCCCCGCGCCTTCGACGATGCCCCCGAGGTCGTCGACGAGGGCGTTTCCACTCCCTCTCCATACACGGAGTACCTCACCGAAGCGGACGCGGCGTTCGCGGACTCGATCGTGATTGGGGCCCCTGCGCTCCTCCTTGCCGCCGCCGGCGCGTTCGTGCGCCGCAAGGGGACGCTGCTGTTCTCGGGCGCGATCCTGCTCGCGCTCGCCTCCACGGGGACCGCGTTTGGGATCGATCGAATCCTGTTCGGCGCAGTTCCACTCGCGGGAATCTTCCGCTTTGCCGAAAAGCTGACTGGGCCGGCATCGCTTCTCTTCGCGCTCGCGGCGGCGTTAGGAGCGGATCTCGCCCTCGGTGGTACGCGCCGTGCCGCTTTCCGCCTGGGTCTTGCTGCCGCCCTCCTCGCCGCCGTTGCGGCCGGTCTCGCCGTCATCGTCGGCAGGAACGCGCCGCACCTCGCGCAGCTGCTGATGCCGCAGGGCAAGTCGCACCGCCTCCTTTTCGCCACCACGTTTCTGCGCGAGGCGCGCGCCGGTCTCTTCGACTGCGCGGAGCTGACGCTGGTGGTTGCGTTGGTCGCGCTCTGGCGGTGGGCGCGCCAACAACCGGCAACGCCGCTCGGCGCCGTCTGCTGCGCCGCGTCCGTGTTCGCCTCCTGCGGTGGCCTGCTCTACAGCGCGCCGGTCGCGGTCGTGCGCGGTCCGTTCGATCTCGCCGAGCGGCTCCAGGCGCGGGCCGGGCCGAGCCCCGACCGCTGGCGGATCTTCGTCAATGACAAGGACCCGCTGCGGCTCGGCGGCCTCTCGGCGCGCGCCTCGGTCACCGCGAGCATGTCCCAGGCATTGTTGCCGCAGTTCAACGCGGTGGCCGGCATCGAGGGAATGGCGCCGTACTTCACCGCCAGCGATCCGGGTTACACGCGCGGAATCATCGCCACCCCGCGCACCTTCTTCAACCTCTTCGGCGTCCGATTCGTCGTCGACATGCCCGGCGCCTTCAGCGACCGCACGGCGCGCGAGCGTAACTTCCACAAGGTGGGCTTTGGCTACTGGGTCGGCGAGTACGCGCTCCACCCCCGCGCGTTCGTTGTCGGTCGCGCCTCGCGCGTGGCCGGCATCGACGAAGGCCTCGCACAGCTCACCGCCCCGGGTTTCGACGTCCGGCACGAGGCCGTGATCCGCGGTCCCGGCGCTCCCCCGTCGGTTGAAGGAAACCCGTCGGCCGCCGAATGGCAGCGAACAGCTCCGGGCCGGATGAGCGTCCGGGCGCAAGGGCCCGGGCTCCTCGTCATCGGCGAGCACTTCGATTCCGGCTGGCGCGCGACCATCGACGGACGGCCCGCACCCGTCGTCGAGGCGGACCTCGCGGCGCTCGGCGTCCTCCTTCCTCCGTCTCCGGTGACCGTCGAGCTGCGATTCGTTCCGGCGGGCCTGTTGCCCGGCATCGCAGTCGCGCTCGCCGCCATCGCCTCGCTCCTGCTTGCCCGCTGGGGTCGCCGGAAGTGGGTTCCGGTAGGCTGACAATTCACGTCACCCGCGCGACAGATCCTGTCTCTGCCGCACGCCGCCGCATCGAAGGTTTCGGAAACGAGACGTTTTCTTTCTCTGGCCCGACCCTTGCTCTACCGTCCGCCGTCGTCTTTCCCAAACGGAGACTCCCATGAAGAAGCTCGTGCAGAAGGGCTTTACACTGATCGAGCTGATGATCGTCGTGGCAATCATCGGCATCCTCGCGGCGATCGCGATCCCGAACTTCATCAAGTTCCAGGCGCGGTCGAAGCAGAGCGAGGCGAAGGCAAATCTCAAGGCCATCTTCACGGCGCAGAAGGCGTTCTTCCAGGAGAAGGACCGCTTCTCGACGCTGACCGGCGAAGTGGGCTTCGAGCCTGAGCGCAACAACCGGTACGCGTACTTCCTCGCCGGCACCGGCACGATCGAGCCCCGCACCGGCACGTCGCTCGCGGTGGCCACCACGTTCACCGGCGTCGCGGTCGACACGTTCAAGTACGGCAGCGCGCTGGATCAGACGTACGGCGCTACCGCCTGCTCCTCGGCCGCCGGTCTGACCGGCACGCCGGCCACGCGGTTCGACGCCATCGCGCTCGGCAACATCGACGCCGACGCAACGGTCGACCAGTGGAGCATCTCGAGCGACTCCCGTACGTTCACGTCCAGCGGCAACTGCACGGCGGATACCAACAACCCGTCGGGCGAGCCGGCCAACGACCAGAACGACGTCAACCTGTAGTCGCGCCCGCCGAAGGCGGGTTAGCGACTATGTTTTGAGGCTGTACAAGGCGGGGGTGGCCGGAGGGGGCCATCCCCGCCTTCTTTTTCTTGGAGGCAAATGGACCCTTGCTACTATCGATCCGTGGCCCCTGTGGTTCGCCGTAGCGCGGCCGTTCTCGCGTTCGCGCTGGCGATCGCCGCCGCCGGGCTGCTGCGCGGCGCCGCGGCACGGATCGCGCCTCCCGCAACCGAGACCGTCCTCGACATTCCCCCGGTCCCCGGAGAGGTCGCGCGCGCCCTCTCCTTCGGGTTCCGTTCGCTGCTCGCGGACTTCACCCTGCTCCAGGCCATCCAGCTGTTGCCGTCGCGGCATGGCGACATGACCGCGGAGGTCGCGGGCCCCATCGATCGCCGGCTCTTCCGCTTGCTCGAATATTCGGTCGAAGTGGACCCGAAGTTCGCCGGCGCCTATCGCTTCGCCGCAGCGGCCCTGCCGCACGAGACGTCGGACGGGAAGGTCTACGGCGTGCTCCACGCGATGCAGATCCTGGAGAAAGGCGTGCGCGAGCGGTCTGACGAGTGGCAGATGGGCTTTCTCCTCGGCTTCCTGCAGTCGTACTACCTGCACGACTTCCCTGCGGCGGCGCGCAGCTTCGCCACCGCCGCCAGCCTGCCGCATGCGCCCATGTGGATCGGGCTGCTCGCGACGCGGCTGGCGGCGCAGGGCGGAGAGCTGCAGATCGCCACCTCGCTGGCGGAAGCCATGCTGGTCCATGCGAACGAGGAAGAAACCCGGAAGGAATGGCAGGACCGCGTGGACGCGCTGCACATGGAGCGAGACCTGCGCGCCATCGAGGATGCGGCACAGCGCTATCGCGAGGTGAGAGGAGTCCCCGCCCGATCGGTGCAGGCGCTCGCCACCGCCGGCTTCCTTCCCGAGGTGCCGCGGGAACCTCATGGCGGACGTTACGTCCTGGAAAGCGACGGCATCGCCCGCTCGACCGCCGCCGAGCGCCTGCGCGCGTACGGCCTCGACATGAGATTCGAGATCCATTGATGACCGCCGTCTGGACCATCGCCTTCAACACGATCCGGGAGCTGGTCCGCGGCAAGCTCCTCTACAACCTTCTCCTCTTCGCCGTGCTCTTCGTCGCCGGGTCGCTGCTCGTCGCCCAGCTCACCATCGGCAACTGGGTGCGGATCATCCTCGACATGGGGCTCGGCGCGCTGGAGGTGGCCGGCGTACTGATGGCGATCGTCATCGGCGTCGGCATCGTCGCCGGCGAAATCCAGCGCAAGACCATTCTCCCCACCCTCGCCAAGCCGGTCCCGCGCTGGACCTTCTGCGTCGGGCGCTACGCGGGCCTGGTGCTGCTCCTGACCGTGAATGCGGCGGTGATCCTCGCGGTCTTGCGCATCGTCCTCTGGCTGGCCGGATATCCGCTCCGCGCCACCACCCTGGAAGCGGTGGGGCTTCTCTGCGTGGAGTTCGCGGTGCTGGCGGCGGTGGCGATCCTGTTTGCGAGCTTCTCCACCCCGATCCTCGCCGGGTCGTACGCCTTCGCGGTGTTCTTCATCGGCCATCTGCTGCCGGACTTGAGGCTGTTCGCCGACAAGTCCCAGAGCGCGGTGGGAAAGAACCTGGCGCGCAGCTTCTACCTGCTCCTGCCGGATCTGGAACTGCTGAACCTGAAGTCGCACGCCTCCAACGAGCTCTCCGTCACCGCGAGCTACGTCTGGAACGCGGCCGGCTACGGACTCGCCTACTCGGCAGTAGTCCTCGCGCTCGCCATCGTGATCTTTTCCCGCCGCGATCTCAACTGAAGGCTCAGTCTTCGGCCGGAGACGTAATTACCCTTCGTTGTCGTCGGGGTCGTCTTCGGCCTGGCCCGAGAGCTTCTTTACCCGGTGCCGGAACTGGCGGAACGTCAGGCCGAGACGCGCTGCTGCGTCCTTCTTCACGCCGCTGGCCTCGGTGAGCGCCCGGTCGATCAGCTCGCGCTCGACCTGCGCCAGGTACTCCTCCAGCGAGAACCCCGCCGGCAGCGGGCCTTCCGGCGAAAGGGCATGCACGCCGTTCCCCCGCAGGACGGCCGGAAGCGCGTCGACCGCCACCTCGTCGCCAGTCGAGAGCGTCACGGCGCGCTCGATCAGGTTTTCCAGCTCGCGGACGTTGCCGGGGAACCAGTATTCGGAAAGACGCCGCTTGGCATCCGCGGAGAGCCGGGGCACCGGACGCCCGTGCTCGGCGGCAAACCTGCGGAGGAAATGATCGGCGAGCGGGAGCACGTCCTCGCGGCGGTCCCGCAGCGCCGGCACCCGGATCTGCACTACGTTGAGGCGGTAATAGAGATCCTCGCGGAACCGCCCGGCGCGGACTTCCGCGGCGAGGTCGCGGTTGGTCGCCGCGACCAGCCGGACGTCGACTTCGACGTCGACGGTGTCGCCCACGGGCCGGATGCTCCGCTCCTGGATCGCGCGTAGCAGCTTGACTTGAAGGCTGAGCGGCAGCTCGCCGATCTCATCGAGGAAGAGCGTCCCGTCCTGCGCCGCTCGGAAGAGGCCCTCCTTCGCGCCCTGCGCCCCGGTGAACGCCCCCTTCGCGTGGCCGAAGAGCTCGGACTCGATCAGGCCCTCCGGGATGGCGCCGCAGTTCACCGGCACGAAGGGGGCGGACGCGCGCGGGCTGCGCTGATGGACGGCGCGCGCGACCAGCTCCTTGCCGACGCCACTGTCGCCGGTGATCAGGACGGTGGTCCGCGCCGCCGCGACCTTCTCCACCACCTCGAACACCCGGTGCATCGCGCCGCTGCGCGCGACCATCGACTCGAAGCGGCCCCGCGCGGAGAGCTGCTCCCGCAACAGCTCGTTGTCCTTCGCGAGGATGCGGCCTTGCCGGGCCAGCTCGCGCTTGTGCAGCGCCGCCTTGACGAGCGCAATCAGCTCGGAGGCGAGGGTGGGGGACTTCTCCACGTAGCCGTACGCGCCGAGCTCCAGCGCCTTCTGCCGGACATGGTCGCTGCCGAAGGCGGTCATGAGGATGACTTCCACCTCACCCTGCGCGTCCTTCACCTTGCGCAGCACGCGCAGGCCTTCCTCGCCGGTGCGCATGCGCAGGTCGGTGATCACCGCGTCGAACTCGGACGCGGCGAGGGCGCGCTCGACGCCGGGAACGTCGGAAGCCACCTCCACGGCATGGCCTGCCTTGGCCAACCGCGCCTCGAGCATCACCCGCATCGACTGCTCGTCGTCGACCACCAGGAGGCGCGCCATCGGTCAGCCCACCGCCGCCGGAGCGTGCTCGTCCTGGGCCGGGGCGACCGGCAACGCGACGCGGAACGTGGTGCCGCGGCCCACCTCGCTATGCACCGACAAATGCCCGCTATGCGCCTCCACGATGCGATGCACGATGGCGAGGCCGAGCCCCGTGCCGCGTTCCTTGGTGGTGAAGAACGGATCGAAGATCCGCTGCAGGTCCTCGTCGGCGATTCCGTGTCCGGTATCGGAGACCTCGAGGACGCCCTCGCCAGCCTGCCGGAGGATGCGGACCTCGACCCGGCCTCCGCTGGACGTCGCGTCGGCGGCATTTCCCAGGAGGTTCCAGAGCACCTGCCTGAGCTGACCCGGATCCGCCCGCACCCAGACCGGTGAATCGGCCTGGGCCACCAGCTCGATGCCGCACTCGGCGACCTGCTGGCGGAACAGTTCCACCGTCTCCGTCACGGCGCGGGCAGCGTCGAGAGGCTCGAACGCCGGGGAGATGGGGCGCGCGAAGGAGAGGAACTCGCGCACCAGCGCCTCCAGCCGCTCGGCCTCGCTGCGCACGACGCTCATCAGCCGGCGCTCCTGCTCGTCGAGACCGGGAGAAGCGCCGAGGATCTCGATCGAGCCGCACATCGAGGCAAGCGGATTGCGGATCTCGTGCGCGAGGCCGGCCGCGAGACCGCCGACCACCGCCAGGCGGTCGGTGCGGCGGACCGCTTCCTCCATCTGGCGCAGCTCGGTGAGGTCCTGGAAGAGAATGACCTGTCCGGAAGCGCCGCCGGCGAGCGGCGCCGTCGCGTAACCGAGGATCCGGTCGCGGCCGTCGTGCGCCCGCAGCCGCACCTCCGGCCTGCCCCGCTCTCGCGGCCTTCCGATCGATGCGGCGAGGTCGGGCAAGAGCGTCGTCAGCGGCTGGCCTCGCGCGGCGCGGTCGGACACGCCCGTGAGATGCTCCGCGGCGGGGTTCAGGTAGGTGACGCGGCCGTCCTCGCCGAGCGTGAGGATCCCGCTGGCGATCGATCGCACGACGGCGGAGTAGATGGCTTCGAGCGCCTCCAGCCTCGTCTCGCTGCGCAGGAGCTGGCTGCGCGCGCCCTGGAGCTGCTCGGCGAGCAGCGAGGAGAGTCCGCCCACCAGTACGAAGGCGGAGAGGTTCGCGGCCATGACTACGGCGAGCTTTCCGGGCGCAAGCGGGACGCGATCCAGCTCGGCGGCGGCCGGCGGAACGATGCCGATCTGCATGCTCCAGGCCAGCACGCAGAAGGCGACGCACGAGGTGGCAGCGCCGAGCGCGGCGCCGCGCCGGCCCAGGCCGATGGCGCCGGTGACGATGGCCAGCGGATACAGCACCGTGAAGATGCTCTCCGCGCCTCCGGTCAGGTAGACGAGGCCGGTCGCGGCGATCACGTCCGCGGCGAGCTGGCCATGTGCCACCCAGCCCAGGTGCCGCCGGGTGCGCAGCAGGAAGGTGCCAATCAGCGAGGCGAAGTAGATCAGCGCGACGATGGCAAAGAGGAGCGCCTCGACGGTGCGCGGAAACGGCTCGTGTCCCAGCGTCGGCCAGGCGGTGGCAGCCAGCAGCGCCGTGCCCACCGCCAGGCGGACGCCGGTGAGCAAGACGAGCTTGCCGTAGAGACCGCCTTCGGAGCGCTCGCCGAGCGGCGAATAAACGCCCGCTTCCGCCATCGCGCCTACTTGACCGCGCCGGCGATGGAGAAGATCGGGAGGTACATGGCGACGAGGAAGCCGCCGACCACGCCGCCGAGGAACACCATCATCACCGGCTCGATCAGGCTGGTGAGCGCAGCCACCGCGGCGTCCACCTCGTCGTCGTAGAAGTCGGCGATCTTGGTGAGCATCTGGTCCATGGCGCCGGTCGCCTCGCCGACGCCGATCATCTGCACCACCATCGGCGGGAAGACCTTCGTTTCCGCGAGCGGCTGCACGATGGTCTTGCCCTCGGCGATCTTCTCCCGGGTGTAGCGGATGGCCTTTTCCACCACCGCGTTGCCGGCGGTCTTCGCCACCACCTCCAATGCGTCGAGGATGGGCACGCCGGAGCTGATCATCGTCCCCAGCGTGCGGGTGAAGCGCGCCACCGCCACTTTGCGGACCAAGGGCCCGAAGATGGGCGTGCGGATGACGAACGAATCCCACTGCACGCGTCCCTTCGGCCACGTCACCCAGGCGCGGAACCCGATCACCGCCGCGACGATGAAGGCGACGAGATACCCGATATAGTTCTGCAGCCATTTCGAGAGATCGATGACGATCTGCGTGGGCGCCGGCATCGCGCCGCCGAAATCCTTGAACATCTTCTCGAAGGTAGGCGTGACGAAGAGCAGCAGCACCACGGTGACGCCGACGGCGACCACGAGCACCACGCTCGGGTACACCATCGCGCCCTTCACCTTGCTCTTCAGCTTCTCGTTCTTCTCGATGTACTGCGCGAGCCGGTTGAGGATCGTATCGAGGATACCGCCGATTTCGCCGGCGGCGACGAGCTGGACATAGAGCGTATCGAAGACCTTCGGGTGATCGCCCAGGGAGTCGGCGAGCGTCGAGCCCGACTCCACCTTGGTCTTCACCTTCACCAGCACTTCGCGGAAGGCCATGTTGTCGAGCTGGCTGGAGAGGATTTCCAGACATTGCACCAGCGGCAGACCGGCGTCGATCATCGTGGCGAACTGCCGGGTGAAGATGACCAGATCCTTCTGGGTGACGCCGCCCAGCCCAGGGAACTTGAGCGAGATCTGGATGGGCTTCTTCTTGATCTTGACGTTCGTCAGCGCCATCGCCCGAAGGCGCTGCTGGACGGACGCCTCGTCGGCGGCCTCGACCTCGCCCGTCTTCACCTCGCCGGTCTTGGTCTTTCCTTCCCAGACCCAGACCGGCAGCTTGGGGGCGGCGGTGGCCTTGGTAGACGTTTTCGCTGCTGCGGCAGGTGCCGTGGCCATTGCAGTCTCCTGTTACCGGGCTTGGACCGGGCGATTCACGCCGGGTTTCACGCCGGACGCGAGCATGGTCCGCAGCTCCTCGGGATCCGAGCTGCGCCCGAGCCCTTCCTCGAGCGTGACGAGGCCGCGCTGGATCAGCGACGCCAGCGACTGGTTGAAGGTCTGCATCCCGTACTTCGACTGGCCGACCTGCATCTGCGAATAGATCTGGTGCACCTTGTCCTCGCGGATCAGGTTCCGGATAGCGGCGTTCGGGACCATCACCTCGATGGCCAGCACGCGTCCGGGCCCGCTGGCCTTGGAGATCAGGTTCTGCGTCACGACTCCTTCCAGCACGAACGACAGCTGGGCGCGGATCTGCGTCTGCTGGTAGGGGGGAAACACGTCGAGGATGCGGTTGATGGTCTGCACGCAGGAGTTGGTGTGCAGGGTCCCGAAGGCGAGATGGCCGGTCTCCGAGATCACGAGCGCGGCCTCGATGGTCTCGAGGTCCCGCATCTCGCCCACCAGCACCACGTCGGGGTCCTGGCGGAGGATGTACTTGAGCGCCTTCTTGAAGCTGTGCGTGTCCGCTCCGACCTCGCGCTGGTTCACCACGCAATTCTTGTGCGGGTGGAGATACTCGATCGGATCCTCGACGGTGACGATGTGCTCGTGCCGCTCGGTGTTGATCTTGTCGATGATCGACGCCAGCGTAGTGCTCTTGCCGGAGCCGGTCGGCCCCGTGACCAGCACCAGCCCGCGCGGCTTCTTCGCCAGCTCCGAGATGATCGGCGGCAGCCCCAGCTCCTGGAAGGTGAGGATCTTGAAGGGAATCGTGCGGAACGCGGCCGCAACCGCACCGCGCTGCATGAAGATGTTGGCGCGAAAGCGGGAGAGGCCTTTCACGCCGAACGAGAGGTCGAGCTCATTCTCCTCCTCGAACTTGTGCTTCTGAGCGTCGGCGAGGATCGAATAGCAGAGCTGCTTGGTCTCCACCGGTGTCAGCGGCGGAGTCTTGAGCGGCACAAGGTTGCCGTCGATGCGGAGCTGCGGAGGCGAGCCGGTGGTGATGTGGAGATCGGACGCTCCCTTTTCCACCATCGCCTTGAGCAGCTGATGCAGATTGGGCAAGTGTCGTATCTCCCGGTTACCGCATCGTGTCCGGCGCGGTGTTGCCGACGACTTCCTCGATGCTGGTAGTCCCTGCCTTCAGCTTGGCGATTCCGGCCATGCGCAGCGTCTGCATCCCCAGCCGGATCGCCTCCGCCTTCAACTCGACGGTCGAGGCGCCGTTGATCACCAACTCCTTGAGGCTGTCCCACAGCGGCATCACTTCGTAGAGCGCGACGCGGCCCCTGTAGCCGCGGTCGTTGCAAGCGCGGCACCCGCCCGGCTCGAACACCTGGAAGGAGCCGGCCTCGTCGGGCTGCACGCCGATGTCGAGCAGCGCCTGCTGTGGCACGTCCACCGGCTTCTTGCATTCCTGGCAGAGCTTTCGTGCGAGACGCTGGGCGAGAATCAGGTTCACCGCGCTGGTCACGAGGAACGGTTCGATTCCCATGTTGAGCAGACGGGAGACGGTGCCGGGAGCGTCGTTGGTGTGCAGCGTGGAGAGCACCAGGTGGCCGGTGAGCGCGGCCTTGATGCCGATCTCCGCCGTCTCGAAGTCGCGGATCTCGCCCACCATGATGATGTCCGGGTCCTGGCGGAGGAAGCTGCGCAGGGCGGCCGCGAAGTTGAGGCCGATGTCCTCGTGCATCTGCACCTGGTTGATGCCGGCGAAGTTGAACTCCACCGGGTCTTCCGCGGTGCTGATGTTGTCGGTGGTCTTGTTCAGCTCGGAGAGCGCCGAGTAGAGGGTGGTGGTCTTGCCGGATCCCGTCGGCCCGGTGACCAACACCATCCCGTATGGGCGGTCGATGGCCTCCTTGAAGGCCTTCAGCGGGTCCGGGTCGAACCCCAGCTTGGTCATGTCCAGCTGGAGGTTCGATTTGTCGAGGAGACGGAGCACCACCTTCTCGCCGAACAGCGTCGGGCAGACGGAGACGCGGAAGTCCATCTCGCGCCCCTTGCCCAGCTTGAGCTTGATGCGGCCGTCCTGCGGCAGGCGGCGCTCGGCGATATCCAGCTCCGCCATGATCTTGAGGCGGGAGATGATCGCCTGGTTCAGCTTGATGGGCGGCTTCATCACCTCGTAGAGCACGCCGTCGACGCGGTAGCGGACGCGGAAGTCCTTCTCATACGGCTCGACGTGGATATCGGAAGCGCCCTTCTTGATGGCGTCCAGCAGGATCAGGTTGACGAGCTTCACCACCGGCGCGTCGGCGGCGCTCTTCTCCAGGTCGCTGATGTCGATGGCGCCGTCGGCGTCGTGCTCGACGGAGATGTCGTTCTCGTCGAACCCCTCCATCACCTCGTCGTAGGAGGGACCTTTCTCCGCGTAGTACTTCTCCAGCGCCTCCTTGATGGCCTGCTCGCTGGCGACGACGACCTCGACGTTGTAGCCGGTGAGGAACTTGATGTCGTCGATGGCGTAGATGTTCGAGGGGTCGCTC
>Ga0209474_10002459_pt1 | contig 16999 bp, 17 predicted proteins | sample GraSoiAngelo_145_FD_185902 | JGI IMG/M metagenome (GOLD analysis project Ga0209474, IMG submission 185902) | Grasslands soil microbial communities from the Angelo Coastal Reserve, California, USA - 14_1009_05_20cm (SPAdes) (version 2) | ecosystem: Environmental > Terrestrial > Soil > Grasslands...
GCGCGGGGCGGGCGCGGCCTCGTGAGAGGCGTGTTTCGGGCAATGCGTCGGACCCGGCTAGGAATCGGTGCCCCATGACAGGCGCACCGCAGTGTCGATTTGCGTGGTCGAACGTGGCCGCGCCCGCCCCGCGCCGCACCGCCACCCCACGCGGTGACGCTTGCCCAGGACTCCGCGATTAAGGCAGTGGAGGAGCGGGGGCCGCGCGCAGGACACCTCGCAGCCAGTGGTACATCGCGAAGCACTCGAGGGCGAAGGCGGGGAAGCCGAGGTAGCCGAGGACGGGCATCTCGAAGATCTTCAGGCCGCCGACGTACGGCACGGTGTACGTCCACTTGGTCGCCGCCCAGTAGTTCCAGAACTCCCAGAGCACGCCGCAGACGAGGCCGGCCCCGAGGAGTCCGAACAGCCGCGACGCGTTTCCGCCGCGAAGATCGGCGAGCCACGATGGACGGCCGGCGCGCGAATTGAGCGGCTCGAGCAGCAGCGCGAACGCCACCCAAACGAGCGGCACCAGCCAGGCGGAGACGAGCACCAGCGGCAGTGCGGCAGCGAGGACGCCGGCGGCGACGAGCAGGTGGTGCACTTCGCGTGACAGCCGATGCGACGGTCGTACGAACATGCGGCGGAAGACCGTGGTGCGCAACACCGTCGCCGTAAGGAACAGCGCGGGAAAGATCGTGGCGAACGCCCAGTCGTAGCCGACTCTCCTCAAGAATGGGTTCGGCTCGAGGCCATGGTAGTGCCACCAGAGCCCGGCACTCTGCGTGCCGCCACGCCAGAATCGCGGCGAATTGTAGAGTTCGAAGAGCCACCAGCACGCGATCGACGTCAGCGCCAGGAGCACGCCCTCGACGCGATCGGTCGTGAGATAGGAGCGTCCGGTCAGCCGCGCGGCCAGCGCGTCCACGAAGAGCACATATCCCGTCCACACGATCGGCGTGAACCAGTGTGCGACGAGCGGCTGGCCGCCGAACAGCGCGGCCTCGGCGCCGAGGATGATGGCAAGACCGAGCCAGCCGTGGGGTTTCATCGACGAGTCTATTGTCGAAGGAAGCGGGGCGATTCCCGCGCAGAATTCGACGGCCGGGAGGCCTCCCAGGTCAGCGCATCTTGCCGAGGTCGATGGCGAACCGGCTCACGTCGCGCCCGTCGGCGTCCGCGACGATCAGCGTCGCCGGGCCGCGCCCGTTGATGTCACGGGTGGGAAAACCGTAGACGCAGCGTGCGAGATAACGGCCGTCGTCCTGACGCTGGGCCGTGCGCTCGTTCTGCACGAATGTCGGCTTGATCTCCCGGTCGCCCACGAGCAGGCGCGGCGCGTAGCCGCGCGCGAAGCTCTCGCTCTTGCCATGCAGCTCGGCCAGCAGCACGAGGCGGTCGCGATTCTCCTTGAGCAGCTTGTCGGGCTCGGTGGGCTTGAGGGGCTTGCCGCTGTAGGTCGCGTGGCGCGCGGCGATGACGAGACGGTGAAACGGCGTCAGCACGCTCACCGCGTCGGCGCCGGCGCCCTTCACCTTCCATTCGGTGTCGAAGGTCTCGTTGCCGACGCTCTTCTCGCCGACGGCAATCGCCTCGCGGCGGCCGTTCTCGTCGAGCGTGAGCGCCGCCCCCGCCGCCGGCACCGGCGCCAGGCCGAGCCCGCCCAGCGGCAGGATCATCGCGAGCGCCGCGAGCGCGCGCCTCACGGCTTGGGGGCGCCGACGACCACGCGATTGAACGTGTCCGGCGCGAAGTACTTCGCCGCCACGCGCTGCACGTCGGCGGCGGTGACCTTCGCCACGCGCTCCTTGTATCGATCGGCGTAGTCGAGCCCGAGCCCCTGCTCCTCGACGGCGACGATGAAATCAGCCACCTTCGAGGTGGTGTCGAGCCGCAGCGGGAAGCTGCCGATGAGGTAGTCCTTGGCCAGCTTGAGCTCGCGCTCGGTCACCGGCTCACGTGTCATCCGCGCCAGCTCCTCGCGCATGATCTCGACGACCTTCGGCACCTCGGCCGTTCGCGTCTGCGCCGAGACGATGAACGAGGCGCCATACCGCGCCGGATTGGCGTAGGAGTAGACGGCGTAGGCCAGTCCGCCCTCCTCGCGCACGCGCGAATACAACCGCGACGCGGAGCCGCCGCCGAGGACGTACGAACCCACCGTCAGCGGGAAATAGTCGGGATCGGTCTGCCGAATCGCCTGCCGACCCAACAGGATCGTCGCCTGCGTCAGCTCCTTCTCGATGACCTGCGTCTGGGGCGTGGCGCCCGGTGTAACGGAGGACACGGTCGGCGGCGGCTCGGCGGGCGCCTTCCAGCCGCCGAAGCGCGCAACGATCTCCCGCCGCGCCTCGTCCACGGTGACGGCGCCGACGACGGCGATGATCGTCGTGTCGGGGCGAACGTAGCCGCGGTGAAAACGCACCACGTCGTCGCGCGTGAGCTTGCCGACCGATTCCACCGTTCCCTCGACCGGCACGCCGTACGGATGGCTCGGGAAGACCAGCTTCGCCAGCGCGCGCCCGGCGACGGTGCCCGGATCTTCCTCCGAGCGCTTGATGGCCGCCTGGATCTGCGCCGCCTTGCGCTTGAGCTCGTCGTCGGGGAACGTCGGCGTCAGCAGCACCTCGGCCAGCAGATCGAGGCCGAGGCCGACGTCCTTCTTGAGCACCGACAGCGACGCGGTGAGGCCGTCGCGTGCGGCGCCCGCCGAGAGGCTGCCGCCCACGAACTCGATCGCGCTGTCGAGCTCGGGCCCGCTGTGCTTGGCGGTGCCGCGCGTCAACAGGGCGCCCGTGAGATTGGCGAGACCGGCGCGGTCGGGCGGATCGAGCACGGCGCCTGCGTGCGCGAAGGTGCGGACGACGACGATCGGGATCGCCGGGCGCTCTGCCACCAGCAGCACGATGCCGTTCGGCAGCACCTCGCGGTGCGCGATCGGCTTGGCGGCGCCGGCGGAAGCCGCCAGCAACAGCGCCAGCACGACGAGCAGCGCGGGCAGGCGTCGCGGCCTCATGAGCGCATCACGGCCGCGGCAGGAGGACGCCGACATTCTTCTTGTCGTCGGAGAAGTAGGTGCGAGCCACGCGCTGGACGTCGGCCGCGGTCACCGCGCGCAGGCGCTCGACGAAGCGGTCCTTGTCGGCGTAGCCGCCGATCAGCTCGAAGCGCGCGAGCAGCGACGCGCGGCGATGCACGGAATCCTCCTGGAAGACGAACGCGGCCTCCACCTGGTTCTTCGCGCGCTGCAGCTCCTCCTCGGTCACCGGCTCCGTCTTGAGCGTCTCCATCTCGGCCAACAGCGCCTTCTCCATCGACTCCGGCGTCTGCCCCGGCATCGGCGTGGCCCAGAACCAGAACAGATTGGGGTCCTGCGAGAAGTAGTTGTAGTCGCCGCCCGCCTCCAGCGCGATCTGCCGCTGGTAGACGAGCCGCTTGTAGAGTCGCGAGGCGCGGCCCTCGGAGAGGATGGACGAGAGCATCTCCAGCCCAAACGCGTCGCCGGACTTCTGGTTCGGGACGTGGTAGCCGAGATAGACGATCGGCAGCTGCGCCTGCTTGCTCACGATCACACGGCGCTCGCCGTTCTGCGGCGGCTCGACGGCCAGCACCGGCGGGGGCGGCGTGCCTCGAGGGATCTTGCCGAACTTCGCGCGGATCTTTGCGAGCACCTCGGCCGCCTTGAAATCGCCGGCGGCCACCAGGATCGCGTTGTTCGGCATGTAATACGCCTTGTAGAAAGCGCGGATCTCCTCCGGCGTGATCCGCTTGATGTCCTCCATGAAGCCGATGATCGGCGGGCCGTAGGGATGGCTCCGGAAGGCGATCGCGCCGACTTCCTCGCCGAGGAACCCGCCGGGGTCGTCCTCGGTGCGCGTGCGCCGCTCTTCGATCACCACTTCGCGCTCGGAGGCGATGTCCTTGGCGTCGAGCTTCAGGTTGTGCATCCGATCGGCCTCGAGCTCGATCACGAGGTCGATCTTGTCGGCCGCGATGTTGACGTAGTACGACGTGACGTCCTGCGAGGTGAACGCGTTGTCCTGCCCGCCGTTCTGCTCGACCAGGCGCGCGAACTGGCCCTGTCCGTAGGTCGGCGTGCCCTTGAACATCATGTGCTCGAGGAAATGCGCGATGCCCGTCGCGCCGCGCGCTTCGTTGCGCGAGCCGACGCGATACCACATCTGAAACGAGACGACGGGACTGCGATGGTCTTCCTGCAGCAGGACGCGCAGACCGTTCTCGAGCGTCGCGGCGAGCACGCGCTCGGCCGACGACTGCGCGGACGCGCCGGCGGCGGCGAGCAGGAGCACCAGCGTGGCGACGAGAAACGGACGCATCGTCCCGATTATACCGACTGGTGTATCATCCGGGTTCTATGCGGCTCGGCCTTGCGGTGCTTGCCACGCTCGTCCTCGCGACGGCGGTCGGCGCCGAGCCCTGCGCGGAGCCGCTCGCGGTCGTCTTCGAGCGGACCTCCCCCGCCGTCGTCTCGATCCAGGCGATGAAGATCAACAAGGCCAAGCCGCAGCGCCGCTTCGAGACGATCGTCGGCTCCGGCGTCATCATCGACAAAGACGGCCAGATCCTTACCAACGCCCACGTCGTCGACGGCGCCGCGTCGCTCACCGTCACGCTGGACTCCGGCAACAAGACGCCGGCCCGCATCCTCGGCCTGGACCCGGTGCTCGACATCGCGCTGCTGCGAGTGGACAGCGCCGCCGCGCTGCCGGCCGCGCGCCTGGGCGACTCGTCGCTGGTCAAGGTCGGCGACGAGGTCGTCGCCATCGGCAATCCGATCGGGCTCGACCAGACGATGACACGCGGAATCGTGAGCGGCCTCAACCGGCTGCTGCCCGGCGTCTCCGACGAGCCCATGATCCAGACCGACGCGCCGATCAACCCCGGTAACTCCGGCGGCCCGCTGGTGGATCGCTGCGGCGGCGTCGTCGGGATCAACACGCTGATCTCCGAAGACGCGCAATCGATCGGCTTCGCCGTGCCGATCAACGCCGCGAAGTCCATCCTGCGCGATCTGCGCGAGCTCGGGCGGGTCGTGCGGCCGTGGCTCGGCATGCAGGGCCGCGCCGTCGACAACCGGCTCGGCGTCGTGGTGCGCATGCCCGTCACGCCCGGCTATCTGGTCGAGGTGGTCTACGACGGCTCGCCGGCGGATCGCGCCGGCGTACGCGGGGGCAATCTCTCGATCGTCGTCCAGGGCGAGGAATACCTGCTCGGCGGCGACATCCTCACCGCCATCAACGGCTCGCCGATCCGGAGCCACTCGGACTACATCATGCGCGTGAAAACGCTACGCGTCGGCCAGCGCGTGAAGATCACCGTGGCGCGCGAGGGGCAGCAACGCGAGATGACGCTGACCGTCGCCGAACGCCCCCGCCTCCCCTCCGACCTCTCGGATTAAGAACAGGAAGCGGGTTCCCGAGGAGTGCCCCGGCTTCGCCGGGGCGCTTCCGAGCGTTGGGGGGTGTGGGGGGCCATTTCGGGGCCCCCCACCTACTACGAGGACCAACTCATGCGTCGTTTCCGACCGTTCGTCCCCTGTTTCTAGCCGGTCGTCCGATCACCGTGGACACCACGGGCGCCGCGCCGCATCGTGAGCGCGAGCCGGACGAGTCCCGGCCCGGGAGGGGCGCGGATGGACGATCGCGTCGCGGTCGAGCACGTGAGCAAGACGTATCGGCTGGGCAACGTCGGCGTCACCGCGCTCGACGACGTCTCGTTCAGCGTGGCCACGGGCGAGTTCGTGGCCATCGCGGGACCGTCGGGCAGCGGCAAGACCACACTGCTCAACCTCATCGGCTGTCTCGACACGCCGACCTCGGGTGAGATCCGCATCGACGGCGAGGCGGTCAGCGCGCTGTCGGCGGGCGCGCGCGCAGATCTGAGGGCGCGCAAGCTCGGGTTCGTCTTCCAGACGTTCAACCTCATCCCGGTGCTCACCGCGTGGGAAAACGTCGAGTATCCGCTGCTGATCCATCCGCGCGAGGGCCGCGACCGGCGCGCGCGCGTCGCCGCCGCGCTCGAGCAGGTCGGCCTGCGTGATCGCGCCCGCCATCGGCCCCCGGAGCTCTCGGGCGGCCAGCAGCAGCGCGTCGCGATCGCCCGGGCGCTCGTCGGGGAGCCGGCGCTCGTCCTGGCCGACGAACCGACCGCCAATCTCGACAGCGCCACGGGCCGCGACATCGTCGAGCTGATGCGCAGCCTCAACCGCGAGCGCCGGGTCACGTTCGTCTTCTCCACCCACGATCCGCGCATCATGTCGGTCGCCGACCGGCTGCTGGAAATCTCGGACGGGAGGCTTCGATAGCGATGGCGCTCTACGCGAAGCTCGCCGTCCGCAACGTCTTCCGCAATCGCCGGCGCACGCTGATCACGCTGGCCGCGATGGGCTTCGGCGCGGCCGCCATCATCGTGTTCGGGGGCTTCGTGCACTCCATCTATTTCGGCGTCCGCGAGTCTACGATTCGCAGCCAGGTCGGGCACATCCAGATTTATCGCAAGGGTTACTCCGAGAAGGGCAATCTCGCGCCGTACGACTATCTCATCGCGGATTATCCGGCGCTGCGCGAGGCGCTGCAGCGACTGCCGCACGTGCGGACGGTGACCGCACGCCTGGGCTTTTCGGGCCTCGTCTCCACGGGCGACACGACGACGGCCTTCGTCGGCGCCGGCGTCGTGCCCGAGGGCGAGATGAATCTGTCCGCGCTGGCCGTCATCGTCGACGGCAACGAGCTGGCGTCGCGCGATCCCCGCGGCGTCACCCTCGGCGTCGGCCTCGCGCGCGCATTCGGCGTGAAGCCGGGCGACGACCTCACGCTGCTGACCACGACGAAGGCCGGCGCCATCAACGCGCTGGCCGTCAAGGTGCGGGGTGTCTGGGAATCCGGCGAGAAGGCGTACGACGATCGCTTTCTGCGCGTGGGCCTGCCCGAGGCCCAGCGTGTTCTCGACCTCGAGAGCGGCGAGGTGCAATCGATCGTGCTGCTCCTGGACGCCACCGACAACACCGCGGCCGTCCGCGCGCGGATCGAGCAGCTCATCCGCGAGCGCGGGCTCGATCTCGAGATCAGGACGTGGGACGACCTCGCGCTGCGATATCACCAGGTGCGCGAGCTCTTCGGGCGCATCTTCGCCGTGCTCACGCTCATCGTCTCGGTGATGGTGGTGTTCGGCATCACCAACACGATGACGATGGCGATCTTCGAGCGCACGCGGGAGATCGGCACGGTCATGGCCCTCGGAACCCGACGGCGTGGCGTGGTCGCGATGTTCGTGCTCGAGGGCTTCGTTCTCGGTGTGCTCGGCGCCCTCGCCGGCCTTGCGCTGGGCGTCGTGCTGGCAAAGGCGATCTCCGCCATCGGCATCCAGCTACCGCCGCCGCCCGGCTCGACGCGTGGATTCACCGTGCAGATCTTCGTCGTGCCCGCGGTGCTCGCGCAGGCCGCACAGCTCTCGATCATCGCGGCCACACTCGCGTCGCTCTATCCGGCGTGGCGCGCCGCCCGCGTCAACGTCGTCGAGGCGCTCCGCCATGTCTGAGGTGAGCGTCCTCCGACTTCTGCTCAGCAGCGGCCCCCGCTTGGTCCGCGATGCCGTCGGGCCGGTCCTGGTGTTCTACGTGGGGTGGAAGCTCGTCGGCCTGACGACCGCAGTCCTCGGCGCGACGACGTTTGCCCTGGCGACGTTCGTGTGGGAACGGCGGCACGCGCGCGCGGGATTGGGCGCCGCGCTCGGCCTCACCATCGCGCTGACGCAGGCGGCGGCGGGGCTCGCCACAGGCAGTCCGATCGCGTACTTCGTGCCCGGGATCGTCGCCAACAGCGTGTACGGCGTCGCGTTCATCGTGTCGGTCGCGCTCGGCCGGCCGCTCGCAGGGATCTTCGCGCAGGACACGTATGCGTTTCCGCCGGCCATGAGGGCGTCCGCTACCTTTCGCCGTGTCTTCTCCCGCGTGTCGCTCGCGTGGGGCACCTACCTGCTGCTCCGCAGCGCCGTGCGCCTGCTGACGCTGTCGTGGCGCGACGTCGATGTGATCGTGGCCGTCAATATCCTGACCGGAGCCCCCTTCACAGCCGCGCTGACAACGTGGTCGATCTGGTACGGCGTCCGGGGCTTCCGGCGCAGCGACGAGTGGCGCGCGGCGCTCGGCGTCGCGCTGATCGCGATGCTCGTGCTCGGCGCCGTCGCCCCCGCGCGGGCCGATCAGGCGGCGGACATCGTGGCCGACGCGGATCGCTATCGGCGGCCGGCCGACAGCTTCGTGTGGAAGATCACCATCACCAGCCAGGAGGCGAAGAAGGCGCCCTCGGTCGACGGCTTCGAGGTGTTCGCCAAAACTGGCGGCCGCGTCTTCGTCAAGTTCGTCGCGCCGCCGCGCAGCGTGGGGCGCTCGCTGCTCGCGCTCGGACGCGACCTGTGGATCTACCTGCCCGACGCCGGCAAGCCGGTGCGCATCCCGCTCTCGCAGCGGCTCGTGGGTCAGGTCGCCAACGGTGACATCGCGCGCGCCGACTACGCCGGGGACTACGACGCGACACTCCGCGGTGAAGAAGCCATCGAGGGCGTCCCCTGCCACGTGCTGGATCTCAACGCGAAGACGAAGGACGTCACGTACGCCGTCATCAAGTACTGGGTCGCCAGCGACGGGCGCCGGCCGGTGAAGGCGGAGTTCTATGCCGGCACCGGCACATTACTCAAGACGGGCGCGTTCGAGAACTTCAGGGACGTCGCCGGTCACATGCTGGCCACGCGCCTGACGCTCACCGACGCGATCCGCAAGGACAGGCGCTCGGTGCTCGACTACGGCGAGGTCGTCATCCGCAACCTGCCCGACAAGTACTTCGACAAGAACTACATGAAGACACTGGACTGAGATGCGCCGCGTGGTGATCGCGGTGGCGCTGCTGCTGGGCCTGGCCGCGTCGGCCGGCGCGGACGAGACGGATCGCCCCGCGTGGGCCACGGCGCTTCGGCTGCGTGGCCGCCTCGCCGAGGAATTCGCCTACCGGCTCCACGATCCGGGCGACGTGAGCAAGCTCAAGACGCTCGGCTGGCTCGACGGCAAGTACACGTTCTCGGACGCGGTCGCCGTGCGCGCGGCCGTGCGCGGGTGGTACGACGCCGTCTTCGACGCCACCGACCGCTACCCCGCCAACGTCGAGCGCGATCAGAAGACGGCCATCTCACTGCGCGAGGCGCTGCTGGCCGTCGGCCACGGCGATTTCGACGCGAGAATCGGCCGTCAGCAGATCGTCTGGGGCGAGGCCATCAGCGTCTTCGTCACCGACGTCGTCAACCCCAAAGACTTTCGCGAGTTCGTGCTGCCCGACTTCAGCGAGCTGCGCATCCCGATCTGGGCGCTCGACGCCAGCTACCGGCTGGCCGAGGGCCTGAGTCTGGAAGCGGTGTGGACGCCGGACACGATGTCGAACCGTCTGCCGAAGCAGGGCGCCGAGTTCCAGTTCGCGCGACCGCGCTTTCGCTTTCGCAACCCCGTCGTCCGGCTCCCGGACGACCAGGACGAGTTCAGCCTCGAACGCAGCGAGGGCGGCGTGCGTCTCTCGGTGCTGCAACGCGGCTGGGACCTCTCGCTCATCTACTACGACCAGGCCGACAAGACGCCGGTGTTTTTTGCGCGCCGGGTCTCGCAGCCGGCGGGGCCGGACATCGTGGTGATCGAGCCGCGCCATCCACGCCTGCACATCGTCGGAGCGACGCTGGGCAAGAGCTTCGAGCCCGTGGTCGTGCGCGCCGAGGCCGCGCTGTCGATCGGTAAGCGGTACGAGACGACGGATCCGCTCGATCCCGACGGGGTCGTGCGCCGAGACACGCTCGACTGGCTGGTCGGCGTCGACTACACCTTCTTCGAGCGTGTCGACACGGCGCTCCAGCTGAGCCAGAAGGTCCTGATGGGCTCGGCGACGAACCTCACGCGTCCCGGCGTGGCGGCGCCGGTGACGACGTCGGTCGCGCTGCGGGTGACGACCGGGTTCTTCGACAACACGCTCACTCCGACGCTGCTGTTCGTCGTCGGCGTCAACCGCGGTGATTTCCGGCTGAGCCCGCGGATCGACTATCTCCTCAGCCAAGCGGTCACGCTGTCGCTCGGTGCCGATCTGTTCGAGGGCCCGCGCCTGACCCTCTACGGCCAGTTCGATCGCAACGATCGGGTGACGCTCACCACGACGTGGAGGTTTTGACGTGAGATGGCTGGCGCTGTTGGTCGCGGGAATTTTCTACGCGGCGGCCGTCTCGCCATCGGTGTCCCAGCGTGTGCCGCGTTTCCTGCTCCCCGTGCTCGCCGCGGTCGGCGCGATCCTCGTCGTCGCGGCCCTCGCGCGCTCATTGAGTCGCCTCGCGCGCGCTCAGCGGGCTGATCGACGTCGCCATCTCCTCCCTGTCGTCATCAACGCGGTCGCAGCGCTCGTGCTCGTGGTGTCGCCGCTCATCCGACTCGTGGGCGCCACCATTGGCGCGAGCAGCGGCCCGCGGACACTGGCCGGCTTCGGTGACTGGCGAGGCAGCGAAGGCTATCCGCGCCTCAGTGCCCATCGTGGCGTCGACATCGCCGCCAGGCCGGGCAGCGATGTCCTTGCCGCCGCCGACGGGCGTGTCGTGGTCGCACGCGACAGCCATGACCTCTGCGGACTGATCCTCGTGATCGTTCACGAGCCGCACGACTATCGCACGGTGTACTGCCACCTCTCCGCCTTCGCCGTGGCCACCGGCGAACACGTCGCACGCGGGCAACGCGTCGGCACCGTCGGCACGACCGGCCAGCGCGCGTGGCCCGGCTACGAGCATGTGCATCTCGAGCTCCAGCGTGGCAGCGACCTCAAGGATCTCGAGGATCCGGCACGCCGATTCGTCGGCTGCTTCGACCGCGCGGCGGTCTATGCGGCTGACCGTCTGGCGTTGACCTATCCTGTCCGATGCTGAACCGAACGGAGGCCCCACCATGGCAGGACGCTGCTCGGGACGTGGCTTGATGCTCGCGGGACTGATCGTGAGCGTCATCGGGCTCTCACTGGCGCTCATTCAGACCTTCGACATCCCACGCCACTGGACGACGCTGGGCATCGGCATCGCGCTGCTCGTTGCCGGCGCGTTGCGCGCCGTTGCGGCAAGCCGTCGACAGCCGGGCGGCGGCGCGTCCTGATAGGATCGGGCCGTGGCTACGGCCGACCGTCTGCGCAGTCTTGGATCGAGCCACTGGGTGCGCGTCGGCGCCGCGAGCGTGGTCGCCGCGGTCATCCTGACGGCGCTGTTCGCGCTGGCCGGCCACAGCCACGTCTCGATCACGCTGCAGAGCGCCCTCGTCCACGCCGCCGCCATGACCACGCTGGTCTCGCTCACGCTGCCGCGCCTGCGCGCCATCGTCGCGCATCGGCCCGCGGCGACCCGCTGGGCCGTGAAGATGGCCGTGCTCGTCGGGCTGGCGCTGGCTGGAACGGCCGTCGCATGCGCCGTTATCACCATGCTCGGCTTTCGTCCCGACGAGTTTTGGACGTGCTATCGCTCTGACCTGAGCATCTGCGTGCTGATCACGCTCACGCTCGGCGTCGGCATGGGCCTCTACGACACGCAGCGCCACCGGCTCGATGCCGTCACCGCAGCGCTGCGCGAGCGCGAGCTCGAGCACGAGCGTGCGCGCAAGATGGCGCTGGAGGCGCGGCTGTCGTCGCTGGAGGCCCGCCTGCAGCCGCACTTCATGTTCAACACGCTGAACGCGATCTCCGCGTTGATCCAGGAGGACCCCGCCGAGGCCGAGCGTACCGTCGAGCGCCTGGCGGCGCTCCTGCGCTTTTCGCTCGACGCGACCGGCCGCGGCCTGGTGCCGCTCGAGCACGAGCTCAAGATCGTGACCGACTACCTGGAGATCGAGCGCACGCGCTTCGGCGAGCGCCTCGTCTATGTGATCGACGCCGATCCCGACGCGGGCGGCATCGAGGTCCCGCCCCTCGCGATCCAGACGCTCGTCGAGAACAGCATCAAGCACGCGATCGCGCCGCGGCGCGCAGGCGGTCGCGTGCACGTCGCGGCCTCCGCGGTCGGCGATCATGTGCGGCTGTCTGTCTGGGACGACGGACCGGGCTTCGCCGCCGATGCGATGCGGGTGGGACACGGGCTCGACAATCTCCGCGGCCGGCTCGCGGCGCGCTTCGGTGCCGACGCGACGCTCGAGATCGGACGTCGCGACGGCGGCGCGCTGGTGACGATTTCGTTGCCGCGGTTCGCGACGCTGTGAGCGCGCGCGCGGCGCTGCGCGCCTTTCTCATCGACGACGAGCCGCTCGCCCTCAAGCGGCTTGCCCGCATGCTCGAGGCCACCGGTCGCGTCGAGATCGTGGGCCGCGCGACCGATCCGACCGAGGGCCTCGCCCGCGTCACCGCGGATCCGGTCGACGTCCTCTTCCTCGACATCCACATGCCGGGGCTCAGCGGCTTTCAGGTCGTCGAGGGTGTGCCGCCTGGTCCGGTAGTCGTGTTCACCACCGCGCACGACGAGCACGCGGTGCGCGCGTTCGAGGTCAACGCGGTCGATTATCTGCTCAAGCCCGTCGAGCGCGCGCGACTCGACACCGCTCTCGAGCGCGTCGCCGCACGGCGCACGAGCGGCGGCGCCGACGATCTGCGCGAGGCGCTCGGCCGGCTGGCGCAGCACCTTCGCGCCGCGTCCTTCGTCGAGCATCTGGCGGCGCGCACGCGCGATCGCGTGCAGCTCATTCCCGCGGCCGACGTCACCCACGTGCTCGCCAAGGACCGCGCGACCTACGCGGTGACGCCGAGCGCCCAGCACATGCTCGACCTGACGCTGGCCGAGCTGGAGCGACGGCTCGATCCCGCGCGGTTCTTGAGAATCAACCGCGGCATCGTCGTGAACCTCGCGTGGGTGGCCGAGCTGCGCGCGGAGGCGGGCGGCCACCTCGCGGTGCGCCTCAAGGACGCCGCGCGCACGGAGCTGGTCGTCTCGCGCGACCGCGTGCGTGCGCTGAAGGACCGTCTAGGGCTCTGAGGGCCGCTCGAGAATGCGCCGCGCCTGCGTGAAGACGGCGCGCAGCATCGAACGCGTCAGCTTGCCCGTGAACGTGTTCTGCTGGCTCGGGTGGTAGCACGCGATGAGCGTGACGCCACCGCCGAGGTCGCTCGTGGCGCCGTGGGCGAAGACGGGCCGCACCGGCGGCGGGCCGTGGCCGAGGGCGCGGCGCGCGCGCAGATACGCGTCCCAGCCGATCCGGCCCAGACCCACCACGACCCGGACGCGGTCGAGCAGACGCAGCTCGTCGAGCAGATAGGGACGGCACGTGAGGATCTCGGCGGGCAGCGGCTTGTTGGCGGGCGGCGCGCAGCGGATCGTCGCCGTGATGTAGGCGTCGCGTAGCCGCAGGCCGTCGGCGGCGTGCACGGACGTCGGCTGGTTGGCGAAGCCCGCATGATGCAGGGCATCGAACAGCCAGTCGCCGCTCCGGTCGCCGGTGAACATGCGTCCCGTCCGATTGCCACCGTTGGCCGCCGGCGCCAGCCCCACCAGCAGTAGCCGCGCGCGAGGATCGCCGAAACCCGGCAACGGACGTGCCCAGTAACGTTGGCCCGCGTAGCGCGGGGGCGGCGCTGCGGCCGCGGCCTCACGGTGGGCGACGAGCCGCGTGCAGCGACGGCAGCGCACGATGCGCGCGTTGAGCCGCTCGAGCGCCGTCGGGCTTTGCAAGGCGGCCGGATTGTGCCACGGTGAGTGCGATGGCGCCATCGCACTCGCGCCCGCACGGCCGTCGCGTGCCGTCGATCATCGTCCACGGCGGCGCCGGCGCCGCGCTCGAGAACGCCGAGACGTACCGGCCGGGTATTCGTGCGGCCGTCGCAGCAGGCTGGGCGGTCCTGGTCGCGGGCGGTCGTGCCCTCGACGCCGTCGAAGCGGCGGTGCGCAGTCTCGAGAACGACGAGCGGTTCAACGCCGGCCGTGGCTCGGTCCTCACCGAGGCGGGCACCGTCGAGATGGACGCGTCGATCATGGAAGGCGATCGCCTCACCTGTGGCGCCGTCGCGGCCGTGAGCCGGGTCGCCAATCCAGTGACGCTCTCGCGCCGCGTGCTGGACGACGGCCGTCACGTCCTGCTCGTCGCCGACGGCGCGCACGCGTTCGCGCGCGCCGCGGGGCTGCCGGAGTGCGATCCGAGGTCGCTCGTCACGGAGCGCCAGCGCACCCGTCTCGCTGAGCGCGTAGCGACGGCGACCGGCGCGCGGCGCGGGGCGTCCGGTGGGACGGTCGGCGCCACGGCCCTCGACCGACACGGCACGGTGGCGGCGGCGACGTCGACGGGTGGCATGCTCGGCAAGCGGCCGGGGCGCGTGGGCGACAGCGCGCTGATCGGTTGCGGCACGTACGCCGACAGCTCACTCGGCGGCGTGTCGTGCACCGGCGATGGCGAAGCGATCATCCGCGTCGTGCTCGCACGCCGCGCGCTGGACTACCTCAAGGAAGCCGACGACCCCGACTACGCGGCGAAAGTCTCCGTGGACCTGCTCGTGGAGGAAGGTCGCGGTGAGGGCGGCCTGATCGTGGTCGACTGGCGCGGGCGCATCGGCTACGCGCAGTCGACGGCGCTCATGCCCGTGGGCTGGATGACGCCAAGCCTCGGCGAGCCGGCGCTGCCCTTCTGATGGACGCGAACGGCATCGACGTCGCGGCCATCGAGACGGCGCGGCTGCGACTGCGCGACGCCATCGTCGAGACCCCGTGCGCGTACTCCCAGACGCTCTCGGAGCTCACGCACGCGCGCTGCTTCGTCAAGCTCGAGAACCTCCAGATGACGGGCTCGTTCAAGGAGCGCGGCGCCGCCAATCTGCTGCTGCAGCTGGGCGCCGACGCCCGCCGCCAGGGCGTCATCGCCGCCAGCGCCGGCAACCACGGGCTCGCGGTCGCGTTCCACGCGCAGCGGCTGTCCATCCCCGCGACGATCGTGATGCCCGAGTACGCGCCGCTCATCAAGGTGACGTCCGCGCGCCGGTACGGCGCCGAGGTCATTCTCCATGGCGACAACTACGACGAGGCCTACGAGCGCGCGCGCGCGATCGGCGCCGAATGCGGTCGGCTCTTCGTCCATCCGTTCGACGACACGCGCGTGATCGCGGGCCAGGGCACACTCGGCCTGGAGCTGCTCGAGCAGCTGCCCGACGTGGAGGCGATCCTCGTTCCGGTGGGCGGCGGCGGTCTCATTGGCGGGGTGGCGCTGGCGGTGAAGGCCAAGCGTCCGGACGTGCGGGTGATCGGCGTGCAGTCGGCCGCGCTGCCCGCAATGTCGCGCTCGCTCGATCGCGGCGAGCGTACGCGCGTCGACGCCGCGGCGACGATCGCCGACGGCATCGCCGTGCGACAGGTTGGTGAGCTCACGCTGGAGCTCGCCCGGCGATGGGTCGATCGCGTGGTGACGGTCGACGAGGAAGAGCTCGCCAACGCCGTGCTGCTGCTGCTCGAGATCGAGAAGACCGTGGTCGAAGGCGCCGGCGCCGCGCCCCTGGCCGCCCTGCTCAATCGACGTCTCGATCTCGAGGGCCGCCGCGTGGCGCTGGTGCTCTCGGGCGGCAACATCGACGTCACGATGCTCGCGCGCATCATCGAACGCGGACTCGTGAAGGATAGCCGGCTGGTGCGGCTCGGCGTGCTTCTGCGCGACATCCCGGGCGCCCTGGCGCGGCTCACCGCGCTCATCGCCGAGGAACGCGCCAATATCCTACAGATCCTCCACGACCGCGCGTTCTCGCCGCATGCGGCGATCGGCCAGACGGAGGTCGAGCTCACGCTCGAGACCTCGGGCGCCGAGCAGATCGCGGCCGTGAAACGCCGTCTCGAAGCCGCCGGCTATCGCGTCGAAGACAGAAGTACCTAGTTAGATGGGGGCCCCGAAATGGCCCCCAAACCCCCAGCGTTCGGAAGCGCCCCGGCGAAGCCGTGGCGCTCCTCGGGCACCCGCGAGCGGCCCCGAAATGGCCCCCAAACCCCCAGCGTTCGGAAGCGCCCCGGTCACGCCGTGGCGCTCCTCGGGCTTACTCGACGGACGCGGGTAACGCGCTGGCGATCGTGGCGCGTGTGCGCTCGGCCAGGTCGACGGCCGCGGCGTGCGGATCTGCCGACGCGTCGGCAGTCAGCGGCGGATGGTACGTGATGGTGATGCGCCCGCGACGCGGCACCCGACGGCCGGGCGGCCAGCACTCGTGGGCGCCGGCGATCGTCACCGGCAGGATGGGCACGCGGAGCGAGGCGGCGAGACGGAAGGCACCCATGTGGAAATGGCCGAGCGCGCCGTCCTTGCTGCGGCCGCCCTCGGGAAAAATCATGACCGCCGCGCCGTCCTCGACCAGGCGCCGTCGGGCCTCGCGCACGGCACGCGGGTCCCGCGCGTCGAGGTCGACCGGAAAGGCGCGCAGCATGCGGATCGCGCGGCCGAAGATGGGGATCTGGAACAGACGGCGCCAGGCCATGAAATACACACGCCGCCGGATCGGAATCGTGACGAGCACCGGATCGGCGAACGTTTGGTGGTTGGGCGCCACAATGAGGGGGCCCCGCGCGGGGATGCAGTCCGTTCCCCGCAGCTCGAGCCCGAAGTAGAGGCGCGATGCCCCGCGGACCAGCGGGCGGAAGACATCGAGAACCGGTGTCCGCACGGGGTCTAGCCTACCGAACAACGCGGCGAACAAAAAAACGGGGCCGGGATTCCCCGGCCCCGTCTGAGACTCGCTTGCCGTCTAGTCGTCGTCGACGCCGGCCTCGACCTCTACCGGCTCGAGCTCCTGATGGCGCCCACGCCGCTCCAGGAGGTCCTGGCAACGCACGCAGGTCTGGACTTCCGGCAGGGCGCGCAGGCGGGCAGCGGCGATCTTCTCACTGCACTCGACACAGATGCCGTACTCGCCGTCGTTCAGGCGATCGAGCGCAGCCGTGATGCGGTTGATCCGCTCCACCAGCAACTCGCGGGTGGCGAAACCGATCTCGCGCCGCTCAT
>Ga0209474_10002460_pt1 | contig 16995 bp, 16 predicted proteins | sample GraSoiAngelo_145_FD_185902 | JGI IMG/M metagenome (GOLD analysis project Ga0209474, IMG submission 185902) | Grasslands soil microbial communities from the Angelo Coastal Reserve, California, USA - 14_1009_05_20cm (SPAdes) (version 2) | ecosystem: Environmental > Terrestrial > Soil > Grasslands...
CGTTACGCGACGCTCCGCTGGGTATTCCATTGGAAAGATTCCTGGAGCGATATTCGCCCGCCTCTGATTGCCGCAGCAATCGCGCTCGTGCCGACGCTGATCTGCCGCTCATTTTTCGGCGGAATTCCTGGACAACTCATCAGCGCGGGGGCTTTTCTGGCTATTTTCGGTGTCCAATGGTGGCATCACCATGTTCATCGCAAAGACAAACAGCGTTAGGCGATGCGAACACGTCCCACGCGTCGCGGAAAAACGCGATTGTCTCATTGTTGTTATGTTGGCGCCCGTTGGGAACATGATGAAGCGATAAGGTGCGCCGCTGTCGTCGCACACGCCGCAACCTTCTGACCGATGCAGGCACAACGTAGCGTGCTACCTGGCGGCGAGCGAGATACCCACTAATCCAGATATCATCCATGTAAAATGCTCCGCGTGGAGCCTGCGAGTAATCCCACAGGGATTCATCGAAGAACCTTGGTTGGATCAAATAACTTCCACAGCCGGTGATCACCGCCACGCTCTGAGGCTCGCGAACCTCGCCGCCGTAAATCATCGTGGCATCACGCCAGTCAAAAGTTCGCGGTATTGCTGCGCCGCGCAAACAAATGGCAGCATCGGGAATTTGCGTGTGGTAATGCAGATACGTTGCGAGTGCATCTCGCGGATAAACTCGATCGTCGTCCAGCACCATTATCAAGGTATTTCCGCCGCCGGCAGCAAGCTCTTGTTGGATAACAGGGATAAACTTTGTGGCTGGTCCCCAGTCTCTCCGAGAACGTAAAATGCGCACGCGCGGCAAGCGCAAAAGATATTCGGGCACGATATAAGGCCGCTCCTCGCGAATCGAAAATTCTGGAACGGCAAGGATGATTTCATCCGGCGGGCGTGTCTGCCTCAGAAGCGACCGAATCGTTGGCTTTAGATTGTTGATTCGGTTGGGCAAAGTCGAAAGTGACGCGATCACGCGGCGATTTTCGAACCTCCCGTCGCCAGCCAACGTTTCACGAATAAATCGGACCTGGTGACGCAGCTTTCTTCTGGCCGGCAGCAGCCGGATCACACATGCCGGAATTAAAATGACAACGACTGCGCAAATCAGAGGAAACATGGAAACGGGATCGACATCGTATTCTCAAAGGCAGCAGCTCGACAGGTAAAATACGGAGAATCGCGGAATAACGAAACCTAGATACATCTACTCCTTCTTCCGGCCGATGGCTTCCAACAGAATTAGCAACCTATCGGCTTGCTTGACACCGCGTCTATGACTGTGATAGGGGAACTAGTGTTATCTCTCCAGCAGGTCCGTCGCGTTCTTGATACCAAACCATGGGTTGCGCACCTGTACGTGACTGCACAGTGCAACCTGGATTGTCATTATTGCAATGAGTTCAACAACTCGATTCCGCATCCGGTTCTCGCCGATCTCAAGAAATGGATGGACCACATTCGGAAGCTCGGCGTCACGCGCCTCGGTCTGCAGGGAGGCGAACCGCTTCAGCATCCGGACATTGTGGGGATAGTGCGGTACGCAAAATCCATCGGTTTTTGCCAAGTGAGCATGTCCACAAACGGCTTTCTTCTGAACCGTCAACTCCTCGCGGACCTTCAAGAAGCGGGGCTTGATGATCTGCAAATTTCTGTGGACCGAATGACACCGATCGCGAGCACACGCAAAGCGATGAAGTCGATCGTGCACAAGCTTGACTGGTTCAAAGATTCGAAGGTCAGGCTGAACGTCAGTGGCGTCCTGTTCAAAGACACGCTCGATGAGATGGCGCAGGTGATAGACACTTGCCTCGACTTGGGCATTCCGGTCCGCGCGCGCGTGGTCCACAACGATCTTGTGCACGACCGCGCCTTGCGCGATGCGAGTGAGAGCGAGCCGCTGCTCCGCTTTCTCGAACAGCAGGAGACACTGAAGCGAAGCGGCCAGAACATTCGCACGAGCTGGAATCTTCTCACTTATCAGAAGAAGATGCTGCGACAAGAACCGATCGAATGGACCTGCATCGCGGGGTATAAATATTTCTTCGTCTCGTCGACCGGTAAGTTTTGGCTCTGCAGTCAAGTGCGAACCGAGAGGCACATTCTCGAAATCACGCAGGAAGATTTGCTAGGCTACAATCGGAAGAAGAATTGCCAGGCCGGATGTGGCGTTTATTGCACCGTGGAGGCCTCACTGGCCGTGAGCCATCCGCTGCGATACGCGGGCCGGGAGCTGGCAGGGATGCTCGCCAGTCGCGTGTCAAGGATGCGGCGCGGCGGTCCCGAGCGCATCCGGCATCTGACGGCTGCCCAGTAAGGCGAAGCTCGGGTTTTACGAGCCGCCGCGGTGGAGTTTTATTCGTCGGGCCAACAATCCGTGACTAAAGCTGTTCTGCTCTTTTTGGCCGCCTTCGCGCTTTACTTTTTCACACATTCGCCGGCGCTCGATGACATCGATGCTGTGCAATTTGCAATGGGCGTGCGCTCGTTCGACCTCTGGCATCATCAGCCGCACCCACCTGGTTATCCGCTTTTTATTTTCTTTGGCTGGCTGGGCACGAGATTTTTCCGCATCGGAACCGAATCATCGCTTTACTGCGCTTCGGCGTTTGGCGGTGCACTTTTCATCGCGGCTTGGTTCTCGATTATTCGCGCCCAGTTTTCAGAAAGGCTCGCGTGGTGGGTCGCAAGTTGTTTGCTAATCACGCCAGTTGTTTGGATGACAGCGACGAAGGCGGTGACGGACATGCTGGCAGCGGGTCTCATGAGCACGGAGTTACTTGCCGCGATCTGCTTTTTGAAACAGGGGAAGCGCGGCCTGATTGTCTGGGCTGCTCTCATAGGTGCTGCCGCAGCTGGGACGCGGCCGCAATTGTTTCCGGTTGTTGCAGTGATTCTTGGTGTTCCGCTCAAGCAAGCTTCGGTGAAAGCCAAGACATGGTCGCTTGCGTACGCGCTGTTGGTCGTAGGTTGCCTCCTTTGGCTTTTGCCAATGTGGTACACCCAGTCTCAATTGCGTCCAGATGAGCCGTTCTGGCGTGTGTATCCCGCGCTCGCGTACGGCCAGTGGCGCTGGCGCTTAAATCTGCCGTCCGTTTACATCGGGGCGGGCGACTGGAGTCCTCACTATCTTGGAATACGGTTCGTCAGGCACATTCTCGGGTGGTTTTGGAAAGGGTTCGGCTTGATGCAATCGCCTCGGGTGCTTGCAGCCGGTATGGTTTTTACAACGTGTGCCCTGGTCGCTTATATCCCGCGTGGATACGACGCGATAGATCGCCAATTTTGGAGATTTCACGGTCCCTGGCTCTTAGTTGACATTGCGATTGTCTTTGTCGCGCTTCCCAGTGATCAAAGATACTATCTCATGGTCTTTCCGCCGCTCCTTGTCATAATGCTCCGCGGTTTTTTACGATTACCACAACCGTGGAACTTGTCGGCAATCTGCGTTCCGGCATTGCTCCTGTATATCCTCGTTCCATTGGCCATAGAGAATCACCGTGATGAAGCGCCGCCAGTTCGGCTCGTACGCTATTTGGAAAAACTTTATCCGCCCTCGAAGCGGAGCAATGTGCTCTTGATTCTACCCGTTGCGTACCGTTCCGCCCAGTGGTATGCGCCGCAATTCAAAATATTGGACCATGTCCCCATCGCGGAGGACGAGGAAGTCTTACGCAATGCGGCAGCGGTTTATACCGACGATCTATCCCTCAAGCTGAAAGACTTTTACTTGATACAGCTCGCCGATTTCAGACGCTCAACGTTGATTTATACTCAGAATCGCCATGTCCGACTTTATCTTGTCGAACGGTGGCGCTCGTCATGAGATGCATTTTTAGCGCCGGCGCGAGTTCTGGGATTGCGCTTGCTATTGCCGCTCACCAAAATGGTCACAATGCACCCGACAAGCGCGGAGGCATTGTCTTGGGAGAGACAGGCAAGGCGACGCGTGTGATGATCGCGCGGTCCGCCTCGTCTCAAAGTGAAACTGGCCAAGCGTCGCAAAGTCGAAGTCAACACAGTTGATTATGGCGCATTCCGCTCGTCGTCCTGTTAGGATGCCGTGATGGTATAACATGCAAATCGATTCACTCGGCGAGTTCCAATCGCCCAGTTAGACTATTAGCTGTGGAATCGGTGCGGAAATGCGCTGAAAGAATTTCCGCATCGAATTAAAGCAAACGCGGCTTTCATTTCGACATGACGCTCGAGCAAGCAACACCGACAACTTTGCAACACGTATCGCTTGCGCGGCGCGGCGCGACTTATTTCGAAATGTCTGATTCGCGCGAATTCATCGCCGCAGCAGTTCTTTTCGCGCTGATGATCGTGATCAGGGTCGCAAATATCCTGCACTACAGGTTCGACAGCGATGAACCGCAGCATCTTCACGTTATTTGGGGGTGGGCGCGCGGTTTCGTTCAATATCGCGACCTGTTCGATAATCACATGCCGCTATTTCATATCACGTTTGCGCCTATCTTTGGGCTGATCGGCGATCGCGCCACCGTTCTTTATGTTATGCGATTCGTTTTGCTGCCCCTGTATTTCGTCGCGGCATGGTGCACTTACAAAATCGGCACCTGCCTTTTTTCCAGGCGAGCCGGTATCTGGGCTGTAATCCTCGCCGGTCTTTATACCCGCTATCACTTGATTTCACTGGAATTTCGAACGGATAATCTTTGGGCGCCGCTCTGGTTGTTGTGTCTTACAACCCTAGTCACCGGTCCACTGACTGTGCGTCGCGCTCTCGTTGCCGGCCTGTTGCTTGGGCTCTGTTTCGGCGTCTCAATGAAGTCGATTCTATTTTTACTGTCGATTGGTCTCGCTGCGCCGCTGACGCTGTTGCTCGTCGGACGCCGAAACCTGGCCCTGTCCTGGACTCATCTGGTGCAGTGCATCGCCGCCTTTGTAGTTTCGACAGCAACTATTCCTGCAACAATAATGATGTTCTTCGCCTTTAAAGGGCTCTGGCGCGACTTCCGATATTGCGTGTTCGACTTCAATTTTCTGGTGCGTGGCGCATCTGAAAACTCTCTCGCTTACAGAATCCATCTCACGGTAACAATCATCTTTGCGCTGCCGATTATCCTTTACGTCGCCCGGCGAATGATTCGCGCTACGGGTGGTGCGGGTTTGGCGTTCCGGCGCGCCTTTATCCTAATGGTTTGTACTTCCTATTTTTTCGCCTTTAAGACTTTCTGGCCGGTGAGAAGTCATGATGACGATCCGCCATTTTATCCGTTGGTTGCCGTGCTTTGCAGCGGCGCGCTGATTGCTGCCTCCAGCAAGTTGAGCACTCTTAAATGGAACGTGGACCACATCCTTCGACGAGTCCCTGTGCCGGCATTTTTTGCGATTGGCGAAATCTTTGTTCTCATTGCAATCCAACCGATTTGGAAAGACAGAACTAAGCGGGAGACCGATTTGCTCCGGAACGTGCTTACGCTGCTAAAACCCGGCGATTACGTCCTCGATTGCAAAGGCGAAACGGTTTTTCGACAGCGCGGTGTTCGCGCCGTTTATGAAACGATCACGAAATCGGCTATTCAGCGCGGGCTTATTCTGGACAACGCTCCGCAAAGATGTGTGGAGACACTGACTTGCGTGGTAGCTACCACGCTGATCAGAACATTCCCGCGTGACACATCCCGTTTTGTGCGACGTAATTACTTAAGGGTGACGAACAACTTGCGGATAGCAGGCAGGGAACTGAAGCCTTCAGCCACGAATCCGCTTCGGTGCAAGTTCGAAGTAACAATTCCCGCATCATATGAAATCATTTCCCCCAGCGAAAATGTCTCGGGTACGCTTGACGGAATCCCTTACAAAGGCGCGCGGTTTCTCGCAGCGGGTTCACACACATTTGAGTCGACATCGCCATCCCGCGCTTTGGTCCTGCTCTGGTCGCAAGCAGTGGATCGACATTTCACTCCGTTTGAGCATCATACTTCGCCCAATGGCTGAGGACGGTCGATTTGCGCTTAGCGTTGGCGCAGATTCCGCTCCGAAGAATTCTCTATCTTTCTCGAAGGTGGCCAGTTTACGCACTGCCAAGGCCGTCCGCCGTTCTTGACTCTCCGACGGGGGCGACAGCATTGTTTACACGATGACGATGGCGAGGAAGCGCATTCTTCTTATCGGCCTTGGGCGGTGGGGCGTGAATCACTTACGCATATTAAAATCGATGCCGGTCGAGCTTTTTGCGAGTGACGTCGACGAACGGCGGATCAATTCAGTGGGACTTTCGGACGACCACTGGAGTACGAATCCACGCACTCTCTTTTCTCAGATCAATGCCGCCGTAGTGGTGACACCAGCCCCCGCCCATTTCGCAACTTGCCGTGAGTTGTTGGAAATGGGGAAAGACGTCTTCGTTGAAAAACCGATGAGTCTCCTCTCCGCTGAGGCAAAAAAATTAACGAAATTAGCGGAGCGGGCCGGGTTAATCCTGCAAGTTGGATACATTTTTCGATTTGATCCGGCATCCCTTTGGCTGCGTGATGCGATCGCGCAGGGCCGATTTGGCCGAATCAAAATGCTGCGCGCCAAGTTCACCGGCCTCAAACGTCCTCGTTCGGATACGGGCGTTACCTTTGCCGACAGCATCCATTTCATCGACCTGTTCAATTTTTTTCTGGGCGGCACGCCGCGTCGAATCCATGCGGTAGTGGATGACTTTCTCGGACGCGGGATGGACGACGAATCTCTTATTGTCCTGGAATACGACCGCGGGGACGGCTCGGCCATACGTGCGACGGTAGAAGCAGGCTACCATGCACCGGGCAAGGTCCGTGAGGTGGTGATTATTGGCGACGAAGCCTCTGCCGTGTGTGACTACAACGTCGCACAATACAAGATCAAAATGTTCGAGAATCGGCATATCGCGGACGGCTCTTCCATTAAGGCGTTGGAGGGCGCGGTGAATCAGCTTGAGTTTCCGCCCGAGGAACCACTTCGAGCCGAACTCGCGGCCTTCATCGATTCCATCGAGACGCGCAGCCGTCCGTTGGCTGATGGATGGGCAGGATTTCAAGCTATTCGGGTAGTAGAGGCCGCGCTCGAGTCGGCCAGAACCGGCGCATGGATCGAAATCGCCGAAGCGGAGCGATGAAAAAAATCCCGCTTTCGCGCGTTTTTCTGAACGAAGAGATTCGAGAAGCCGCGATGCGCGCGCTTGAATCGGGGTCGTACATTTTGACGAAAGAGTGCGAAGCCTTCGAAGCGGAATTGGCCGATCACACAGGCACCAAACAAGCGGTTCTCTGTTCGTCGTGGACGGCGGCTGTTTTCCTACTCCATCGCGCCATGGGGGTTCAGCCTGGCGATGAGGTGCTCGTGCCATCGCATACCGCATTTCCATCGATCGAACCGATGATGCATTGGGGCGCGAAGCCCGTGTTCATCGACATCGACGAAACTTACTGCCTCGATGTCGATCTAATCGAGGCGGCGATCACTCCGCGCGCCGTTGGAATTCTTCCGGTTCATCTTTACGGTCATCCCGCAAACTTGGATCGCGTTTTGAAAATCGCGCATAAACATCATCTCTGGGTAATCGAAGATTGCGCGCAGGCGCAAGGCGCGCGATTTGACGGGAAACGCGTCGGCTCAATGGGCGTCGCGGGAGCATTTTCATTCTTTCCTTCAAAGAACCTCACCGTCATGGGTGATGGCGGGTGCATTACAACGAACGATGCCGCGCTCGCGGACAAACTTCGAATGTTGCGAAACCATGGTCGCAAAACCAAGTACGTCCACGAACTGGTCGGTTACAATCTTCGCTTCAACGAAATTCAGGCGGCGATTGGCCGTATCGGACTGCGAAAACTCTCGGAGTTGAACGAACGTCGGCGGCGAGTCGCTGCTCGCTACAGCGAGCGTCTGACCGGAGTCGTCCGCACGCCTCCCGAAAAAACTTGGGCACGTGCCGTTTACCACATGTATGTAATCCGGACGAAACGGCGCGACGCGTTAGCGGACTTTTTGCGAAGCAAAGGAATCAGCACAGGCGTTCATTATCCGATGCCGAATCATCAGCAGCCGGCCATTACTAAAATGTATTCCGATTTGCCGACGCTGCCGCAGACGGAAGCCGCGGTGAAGGAAATTCTCTCGCTCCCAATCTACGGAGAACTGGCGCTAGAGGACGTCGATTATGTTTGCGATTCAATCCTGCAATTTTTTGGCGACCAATGAAGGCGCCGGAGATAAGTCTGGTTATTCCCTGCCATAACGAACAGGATAACTTACAGCCGCTGCTTTCAGCGATTCACGCGACGATGGACCCGCTTGGTTTGGACTTTGAAGTCGTGATTACCGATGATTGCAGCACCGATAATTCATGGAGCATTTTGAAGCAGCTTTCCGCAAACGATCGGCGATTGCGTGTCCAGCGTTTCAAATTCAATTGTGGCGAGTCGGCCGCGAGTTGGGCCGGGATGCAAGTCGCCCGCGGCCGACATATCGCCACCATGGATGCCGATTTGCAAAATGACCCGAAGAACCTCCCGGCAATGATCGAGGCTCTTAACTATGCTGATTGCGTCTGTGGCACACGAGTCACGACACGGAAAAGAGGAGACAACTGGGTTCGAATTGTTTCTTCACGGATTGCCAACTGGGTCCGCAACAAACTCTCCGGCGAAACGATCAGCGATGCCGGTTGCACGTATCGTGCATTTAAGCGCGAATGCATCGCGAACGTGAAGTTTTTCAACGGCGCGCACCGGTTCCTTCCCACCTTGATCAAATTGGAAGGGTTCCGTGTGATCGAGATTTCCGTCTCGACGAACCCGCGGTTTTCGGGAACGAGTCATTATGGTGTCTGGAATCGTTTGTTCAAATCGTTCCGCGATTTGCTGGCAATTCGCTGGATGAAATCGCGCGCGCTCCGATACGAAATCGCTGAATCGCTCAATTGCTTATGAACCTGCCCTTAACCATCGGTCTGACCTGGAAGCGGGAAGCAACATCATTTCGTCGCTCTGGGCTGGAGTTACCTTGTCGTTCTGGTTTTGGAGCATCGCGGGTAGCGTCGTCATGTGTCTTTACTTCGTTTTTAAAAGGGAAATACCACTACGTTTCGCTGTTTTTGGTCGATCGCGAAAACCGTTCATGAAAAGCGTTTTTCTCACCGGAGCGAGCTCGGGTATTGGCCTGGCCATTGCAAAGCTACTCGTCGCTCACGATCACGAGGTTTGGGGCACCTCACGCGATCTGCAACGAATTCCCAGGATGCCACAATGCCATGGGGTGCGCCTCGACCTAGGCGACCCGCGTTCAGTTGAGGCAGCCTTCAACGCTGCACTCGCGGAAGCCATTCATTTCGACGTGTTGATCAACAACGCGGGGGCCGGTCACTTTGACCCCGCTGAGCTGGTTCCGATGGAAACCATTACGAACCAGTTTCAAATTCTCGTTTTCGGGCAAATCCAATTGATGCAACTCGCACTGCGCCACATGCAGGCTCGTGGTGAAGGTTTGATCATTAACGTCACTTCGTTAGCTTCCCGGCTTCCAGTGCCGTTCATGGCGGCCTACAACGCCGCAAAAGCGGCCATGGCATCCTTTACCATGTCAATCCAGCTAGAGCTCGGTAATTCCCGTGTGCGCATCGTCGATCTTCAACCCGGCGACATTCGCACCGAATTCAACCAGAGCATCATTGTGAGCGACAATGTCGATCGCGATGAAGCGAAAATCGCCAGAACCTGGAAGGTAGTCGAACGGAACATGAAAAATGCGCCGGGCCCGGATCTGGTTGCGCTGCAGGTTCTGAGACTGATCCAATCGGTCGAGCCTCCGCCGCGAGTAACTGTTGGAAACGTATTTGAATCCAAAATCGCGCCGCTGATTTTCAGGTTTCTGCCGCAGCGCGTCCGAATTTGGGGACTGAAAAGATACTACGGCATATGAGTGCTGTTTCTGAAGCTGTCATCTTAATTGCTGGCCAAGGCTCGCGCCTCCGTGAAGCGGATAAGAATTTCCTCAAGCCCTTTGTGCCGGTGCTTGGTCGACCATTGCTGTCGTACACTCTGGAGGCCCTAAGCTGTGCGGATATTAGCACCGCGCATTTCGTAGTCGGTTACGAAAGCGAGCGGGTGATTGCAGCGGCAAAACAGTTGATCCCGCCGCATATCAGCGCGTCGTTTATCGTAAATCGTGACTGGCAAAAACAAAACGGCATCTCGCTGCTTGCAGCCATGGGTCACGTCAGCGCACCGTTTCTTCTCACCATGGGCGATCATGTCTTCGATGACACGATCATCGATTGCTTATTAGATAACTTTGAGCCAGCTCTGCTCAACATGGCGATAGATCGCAAGCTCGATTTGATTGTCGATTTGGCTGACGCGATGAAGGTTCAAATGCGCGGAAAGAAGGTGACTGGCATTGGCAAAAATCTGCGGAGCTACGACGCGATTGATACCGGTTTGTTCGTTTGCCCTCCGGAGATCTTCGCGTACCTCAAGGAGGCGAAGTCCAACAACGGCGGGAATGATTGTAGTCTCGCTAACGGAATAGAGTTAATGGCCGTTGACGGCAAAGTGCGTGGGATTGATATCGGCCCCGCTCAGTGGCACGACATCGATACTCCAGGCGTTTTGGAACACGCCGAGCGGGACACCAGCTGGCGCGTATCGCGTTCACTCAACTAAGGTCCGACGTCATTCCCGGCTGGGAGCCGAAATCCCGATCAGGGCTTGGGGCGATGGCGTCGCCGCGGCCGTTAGCAGCCCTTGCGGTGGCAATCGCGCTGATTGCCAGGCTCGCGCCGGCAGCAATCGTCCAAAGGTGCAGGATCCACGTGCCCAGATTCAGCAGCGCCAATACGAGGAAAAAGAAAATCGCGATATCGCGCTTCGTCAGCTGAAACAGCCACCACACAAATCGTTCACCCAACTCGAGCAGGCCGGAATGACCAATCATTCCATGATGCCTTGCGTAAAACGACTCGTGAAAGTCTTCCGAAGCCACTCGTTTTGCACCGGTACCCCATCGTAAAACCAGTTCATTGGCCGTAATCAGCAGCGCGCACACGACTCCTTCTTTGAAATGGTGAAGCCCGCTTCCAAGCGCCAGCACGTAGATAAGGCTGCCAAGGAAATCGCAAAGGTTGTCCAAACGTTCACCGAATTTTGACTCCAAATTCTTGACGCGCGCAATCTCGCCGTCACAGCCATCGAGAATGCTGAACACCTGAAATAGCGCGGCCGCGACAAGAATGCTGAGATAATCGCCGCGCAGAAGAAATACGCCGGCGGTGACCGGCAACACAAAAATGGACATCGTGAACGCGCTGGGATGAATCGGGAACCTAACGAGGAGACGTGTTATGCGGCTCGAAATCGGCCGATTCAGAAATCGCGAAACAAAACCATCCTGTGGCTTACTCATTAGCTCGAATCCTTATGAATACTCGGTGCTAGCTGGCTATTCGCGTAACTTCATAGGGCGCGCTTGGCAAGTCAAAACGATCGAGTGTAGATGCGGTAGGTTTTATAACGCTCAGCGCCGATAGCTTCGAGGAAGCGGTTGATCATGTAATTGTCTTCCAGCGTCATGCTCAGTTCGCCGGTGATCCCGCGCTTGACCATCGTTTCTTCTATCACGCGCAATACAAGCATCTCGGCGATTCCGGCGCGGCGGTATTTTTGAACTACTCCCAGCGCGATAAGACGTCCTTTCTGGACGCGGTTCTTGTAGAGCAGCAGTTTGATCAGCCCGATCGGCAGGCCAAACCGAGTCAGTCGACCATTGAGATCGCGCAACACAACGTTGATGTCCGGCAGGCCCAGCGCAAACCCAACAGGCTCATTCCCGCTCTCGGCGATCCAGGCAAACCCCGGAATTAGCAGCGGCTTTAGTTCTTTAGTCATGAACTCGATCTCCGGTTCTGTGAACGGCACAAAACCCCAGTTCTTTGCCCACGCCTGATTGTAAATTTCACGGAGGCGTCGGCTCTCGCCGCGAATGTTCTTCAGATTTGCCGGACGAATAGTGACCGGCCCGCGCCGCTGGTAGCGTGTAGCGAGTCGCCGCAAGTCTGCCACGGCTCTTGAGGGGTCGGCAAACCACCATGCATACCAATCTTTCGTTTTCACAAAACCGTTGCTCTCTATCAACTGGCGGTAGTATGGCGGGTTGTGCGCGGTTAGGATCGTCGGTGGAAATCGAAAGCCGTCGATCAACAGGCCGCACACGTAATTGGTTGAATAATCGATCGGGCCCATGATCTCAGTGCGGCCTTGCTTGTGAAGCCAACTCGCCGCAGCGTCAAAGAGCGCGGCGGCTACTTCTTGATCGTCAATGCATTCGAACAGGCCGAAACAGCCTACATTGGTTTCGTGCAGCGAGTTGTAATTCGGATCGTCGCTGGCCATGATTCGACCGGCGATTTTGCCATTCTTTTGCGCAAGGAATAGCGCGGCGTCGCCATGCCTGTAAAACGGATGCCGCTTGGCATCCAGAAACGCTTTGCGTTCGATGATCAGCGGCGGTACCCAGGCCGGATCATTCGCGTAAATTCGCCACTGAAATTTGATGAACGCATCTCGTTCTCGCTGCGACGTCACCTCTGAAATTTCGGTATTCAAGACCAATGTGGAAGCTGAGTGGAACGCCGCACCACCACGAGCTGCTCCAGGGATTTAGCCATTTTTTCCTGACGCACGATCAGGTAAACGAACAACACATTCAGCGGGATAAGCTCGAACCAAAAGTAATAAATCGGGTGGCCGAGAAACAGCAGAAGAAATAAAACCAGCATGCGCGTGTTCGTCATTAACAGACGCCACCACATGAGCATTTGGCCGGCATTGGCTCGATAGCGCTGTTCCAGCCAGCCAGGGATTTGGCCGTGGAACAATGCGTTTCCGATCTCGCGCAGCTTTTTGAGACCGGGCGCGAGCAATTCCTGTTGCAGAGTGAAATTCAAATAGAGCGCGAGAAAAATCTTGTCCCATGCTCGCTGTCTCCAGCTCAACTTTCGATAGTCAGAGCGCAGTGCATCGGAGGAATCCATTTCGGTGCGTGCTCCGCCCGCAAAGTAAAGGAATGCAGTCCGGTAATAATCAGACGCTGCGCCTTGCAACGCGTGACTGATCGCCGCGCCGAGCGCCAAAAGCCAGATCGCCGGCGACGCACCTGCCAACGAATAGCGAAGAGTCAAATGAATGTAAACGCTCGCGAATCCCAAATGATCGGCAACGCTATCAATGATGCGACCTTTGCGGCTTTCCTGTTGAGTTAATCGCGCAAGCTGACCGTCCGCATTATCGAGCGCATTCGCGCAGAGATGGAGCACCATGCCCGCGATGTTGATGCTAAGATTGCGGTAAAAATAAAGATGTCCGGCAATGACGCCGCAGAGACCCGCTAGCAGACTGACGCCCGCCGGCGTCACCTTGAGATCCGCGAAAAATTCGGCTAACCGAAATCCCAGCGGGCGGTAAAAATAAAGGTCGAGAGCGCCCTCTACTTCGCGCGCTTTGTAAGTGGCTGCGATGCGCGAATGACGCGTCTCGACCTGCTGAGACATCATCAGGCGCTTTGCTTTTGCAGCAACGCCGGAACGAGAGTGTCCTCGAGAATATTCAGCGCCTCATCCAGATCCGCGCGGCTGTGTTTGGCTGTGACACACGCGCGGAAACAGATCCGATTTTGCGGGACGGCGGGGTAATCTACCGGCGCAACCCAAAGACCGCGGCGCCGCAGCTCGTGCCCGAGCCGGTACATCAGCTCGCGATCACCAATCACAATAGGCATCACGTAAGTTGTCGATGCCCCGGTGTCGAATCCGAGCTTCTCGAGCTGAGCGTGGAAGTAATCGGCGTTTTCCCAAAGCTTCGCGCGCAATCCGGACTGGGTCGTGCCGAGTTCCAGCGCTTTGAGAATCGCGGCGATCACGACCGGCGGCAGCGCACACGAATACACGTAAGGATGCGCGTAGAAACGCAAATATTGCAGCGTCTCCTTGGAACCGGCGACGAAACCGCCCAATGCTCCGAACGCTTTTGAAAACGTTCCGTAGACCAAAGGGAATCGGTCCTCGACGCCGAAGTGCTCGGCGGCTCCGCGGCCATGTTCGCCGCAGCCGAGCATTGAATGTGCTTCGTCGATGAAAATGCTTGCGTCATGCGAGTCCGCCACATCGAGCACCTCTTGTAGATTTCCAAAATCGCCATCCATCGAATAAATACCTTCGACTACCACCAATTGGCGCCGGCCCTTTTGACGGCTCAATGCCACGTCGAGCGAGGCGGCATCGTTATGCTCGAATTTCTCCGTGCGACATCGCGACAAAATCGCGCCATCACGAAGACTCAGGTGGGATCGATTGTCGAGAATGGCGACATCGCTTTTGCGCAACAGACCCGAGATCGTGCCCAGCGCGCCTCCAAATCCGCTGTTGAAAAGCATGGCGTCCTCGCGGTTGAGAAATTTCGCAACGCGGCGTTCGAGTTCGCGATGGAGATCGGTCATGCCTGAAAGCATGGGCGAACCGCATGCGCCCATACCATGGGTGCGCAGCGCGTCGTGCGCGGCAGCGAGAACGTCCCGGTGGTTCGCAAGACCGAGATAGTTGTACGAGCAGAGGTTGATCACCTGCCGTGGCTTCCCGCCGTAGTTGATCGTGGTGCGGGCATCCGCAGTCGAGAGCAGCTCGGGCTCGTATAATTCAACGGCCCAAGCGCCGAGCTGCATCCAATTTGTGAAGCTCGATGGGGGTTGCAGCGGGTCGTCGCTTTCGCCCGCCAGGAAATTACTCAAACTAAGCTTTGCCGGATCAACGTTCATCGAGCCTCAGACTCCATTTCACTCGCAACCGTCTGCACAGACGGTGTTTTCCAGCAAAACTTACAATTTCCTTATTCACTAAGATTCCTTACGAGTTTCTCCACTGCTTCCGCAGATCGTGGAGTTTCGTGTCGGGGCAGCAATGTAAGGGCTTTCGGATTCAGGACAAGGGTTTAGTATAGCTGCAGCCCATCCAGTTCGAGCAACATGTACGGGCGATACGAACGCGACCGTTACCGGCGCGTCGTCCGGAAGACGTAGTCCCACAATGGCGAGCTGATGCCGTACCCGACGTGATCATCCTTGTAGTGATGGCGAAGATGATACTGCTTCAGCCAGAGTAACACGCCGCGTTTCATCGGAAAATGATGCGTCGCATAATGCAGCATGTCGTAACAGACATAGCCAAACACCAGTCCGGCGAACGCGCTCGACGCGAAGCGCCCGAACAGTAGCAGGAAAATGCCGTAAAAAAGAAATGCGAGCGGCACACTGATACTCGGCGGCATAACAAGTCTTTTCCCGTCGTTTGGATAATCGTGATGCACGCCGTGAATGATGTAGTGAAGCCGTTTTCCCACGCGCGTCTTCGGTTCGTAATGGAAAATGTATCGGTGGATCAGATATTCGAGCAGTGTCCAGAGGAGCATGCCAAGTAGGAAAAATCCCACGACAACAAACACCGGGAATCCTTGCCTCCAAAGTGCCACGTAAAGCATAAAACCGACGACAGGTAGGTAGAGAATCAATGGCGTCGCTGGATGCACGCGCGAAAAGAATTCCATGAAATCGCTGTCGAACATCCGGACCGTTTCGTCTTTGGTCGAGACGTAGAGCGGCGGCTTTGAGACCGCGCTTCTCTGTTTTGATTGATCCGCCATAGCTAAAAGCTAATGGGCCGCGCACTCAGATCAAGGTTGCCCGCTGGACGGCTCGTCATCTGCGAAGTCACGTTCGACGCGTCTCGTTGCCTCATTCGCTCCACTCGCGAATAGAGACTGTATCGCCTATCAAAAACAAACTGGAAAAGAAGGCGGCTCCACGAGGAGTGATACTTCAGATTGTTGTAAAACTCCGGTGCCATGGCGCGTAGCTTCGGCAGATTGTTCCATGGGATCGATGGTAAATCATGGTGCTCATTGTGATGTCCCATATTCAGCGCCAGCCGATTGATCGGCCCATAGTAACTGAACGTCTCCTGGTCGAAATCGTAAGTGTAATGCTCCTGAATCCAGCGTGCCCCCACCGGGTGTAGCCCAATCGAAAACAAAAACGCGAACACCAGATAAAGAAATCCCGCCCAACCGCAGAAATAAACGATCGCTACATCATACGCGACTGCGCATGCAAGATTGATTGAAAACCAGCGGTCCCACATTTTAATCGCTTTGAGTCGAGGCGGACGCGTTACCTGAAAAAATGGAAACAGCATCAGCCAGATCGCTTTCCGATACCATGAGTTCCCTACGAGGCGGGCCTCCCAATGGTTCGCCAGGTCTGCGTCCCATTCGTAGTCGCCCTGATGGGAATGATGTTTCAAGTGGTAAACGCGAAATCCCATCGCGCCGGGCGTGAGATTCGGAAGATCGGCGACGACGGCCACCATTTTGTTCCAGCTCGGGCTCCGGAAAATCAGGTTATGGGTGGCATCATGAATGATGACGTAGTTGGCGTGATTGCCGAACGCGCCGACGCAAAAGGCGATCAGCAGACTGACCCACCAATAACCGAAGCCCAACTGGCCCATGCCGCACGCGATTGCCGTCTGCATTATCACAATCGAGGCCGCGATCAGCGCAGTCCATGGATTGCGCACCATCAACTCGCGAACCTCGGGGTGCGCTTTGATGATCGCCCGAGCCCGGCCTGGATGCGGCTGCTCAGATTCAGACTGGTAAAATGCGACCTGCATCGTCCGTCAAAGTATTGCATCGTAGCCGCATCCTCAACCGCGCTTTTTTAAAGGCGCGCCGCCGAGCAGCGGCAGGACAAACAGGTTTGCCAGGACATCGACGACCAAGCCGAACAGGATGACTAAGCCGAAGCGTTGCGTGGGCGGAAAATCCGAGAGGGCAAAGATCGCAAACCCAACGGCAAAGATTAGGTCGGAATAGACGATCCCGCGCCATTGTTCACCGCGTCCGGCAACCCAGGCGTTCCAACCCTTTTTCCCGTCACGTTGCGCACGGCGCACGCCAAAGACAA
>Ga0209474_10002461_pt1 | contig 16993 bp, 16 predicted proteins | sample GraSoiAngelo_145_FD_185902 | JGI IMG/M metagenome (GOLD analysis project Ga0209474, IMG submission 185902) | Grasslands soil microbial communities from the Angelo Coastal Reserve, California, USA - 14_1009_05_20cm (SPAdes) (version 2) | ecosystem: Environmental > Terrestrial > Soil > Grasslands...
CCTCAAAAACGACGGGTTCCTGGCCTGGGGCGCCAAGCCGGCGTGGTAGCCCTTACTGGCGCCTCGCTCCCGCCTGCGGGTCCATTTGCTGCCGATCGATCGCGGACACCAGACACAGTCGGGACGGCCGCGGTCCAAGGTGCGACCGCGGCCCAAGGTCCCGTGATAGCGGTACCGGTTTAGCGGGCCGGCGCCGCGGGAATGTTGCCCGTTGTGCTCATCAGCGCGTCCCGGTTCAGCTGACTGGCCATGCAGTCGGTCGAGCTGAAGGTCGGGCGCACGGTATTCGCGTTGGTGTCGTCTCCCGGCCACTGCCACCCGCAATGCTGATGCGCAAAAGCCGGCATGCTCAACGCTAGGACGGTGGCCGTGATGGCTGCAATGGTGAAAGATTTCATCGGCTTTTATCCTACTAGGTTTGCGAAGGACCGTGACTCGCGCGGACCTGAAAACCGAACACCCGTACCGACTCCGGTGTTCCTTCCGGGCCGAAACGCGGGCTAAAGATGCCGGATGCGCCGTTGCGCCCGGGCGCAAACCGCGTGATCCTGCCGCGAGCAAAACCCGAAGGAGCGCCCGCTATGCCCACCGCGATCGGAGAGAATTCGGCGAAGAGAAAGCTCGCCGCCAACGAGCTGGTGCTGTGCATGGGGGTCAACCAGCTGCGCACCCCGAACATCGCGATGATCGCGGCGGCCTGCGGCTTTGACGCGGTCTATATCGACCTCGAACACAACCCGACTTCGCTGGAGACCGCGGCTGCGGTGTGCGTCGCCGCGCTGGGTATGGGGATCACACCGATCGCGCGGGTCACCTCGCACGATCCGCATGACGCGACCCGTATTCTCGATTGCGGCGCCCAGGGGGTCATGGTGCCGCATGTCCAGAACGCGGCGGAGGCCAGGGCGATTGTCGCGGCCTGCCTGTACGCGCCGAAGGGGCACCGTTCCGCGTTCGGCAGCGGACCGGCGCTCGGTTATGCCGCGATCGGTCAGGCCGAGGTGTGCCGCCGGCTCAACGACGAGACCGTGCTGATGGCGATGATCGAGACACCCGAGGCGGTCGAGAATGCCGATGCGATCGCCGCGGTCGACGGCATCGATGTGTTGCACATCGGCGCCAGCGATCTCTCCACAGAGATGGGGATCCCCGGCCAGTACACCCATGAGCGCATGCGCGCCGCCTTCGAGACGGTCGCCAACGCGGCCCGCTCCCACGGCAAGGCGATGGGGGTCGGCGGCGTGCGCCAGGATTTCGAGTTCCAGAGCTGGCTCTTGCGGCTCGGCGTGCGCTACCTGACCGGCGGCTCCGATGTCGGCTACATCCTCAGCGCCGGCCGCGCCGACGTGAAGCAATTGCGCGAGCTTAAGCTCACATGACACCGCGCGAACCGAAACCGGCCGGAGAAAGGTCGCGTGACACGCAGGAGGGCGCCGATTTCAAGGCGCACCTGTTTGGCGGCCCAAAATTCGATGACTTCACTGTATCGCGAGATCCTGATCGCGGTCGCGTTATCGATCTCGATGGCGAAACGCCCTGACCAAATCGCCTGACCCGTGCCCGGCACTGTGCCGGGCACCCACGTCTTTTTTTCACCCGCGGCGGCTTGAAGACGTGGATGGCCGGGACAAGCCGGCCACGGGGTGGTCCTAGAATGGCGAGTGCGTAAAGCTGCAGGCGAGGATGGGCGGAGCACCGGTATAGCAGCTATGATCCAAGGGCCGGTTGCGTTGACACTCCGGGGGGCGCGGTCTAAGTCACAATCAGCCTGGATTTCGCCGGAACCTTGCGCATGAGCCCCGCCGAGCGGCCATTGTCGCCGCATCTGCAAGTCTATCGCTGGCAGCTGACCTCGGTGATGTCGATCCTGCACCGCGCGACTGGCGTGGCGCTGAGCCTCGGCACGATCCTGCTGGTGTGGTGGCTCGGCGCCGCTTCCGATGGGCCCGAGCCCTATGCCGCGGTCCAGCATTTTCTCGGCTCGTGGATCGGGCTTTTGCTGCTGTTCGGCTGGAGCGTCGCGCTGTTCTACCATCTGTGCAACGGCCTCCGGCATCTGTGGTGGGACATCGGCCGCGGCCTCGAATTGAGCAGCGTCTATGGCGGCGGCTGGGCCGTGCTGGCGAGCACCGCGGCGCTGACGATCGTCAGCTGGGCGGTCGGCCTGTCGCATTGGGCTCACTGACATGACCGATCATCAGATGCCCTCGCCGGCGCACGCGCCGATGCGCTCGCCGTTGGGCCGCGCCATCGGGCTCGGCTCGGCCAAAGAAGGGGTGACGCATTGGTGGCGGCAGCGCGTCAGCGCATTGGCGCTGGTGCCGCTGACCCTGTGGTTCGTGATCGCCGTGATCGCTCTGGTCGGCGCCGACCATGCCGCGTTCGTCACCTGGGTCCGGAGCCCGATGCCGGCGGTCTTTCTGATCCTGCTGCTGGTCGCGAGCTTCTACCACACGGCGCTCGGACTGCAGGTCATCATCGAAGACTATATCCACGGCGAGGTTATGCGGCTGGCTGCGCTGCTGCTCATGCGCCTGCTGTGCGTTCTGTTCGCGGTACGCGGCATCCTCGCTGTCCTCAAAATGGCGCTCGGCGCCTGACCGCACGCATTTTTCTGGAGCTGCGCCATGCCCGCCGCTTACCCGATCACCGAACACACCTATGACGTCGTCGTCGTCGGCGCCGGCGGCGCCGGGCTGCGCGCGACCCTCGGCGCGACGATCGAGGGGCTGAAGACCGCCTGCATCAGCAAGGTGTTCCCGACCCGCAGTCATACCGTATCGGCGCAGGGCGGCATCGCCGCGGCGCTCGGCAATATGAGCAACGATGACTGGCGCTGGCACATGTACGACACGGTCAAGGGGTCGGACTGGCTCGGCGATCAGGACGCAATCGAATACATGTGCCGGCAGGCGATCCCGGCGGTCATCGAGCTTGAGCATTTCGGGGTGCCGTTCTCACGCACCGAGCTCGGCCAGATCTATCAGCGGCCGTTCGGCGGACACATGATGGAGTTCGGCGACGGCGCGCCGGCCAACCGCGCCTGCGCCGCCGCCGACCGCACTGGCCACGCGATCATCCATACGCTGTACCAGCAGTCCTTGCGTCACAACGCCGAGTTCTTTGTCGAGTATTTCGCGCTCGACCTGATCATGGACGAGGAGGGCGTGTGCCGCGGCGTCATCGCGTGGAACCTGGAAGACGGCTCGATCCACCGTTTCCGCGCCCACATGGTGATCCTCGCCACCGGCGGATACGGGCGCACCTACCTGACCTGCACCTCCGCGCATACCTGCACCGGCGACGGCAACGCGATGGTGTTGCGCGCCGGGCTGCCGTTGCAGGACATGGAATTTATCCAGTTCCATCCGACCGGCATTTACGGCGCCGGCTGCCTGATCACCGAGGGGGCGCGCGGCGAAGGGGGGTACCTGACCAACAGCGAGGGCCAGCGGTTCATGGAGCGCTACGCGCCGCACGCCAAGGACCTCGCCTCGCGTGACGTCGTCAGCCGGGCGATGACGATCGAGATCTTCGAAGGGCGCGGCTGCGGCCCCGAGAAGGACCATATCCTGCTGCATTTGGAGCATCTCGACCCGCATATGCTGCATCAGCGTCTGCCGGGAATTTCGGAGACCGCGAAGATCTTCTCCGGCGTCGATGTCACGCGCGAGCCGATCCCGGTATTGCCGACCGTGCATTACGACATGGGCGGCATCCCGACAAATTACCGCGGCGAGGTGATCCGGCCGACCGAAGGCGATCCCGACGCGGTCATCCCGGGGCTGATGGCGGTCGGCGAAGCGGCTTGCGTCTCGGTGCACGGCGCCAACCGGCTTGGCTGCAACTCGCTGCTCGACATCGTTGTGTTTGGCCGCGCCGCGGCGCATCGCGCCGTCGAGCTGGTGCGTCCCGGCACGGCGCACGCGCCCTTGCCGGACAGCGCCGGCGAGCAGGCGATCGCCCGGCTCGACCGCATCCGCCACGCCAAGGGCGGGCGCAAGACCGCCGAGATCCGGGTCGAGATGCAGCGCACGATGCAGAACAATTGCGCGGTGTTCCGCACCGCCGAGGTGTTGCGCGACGGCGTCGACAAGATCGATCGGGTGTCAAAGAGCTTTAGCGATCTCGCGACCGCCGACCGCTCAATGATCTGGAACAGCGATTTGATGGAAGCGCTCGAACTGCAGAACCTGCTGGAGCAGGCGGTTGTGGCGTTGCATTCGGCCGAGAACCGCACCGAGAGCCGCGGCGCCCACGCGCGCGACGATTTTCCGGAGCGCGACGACCAGAATTGGCTGAAGCACACCGTCGCCTGGCTCGACGGTGATGGCAAGGTGACGATCGGTTATCGCCCGGTGCACCTCTACACCTTGTCGAACGAGGTGCAGGCCTTCCCGCCCAAGGCGCGGTCCTATTAACCGCCGTACATGAGATTGCATTCCAATACCGTCGTCCCGGCGAAAGCCGGGACCCACCTTGCAACCCACGGAGCCACTGAAAAGTGGACCCCGGCTTTCGCCGGCGATGCAGAAATTTGTGGCCTGGAATGGGCGCGGAAAGAATCGTAGATGACTGAGTTTACGCTGCCGGCGAATTCGAAAATCGGCACCGGCACGAGCTGGCCGGCGCCGCCGAACCCGAAACGGCTGCGCCAGTTCCGGGTCTATCGCTGGAACCCCGATGACAGCGAAAAGCCGGTCCTCGACACCTATTCGCTCGATCTCGCCGAGTGCGGGCCGATGGTTCTCGACGCGCTGATCAAGATCAAGAACGAGATCGACACGACGCTGACCTTCCGGCGCTCGTGCCGCGAGGGGGTGTGCGGCTCCTGTGCGATGAATATCGACGGAGTCAACACGCTGGCCTGTATCAAGGCAATCGACGAGATCAAGGGCGATGTTCGGATCTACCCGTTGCCGCACATGCCGGTCGTCAAGGATCTTGTCCCGGATCTGACGCATGTCTACGCGCAGTACCGCTCGATGCAGCCCTGGCTACAGACCGAGAGCACGGCGCCGCCGGACAAGGAACGGCCGCAATCGATCGAGGAGCGCGAAAAGCTCGACGGGCTGTGGGAATGCATCCTCTGCTTCTGCTGCACGACCGCCTGCCCGTCCTATTGGTGGAACGGCGAGCGCTATCTCGGGCCGGCGGTGCTGTTGCAGGCCTATCGCTGGATCGCCGACAGCCGCGACGAGAAAACCGGCGAGCGGCTCGACGGGCTCGAAGACCCGTTCCGGCTCTACCGCTGCCATACGATCCTGAACTGCACCAAGACCTGCCCGAAAAACCTGAACCCGGCCAAGGCGATCGCCGAGATCAAGAAGCTGCTGGTGCTGCGGCGCTGAACGCAGCCAATGTGACCCCTTGTTTCCAGCGGCATACCTCCATATGTGACTACGTGTGGTCACATATGGAGGTGCGCTTGAGGAGCTTACGATTGCGCGACGCCAAGGCGTCGCTGTCAGCAATCGTCGGCGCCGCTGAGCGGGGCGAGCCGACAACGATTACAAAGCATGGCAAGCCGGCAGCCGTCATCGTACCGGTTGAGGACGCGCAGCGCCTTTATGCGGACGACCGGCCGAATTTTGCCGACCTGTTGATGGCAATTCCCGAGGATATTGAGGTGGAGCGCGATATTACGCCGCTCCGTGAGGTGGATCTGTGACCGGCGAGACCGTGGGCTGGTTTCAGGCCCGGGCCGACGCCCTGCACCTGTCAACCATCACGGTGGCCGAAATTGAAAGCGGGATAGCAAAGCTTCGGCGGACCGGTTCCGAACATCGCGCGGAGAATTTGCGAGTTTGGTTTGATCGGATCCTTGAGACCTATGGCGAACGCGTACTTGCCTTCGATATCGACGCGGCGCGGATTGCCGGTATCCTGGATGATGCGGCGCGAGCCGCCGGGAGACACCCCGGCTTCCCCGATGTGGCGATCGCCTCAATCGCCAAGATGCACGAATTTGTCGTCCTTACGGTCAATTTGCGTCACTTTCAACCGCTCGGAGTCGACGCGGTTAACCCGTTTTCTCTGAACTGACGACGCAAACGTCGCGATCAGCCGTGCAGCGCGAGTAGCGCCGCGGTCACCAATAGCAGGCCGCAGAAGCCGAGCCGCAGGCGGCGCTCCGGCAGGCGGTAAGCAACCGCGACCCCGGCCGGGATCGCGGCAATGCCGCCGATCGCGAGCGGAATGCCGAGGCCCCAATCCACTTCGCCAGCGCGGGCATAGGTCAACAGCGCGACGATCGTGCTGGGGCAGACGAGGGCCAAGGCGAGACCCTGCGCCTCAATCTGGCGCAGGCCAAAAAACGCGGTCAATGCCGGGGGCGCGATAAAGGCGCCGCCGACCCCGAAAAATCCCGAGACGATCCCGCCGGCAACACCGACCAGCGCCGTCCATCCCCAGGACAGCGGCGGCCGCGCCGGAGTGATGACGGTGGCGCGCCGGGTGCGGTACACGATCAGCGCCGCGAGCAGCGCGAGGAACGCCGCGAAGGCGAGGCGCAGGCCGTGCGGATCGAGCCCGGTGGCGAAATGCGCCGCCGGAAAAGTCGAGACCAGCGCCGATACCCCGAGCGTCACTGCGATCCGCGGATCGACCCCTACGCGCCGCCGATAATTCCAAAAACCGAACAGCACGTTCGGCGCGACCATGATCAGGACGGTCCCCTGCGCCATCTGCTGGTGCAGCCCGAACAGCAACCCAAGCAGCGGGATCGCCAGCACGCCGCCGCCGATTCCGAACAGCCCGCCGAAGAGGCCCGACAGGACGCCGAGCGCGCCCACCGCCGCAATCTGCCCTGCCGCAATCATTGCGGAGCCCTGGCCCCCTCCCGTCTAAGGCGGTGACAATACGCCGATCGCGTGCGTAGCATCAGCCCGGCAGCAGGCGGAGGACAGGGATGGCGGCGCAGATCGGCAAGGATCTCGGCGGCAAGGTGGCGGTCGTCACCGGCGCCAGCAGCGGCATCGGCGCCGCCAGCGCGCGGCTGTTCGCCGAAGCCGGGGCGCGGGTCGTGGTCGGCTATAACAAGAGCGTAGACCGAGCCAACGCCGTGGTCGGCGGCCTGGCCGGCAGCGGCCACAAAGCGATACATCTGCCGCTCGAGGACACTGCGCAGATCAAGAAGGTCGCCGCGGCGGTCCGCGAGGAGTTCGGTCGCGCCGACATCCTGGTCAATTCCGCCGGCTTTACCCGCATGGTGCCGCACCACGATCTCGACGCGCTCGATGACGATCTGATCGACCAGGTGCTGACCGCCAATGTGCGCGGGCCATTCGCGACGATCCGCGCCTTCGTGCCATTGCTGCGCGAATCGGGTGACGGGGTCATCGTCAACATCTCGTCCGGCGCGGCGCAGTCCGGCACCGGCAGCTCGATCATTTACGGGGCTTCGAAGGCGGCGCTCAACACGATGAGCATGGCGCTCGCCCGCGTTCTCGGTCCCGAAATCCGCGTCGTCGTCGTCGCGCCCGGGATGGTCCATACCGGCTTTGTTCCGGGCCGAACCGAGGAGATGATGGCCAAGGCGGCGATGGCGACCCCGTTAAAGCGCGCGATCGAAGCCGAAGACGTCGCCCTGGCGGTGATCTCCTGCGTCACCCATCTGACGCATACCACCGGTTCGATCATCTCCGTCGATGCCGGGCGGCACCTCTGAGGGGTTGATGGCGAATATCGTCCGGCAGCGCGACATCATCGACCGGCGGGCGCTGGCCGAACAGCTCGCGCAGACGATCGCCGCAAGCCCGTCGGCGCTCGACCGCAGCGTTCTGCTGCCGCCGCTCAAGGAGGCGCTGGCGCAGGGCCGCGCCGAGATCCAGCGCCGCTTCGAGGCGGAAGGGCACGCGCCGCGCACGGTCCGCGAGCAGTGCTTTCTAATCGATCAGCTGATCCGCGTGCTCTACGATTTGGTGACCGAGCGGATTTATCCGCTGGCCAACCCGACGGAGGGCGAAAAGCTGGCGATCGTCGCGGTCGGCGGCTACGGGCGCGGCGAGATGGCGCCCTTTTCCGATATCGATCTGTTGTTTCTGCTGCCGTACAAGCAGACCCCGCATACCGAGCAGGTCATCGAATACCTGTTGTACCAGTTATGGGATCTCGGCCTGAAAGTCGGGCAGGCGACCCGTACGGTCGCCGATTGCCTGCGCTACGCAAAGGCGGACCTGACGATCCGCACGGCCTTGCTCGAAGCGCGCTACATCTGGGGCGAGCAGGCGCTCTACGATGAGCTGAAGCAGCGTTTCGATGCAGAGAGCCGCGGCACCGCGGCGCAGTTCGTCGAAGCCAAGCTCGCCGAGCGCGACGCGCGCCATCAGCGGGTCGGCGATAGCCGCTACCAGCTCGAACCCAACGTCAAGGAAGGCAAGGGCGGGCTGCGCGATCTGCACACCCTCTATTGGATCGCCAAATACATCTACCGCATCGACGACGTCGCCAAGCTCGTCGATCTCGGCGTGCTGTCGGCCGAGGAATCCGCACGGTTCGAGCGCGCCCAGACCTTTTTATGGACGGTGCGCTGTCACCTGCATTATCTCGCCGGCCGTGCCGAGGAGCGGCTGACCTTCGACCTGCAGGCCGAGATCGGCGGCCGCATGGGCTACACCGACCATGCCGGCACCCGCGGCGTCGAGCGCTTCATGAAGCATTACTTCCTGATCGCCAAGGATGTCGGCGATCTGACCCGCATCTTCTGCGCGCTGCTGCAGATCGATCAGACCGGGCATCAGCGCCTCTCCTGGCTGCGCTGGGGCAGCCGGCGGCGCACGCTCGATGGATTCGTCAGCGACGGCCAACGGGTGACGATCCCCTCCGAGGATTTCTTCAAGAGCGATCCGGTCGGCTTGTTGCGGCTGTTCCATGTCGCGCAGCAGCACGATCTCGACATTCACCCGCGGGCGTTGCGCGCGGTCACCCAATCGCTGCGATTGGTCGACGGTAAGCTGCGCGAGAACTCCGAAGCCAACCGCCTGTTCCTCGAAATCCTGACCTCGAAGAAGGATCCGGAGACCGCGTTGCGGCGGATGAACGAGGCCGGTGTGTTCGGCCGCTTCATCCCCGATTTCGGCCGCGTCGTCGCGCAGATGCAGTACGACATGTATCATGTCTACACGGTCGACGAGCACACGCTGTTCGCGATCGGGATCCTGCACAAGATCGAGACCGGCAAGCTGAAGGAAGAACTGCCGGTCGCCAGCGAGATCATGCCGATGATCGATTCGCGGCGGGCGCTTTATCTGGCGACGTTATTGCACGACATTGCCAAGGGGCGCGGCGGCGATCATTCGGTCATCGGCGAGCAGATCGCGCTGAAGCTCGGGCCGCGGCTCGGCCTGACGGCGGAGGAGACCGAGACCGTCGCGTGGCTGGTGCGCACGCACCTGCTGATGAGCAGCACCGCCTTCAAGCTCGATATCAGCGACCCGCAGACGATCCAGAATTTTGTCGAGCGGGTGCAGTCCCCGGAGCGGCTTAAATTGCTGCTCGTGCTGACGGCGGCCGACATCCGGGCTGTCGGGCCCAAGGTGTGGAACGGCTGGAAAGCGGCATTACTGCGCGAACTGTACTACAGCGCGCTGGATGTGATTTCGGGCGGGCTGACGGTCGAGGCGCGCGATGCGCGCATCGCCTCGGCGCAAGCGGCGGCGCGCCAGCTATTGCCCGATTTCACCGATGAGGAATTCGCCGCCTTCACCAGCCGCGGCTATCCGTTCTACTGGCTGTCGCTCGATGCCGAGACGCATGCCCGCCACGCGCGCCTGATGCGCGAGGCCGATGCCAGCGGCGCGCCGCTCACCGTCGAGAAGCGCATCGACGCGGCGCGTGCGGTGACCGAGATCTCGCTCTACACCGCCGACCACCCCGGCCTGTTCTCGCGCATCGCCGGCGCGCTGGCCGTCTCGGGGGCCAATATCGTTGATGCGAAGATCGTGACGATGTCGAACGGCATGGCACTCGATACCCTATGGGTCCAGGACCAGGAGGGCGGCCCGTTCGACCGGCCGGACAAGCTGGCGAAGCTCGCCTTCACCTTCGAGAATGTGCTGACCGGCGATCTGAAGCCGCATATCGAATTGGAACGGCCGCCCGCTTTCCCGAGCCGCACCCGCGTTTTCACCGTGCCGCCGCGCGTCCTGATCGATAATGGGGCGAGCCGCTCGCACACCGTCATCGAGGTCAACGGCCGCGATCGGCCCGGATTGCTTTACGAAGTGACGCGCGAATTGACCCGCCTCAATTTGCAGGTCTCCAGCGCCAAGATCTCGACCTATGGCGAGAAGGTCGTCGACGTGTTCTACGTCAAGAACCTGTTCGGCCATAAGGTCGAGCACCCGGTGAAGCTCGATGAGATCCGCAATGCTCTCGGCGCCGTCTTGGCCAAGGGCAATCGCGGCGCAGCTTCTGTGCCCGCCCCATCGCGCCGGGACCGTGTGGTGGCGGCGGAGTAGGTTCAACCATTGTGAATCTGTAGGCAGGAAAAGCGCAGCGCGTTCCGCCGAACCCTGCCTCGCGGCCTGAAAATCCGCGTCCCGGCGAAAGCCGGGACCCACTCTTCAGTACCTCGGAAGCGGGCCAGTGGGTCCCGGCTTTCGCCGGGACGCCAGCTTATCTAAAGGACAGAAACCACCAGGAAAAAGGCGGCGGAATGCGCTGCGCTTTTCCGCCCTACAAGCTGAGTGGTGAGGGCCGCCTACTCCCGCAGATCCTCGAAGAATTCCTTGACGCGGGCGAAGAAACCTTCGCTTTCCGGGTTGGTCTTGCGGTTCTCACCCTCTTTTTCGAATTCGCGCAGCAATTCCTGCTGACGTTTGCTCAGGTTGGTCGGCGTCTCGACGATCGCATGGATGTACATGTCGCCGCGCAGATTTGAGCGCAGCACGGTCATGCCCTTGCCGCGCAGCCGGAACTGGTGGCCCGATTGGGTACCCGGCGGCACGGTGACCCGGGTGCGGTTGCCCTCGACGGTCGGCACCTCGATCGAGCCGCCGAGCGCGGCGGTCGTGATCGGGATCGGCACCCGGCAGAAGATGTTGGCGCCGTCGCGCTGAAAGATCGGGTGCTGCGCGATGCTGACAAAAATGTAGAGATCGCCCGCGGCGGCGCCGTGCTGCCCTGCCTCTCCCTCGCCGGCGAGGCGGATCCGGGTGCCGTCCTCGACCCCGGGCGGGATGTTGACCGACAGCGTCTTCTCGCGCCGTAACCGTCCCTGTCCGCCGCAGGCGCGGCACGGCTTGTCGATCGTCTGCCCTGATCCCTGGCAGGTCGGGCAGGTGCGTTCGATCGTAAAAAACCCCTGCTGCGCCCGAACTCTTCCGTGACCTTGACAGGTGCGGCAGGTCGCCGGGCGGATGCCGGGTTCGGCGCCATTCCCCTTGCAGGTGTCGCACTGGGCGAAGGTCGCGACACGGATGGTCGTCTGCTTGCCGCGAAACGCGTCCTCGAGCGAGACTTCGAGATTGTATCGCAGATCGCTGCCGCGGCTCGGGCCGGCCTGCGAGCGGCGGCCGCCCATCGCGCCGAACATCTCTTCGAAAATGTCGGCAAAGCCGCCGGAAAACCCGCCGCCGAATGGAAAATCGCTGGGACCGCGGCTGCCGTTCTCGAAGGCGGCATGGCCGAACCGGTCATAGGCCGCCCGCTTCTGATCGTCTTTCAGGACGTCATAAGCCTCGTTGATGTCCTTGAATTTCTGCTCGGCGGTCTTATCGCCGGCATTGCGGTCGGGGTGAAACTGCATCGCGAGCTTGCGGTAAGCTCGCTTCAACTCATCGGCATCCGCCGATTTCGACACACCCAGAATGTCGTAAAAGTCCTGCTTCGCCATTCTTCGACAAACGCCCGGCCAAGGATCAGGTGAGAGATCCCCCGGAAACCAGCCTATGCCGGACCCGGGGGATCATAGCCATCAGGATCGGCAGCTCAGGCGGAGCCGCGCTTCTTCTGATCGTCGACTTCCTCAAAATCGGCGTCAACGACCTTGTCGCTCCCCGGACCACCGGCTGCACCGCCGGCACCGGTGCCCGCACCGGCACCGCCTTGCGGACCGCCGGGGCCGCCTTCGCCGCCGGCAGCCTGCTGCGCCTTGTACATCGCTTCACCGAGCTTCATCGCGACCTGGGCCAAAGCTTCGGTCTTGGACTTGATCTGCTCGACATCGTCGCTTCCGATCACATCCTTCAGGGCCTGGATCGCGCTCTGCACAGGCGCGCGTTCGCTTTCGGAGATTTTGTCGCCGGCTTCCTGCAGCGTGCGTTCCGTGGTGTGGATCAGCGCGTCGGCCTGGTTCTTGGCCTCAACCAGCTCGCGGCGCTTCTTGTCCTCGCTGGCATGCGCCTCGGCGTCCTTGACCATCTTGTCGATATCGGCTTCCGACAGCCCGCCCGACGCCTGGATACGGATCTGCTGTTCCTTGCCGGTCGCCTTGTCCTTGGCCGAGACATTGACGATACCGTTGGCGTCGATGTCGAAGGTGACCTCGATCTGCGGCATGCCGCGCGGCGCCGTCGGGATGCCGACCAGATCGAACTGGCCGAGCAGCTTGTTGTCGGCCGCCATCTCGCGCTCGCCCTGGAAGACGCGGATCGTCACCGCGGTCTGGTTGTCCTCGGCGGTCGAGAAGGTCTGGCTCTTCTTGGTCGGGATCGTCGTGTTGCGATCGATCAGCCGGGTGAAGACGCCGCCCAACGTCTCGATGCCGAGCGACAGCGGCGTCACGTCGAGCAGCAGGACGTCCTTGACCTCACCCTTCAGCACGCCGGCCTGGATCGCCGCGCCGACCGCGACCACCTCGTCCGGGTTGACGCCGCGATGCGGCTCGCGGCCGAAGAATTGTTTGACGGTCTCGATGACCCTCGGCATGCGGGTCATACCGCCGACCAGGATCACCTCATCGATCTCCGACGCCTTGACCCCGGCATCTTTCAGCGCGCTGCGGCACGGCTCGACGGTCTTCTGGATCAGATCGTCGACCAGTTGCTCGAGCTTGGCGCGCGACAGCTTGATGTTGAGGTGCTTCGGCCCGTGCTGGTCGGCGGTGATGAACGGCAGGTTGACGTCGGTCTGCACCGAAGAGGACAGCTCGATCTTGGCCTTCTCGGCCGCCTCTTTCAGGCGCTGCAGCGCGAGCTTGTCATTGCGCAGGTCGATGCCCTGCTCCTTTTTGAACTCGTCGGCCAGGTAATCGATGATCTTCTTGTCGAAATCCTCGCCGCCGAGGAACGTGTCGCCATTGGTCGATTTGACCTCGAACACGCCGTCGCCGATCTCGAGGATCGAAATATCGAAGGTTCCGCCGCCGAGGTCATAGACCGCGATCGTGCCGGTACCCTTCTTCTCCATACCGTAGGCGAGCGCGGCGGCGGTCGGCTCGTTGATGATGCGCAGCACTTCGAGCCCGGCGATGCGGCCGGCGTCCTTGGTCGCCTGGCGCTGACTGTCGTTGAAGTAGGCCGGGACGGTGATGACCGCCTGCGTAACCGGCTCGCCGAGATAGGCCTCGGCGGTCTCCTTCATCTTCTGCAGGATGAAGGCGCTGATCTGTGAGGGCGCGAATTTCTTGCCGCGGCTCTCGACCCAGGCGTCGCCATTGTCGCCGGGGATGATCTTGTACGGGACGAGATCCATGTCCCGCTTGACCATCGGGTCGTCCATGCGACGCCCGATCAGCCGCTTGATCGCGAAGAACGTATTTTCGGGGTTGGTGACCGCCTGGCGTTTTGCGGCCTGGCCGACCAGGCGCTCGCCGGATTCGGTGAAGGCGACCATCGAGGGCGTCGTCCGGCCTCCCTCAGTGTTCTCGATGACTTTGGCGGCGGACCCCTCCATCACGGCGACGCAGGAATTGGTCGTGCCGAGATCGATACCAATAACTTTGCTCATGGACACCTCTTATCAAAAGCAGAACCGAACGGCCCCGGAAGGCACCGTTTCGATCCCCCGGGAAGTGTCGGCAGCCCCCGATGCATTGGGGGCTGCGACGCAGGCTATATATGTGTGGGGAGCGGCGCGCCTGCAACGGGCGGGCCGGCTTCCGCCGTCGCATTCAGGGCTGCCGCCGCGTGATCGTCTCCGCCAGCTATCGTACCGACATTCCGGCATTTTATGCGGACTGGTTCATGCGCCGGCTGCGTGCCGGCTATTGCCGGGTCGCCAATCCCTATGGCGGCGGCACCTATGAGGTCGCGCTGACCCCGCAGGCGGTCGACGGCTTTGTCTTCTGGACCCGCAACATGCGGCCGCTGATGGCGGATTTGGACGAGATCCGACGGATTGCGCCGTTTGTCGTGCAGTTTACCCTGACCGGCTATCCGCGCGCCCTCGAAAGCTCGGTCATCGCGGTGCCCGAGGCGGTGGCGCAACTGCGCGAGCTGCGCCGCCGCTTCGGGCCGCGCGCCGCGGTGTGGCGCTACGATCCCCTGGTGTTCGCCGCCGGAATGGACGCCGAGATGCATGCCGCCGGGTTTGCCGCTCTGGCGCAGGCGCTGGCCGGCACGGTCGACGAAGTCGTGCTGTCGGTCATGACACCCTATCGCAAAAGCCGCCGCAACCTCGACCGCGCCGCCCGCCGGCACGGTTTTGCGTGGCATGACCCGCCGACCGAAGAAAAACAAGCACTGCTCGCGCGGCTCGCCGGCGTCGCTATGGAGCACGGGCTGGCGCCTACCCTGTGCAGCCAGCCCGAATTGCTGGTTCCCGGGCTCGGCGAGGCGCGCTGCATCGATGCCGAGCGGTTGTCGGATGTGGCACAACAGCCGATTGCCGCGCGGGAGAGCGGCAACCGGCCGGGCTGCCGCTGCGCCCTGTCGCGCGATATCGGCGCCTACGACACCTGCCCGCATGGCTGCGTCTATTGCTATGCGGTGGCTGACCGGGACCGTGCCGTCGGCAATTTCCGGGCGCATGATCCCGAGGCGGATTGCCTGATGCCACTGGCGCGAAGGCCGACGGGGCCCGTTCAGACAGTGGCCGCTACCGGCGCGGCGAGCCGCTGATACACGGCGAAATAACGCTCGACCATATGGTCGAGCGAGAATTGCCGGCGAGCGGCGGCGCGGCATTGCTCCGGGTCGATGGTTTCGGCCGCAACGATTGCCTCGGCCATTTCCCGGGCGTCGTTGACCAGAAACCCGGTTACCCCCGGCTCGACAATCTCGGCAAGCGCGCCCGCCGGAAAGGCGACGACCGGGGTGCCGCAGGCGAGCGCCTCCATCGCCACCAGCGAGCCGGTTTCGGCGACGAGGCTCGGCACCAAGAGGCCGCGCGCCGCCGAAAGAAGGCGCCGCTTGCGGGCGAAGCCGATCGGCCCGAGAAAGCGAGCAGTGGGGCCAAGCCGCGGCCGGATCTGCTCGTCGAAGTACCTTTGATGATAAGGATATGGGAACACCTGCCCGGCGATCAGCAATGGCACCCCAGCCAGAGCCGCCGCGTCGAGCGCCAGATGAAACCCCTTTTCCGGGCAGATCCGCCCCAGCGCCAGTGCGAATTTGCGCTTGGCATGGCGCGCGCGCAGCCGCTCGATCGGCACCCCACCCCGGATCGGCGGCAGCATGTTGGGCAGCGCTGGGAAGGTTCGCTGCTGCGCCGTGGAGACGCAATTGAACCAGGTTTGCGGGCGCGCCGGCGTAACGGCGCCGGGCGGATAGAATTCGGCCGGCAGATGCAGCGTGACCAAGCTTGGGATGCCGGGCGCCGGCAGATGTTCGGCGAAATCGACGCCGTGGGCGTGGATCAGATCGACCGGCCAGCGCGCGAGCGCCTCGGCGATGGCCTCGCGCTGCCGCTGCTGCACGGCCGCACGCACCGCGTCGGTGATCGGGCTTGGCAACGGCATGGTCGGGACCAGGGTTCCGGCGGTCCGCGATCCCTGCGGCGCGACGACGATCGAGCGATGGCCGGCAGCGACAAGCGCGTGATCGAGCGCCGACAAGACCTGCTCGGCGCCGCCTGCGACATCCGGCCCGACCGGCGCCAAGGAATAGCCGATGCTCAGGACCTTCAGCGGCATCGCCCGTTGCTGTCATTGCGAGGAGCGCAGCGACGAAGCAATCCCCTCGAAAGGAGCATCGCCGGAAGGAGATTGCTTCGCTTCGCTCGCAATGACATCTCCTAATCGAGTCCTAATCGAGGCCGAGGTCGCCCAATGCCGCCGCAGCAGCACGCCGCCAATCTGCGCCGGTAATTCCCCAATCCAGGGTCTCGTAATGCAACTCGCCGGGATGCGGCGGCGAACAGAAATCGTAATCCGGCGCGATGCGGAGCCGCTCGACATCGGCTTTGAGTTGCGTCAGCAGCCAGCGCTGTGTTGCAAAACAGTCGATCATCTGCCGCTTCCGCCGGATCTCCTCCGCGTCTAATTCGAGCGCCACATAGGTGATCTCGTGTCCTGGCGAGAGCCGGGACCCGCTTGTCAGCCGTTTTGCCATCCGATCGGTGGGTCCCGGCTTTCGCCGGGAGGCAAATCTAAGAAACTCGCCCGAGACAAGCCGACTGTCGCGCCGGTGATAGAGCGCCATTTCGAAAATCGCCGGCGGCTCCTCCATCAGCCGGCAGGCGGCGTGCGCCGCGAAGGCGGCGGCGTCATGATCGGGATGGCCGCCCTCATAGGCATGCGTGATGACCGCCTGAGGCTTATCGTGTTCGAAGATTTCGTGGAGACGGTGGGCCAGGGCGGTCAGATGATGCATTGCCTCCTGATCGACGATGCTGAGACAGATCCGCCGCACCTTTTGCGCGCCGCCCACCGTCAATGCCGCTGCCAACTCGGCCCGGCGTGCCGCCGCGTAATCGGCAAGCGTCGCAAACCCGTATGCCGCCGCGTCACGGCCGTCGTGCGGCGCACCGTCGGTGACATGCACGAGCAGCGCATCTTTGAGCCGGCAGAGCTGAGCGCCGAGGCCGATCGTCTCGTCATCGGGATGGGCCGCGACGACCATGACCCGTTCGGCAACCGATCGCCGCGCCGCGAGCTTTTCCAGGATTGCTG
>Ga0209474_10002462_pt1 | contig 16988 bp, 16 predicted proteins | sample GraSoiAngelo_145_FD_185902 | JGI IMG/M metagenome (GOLD analysis project Ga0209474, IMG submission 185902) | Grasslands soil microbial communities from the Angelo Coastal Reserve, California, USA - 14_1009_05_20cm (SPAdes) (version 2) | ecosystem: Environmental > Terrestrial > Soil > Grasslands...
TTGCGCGCCAACGGCATCTGCAACACGCTCGGACGGGGCGCAACCGTTGTCTCGCCCTTTATCGTCGGCGCCTTGATGGCATCCTACAACCTGCCGGGCGTGCTGTGGCTGATGATCGGCCTGGTGCTCGTGCAGATCGTGATGGTGTGGGCCTGGGGCGTGGAGCCGCGCAATCGCGGGCTGGAAGAGGTCGCCACCGCGAAAGCGTGATCGCTGTTGCCGTTAGTTCAATCGTGGCTGCGTAGCCGTGTCGCGATACCAGTCGAACGGCTGGTCATGGGTCGCGACCATCACGCTCTTGACGTTGAAATGGTCATGGAAGCTTTCGGTGCCGAATTCGCGCCCCACGCCGGAGTCACCCACGCCGCCCCAGGGTGAGGCCGGGTCGAGGCGATGATGGTCATTGATCCAGACGATGCCGGCTTTGACGGCGGACGCGACCCGGTGCGCGCGCGCGACATCGCGGGTGCGGATCGCCGCAGCGAGCCCGAACGGGGAATCGTTGGCGAGCCGTAGCGCGTCGGCTTCGTCCGTGAAAGGCGTCACCGAGGTAAACGGCCCGAACACTTCTTCCTGGAAGATGCGCATGTGGGACTTCACGTCAGCAAACACCGTCGGCTGAACGAAGTAGCCGTTCTCATGGCCGGGCACTTTTGCGGCGGCGCCGCCGGTCACCAGCCGGGCGCCGTCCTCGCGGCCGTATTGGCAATAGGACAGCACGCGGTCGCGCTGCCGCGCCGAGATCACCGGCCCGAGCTGGGTTTGCGGATCGAAGGGATCGCCGATGCGAATAGCCTGCGTCTTCGCCTTCAGCTTCTCGACGAACTCGTCATAGATCGAGGCCTGAACGATGTGGCGCGATGCGCAGACGCAAGTCTGCCCCGCGCCGATAAAGGCACCGAACGCGGCATAATTGACCGCGCGATCGACGTCGAAGTCGTCAAACACCATCACCGGAGTCTTGCCGCCGAGTTCCAGGGTCTGGTGCGCGAACACTTTGGCCGCCGCGCCGCCTGCAATCCGGCCGGCTTCGGTGCCGCCGGTCAGCACCAGCTTGTTGATGTCACCATGTTCGGCAAGCATCCTGCCGGTTCTCTGGCCAAGGCCGAGCACGACATTGAACACGCCGGGCGGCAGCCCCGCCTCAGTGAAAATCTGCGCCAGCTTCAGCGTCGTCAGCGGCGTATATTCCGACGGCTTGACGACAGTAACGCATCCGCTGGCCAGCACCGCAGCCAGCGATTTGCACATGATCATCAGAGGGTGATTGAACGGCGTGCAGTTGGCGACGATGCCGATCGGCGTGCGCACGGTATAATTCAGGTACGAACCCTCGACCGGTATCACCGCATCGCGGCGTGACAGCGCCAATCCGGCGAAATAGCGAAAGAAGTCCGGCAGTCGCGACAGCTGCGCGCGCGTCTCGTTGAGCGGACGGCCGTTGTTGAGGGTTTCCAGCCGGTACAACGGCTCGAGATTGGCCTCGAACGCATCGGCCAGCCGATTGACCAGCCGTGCCCGCGAGCGGATGTCCATGCCAGCCCAGGCGCGGCCTTCGAAGGCTGCGCGCGCGCTTTTCATGGCGCGATCGACATCCGCAGCGGTCGAATTCGGAATCCGCGCAATGACGTCGCCGGTTGCGGGATTGCGAACGTCCAGCATCTCGCCCGAACCGCCTTCGATCTCGCGGCCATCGACGAAATTGCCGTGGAGCTCGATGTCGCTGGTGGCTGGCTTGGCCGGAATATTCAATCGTCTCTCCCTCTCGACGCTCGCGTAATTTCGCAGCGGCGAAATATCAGGTCAAGTAACGCAGGCTTGAAAAGATCGATTTTTGATTTATCAGTCTAAGCCCCACCAAACCCACGCCTTTGCGCAACCCGGAAAACACCGTAAGAAGCATGGATCGACTTTTCGCCAACGGCACGGTCAATGCGGCGCAGTCCGGCAACGGGGCGGCGCTTTTCCTGTTTCACTCGCTGCTGTCGGATCGCGCGAGCTTCGATGCCATCGTCCCACTTCTGTCGCGCTCGTTTCGGGTGATCGTTCCCGAGCTGCCGGGCTTCGGAGGCTCGAATGCCGTGACCGGAGGTCTTGCTGCTGTCGCCGACCGAATGGCTGAAGTGGTAAGCGAGGCTCGCGGCGGTGGCGATACCATCGTACTCGGTAATGGCTATGGCGGATTCGTCGCGCTGCAAATGGCCATTCGCCATCCCGGCATCGCAACCCGGCTTGTTCTCGCCGACTGCGGCGCCGCGTTTTCGGAAGCCGGGCGCGAGGCCTTCCGCAACATGGCGGCGGTTTCGAAAACCAGGGGATTGCAAGCTATCACCGATGTCGCCATGCGGCGGCTATTCGCGCTGGAGTTTCAGGCGCACCATCCAGAGCTGATGCGCGATCGCCGCGACGCGTTTCTGCGAACCAATCCCGAGGTGCTTCAGGCGGCCTGCGAAGCGCTCGCCGAGCTCGATCTCCGGCCACAGCTTGAGCAGGTGAGGATTCCGGTTCTAGTATTAGTAGGCGAACACGACGAAGCGACGCCGCCGCCAATGTCGCGCGAATTGGCCGCCGCCCTGCCGAACGCGCGATTGAAAATCATTCCGGGCTGCGCGCACGTGCCCCAGCTTCAGTCTCCGCAGCTTTTTCTGGAGGCGATCGGCGACTTCATTCCGGAATGGTCCGCCGCGAACTAAAGCGTGCCAGGCGCGCCATCTTCTGGTCTGCCGACAATTTGGGCATACAGCACGCATTATCCGTTCGACGACAACTATGCCGCTGCCTAATGTTACGGGAGCGTGGGGGTGTTTTTGCGAATGCGCCAGGTTCTCGACTACTGCAGCGGGGGAGTTCAGCGGGAGGTGTCCGCGGGGACGCTTGTCATTGGCGAGGGCGGCACCAGTGGGTATCTATACGTGCTGATTGAAGGGCGGCTTGAGGTCCTCAAAGGCGAGACCGTTGTTGCGAGCATCGCCGAACCCGGGGCGATCGTCGGAGAGATGTCGGCGCTGCTCGACAAACCCCATACCGCGACGGTTCGCGCGGCCTCCGATTCAACGATTTACGAATTCGCCGATGCCGGATCGTTTCTGCGCGATCAACCGGCGGTGGCGCTCCTCATTGCGCGGCTGCTCGCGCAGCGGCTCAATGTCGCCACCAGCTATCTCGCCGACATTATGCATCAGTATGCCGACCACGGCGATCACCTCGCCATGGTAGGCGAGGTACTGCAGACGATGATCAACTTGCCGCCGATGCAGGTCTCGCCAGGTTCGGATCGGCAATCCGACCCAAGGATGTGAGCCACGCCGGCGGATTGACGACGGGTGCCGCCGGCCGCTGCAACGGCGCGTTGAGATCGATCCACCGCGCATCGCCGGCAGCCAGCCAGAAAGCGGCGCCACTATCGATGTCGAGCACTATATGTACCGGCGGGCGCCCAGGCTGCAGGCCCGCATTGAACACCCAGGTATCGCCGAGCCGGTCGAACCAGGAGCCATCCGGGATAAATGGCGACTGATGCACGTGACCGGAGATCACCATGGATGGCTGATAGGTCTGGATCCATTGCGCAAGTTCGATGTCGCCGAAAAAACGCTTGCCGCCCCAGCTCGTAGGAGAATCGGCGGGCGGCGCGTGATGCACCCAAACCCATCGCTTCAGCCGTCCCTCGGCGGCGTTGCGAAGCTGATCCTCGATCCGCTGCTTCACGAGCGGACCATCCCACCACGGACACACCGTGAATAAAGTGTCAGCTATGGTCAGGCTGTCGCCGTCGCAGGCAATGCCAAGTTCGCCGATCTCGCCGATCCAACGGGCGATCTTCTCTCCTTCGGGACTGCGGTCGTCGAGGTCGTGATTTCCCGAACAGACAATCACCCGGGTAATGGCGGACAGAAGCGACAGATACTTTTTCACCACAACGATCTGGGCGCGGAAATCCACCGCCGATGCGATGTCGAGCGCGTCACCGGCGAAGATGACGAGGTCGAACTGCGGTGCCGCCTTGAGCAACCAGTCGAACTGCGGCAGCGAGTAGTGCAAATCGGCCACGACAAGGCAGCGCATCAAAATAATCCGTGCTCAAAAATGAGGCGATACGAAAACGGTCGTAAGATCGTCAAGACAGAGCAAAGATCGTGCCGTGGCTCACCGTCTGGGGGTGAGCGTTACCCGTACCAAAACGAGTCCACTTGAGCTTAGGTTTTCGCCATCTGCTGCGAAAACACCACTTCGATCAGCGTGCCCGAATGCGGGCCAGTCTTGATCTGGAATTGCGCGCGGTTGGCTTCGACCAGCGCTTTTGTAAGCGACAGGCTGACGCCGGAACTGTCTGAAGCCTGATCCGACGGGGCTCGCGTCCGGAACGGCTCCATCGCGGCGGCGACCTCGTTGTCGCTGAGCCCTTGGCCGGTATCGCGAACTCTCAGGATCACCTCGCCGAAATCCGACAACGCGGTGGAGACGATGACCTGGCCGCCGGCGTTGGCCAGATGGATGGAATTGCCGATCAGGTTCAGCGCAATCTGACGTAGCGCGCGCGGGTCGGCGACGACAGCCGGAAGCGCCCGGCCCAGCGACGTCCGAATGATAATGCGTTCGCGATTGGCCAGCGGCTGCATCACCGCGACGCACTGTTCGACCAGATCATTGAGATTCTGGTTGCCGAAAGTAAGTTCCAGCTTGCCGGTCTCGATCCGCGACAGATCGAGCAGGTCGTCGATGATGGTGATGACGCGTTCGCCGGAAGCGCGGATGTCCTTCATATATTCGATGTAGCGTTGGTTGCCGAGCGCGCCGAAACGCTCGCCGACCATGACTTCGGCAAAACCGATGATGGCGTTGAGTGGGGTGCGGACTTCGTGACTGATCCGCGCCAGCAGGTCCGCCTTGGCGTTCGCCGCCCGATCTGCCAGCCGCCGCGCCTGCTGCAGTTCGCTTTCGCTTTTCCTGGTCTGCGACAGATCGCGAAACACCGCAAAGAAATTCGGACCGTCATGGCGGGTCCGTCCCATGGTCATCGACAGCGGGATAATTCCGCCCCGGCTCGCGCGTCCAAGCACATCGCGTCCGTGATCGAGCAGGCTGGCGAGTCCGGAGCTTTTGATGCTCTCCAGATAATCGCTGATGACGCGCTGGCTTTCCGGCGCGAACAATTCGGGGAACTTGCGCCGCATAAGTTCGTCGCCCTCGTAGCCAAACAGCGCCTCGGCGCTGCGATTGCACGAATTGAGATTGCCCTCATCGTCAAACATCACGATGCCATCGGTCATGGTATCGAGGATCGCGCCGAGTTCTTCGGCATTGGCGTGGCCAACGGGCGATGGCGCGGAGGCAGGCGCAGGCGGAGCCTCGCTGATTGCGTTGGCGATCGCGCTCGTTTCCGCCGCTCGGCCCGAGAAAATCAGGGCTAACGCCGACTCGTCATCCCAGCCGATCGTGTAAAGCCGTGCCTCGATGGCCGCCGCCGAATGTTCTGACGAAGTTTGCGGCCCGGAGATCGTAACCGGGGTGCCGGTATCCGAAGTGCTGCTGTTCCCTGACACCCCGGCCTCCACATACAGCGCGTCGAGACCGCCGGCTTCCTCCAGGGCATGAAGGCTCGAATATCCCATTTGCTTGAGAAATGCTGAGTTCGCATAGACCAGTCTGTCGAGCCGGTAGATCAACACGCCGACAGGCAGCAAATCGAGTAGCGTCCGGTCGCGTCGCGTCTCGCCCTGCGGAGCCGGTTCGGCCTGCGCCAGCCAGCTGGGTTGCTCGCCGACCTCTCGCGTTGCCGCTGCCACGAGGTGTTTCAAGGCAGCTTCGCCGGCATCCGTTACTGCCGAGCTCTCTGGACTTGCGCCGTTTTGGCTTTCCAGCCGCGCCGACAATTGCCGGGCGAGTTCGTCAAAGGCGCTATTTTCTATCGGTGTCAGGACAGGCGGCTTAGGTTCGCCAATCGGCCGAAACGGGACGACGTTCTTGGGCGTATCCACGGGCTTTTCCAAATCGGTTGGTGGTGAAGTATCGGAGGCAATCGTCGATACAGGCGTGTTCGAAATTGTCTCGCCGGGCAGCTCGGCCGTCGGCGCCCGGCGCAAAGCCGCAAGCCGCGTCAGACCCTCGAGATCGCGGCAAACGCCGAAGCCTCGATAACCGGCAAAATTCCCCATCTGATCGAAAATCGGCAAACCCGACAATTCAACCGGCAATCGCCCATCGCCATCGCTCGGCCAGTTCAGCGTGATGCCGCTCCAGGTGTCCCGGGTGGCGACGGCGCTGAGAACACGGCCATCGGGATCGAGCGCGAACGCCTCGGCGATTTCGCTCCACAATCGGCCGAACCCCGCGGCGGTTCGCGGCCCGATCAGAGAGTTGAATTCGTCGGAGTCTATCGAGAAGCGAGCTTCGGCATCCATTTGCCACATGAAGCGCAGCGGGTGCCGGCGAGCGTTCGGCTCCGGCTCGTCGGATGATGGGGACGGTTCAGCATGACTGGTTGATCGCTCGTCGGCAACAGCTTCGATTTCGGGGGCTGGTTCCTCGGAGACTTCCGCGAACTCATCGACAAGGACCAACTCGGCGGGCGCTTCGCCCTCGATGGATTTGCAATCCGCGGTCAGACTCGCACCCGGCGCGATCAGGGCAACGAGGCCGATATCGGCGCCGCTGCCGAGGCGCTGCAGCACTACCTGGCCGCTCAAGCCTTCGGCGCGACCCTGCTTCAGCGCATCCTTGCGAACTTGCTCAAGTCCGGCCTCGGAAAGATTGCGATAGCCGAGCAGTGGACGCGCCGCATCGCTGGCGGCAATGAACATGCCGTTGGAGGCAAAGACGGCGATCGGACGATCGATCCCCTCGACCAGCCGTTGCAGCCGCTCGACGAGCGGCATCGTGTGGCCGACGGATTCGGCAACCGCTACCAGGATCGCTTCACTGCCGCCGGCAAATCCGAGGCGAGCGCAGCCGCATGCGACGAGCATCCCGAGCGGCGCGCCGAAGCCGCGCAGCCGTTCTAGCCGGATCGCCCCGCTCGACGGCAGCCTTGTCGAAAGCTGCGCCACCTGGCGCCGGTGCGCGTCCGCCGGACCGAAGGTTTTTTTCAGGAGTACGGCGGCATTGGCTGCGCCGAACGGTTTTGCGCCAACCGGATTGCTCCACAGAATCCGCGTGCCGTCGAGCGACCACAGCCATGCGGGGAGGGCGCTTGTCGCATGCAGCGCCAGCCGCGGATCGCCGACGGCTCGCAACTGGAATTCCGCGCTCTTCAATTCCCCGCTACTCATGGCGATGACATGATCCGACCGGTTGGGCGCTTGCTCGACCATGGCCTCAGATCGGGAGGCCAAGAGCTGATAGCGTTAACGAAACGTTAGTATCGCCCGCGCCAGAGGACAGGTCCACGCCCCGGCCGCCAAGCCGGGGTCCAAAGCCGCAATAACCTTAATTCGGCTGAACCGTATTGCCGGCTGCGGCGTTGGGGTGTTGCAAACCGCGATCGGAGGTCCACGGGTTCGGGTCGCAGCCAGCGGCTGCCGTGTCATGCCTTCTCGAAGTGTTTTGTCGACATAGCTAGTCAGGGCCGATGCACTCGGCCGTCTGGAGTTGGATTGGGTGAAGCCCGAAAGCGGGGCTGTGGCGCCCATTGAATTGCGCAGCAGGAGTAAGACCATGAGCGAGGAAGGACGTGAGCGTTTCGAGATTCCGGATGAAATGCGATCCATGGCGGAAGCGAGTTTCGAGCAGGCCCGCAAGGCCTTTGAGAAGTTCGTGAGCACAGCGCAGCAAACCGCCGGTACCATCGAGGAGCGGGGGGCGACGGTTCGTGCCGGAGCCAAGGACTTCAGCGAAAAAGCGCTTTCCTATGCCGAAAAGAACGTCCAGACATCGCTCGACTATGCACAGTCGCTGCTGCACGCAAAGGATGTGGCGGAGGTGATGCGGTTGCACACGGAATATGTTCAGGCGCAGATGCGCTCGCTCGGTGAGCAGGCCAGCGAAATGGGCCAGATCGTCAGCCGGGCCGCCATGGAGGCCGCCAAGCCGAAGCTTTGAGGTCAGAAGTCGCGGCCGCACTTGGCCTCGTCGAGGTCAGGCGACGCGAAGCTTTGCGTGCATCGCATTGCACCATGAATTAAGACTTTTGGCACCGCATTGCACAAAAATGACACGATGTGGCGCTATGTGTGTCGGGTGCCCGACGGAGGGCATTCCGACGTGCCCGCCGCCGGGCACTCCCAATACGTGATCTCGAAACCGACGTTCCCGGTCCTTTTGTCGCCGGGAGCGCGGGGTCACACCTCACTTCACCTGATTGCGAAGGACACACAGCCATGGCAAATCCCTCTACCTCCTCAAATCCCTTCTCCGCCTCCATCATTCCTTTCGAGGTGCCGGAACAGATGCGCGCGTTAGCGGAAAAAGGCGTTTCGCAGGCGCGCGACAGCTACGCAAAGTTCAAGGACGTGGCCGAGACCCACAACGGTACCATCGAGGCGGTGTTCACCACCGCTAGCAAGGGCGCCAGCATACTCGGCCAAGCTGATGGAAATGATGAAAACCAACACCACCGCGACGCTGGACTTTGCGCAGGAGCTGTTGGGCACCAGGTCGCCATCCGAGGCACTCGAACTCTGGACCTCGCATGCCAAGAAGCAGTTCGAGGCCCTTACCGTACAATCGAAGGAGCTCGCCGAACTGAGCCAGAAGGTTGCGACGGAAACGGTCGAACCGATCAAGGCCAATGCATCGAAACTGTTCAAGCCGGCCGCCTGATACTTCTCAAAGCCAAAAAAGCCCGGGCAGGAACAGCCCGGGCTTTTTGCTTTCTTGGTCCGCGTGTGCCTGCGTTGGCGTCCCTCGTGGCCTTGCCAAACACGGTGGTTGCACCTAGTTTCCGCCCCATTCGGCGCCCTTTTTTGCGGGGCCGGCAAAGCGATGCAGTTGTAGCTCAGTTGGTTAGAGCGCCTGTCTGTGGAACAGGAGGTCGGTGGTTCGAGCCCACCCAACTGTACCACTTATGCCACTGATAAAATCAATATCGCGATAACAGACGCGAACGGCCTGCTTTCCCACGATTGGTTGCGATTGCATCTCGTGTGCTTCTTGCGATTCCTCCGGGCTTCACACACAGTTCGCCAAGCAAAACACTTTGGGGGATTCGCAATGATTGCTCGCTCCAGAAAGTTCCAGCTCGGCTCGATGCTGGCCATTGTGCTCTCGGTTTCGATGTGGTCAGCGGCGGGATACGCCTATACTCAGGAGCAGCAACAAGCGTGCAGCAGCGACGCCTTTCGTCTTTGCAGTGCCGACATTCCGGACGTCGAGCGTATCACCGCCTGCATGAGCAGGAACAGATCCCAGCTTAGCCCGGGGTGCCGCGCTCACTTCAGGCCTGACCACGAGGCTGCGGAAAGTTCGCGCAGGCAGGCCAGCGACAGACCGAGAAGGTCAAGAAGAGACGACGACTGACCGGGCCTGACGCTCGTTTGCTCATTTTCGCGCCAGACCTCACCCAAGAACAAGAAAATCTGTGAGGCGGTGGACTCGCCTGCAAAGAGATAACGGCCAAGATTGGTCCCGCCGGCCTGCCGCGCGCGCGGCATTCTTGATCCAAAATGGCTAAACGACATCAACAACCCCAAGTGGCAACAACACGTAACCGCCACCGCTGCGCTGCGCGGGGAAGTAGGCTGCGCTGCGCGGGGAAGTAGAATGTGAAGCGATGTGATTGCACCACGCAGGAAAGCCGATCGACTCTCCTGCGAACCTTGATTCGATTCGGTTTTCGCGGTTTTGAGCTCGGTTGCGACGCATAGTGTGACTCAAAAGCCAACCTCTATGATCAAACACGTGCTTTGCCCCATTTGGTTGTAAATTTTTCTTTCACGAATCAGCGCGCTGATTCATTTTCGTCTCCGGGGTCAATCTGGAGGCTAACGTATGAACGTCATTGTTTTCGCATCGCGTAAAGGCGGATCAGGAAAGAGTACCCTGGCCGCTCATCTCGCGGCGCACGTCCACAAGACAACCAAGCCGTGTCTGCTCATCGATGCGGATCCGCAGGGCTCGTTGACACTGTGGCACAAACTGCGCGGCACCAACGAACCGCCGATCAAAACCGCGGTCAATTCCGTCGGCGGAATCGTCGCTGGCGCGAAGCGCGATGGTTTCGAGTGGGTATTCATCGACACCCCGCCGAATCTGTCGGCCGTCGTGGAAGACTCCATCAGAAATGCCACGATGGTGATCATTCCGGCCCGACCCGGGGTATTTGACGTCAACGCGGTGCAGGAAACAATTCAAACCTGCCGCGCCGGGCGCAAGCCCTATGCAGTTGTGCTCAACGGAGCTCCGGCCCGCAGAGACGAAGCGGAGAGCCCCATCGTCACTATCGCCCGTGAATCGCTGGCCAAGTTCCGTGCGCCGGTGTGGGGCGGCCAGGTCACCAACCGAGCCGATCTCCTGATGGCGCTGAGCCATGGCGAGGGCGCTCGCGAATATTACGCCGAAGGCCGTGCGGCGGCCGAGATCGGGCGGCTGTGGGCGGCGATCGAGCGCTCAGTCAAAGCGATCCGTGGATCGGCATCGGCATCGGGAGCGATGCACAAGCAGGCGGCATAATAACCAAGCTGCCACACCAACAAAGACGCGCTGGCTTTCGCGCGTTGTCTGCCTCGAATCGCAATCCCCGCGTAACGGTGAAGCCGTGCGCGGGGATTATGTTGTCGGATGGAACAATGGCGGCTTAAGCCACCATCAACATGTAGAAGACGATCACCGGCGAAAAGCAAAGGATCACCGACCAGATCCCGAGCGCCCAAAGAACGTCTTCGGTGGTGAAACCCTGTTGCTCAGGGAGAACCTGGTATTCAGGAAAGAGCTGATGTTCAGCAAACACCTGATGGTGGTCAACGAAGACCTGCTCAGCAAACACCTGCTCAGCAAACATTGCGTTCTGGTTGTTCACGACGCCCCCGCGTTCTTTTTATGCAAACGACGATAGCCGTCTGATTTTAAAAAGCCGGTCGGGATTTCGCTTGCATTTAAACGCAGGTGCTACTGTGAATTAACCACGGCGGCGCCCCGCCGATCTTCTCAGCTTCGCATCATTAGGTGGACTGCCAGCACCGGCGCGAGCCCCAACAGCAGCGCCCACAAGCCGAATGACGATACAACCAACAGGTCGTTCATGCTCTCGCTGCGCCGCCAAACCGCATCGCCGTCGTTTCGAATGCGTTGATTGCTCATTGCCGCCCCGTTTTCCTGGGTGTTTGAGCATTCAATAAGCCTCAATTTTTAAAGTTCGGACCGCCGCGCCATTCGGATTTGACACGCCGCAGTTAGCGGGCATTAACCAGGTCAGCCTGGTGGCGACGACGTTCGATCGGTAGCCATCGATTGGCCAGACCGCCGTTTTCGCGAGCATCTCCAGCAGAACGGCTGTGCTGCTGCCGGCAAGCCCGAGGCAGATCGGTAGATTGTTGAGCTTTCGGGCTTCGTCGCGAACCGCGAACACCAGCCGTTCGGTTTCGTGCGGGTCGAGCGTGAGGCCCTCGCCCGTGGTCGCCGCGAGGATCAGCCCACGGATGGGCAGCGAAAGATAGTGCCTCACCAACTCTCGCAGCGACGCCTCGTCGAGCGCTCCATCGCGAAACGGCGTGATCAGCGGCAGCCAAAGGCCATGCAGGGAAGATCGAAGCTCAGTCATTGGTCCATCTCCTTGGGGTAAAGAGCCGGAGACGGGACAATAAAAAACCCCGTCCAGAAGGCGGGGTTTGAGGGTCGGTGCGTGGCGTAAACGTTTATCGCGCGCGTCGATCTCCACTCCCCGGAAGGGGAGCTTTTTTCGACAGCGCTATCGTGCAGAGACTCACGGTCATTTGAAGATGATGGTTTGGCGGGGTGAAGCTGTCAAGCGATCGAGCTGGAGCAGGTGACACTGAAAGCTTTCCGCCAAAAAAGAAAGCCGGGCTCCGAAGAGCCCGGCTCAAGGCATTGGCCACGTGAGGCCGACACAATCACCTTCCAAGAGGGATTACTGAGCTTTTGCGTCACTGGAGGAGGGGGACAAATGCGCAACGCAAGGCTCAGTGTTGAAGGATTATGGTCCGTGTTAGTACATCCCGGCAACCACCCGCGAAGCATGTCAGTCATGCGGAGATCGGGGGCTTTGTGGAAGCTAAATCAGGACGGCCACCGCTGGGCTTTGCTTACCACGAAGTCGCGGAAGACCTGGACCCGCGCTACCGTCTTCAACTCTTCCGGATAGACGAAGTAAGTGTCGAGCTGGATTGAGTCGGATTCGCCGAACAACTGCACCAGGCGAGCGTTTTCCTCCACCAGATAATCCGGCAGCGCCGCGACGCCGAGCCCCTGCTGGCACGCCCGCACCAGGCCGAGAATATTGTTGACCTTGAAATAGGCCTCGCGCGGGCCGGATCCGTTGCGGCCCGCCTCGATCAGCCAGTTGCGATTCTGCAAATGCGGCGCGACCTGTCCGTCGCTCAGCATGATGATTCGGTGCGCATCAAGTTCGTCGAGCGTGCGCGGGGTTCCGAAGCGCTTGATGTATTCCGGCGAGCAATAGGCGTGAAAGCCCATCGCGAACAGCTTGCGCTGGATCAGGTCAGGCTGGGTCGGCTTGCGGGTGCGGATCGCGACGTCGGCCTCGCGCATCGAAAGATCAAGTTCTTCATCGGTGACGATCAGCGAAATCCGGATCTCCGGATATAGCGCGGTGAATTCGCCGAGCCGCGGAATCAGCCAGTTAATACCGACGCCGGGCGTGGTGGTGATCTTGAGATCGCCGCTCGGCCGCTCACGGCTGTCGGTGAGTTTGGCGCGCGCCGCCTGCAGCTGCATGAACACGTCGTGGGCGGTGCGGAACAACAGGTCGCCCTGTTCGGTGAGAATGAGACCGCGGGCATGGCGATGAAACAGCGAGACCGAGAGTTCCTGCTCCAGTGCGCTGACCTGCCGTGAAACGGCCGATTGCGACAAACCGAGCTGCTCGCCGGCGTGCGTGAAGCTCCCCGCTTCCGCCGCGGCGTGAAATACCTTCAGCTTGTCCCAATCCATATCGGTAAATCCGTTGCGGGTTCGAGCCATGATCATTCCGCCGCTGCGCGTTCGCTCGCGCTCAGGGCGAGAAAACGTTCGGCTTCAAGTGCGGCCATGCAGCCGAGCCCCGCGGCCGTCACTGCCTGGCGATAGGTTTCGTCTGCGACGTCGCCGGCGGCGAATACGCCGGGGACCGAGGTGGCGGTGGAGTTCGGCGCCACTTCGACATAGCCGGATGATTTCAGCTTGATCTGGCCGAGAATGAGTTCGGTCGCCGGCGCGTGCCCGATCGCGATGAACACGCCATCGGCGGGAAATTCGGTCAGCCCGCCGGACTTGACGTTCTTGACTCGGACATGGGTGACCTTGCCTGGATTTTCCGTGCCGCAGATTTCGTGAATCACGCTGTCCCACACCACCTTGATCTTGGGATGCTTGAACAGACGGTCCTGCAGGATGCGCTCGGCGCGGAAGTGGTCACGGCGATGCACGATGGTGACTTGCGATGCGAAGTTGGTCAGAAACAGCGCTTCTTCGACCGCGGTGTTGCCGCCGCCAACCACAATGACTTGCTTGCCGCGATAAAAAAATCCGTCGCAGGTCGCGCAGGCCGAGACTCCGAAGCCCTTGAATTTTTCTTCCGAGGGCATGCCGAGCCAGCGCGCCTGCGCGCCTGTGGCGAGGATTACCGTCTCGGCGAGATAGATATCGCCGCTGTCGCAGGTCAGGCGGAACGGACGATGCCTGAGTTCGAGTTTGGTGACGAGATCGGTGACGATCTTGGTGCCGACATGCGCGGCCTGCCTCTCCATCTGCTCCATCAGCCAGGGACCCTGGATGACGTCGGCAAACCCGGGATAGTTCTCCACGTCGGTAGTGATGGTGAGCTGGCCGCCGGGCTGGATTCCCTGAATCAGCACGGGTTCGAGCATCGCGCGGGCGGCGTAGATCGCGGCGGTGTAACCAGCCGGGCCAGAACCGATGATGACGACTTTGGCGTGGATAGGGGCAGACATGGCAGGTCCGTGTCGTAAGTAAACCAATGGATGATCTGGCGAAATGCGCCCGGAACGCACCGCCGGAGCGCGGAAAGTGTCAAATCCAAGTCTAGGACATCTGGCGAGCTATGCAAGAATTGCAATCCGTATGCGCAGATTTTCCGGGGATGTTGTCAAGTGGCGCAGCGCACGCGCAATAAAATTGCGCAATCAAGGGAAGCTGCGCTAAGAGTATTGCGATCAGACGACCCGACCTTTGCCAAGCCCGGACTCCGACTCCCGTGTCAAAGAACCTTGACCAGATCGACCTGAAAATCCTGAGCGAAATTCAGGCGGATGGCCGAATCACCAACGTCGAGTTGGCCAAACGCGTCGGGATTTCTCCGCCGCCTTGTCTGCGCCGGGTGCGAACGTTGGAAGAAGAGGGTTACATCCAGGGCTATCGCGGTCTTCTGGATCCGCGCCGCCTCGGCTTTGACGTCACGGTGTTTGCTTCCGTGCATCTTTCCAGTCAGGCCGACGCCGACTTGCGCGCGTTCGAGGAATTCGTGCGAGCCGAGCCGCTGGTTCGCGAATGCTGGATGCTTTCGGGCGAGGTCGACTTCATCCTGAAATGCGTGGCGCGTGATATGGCAACGTTTCAGGATTTCGTCAATCGTCTGACCGCGGCGCCGCATGTGCGCAATGTCAGGACATCGCTGGTGCTGCACAATTCCAAATACGAGGCGGCGGTGCCGCTGGACTGGAAGCCTGCGGGCTGACGAACTTTCCGGCGCACGTCGTTGCGTGCCTCTGCCGAGATGCGCGCGCGGGCGCATGTCATTGCGACGTCTGTCGATGGACAGGGTGCCAAAAAAAATCAACCGCGCCTACCCGATGACGGCAGGCGCGGTTTTCGAATGCGTGCTTGTTTGAGACTTTACTTCTTGCGCATCGCATCGAGACTGTACGGTCCGCCACCGGCCGTCGACAGATAAAGACACGCGAAACAGAAAAGTATGGCCGGGGTGCCGCCATTGAGCAGCGGCAGGAATATCGGCGGGTCTCCCTTCTCTATCGCCGGCTTGAACATATGGCCGATGAAATAAGCGAAAGCCATTTCGCCCGAGAGAATGAAAGCCGCAAGCCGCGTGAACAAGCCCAGCAAAAGCAGCGCACCGAAAACCAGCTCCAGACCACCGGCGACCATCGTCAGCGTTGGCGGATTGGCGAAGTACGGCAGCACCGGAAACTTGAAGATCTTGGCAACCCCGTATTGAAATAGCAGCAAGCCGGTAATGAACCGAAACAGGCTCAGCGCCCCCGGTTGCCATCTAGCCAACATCTCATCCATTTTTTCCATTGCGTTTTATCCCCCCTGTTAGACTCGCAAGAGTCTTGCAGTAGCGCAATATGCCGTGAGCGTCATCGGCATGACCCGCTGGCAACGAATCATTCCACAGACAAGATCGGATGATTGCAGCGCAACAAAAGGCGGCTTTTTAAGCCAGCAAACTCGCAATTCTAGCGGAACTCGACTTTGGTGATCTCGTAGGCCTTGGCGCCGCCCGGCGCCATGACTTCGACGGACGCGCCCTTCTTTTTGCCGATCAGCGCGCGCGCCAGCGGCGAGGTGATGGAGATGCGACCCTTCTTGGCGTCGGCTTCGGGCTCGCCGACGATCTGCCACACCGCTTTCTTGTCGGTGTCCTCGTCGATCAGCGTGACGGTCGCTCCGAACTTGATGGTGTCGCCGGAGAGCTTGCTGATATCGATGACATCGGCGCGCGCAAGCTTATCCTCCAGCTCGGCGATCCGGCCTTCGTTGTGTGACTGCTCTTCCTTTGCGGCGTGGTATTCCGAGTTCTCGGAAAGATCGCCATGGGTGCGCGCCTCCGCGATGTGCTCAATAATGCGCGGGCGCTCCACTGACTGGCGCTGTTTCAATTCGACCTCGAGGGCGGCATAGCCGCCGGCGGTCATCGGAACCTTTTCCATCATCTTCCATCGTCCTTCAACATCGTGCGGACCGATCCGCGGGCCTCGCACAAACGCCGAAACAGAACACCCTCATGGCTGGCGGGGTTCCCAGTCACGAGCGCTTCATTGCCGATCGTTTTGCCGGAAAAACGCCGCCCCAACGATCAGGTTTCGGAAAAATAACTCTGCAGCGTGCGGACCTCAAGATCCCCGCCCAGATAGGCGCGGATCCCCTGCGCGGCCGCCACGGCACCCGAAAGAGTGGTGTAATATGGCACTTTATGCAAGAGGGCAGCTCGCCGCAAAGAGCGACTATCGGCCAGCGCCTGCGGCCCTTCGGTGGTGTTGAAAACCAGCTGGATATCGCCGTTCATGATGGCGTCGACGATATGCGGTCGTCCTTCCAGCACCTTGTTGACCTTTTCGGTCGGTACCCCGAACTCGGCAAGAAAACGCTGTGTCCCGGAAGTCGCCATCACCTTGAAACCGGCCGTCCATAACAACCGCACTGCTTCGGCGATCCGGGTCTTGTCGATATCGCGGACCGAAACGAACACCGTGCCCTTGCGCGGCACACGGGTGCCGCCGCCGAGCTGGCTTTTTGCAAACGCTATTTCGAACGAGCGGTCGATTCCCATCACCTCGCCCGTCGAGCGCATCTCCGGACCCAGCACGGTATCTACTCCGGGGAAGCGCGCGAACGGGAATACCGACTCCTTGACCCCTACATGGTCGAGCTTGCGTTTTTTCAAATTGAAGTCTGCAAGCTTCTCGCCCGCCATCAACCTCGCCGCGATCTTCGCCACCGGCGTGCCGACCACCTTGGCGACAAAGGGCACCGTGCGCGAGGCCCGCGGGTTGACTTCCAAAACGTAGATGTCGCCGTCCTTGACGGCAAATTGCACGTTCATCAGCCCGACCACGTCAAGGCCCAGCGCCAGCTCTCGGGTCTGCCGCTCCAGCTCGGAAATCATTTTGCCATTAAGT
>Ga0209474_10002463_pt1 | contig 16983 bp, 17 predicted proteins | sample GraSoiAngelo_145_FD_185902 | JGI IMG/M metagenome (GOLD analysis project Ga0209474, IMG submission 185902) | Grasslands soil microbial communities from the Angelo Coastal Reserve, California, USA - 14_1009_05_20cm (SPAdes) (version 2) | ecosystem: Environmental > Terrestrial > Soil > Grasslands...
GAACGTCACGCTGAAAGCTGGCGAGAAAGTTGGATTTTCTTTTTCGCATTCGGAGGAAGGGCCAGCGGTCATTCCGCCACTCGGTGAATCGGTTACCGACAAATTAAACCTCACAGCCGATTGGTGGCGGCACTGGGCTTCGCAATCGGATTATCGCGGGCCATACGAGCGGCAAGTCACTCGCAGCGCGCTTGTGCTGAAATTACTTTCCTACGCGCCATCGGGCGCAATTGTCGCCGCACCGACGACATCGCTACCGGAGCGGATCGGCGGCGATTTGAATTGGGATTACCGTTTCGCTTGGTTGCGCGATGCTTCATTCACAGTCCATGCGCTCTTTGGTTTGGGTTACAAAGACGATGCGGAAGCGTTCGTCGACTGGTTATTGCACGCCACACGCCTAAACCGTCCACAATTGCGCGTCGTATATGATGTCTTTGGCGATCGCCCTTCCTCCGAGCGCGAATTATTATATTTGCATGGTTATGCCGGTTCGCGTCCGGTACGAATCGGCAACGCCGCGAGCGAGCAAGTCCAACTCGACCTTTACGGTGAAGTAGTTGATGCGGTTTGGCACTTTATCGGCGAAACCGAAACACCCGATCGCGACGTACAAAAGATGCTGCGGCAATGCGCTGAATATGTTTGCGAACATTGGCAGGAGCCCGATAACGGGATATGGGAGGAGCGCGATCAGCGACGTCACTACACCCATTCGCGGCTGATGTGTTGGGTCGCGCTCGATCGCATTCTTAAAATGCAAGCACGGGGACAGCTGTACGGCATCTCAGTTGGAAAATGCGAATCCGAGAGAAAGCGGATTCGCGAAGAGATCGAAACTCGCTGTTGGAATCCGGAGCTCGAAGCTTACATGCAGGCTTGTGGCAGTAACGTTAGCGACGCGAGCGCGCTCTTGCTGGCATATCACGGATTCGAAGAGGCATCTTCACAACGCATGCAAAAAACGCACCAGCGCATCCGCGATCGCTTAGTACCGCGGCCGGGACTCGTTCATCGCAATGAACAGAGCAAAGATCGACATGAAGGTGCCTTTGCCGTCTGTAGTTTTTGGGAAGCGGATTTTCTCGCGCTCAGCGGAAACCTTTCGGAAGCCGCGGAGGTTTTTGAAGCTGCGCTCGCGTATGCTAATGATGTCGATCTTCTTGCCGAGGAGATCGATCCCGAGAGCGGCGACGCACTTGGAAATTTCCCGCAAGCGTTCACGCATCTGGGGCTGATCAATGCCGCACTCTCGTTGCGTGACTGCGAAAAACGAGCGCATGAATTGGAACGAAAATGAACTGGACCAGCTGGCTGCTCTGGGGGTTTGTCAGCACGGTTGTACTCACATCGATTCTGGCCGGCAGCCAGGGCATTGGGATGACGCGGATGAATATTCCTTATTTACTCGGCACGATTTTTACGCCGAGCCGCGACAAAGCGAAATTCATCGGCTTCTTTTTACATTTCGCAAATGGCTGGATTTTCTCGCTGATTTACGTGGCTACTTTTCAGGTATTGCAAAAATCGACATGGTGGCTTGGGGCTGAGATCGGGCTAGTGCACGCAACTTTTGTTCTCACCGTGGCGCTGCCGGTGCTACCTGCATTGCATCCACGCATGGCTAACGAACAATACGGACCGACTGTGGTTCGTCAGCTCGAGCCTCCGGGATTCCTCGGTTTGCATTACGGCATTCGAACGCCGATTTCAGTTCTGATCGCGCACGCCATCTTCGGCGGCATCCTGGGTGCATTTTACACGTTGAAATGAAATCTTAAGGTTTATGACACACGTAAGGTTTGAATTCCGAAGAGCGCCCAGTTGGAATCAAATCGCAGCAGGAGAATGCCAAAACCGATCTTGGAATCGCCCTACCGAGGATTGCTCTCCGAGGACGGTTGCGCCGGCCCGCTTTTCGTTCCCGAAATCAGGTCCACACGGATCAGCGGATCGGTCGGTAACACAACTGGGCCTTCCCACCGGAGGAAGCCGGCTGGCGCAGGATTGGTCAGCCAAATTTTTGTGTCGGGCACATTCACAAACAACTTCGCGATTAGCGGAATTTCAGGATGAATAATGAAGCGATCGCCCTTTGGCGCGCGTCCGGCCATTCTCATGTGGTCGACCCCGCCGTGAGAAATTGTCACCGTGGCAACTTGCGGTTTGAGCGTTGGGAACGGCGAAAAACCAACTGCTTTTAGCTGAACTTGTTCGCCCTTGAGGAGTCGTTTGCGCAGATTGCTCAGCGCGATCGTAAACCCGAATCCGGCAAACGTCCGACCCGGTTCAATATCAATCTTCTCTAACACATCCTTGTTGTCATTGCGGATATGCGCGCTGGCAATTCCAGACCCAAAATCGGCTGTGAATTCGCGCTGCGATCTTCCGCTTCTGAGTTCTTTCCACGACCATTGTTCCTGCACCAGCTCTCGATTTTGGCGAAACCGTGCCTTCTCCTCAAACATCTGACCGTCGGGAAATCTGTAGGTGATCACCACGTAAAGATGGTGATTCTCCACCCATTGTCTGAACTCTCCGTCAGCAAGTTTTTTTCCATTGATGCCACAGAGTCCGGGATAACCATGCGCGGCACCGGCCGGCTCCGTCACTTCTATTGCAAAGGCGTACGTGGCGATACACCCCGCGGCAAGGCTTGAAAAAAGGGATACCAGGTTGGTTTTCGAGAGCATACCTGTACTTTACATCAATCGCGACACGCCATAGATACGGCGGCACTAGACCAGCGCTGTGTTCTCGGACTTGGTAACATCACGGTTACCAACGTCCGCCTGACGGTCTGCGATCGCTCATCGCGCAGCTGCTTCGACAATTTATTTGTCGACAATCATACGACTGGCCTTATCCTACTCGGCAATGAGCGCTGACATCCTTTGTTCGGGAAAAGCAGGGAATGATTCGCGGTTTGTCTTCGCGTCGGCGCTCATAGTCTGGCGATAAAAAGCGACCGTTTCTCGACGGGGCGCTGCTCTATCTCTCATTCAAAGGGAGATATATGTCTCCACGTCGTTCGAGATAATCCAACACTAATGACCCTATGTTGATTGTAATGAAACCGAGCGCCACGGCGCACGAGATCGATGCGGTGGTTGACATCATCGAGACGGTCGGTCTGCGCGCGCATCCAATGCCCGGAGCCACCCGTACCGCAATCGGTATCACAGGTAACGAAGGTCCCATTGACGGCCGGCGTTTTGAAAACCTGCCCGGTGTCGCAGAAGTCATTCGCGTTACTAAACCGTATAAGCTGATCACGCTCGATCTGCGTCCAGAGAAAACAATTGTGCGGGTTGGCGACGCGGCGATCGGTGATGGCGAACTCGCGATTATCGCAGGACCGTGCGCGATCGAGAATCGCGAGCAGGCGTTTGCCGTGGCAGAGGCAGTGCAGAAGAGCGGCGCGCGTTTCTTTCGCGGCGGCGTATGGAAACCGCGGACATCGCCTTACACATTCCAAGGCTTGGGCGACAAGGCCTGGAAAATCATGGCAGACATTCGTCAGGCGTTCGGTCTAAAGATCGTCACGGAAGCGGTCGATGAGTCCAATGTCGATCTTATCGAGCAGCACGGCGACATCATTCAGATTGGCGCTCGCAGCATGCAGAACTTTTCCCTCCTCAAGAAGGCTGGCCGTTCGAAGTTGCCTGTGCTGTTGAAAAGAGGAATGGCTGCAACACTCGAGGAATGGTTGCTCGCGGCCGAGTACATCATGGCCGAAGGGAATTACAATGTCATCTTGTGCGAACGAGGTGTTCGCACATTCGCGCAGCACACTCGTAATACACTCGATCTCGCGTCCGTACCAGCGATTCGTCGAATTTCCCATCTGCCTGTAATCGTAGATCCGTCCCACGGCACTGGTACCGCCTACATGGTCACACCGCTGGCGCGCGCCGGAGTAGCAGTGGGAGCGGATGGTCTCATGGTCGAAGTCCACAACCGTCCGGAACTTGCTCTTTCTGATGGCGCGCAAGCGTTGACCCCCTCTGAATATGCGCAGTTGATCGAGGAAGTTCGCGCGATCCACAAGCTTACGTCATCGGCTGCCTCAGAATTTTCGAAGCAAGCCCACCATCTTAGCAAATTCCAAACCGATGCTGCTCCTGATCGATAACTACGACTCCTTCGCCTACAATCTCGCGCAGTATTTCGGCGAGCTTGGATGTGAACTTCTCATCAAACGAAACGATGAAATCTTGCTCGATGAAGTTGCAGACCTAGCGCCACAGCACATCTGCATTTCCCCGGGCCCCTGCACGCCACGCGAAGCGGGGATCAGCAAAGAAGTCGTGTTGCGATTCGGGCCCGAGATTCCCATCCTCGGCGTCTGTCTCGGGCATCAATGCGTCGCCGAGGCGTACGGCGGCAAGGTGGTCCGCGCTTCGCGACTCATGCATGGAAAAGCATCCATGGTAAGGCACAACGGAAGCGCCCTTTTTTTGGATTTGCCGACGCAGTTCGAAGCGGGCAGATACCACTCGTTAGTCGTCGAGCGAAGTTCGTTTCCGACATCTCTCGAGATTACTGCCGAGAGCGACGACGGCGAAATCATGGCGTTGCGCCATCGCCAATTCCCAGTGCAAGGAGTGCAATTCCATCCGGAATCCGTACTCACGCGAGACGGCAAGAAAATTCTCGCGAGTTTCCTCGGGCTTGCAGCAGAAACCGCGATGAGAGGTCACAGCTCACTTTGCGTATGAAAGCTCGAATAAAATCCGTGCATTTGTGGCCGCCTCTCCCCTTGCTGCAAGGGGAGAGGATTGAGGTGTGGGGTTCCACCGGGCGGGAGTTTAAGCCGCAAACCCTCACCCTACCCTCTCCCTTGAGAAGGGAGAGGCGGGATATAGAGGCGCGCAACGCAAGCAAAAAGGCGTAAGCAAGTGCACTGAATGAAAATGCAACTCACTCCGACTTTGGACGAATTCGTTGAGCTCGCGAAACGCGGCAACGTTATCCCTGTTTTCGCAGAGTTCGTTGCCGACGGTGAAACTCCGGTTTCAGCGTTTAAGAAGCTCGATCGCGGCGGCTACAGTTTTCTCTTCGAGTCGACAGAAAAAAATGACGTGTCGGGGCGGTTCTCGTTCGTTGGGACCGACCCACCGGTTATCGTTCAAAGTTACGGTCACGAACTTCGAATCGCCGAACGCGGTCGCGAGCAGCGATTCAACACAGCGGCTGATCCACTCGATGAGCTGCGCAAATTGATGGCGCGTTATCAATTCGTCTCGCGTCCGGAATTGCCGCGATTTGCGGGCGGCGCTGTCGGTTTTCTCGGGTACGAAGCAATCCATTTCTTCGAGCCCAAGGTTCCAATCGCGTCTCGAGATGAGCTCCAATTGCCCGAGGCGCTTTTCATGATTACAAACAGCCTTCTCATTTTCGATCATCGGCTCCGCAGCCTGAAGATCGTCGTGAATGCATTTCTCGACGACGGGTCGCTCGAAGAAGTCTACGCGCAAGCGGCGGAATCGATCGGCACCATCGTGCACCAACTCACAAAATCTGCGGATCTTCGATTTATCTCGAATACGGACCGCCAGATGCATCCTGTTCGCAGTAATTTCCGCCCAGAGGAGTTTGGGCGCGCTGTTGAACAGGCTAAGGAATACATCCGCGCCGGCGACATCTTTCAAGTTGTCCTCTCGCAGCGTTTCGAATCCGATTTCGATGGTGACCCGCTCGATTTTTATCGATGTCTCCGTTTCATCAATCCCTCGCCATACATGTTCTGCCTGAAATTCGGCGGCGATTTTGCGCTCGTTGGCAGTTCGCCGGAGATGCATGTCCGGCTGACAGCCGAAACGATTGAGATTCGCCCTATCGCAGGAACGCGCGCCCGCGGCGCAACCGCAGCACAAGACGAACGCAATGCTTCTGAACTGCTCGCCGATCCCAAGGAGCGCGCCGAACACATCATGCTCGTCGATCTTGCGCGCAACGATGTTGGCCGAGTTTCGGATTTCGGCACGGTGCGTGTGACCGAGATGATGGAGATCGAGCGTTACAGTCACGTTATGCACATCGTTTCCAATGTGGTTGGTCGTCTGCGCACCGGCTGCACCGCGTTCGACGTGGTTAAAGCGACTTTTCCCGCGGGCACTGTCTCCGGCGCACCGAAAATCCGTGCCATGCAAATTATCAGCGACCTAGAAAAAACCAGACGCGGCTGTTACGCGGGCGCGATCGGTTATTTTGGCTTCGATGGTAATTTCGATTCATGCATCGCGTTGCGCTGCGCCCTGTTGAAAAACAAGAAAGCGTACTTTCAAGCTGGTGCGGGTATTGTCGCCGACTCGGATCCACACTTGGAATACGAGGAGACCGTCAATAAGGCGCGTGCAATGGCGAAGGCTCTAGCAATGGCGACGCAAATTGGATGATCGGCGATGTCGCGACTCCGCAATGAATCCCAATAAAGATCAGAATGGCGTCGCGCGACCCCGCTGGTTGTTGCCAACGCCGCCGCGAACAGACGAATTCCAACGCGAGACGATTGACGTCGGCGATTTCGAACTGCGTCAGATGACATTGTGCTTGATGCGCGGCGAGAACCTCAGCCGTGCTGAAGCCGAGAAGTTCCTTGGTGCGTTGCTCAACACTGGCGCCACCGACGCCCAGGTGGCGGCGGCTCTTGCTGTTTTGGCCGTCAAAGGCGAAACAGTCGAAGAGTTGGCCGGGATGGCGCAGGCCATGCGAAATCGCGCTATTCCGATCCGTTGCCATCACAAGCGTTTCATCGACACCGCGGGAACCGGCTCGAGCGCAGCGAAAACTTTTAACGTCTCGACGGCGACAGCTTTCGTCATCGCCGGCGCCGGTTTGCCTGTCGCCAAACATGGCTCGCGCGCGGCGACATCCACGTCGGGCAGCGCCGACGTCCTCGAAGCCCTGGGCGTCAACACCGCTGCTCCGCGGGAAACCGTCGAACGTTGTCTCAACGAACACGGAATCTGTTTTATGTTTGCGCCATTGTTCCATGGCGCAACGGCTCGCGTTGCGCAGGTGCGGCGCGAGCTCGGCGTACACACGACATTCAATCTTCTCGGTCCGCTAACAAATCCCGCACGCGCGCCTTTTCAGATTCTCGGCGTCTGGCATCATTCCCTACTCGAGCCAGTCGCGTCGGCCCTCGCTTTGCTCGGCGCGGAAAAAGCGTGGGTTGTTCATGGCGCCGACGGTCTCGATGAAATAACGCTGGCGCGCGAAACTTTTGTTGCCGCCTGCTCGGCTGGCTCTCCTGTAGAAACATTCACGATCTCGCCTCACGATTTCGGACTGGAAACCAAGTCCTTCGATGGAGCTCGCGGTCGCGGGCCAGCTGAAAATGCGCAACTGATCCGCGCAATTTTGCAGGGTAGAGAAGAGCAAAGCTTTGCAGCGGCACGCGACCTCGTTGTTATAAACGCCGCTGCTGCGCTTCACATTGCAGGACTAGCTTCCGACCTAAATCAGGCAGCGACCCTCGCACGCGAGAGCATCGACAGTGGACGCGCGACGTCGAAACTCGAGGCGCTGATCGGCGAAACAAATCGAAAGAAATGAACAGAAATTTCCTTTCACAGATTCTTACGGAAAAGCGGCAAGCGGTCGCACGGCTTCAACACAATTCTTTCGCGCGCGGATTTCGCGAGCGCGCGCTGGAGATTCGAAGAAATGCCAATCCGCATCGCCTGCTGCGAGCACTAGAGGCGGACCTGCCGCGACTGAAGATTATTGCGGAATTTAAGCGCAGATCGCCGTCAGTTGGAATTATTCGCGGTGATCTTTCCGCAGCGGATGTTGCTCGTTTTTATGAGCGAGGCGGCGCTTGCGCCGTTTCCGTTCTCACTGACGAAGAATATTTCGGCGGTTCACTTGAGGATCTCAGCGCAGCTCGCTCCAAGGCCACGCTGCCGATTTTACGCAAAGATTTTATCATCGATCCAATTCAAATTTATGAAGCGGCCATTGCAGGCGCCGACGCCGTATTGTTGATCGTGGCAGCGCTGAATGACGTTTCGTTAAGCACACTGCGCGAACTCGCTGAAAACGAACTTTGTCTCGATGCGCTTGTCGAAGTGCATACATCCGACGAACTGCGCCGCGCGCTGGATGCTCGCGCAACAATCATCGGAGTGAACAATCGCGATCTGACGACTCTCCAGATTTCATTGAACACTAGCGAGCGCCTAATCGCCGAAGCTCCACCGGATCGCATTATGATTAGCGAAAGTGGATTGCAAAGCGCGGAATCGTTACGTCACCTTCGCAGACTTGGGTTTCGCGGCTTTCTAATCGGGGAAGTGCTGATGCGCGCCGGTGATCCTGAAACAGCTCTTCGCGATTTGATCGCGTCCGCCGAAGATCAACAAGTTACATCAACTGGAGCTTGCCAGTCATGACCTCGGTGCAAATCAAAATCTGCGGCGTCACGAATATAAGAGACGCAAGATCCTGCGCGGCATCGGGTGCCGACATGATTGGACTGAATTTTTATCCGCGAAGTCCGCGCCACATTGAACCCAAAGTTGCCCGCCAAATCGTCGAGGCAATACCGCGTAGCGTTGAAACAGTCGGTGTCTTCGTTGACGCGACTGCTGACGAAATTCGTAGCATCGCAAACGCAGCCGGGATCGGATCTGTCCAACTGCACGGAGATTTCTCGCCTGAAACGTGCCGCCAATTAGCTCGTGAGCTTCGCGTCATTCGCGCTTTTCGGACCGACCCTCGCTTTCAGCCGAAGGAGACCGCTTTGTTTTCCGAATGTGACATACTCCTTGATGCGCATCACCCGGATCTTCGCGGCGGTACTGGCCTGACATGTGACTGGCCGGCTGCGCGAGCAACGCGACCCTTCGCCCGATTCCTGATTCTTTCCGGCGGTTTAAACGCGCAAAATGTGGGCGAAGCCATCGCGGCTGTCACGCCACACGCGGTTGATATTTGCAGCAGCGTCGAAAGTGCACCAGGCGCAAAAGATTATCGCGCCATAAAGAATTTTGTCGCTGCTGTTCGAATGGCTGGACGTTCAGTCACCGCCTCCTCTTAGAAATCTGCAATGCAAAATCCGCCGATCACGAGAAGCGAGCCGGACGAAACTGGACATTGGGGCCAGTTTGGCGGCCGCTACGTTCCAGAAATCTTGGTGGCGCCGCTGGAGGAACTAACGAAAGAGTTCACGCGCGCGCGCAACGATCCGCACTTCTGGCACGAACTTAACCAACTGTTGCGCGATTACTGTGGCCGCCCAACGCCGTTGTTTCACGCCCAGCGGCTGACCGCGCATGCGGGCGGTGCGCAAATTTATCTCAAACGGGAAGATCTTTTGCACACCGGCGCACACAAGATCAACAATGCCATGGGGCAGGCCCTGCTCGCACGACGCATGGGCAAACCCCGCATCATCGCCGAGACAGGTGCGGGTCAGCATGGCGTCGCGACAGCGACGGTTTGTGCGCTATTCGGATTGCGCTGCATCATCTACATGGGCGCGGAAGATGTGCGACGGCAGGCGCTCAACGTTTTTCGAATGCGGCTGCTTGGCGCGGAAGTCATCACGGTCAACGCCGGCACGCGCACGCTGAAGGATGCAATCAATGAGGCGTTGCGCGATTGGGTAACAAACGTGCAAGACACCTACTACTTGTTAGGCAGCGCGCTCGGTCCCCATCCGTATCCGTTGATGGTGCGAGAGTTTCAGACCGTGATTGGAGGCGAAACGCGCGAACAGATTTTATCCGCGACCGCAAAATTGCCGCGCGCACTGATTGCGTGTGTAGGCGGCGGCTCAAACTCGATCGGTTTGTTTCATCCTTTCATTGCGGACGAACAAGTCCGATTGATCGGCATAGAGGCGGGAGGACGCGGGGATTCGTTAGGCGAACATGCCGCAAGATTTCACAGCGGCGCGGCAAGTGGTGGCGGACGCGTCGGAGTTTTGCAAGGCACCATGTCGTACGTGCTTCAAGATGCGAACGGCCAGATTGCAACAACTCATTCCATCTCAGCTGGGCTTGATTACTCGGCCATCGGCCCCGAACATGCGTTTCTCCATGATAGCGGGCGGGCCCAATACATTTGGGCGACTGACGCCGAAGCGCTCGAAGGATTTAAACTTTGCGCCAAACTGGAGGGAATCATTCCCGCGCTCGAAACATCGCACGCCATCCTGCCCGCCATTCGTGTCGCGCGCGAATTGTCGGAAGACGACGCAATTATCGTGAATTTGTCCGGCCGCGGCGACAAAGACGTGCAGCTCATTGCGGAATTGCAAACCTGATGAGTCGAATCGGGGAGACGTTCGCTGAGCTGAAGCGCTCTGGACGCGGCGGATTCATTCCATTCATCACGGCGGGTCATCCCGATCTTGCGACAACGGAACTCTTACTGATTGAGCTTGCAGCAGCCGGTGCGGACATTATCGAGCTAGGCGTTCCTTTCAGCGACCCAGTTGCCGATGGTGAGGTGATTCAACGCGCATCTGAGCGCGCATTGCGCAACGGCGTTACCCTCCGCGACGCGTTTACATGCGTGGCTCATGCAAAGCAGCACATCCATGTACCGATCGTCCTGTTCAGCTATTTTAATCCCCTGCTGAAATTTGGCGAAGATCGGCTGGCAAACGACGCAAAAAAGGCAGGCGTCGACGCAGTGTTGGTCACGGACTTGATTCCCGAAGAAGCGGAATCATGGACTGAGACACTGATTCAGCACGGCTTGGACCCGGTTTTTCTCGTCGCGCCCACAACCTCCGACGAGCGCCTGGCGCGTGTCGCGCAGCAAGCGCGCGGGTTCATCTACGCAGTCTCGCGTGCGGGCGTGACCGGCGCGCGCAATGAAATGACACGCGATGCCGAAGTTCTTGTGCAACGTGTGCGATCGGTCAGCGATTTGCCGGTTGCGGTCGGGTTCGGTGTTTCGACTGCAGAGCAAGTACGCGAAATCTGGCGCTTCGCAGATGCGGCCGTGGTCGGCAGCGCCATTGTGAGGGAAATCGAGAAATTAGCTGGCTCGCTAGATCTGGTTAGTCGCATCGGCGAATTCGCGCGATTCCTTTTGGCCCTCAAACACACCGATGACGCGGCAAGCGTTTGATCAAAAGCGCGAGCAATTACTTTTTCGAGATACGGCCGGCAGGGCGTTGAGAATCGTCTATAATTTGATGGGAGATCCACGAAACGTCGCGCACGCCAAGAAAGTCGTCCAAGAGAAGCATCATAAGCACAAGGGTAGTGCAAGGGATGGCGCTCCGGTTTCGCAGTCGGGCAAGAAGGCGCAGTTGGCGAAGAAGGAACAAACTGTCCCGGAAGAGCATTCCCTGCCTAGGACTGATGAAGTGGCGAAAACCGCCCAACAACCAGACGTCGCAAAACTGGAGAAATCGCTCGCCGTTCTTTCCAAGCTGAAGGAGCTGGAGTTTCACTCACGCGGCAATATCGAAAAGCTTGCCGAGCTCAGTCTGACAATCGAGGAGGAGCTTAAGCAAAAGGCTTTTGCTGAGGCAATCGGAGCGGTCTACTCCGCGCAGGATGCCTTTCAATCCAAGATCTTAGCGTTGATTGAAGCTTACGAAGCCGAGTGCGCTCGTTTGAACCCAACGGGATAAGGCTTCGGCGCCAATTGCACGCCGCTGAAAGTTGAGCGTTTCAATTTTCAACGGAAAAGAGCAAGCGTGTAAATTAACCCCGATCTTAGCGTGACAGCACTTACTAGTTATCTCAACGATCATCTCGCCGGCTCGGTGGCGGCGATCAAGTTGCTTGATCGTCTAATCGACAACCACAAGGGGCACAGATTGGAAAAGTTTCTTGTCGATCTTCGCGAAGATGTTCACGCCGATCAGGAAGTGCTTCAGAATTTGATGCGCGAGCTCGATCTCGAAGAGAGCAGTGTGCGCAAAGCCGGCGCATGGATCGTGGAGACGATTGGCCAAGCCAAAATTGCATTGAGCGGCGACAGCGTCGGTTTGTTGCAAGCGATGGAAGCTCTCGCGCTTGGCGTTACCGGCAAGAAACTTTTGTGGCGCGCGTTGCGCACGGTGGAAGCAGAGCTATCGCAGCTCCAGGGCATTGATCTATCACGACTCGAGCAGCGGGCCGCAGATCAATTCGAGCGTGTGGAGAAAGAACGGCTGCATCTCTCGCGCGAAGCATTTACCATTTCAATCCAAAATCCTGAAATTAATTGAAAATTACGAAGCGGAATGCGCTCGCTTGTCGGGTTCTGCCTGACATGCGGTGCTGATCGGCTGAGACTTCTTTTTTTGCAGTCTTTGGCGCGCCAAAGAGCCCTCAGTTTCGAACAATATTGGAGAGGGATCGGTCAAAATTATAATCATGAAAACGAAAAACCTAATCACAGCCGTGGCAGTGAGCGCTGGCCTGGTGCTCGGCGTTGCCGCGCAAGCGATGGAAAAAGAACACCAAGAACAAGCGATCAGCAGCTCTGACGTACCCGCCGCGGTGCAACAAGCCGCCCAGTCTGAAGCCAAAGGCGGAACAATTGTCCGCTGGGAAAAAGAGGGCGCCAACTTTGAAGCCGTTATCGATAAGAATGGCAGACAGATTGGCGTCGAAATGGACGCTAACGGCAAAGTGCTGAGCAAACACAACGAAGCCAAAGAGCACAAAGCAAAGGGTGCCAAATACTAATCTTTGGATGGAATCGCGTTTGTCCTAAACGCGATTTGGGTGGAAGCGCGGCGAAGATGGATTGTCTTTGACATCATCTTCGCCGCCTTCGCACTTCTAGGTGATTGTAGCCGGCGGGCGCTGACCCCGAGCACCGTTTTCAAACGGACCCGCGAATGCTTGAGTAGATTATTCCACCAAGCATTGCTCCAATAGCTACCAATGCGACATCGCACTTCAGAAAAGCGATCAAAACAAAAGCAGCCAGCGCCATTGCGAGACTGGGCCAGTCAACGAGTGCTTCGGGAATTAGATCGAGAGATACAACCGCGATGACACCAACAACTGCGGCGCTCACGCCCGCGAGGAATGCCTGAATCTTGCGATTCTCGCGAATTTTTTCGATGTAATTCACACCGACGAGAACAAAGACGAACGACGGGAAAAACACGAAGAAGGTGGCGAGTACTGCTCCAGCAATTCCGCTGACGAGATAGCCCACGAATGTGGTGAACAACATGAATGGTCCAGGTGTTGCAACGCTAAGGGCGACGCCGTCCAGCAACTGGCCATCTGAAAGCCAATGATATTGAACGACTGCGCCGCGCTGTACGAAAACAAGCGACGCATAGGCGCCGCCGAAACTCAGGATTCCTGTTTTGAAAAACAGCCACGCAACTTGAAATAATCGGGAATCGCTAAAAGGAACCAGCAGACCGATTCCGCCAATTGCCGCTGGCAGGGTCGGTGCAGTCTTTTTTAGCAGCGGCCAACCTTCTTCGATTAGTAGATTCAACAGACCGGCAATCAGGAGGATCAATAGGAAATTGATTCCGGCAAAACGCATTCCCACGAATGCGCCCACGAGCAAGATTGCCAGAAAAAAATTCCGAATTGCAGCGCGACCGAGTTTGATAATGCCGGCGGCGATAATACCGAGGACGGCAGGCTTGAGAATGTAGAGCGCGTTGGTGACCTGAGGCAGTTTGCCGTAGTTAACGTACAGCCAGCTCAAGACGATCATCACGACCGCGCCTGGCAGGATGAAAGTCAGACCAGCCAGGATGCCACCCCACAGTTTTCTTTTCAGATAACCGACGTAGATGGCCAACTGCAATGCTTCAGGGCCGGGGAGCATATGACAGAAAGCCATGATCTTGACAAAGCGGTCTTTCGATAGCCACTGACGTTTTTCCACCATGTGATTAAACATCATCGTGATCTGCGCGACCGGTCCGCCGATGTTGACGAAACCGAGGAATAGAAAATAGAGAAACACCTCGCGCCAGGATGGCATCCGGTGACTTGGCTCAGTGTTATCCTGCGTGGACATCGCGAACGATCCTCACGGTGGTAAACTAGAGGCAGCGATTCCTCCGAATTTGAGCAGCGCTGTTCCTCGCGCCGCTTTCATAGCCGTTGCAGAAAACTGTAGAGCCCATCGAAACATTCGAACCCGTGCGACAGAATTTGGCCGTCACTCATCCCCCTTTTGCCCCAACCTTTTAGTACGCGATCAATGCCGATGCATTCAGAGCGCTGGAACTTCTCATCTTCGAGGTCGGCATCATGAATCATCTCCGCGATTTTCTTGATCGCCTTATCCTCGATGCCAAAACGTCGAATCAATGTTTCGAATGTGCAGCAATCGCCATGATGAGAGAACTCCACGTCCACCATGTCGAACGGAAGGATTTCGCGGTTCGTCGGAACTACCGCCGCGAAAACAAACTTGGCTCGCGGATCGATGAATCTGCGGATCAACCAGGCTGAGCCTACCCGATCGATTTCCGGTCGAGACCGTGTCAGCCAGGTTTTGCCTCGATAATTTTTCGGGTCGAGGCGCGGGAGCGTTTTCTTCCGTGCGCCCTCAGCGCGGCGCAGCAGCATCTGCACGTCTTGCCCGCGCGGGCTTTGAAAAAAATCGACCTCACGGATTACCCGGAACTGACGCGTGAGCCGTTCCAGTTCTGCGGCTCTTGTCTCGGGGTCGATTTTTTTGCCGCGCGCCAGAAATCCATGTAACGACTTTTTGATCGCGCCGTATTCTTCATCACGGACCCGATTAAAAAGCGCGATCAACTTTTCATTCGGCATCCCCTCGATTTCCTGAATTCGAACCAGGGTGGCGTCGCCACCGAAATCGCGGATCTGCTGCGCCAGCCACTGAAAGTGCTCGTACTGCGGCGGGTTGTCAGGCAGGAGATAGGTTGATGTTTTAATCTGGATTGCGCCGATTTTTTTTAACCGCCGCCAGACCGCCACCCGCTCAGTCTTTTGCCTGGTGGGAAGGCTGTAGAGAAGGAGAAGCCAGGAAGTTGCGCGCATACGATCAGTGCCTAGAATGAAATACGTATATCATGTCGTCCCTGCGCTTACATCCAACTTCCCGCATCAGTGCGAAGTATTATCACGTAGAAAAACGCAAACCGGAGGTAAAAACCAACAAGTAAATGAAAAAGCTTTTGCTGCTCCTGGCGATCTGCGGCGTAAACATCGACATCTCGTCCGCAGCGTTAGATACCGCTAAAATCGACCAAATCACCGGCCTCAAAGGGAAGTTCAATGAGAAGGAAGGCGTTTATAAAGTCACTTTCCCGCGGGACGACGTGAAGGTCGTTGTCGATGGATGGGCGATGCCGCCGTTCATGGGTCTTGGTACCTGGGCTGCGTTCACCGAAGCGAAAACGGGTGCCATGGTGATGGGCGACACAGTTCTCTTTGAAGACGAAGTCAATGGAGCGATGTCCGCTGCTCTCGACAATGGACTCAGCGTGACCGCGCTCCACAACCATTTCTTCTTCGATCAGCCCAAAGTGTTCTTCATGCACATCGAAGGCGAAGGCACGGTCGAGAAGTTAGCGAGCGCGGTTAGAAAAGTTTACGACACGACGAAAGCAATCCGAGGTCCCGATCCGAAACCAGCCGAATCGCTTTCGGTCGTTGGGGAACCATCGTTGCCCGAAAAGAATTCGATCGCCGCTGCGCCTCTCAACGAGATCTTCGGAACCCAGAGCGAATCGAAGGATGGAATGGTGAAGTTCACCATCGGTCGCCCGGCGAAAATGCACGGCGTGAATATCGACAAGGACATGGGCGTGAACACGTGGGCCGCCTTTGCCGGGACAGATGACAACGCCATTGTTGATGGAGACTTCGCGGTTACGGAAGACGAATTACAACCGGTTTTGAGATCGCTGCTCAAGGACAAGATTAACATTGTCGCCATCCATCAGCACATGACGCACGAAGAGCCGCGCATCATGTTTTTTCATTACTGGGGACGCGGACGGGCAAAAGATTTGGCAAATGCCGTCAAAGGCGGGTTTTTGGTTGGTGGACTGCTCAAGGTCAGTTCACCATTGCCGTAATTCTCAGATCAGATAGGAGACTATGAAGGCATCGGTCTTCACCATGATTGTGACGATCATGGCAACAGTTCTGGCCGCCGCCGAGAAAGTAAGCTTTGACGACATGAAAGCAGGGATGCCGCCGCCAGGCTGGACTGCAACACAAACCGGCAGCGGCACGGCGAAATGGTCTGTCGAGAAAGACGCTTCGGCGCCGAGCAAGCCGAACGTGTTGAAGCAATCCGGCCAGGCCACCTTTCCAGTTTGCATCAAGAACGACACGAAGATCCAAGACAGTTTCGTTGAAGTGAAATTCAAACCGGTCGCTGGGAAGGAAGACCAGGCGGGCGGCGTCATTTGGCGAGCGAAGGACTCTGACAACTACTACATCACACGCGCAAATGCGCTCGAAGGCAACGCGACCATTTATCATACAATCAAAGGGAAACGCACGGAGAAGAAACGGACGAACATGAAAGTCGCATCCGGCGAGTGGCACACGTTGCGCGTGGATTTCAGCGGCGCTCATTTTACTGTCATGTTTGATGGGAAGAAAGCCATCGAATGGGACGACGACACATTTAAGAACGCTGGCAAAGTCGGTGTGTGGACCAAGGCGGATAGCGTAACGTTGTTTGACGATTTCACATACGGCAGCAAATGAAGTGCGTTTTGAGACCAAGCCTTCAGGCAATTGTCGCACTCGTATTTTGCTATACCTTTGCGACGGTTCGTGCGCAGACAGCGCCGCTTCAATTGAAGCAGACAATCGCGCTGCTTGGAGTTGAAGGACGCATCGATCACGTCGCGCTGGACGTTGCTGGGGAGAGATTGTTCGTCTGCGCGCTGGGAAATAACACCGTCGAAGTACTCGATTTGCGGAAAGGTGAACGAGTGCACTCGATCACCGGCCTCGGCTCACCACAGGGAATCGCTTACATTGCTGAACTAGACCGTATCTTTGTCGCAAATGATAAGGGCGGGATTTGCAAGATTTACGATGG
>Ga0209474_10002466_pt1 | contig 16976 bp, 20 predicted proteins | sample GraSoiAngelo_145_FD_185902 | JGI IMG/M metagenome (GOLD analysis project Ga0209474, IMG submission 185902) | Grasslands soil microbial communities from the Angelo Coastal Reserve, California, USA - 14_1009_05_20cm (SPAdes) (version 2) | ecosystem: Environmental > Terrestrial > Soil > Grasslands...
GGCATTGCGCTCGGCAGGGCCCCAGACCAGCGCCCCCAGGCGGCCGCCTGGCTTCAGGGCCCGCGCGATCCCGGCCAGCGCACCGTCGAGGTCGTCCACGAACATCAGGGAGAAGCGCGCGATCACCGAGTCGAAGGAGCCAGGCTCCAGGCCCGCCAGAACGGCCGCGTCCAGGCGCCGGCACTCGACGTTCTGCAGCCCGGCCTCCGAAGCGGTTTCCGCCGCGGCCCGCACCATGGCCTCCGACACATCGGTCGCCAGCACGCGACCCTCGGGCCCCACCCGCAGCGCAGCGAGGACGGCGGTGTCGCCGGTGCCGGTCCCCAGGTCGAGGACGTCTGCACCCGCGACCACGCCGGCCGCGTCCAGCATGCGCTCGGTGGCAACCTGCAGGAAGGCGGCCCGCCGCTCGGCGTTGGCCCGCCAGCGGGCGACCAGATCGGCGGAGTCGAAGGGGTTCTCAGCCTTGATCATGGGGACTGCGGTGGCGGCAGCGGCTCGCCGCGGTCCAGCATCCCACGCAGGGCCTTCACCCCGGCGATGTAGTCGGCGGTGTCATAGGCGTATCCGTTCTGGGCCAGCTCGCCGGGGCCCTCGTAGTAGGCGGCCAGCCCGGCGTCGACGTCGCCACCCTGGTCGTCGATGTAGGCGCGCAGGATGGCGGCGCCCAGGTCCGCATTCTGGGCCGGGTCCTGGAGGTCGACCGGGTGTCCGACCAGGCGCGGGGCCAGATCCGCCGCCACCTCCGGCTGGATCTGCATCAGGCCGACGGCGCCGGTGTCGGAAACCCGGCCCTGGTCCCATCCCGATTCCCAGTAGGCGGTCGCCTCAACCAGCGTCCGCGGCAATCCGCGCCGGTCGGCCGCCAGATCGAGGACCGTCTTGGCATCCTGAGGCGCGGGCTGGTCGACCGGGGGCATGGCGTCGGAGTAGGTGGCCGGAGCCACCGGCCGGGGCGGCGGCGGCAGGTTCGCGACCGCGGTCAGGAAGAGCGCCCAGATGCCGATTGCGAGGGCGAGCTCCAACCATCGGAGGAGTCGCACCCGTCCCATGCAACCACTCCCGGCCAACCCGAAGCAACCCCGCCTGGACCGGGCCTAGAATGCCCGAGATGGCGGAAGTCGACGTGCTCGGCGCGCTCGACGAGGCCACCGCGACAGCGACCCAAGAGCCGGGCCAGAGGCTCGAGATCTTCGACTACGCGGTGGCCAGCACGCTGGAGCCTGCGGAAAGCTAGCGTTCAGGGGGTGAGTCCCCCGCCTCTCGCCGGCATCCGCGTGCTCGAGGTCGGCAACTTCATGGCCGGGCCCTTCTGCGCGCTGCAGCTGGCCGATCTGGGCGCGGACGTGGTCAAGGTCGAGAACCCGGCCAGCGGCGGGGACGAGGTGCGCCACACCGCGCCCTTCCTGGAGAACGGCGAGTCCTCCAACTTCGCGCGCCTCAATCGCAACAAGCGCTCGCTGGCGCTCGACCTCAAGTCCGCCGAGGGCAAGCAGATCTTTCGCGAGCTGGTGGCCGGCTCGGACGTGGTGGTCGAGAACCTGCGGCCCGGCACAATGGCCGACCTGGAGCTGGACTATCCCAAGCTGGCCGAGCTGAACCCGGGCCTGGTCTACGTGGCAGCGTCGGGCTGGGGCCAGGACGGCCCCTACAGCCACCTCGCCGGACTCGACATCATGGCCCAGGGCATGAGCGGGCTGATGTCGATCACCGGTGAGCCCGGCCGCGACCCCGTCAAGGTCGGCGTGCCGGTGACCGACCTGGTGTGCGCGCTGTACGGCGCCCTGGCCTGCGTCTGCGCCCTGCGCGCCCGCGAGCGCGACGGCAAAGGCCAGCTGATCGACGTCTGCCTCTTCGAGGCCGGCGTCTCGCTGGAGGTCTGGGAGGCCGGCCGCTACTTTGGTTCGGGGGAGGTTCCGGGCCCCCTGGGCTCCGCCCACCAGACTTCAGCGCCTTACCAGGCGGTGCGCGCCGCCGACGGCTTCTTCACCGTGGGCGCGACCTCGATGCGCAACTGGGAGGCGTTTTGCCGGGCTCTCGGTCATCCGGAGTGGCAGCAGGATGAGCGCTTCCGTGACAACCCCAGCCGCCACCGCCACCGCGAGCAGCTGATCCCGCTGGTGGAGGCGGTCACGGCGACTCAATCCCGGGCACACTGGATCCAGACCCTGCAGGCGGCCGGTGTGCCCTGCGGCGCCATCCAGCGCTACGACGAGGTGACGGCGGACCCGCACCTGCAGGCCCGCGGCTTCTTCTGGGACGCGGGCGAGGTGCGCCAGGTCGGCAACCCGATGCGCTTTGGGGAAACCCCCGTCCGACGCGACCATGCCGGGCCCCGGCTGGGCCAGCATTCGGCGGAGGTCCTGCGCGAGCTGGGACGCAGCCCGGAGCAGATCGCCGACCTGCGCAGCCGCGGGGCGATCGTGTGTCCGTAGAGATCCTCGACGAGCGCCGAGGCGCCGCCGGCGAGATCCGCTGGGTGACGCTGAACCGCCCGGAGGCGCGCAACGCGCTCACGTTCGCGATGTACGACCGCATCCGCGAGATCGCCCTGGAGGTCAACGAAGACCCTTCCGTGCGGGTCCTGGTGCTCACCGGCGCGGGGGGCAAGGCGTTCGCGGCCGGCACCGACATCTCGCAGTTCCGGGCGTTCGACAGCGAGCAGGACGCGCTGGCCTATGAGGAGCGCATGGACGCCGTGCTGGGGGCGCTGGAAAGCGTCCGCGTGCCCACCCTGGCGGCCCTCGCCGGCGCCTGTACGGGCGGCGGCGCCGGCATTGCGTCCGCCTGCGACCTGCGCATCTGCACCGCTTCGCTCAAGTTCGGCTTTCCGATCGCGCGCACGCTCGGCAACACGCTTTCCCTGGGCAACTTCGTACGCCTGACCGCGCTGCTCGGGATGGCTCGCGTCAAGGACCTGGTCTTCACGGCCCGCCTGGTCGAGGCCCGTGAGGCCCTGGCCATCGGCCTGGTCAGCGAGATCGTGCCCTCCGAGGACGAGCTGCCCGGGCGGGCCCTGGAGCTGGCTGAGAAGCTGGCCGCCCACGCCCCTCTCACGCTGCAGACGACCAAGGAGGCCCTGCGCCGCATCCGGGCCCAGCTGACGCCCCCGCAGGGTGGGTCGGACCTGGTGGTCAAGGCCTACATGAGCGAGGACTTCAAAGAGGGCATCGAGGCCTTCTTCGCCAAGCGTCCTGCGCACTGGAAGGGACGGTGAGGCAGGAGTGGGACGGCTCCCTCCGCGCCGGGGAGGGGTAGGCGGTGGGGGCCGATAGCCTGATTGCCGCCATGGACGAGGCCGCGATCCGGGAGTACGTCGCCGCCACCTGCCCCGGCACCGACGTCGTGATCGCCAGCCAGGAAGGCGATGCGCCCGAAGTGGCCTGGGGCGACACCTTCTTCATCTACGACCCCGAGCGCAACCTGGAGGGCGCCCAGCGCTTCCCCTTCGCGACCATCGTGGTCAAGGATTACCCCGGCTGGGACGAAGCCTCCAACCTGAACCGCGAGGGGGTCTTCCGCCTCAACATCGGGGTCGACCGAGAGACCTTTGACGGCCTCTTCGAGCCCGGCGCCGAGCACGACTTCACGGCGCTCGACACTCTGATGCCGCACCCGGTCTACGCCGAGCAGCACTGGGTCAGCGTGCTCAACCCGAGCCCCGCCACCTTCGAGCGGATCAAGCCGCTTCTGGGCAGCGCTTACCAGGTCGCGGTGCGGCGCCGGCAGAGGCGGCAAGCGCGGCGGTCCTGACCTGAGAGGGCGTGGCGGAGCCCGGCAGCCGCTGCTGGCGCTGGTGCTCCTGGTCGCGGTTCTGGCCGGCCTCGTCTTCTTCCAGCTCCGGCGGCCCATCCCGCCGGTCACGGCCCGCCAGGCCATCGCCGCCCGGACGGCGCTGCCCGGGCCCCGGCCGAACATCCCGTGGCCGCAGCCGGGGATCGCCGCCCTCGGGGTCACCGGTTTTGGGCTGATCGAGACCAGCCCGGGCGAGCGCGCACTGCCCATGTGGAGCATCGCCAAGGTCATGACCGCCTTGGTCGTCCTGGAGGACAAGCCCCTGCAGAAGGACCAGCAGGGCCCCAGCATCACGGTGACCGACGCCGACGTCCAGACCTACCGCGCCGAGCTGGCCGACAAGCAGTCCGTGGTGGAGGTGCGGAGCGGCGAGCAGCTGACCGAGTACCAGGCGCTGCAGGCCCTCCTCATCCCCAGCGGGAACAACATCGGCGACCTGCTCGCGGTCTGGGACGCCGGCGGCGTGTCCGCCTTCGTGGGTCGCATGAACGCCAAGGCGAAGGCTCTGAAGCTTGCCCAGACCAGCTACGCCGACACGAGCGGCGCCTCCGAGCAGTCCGTCTCCACGCCTACCGACCTCACGCGCCTGGCGCTGGCGGCCGTCGCCAACCCGGTGCTGGCCGAGATCGTGGCCCAACCCGAGGCCACGCTGCCCGTGGCCGGCCGGGTCTTCAACGTCGACGCCTCGTTGGGGCAGGGTGGCGTGGAAGGCATCAAGACGGGGTCCAACCCGGGCCAGGGCGCGGCCTTCATGTTTTCGGCCCCCCTCAAGATCGGCGGCCAGACGGTGACGGTCGTGGGCGCCGTGATGGGCCTCGACACCCTGGACGAGGTCTTCAGGGCCAGCCGGCGCCTGATCGCCTTCGCCGGCCAGGCCGTGCAGCTCACAGAAGTGGTCAAGGACGGCATCGAAGCCGGCGTCTACGAGTCGCCGTGGGGCGGCCGTGCGGCACTGCTGACCACGGGGTCGGCGCAGCTGGTGACCTGGCCGGGAACCGACCTACTGCGCCGCCTGGAGGTGCCCGCCGCCGCCGCGCCGGTGAAGTCAGGCGCGCCGGCCGGCGACCTCTATCTCAAGCTCGGCGCTCAGGAGGTGCGGGTGCCGCTGGCCACCGACTCCGGGATCAGCCCCCCCACCACCGCCTGGCGACTGACCCGGCTCGGCTGACCCAGCATCACCCTCAGGCAGAGATTGGCCGCTGCTGTGAAGACCAGCCCCGTGACGGCGGCATGGGTCAGCTCGGGGAGCAGCGAGAAGCCGGCCCAGACCAGGTAGGCGCCGGCCAAGGCTTGTACCAGGAGCATGCCCGCCAGCAACCAGGCGCCTGTTAGCAGGTCGCGTCGGCCGGGCGCCTGCGCCTTGACCAGGAGCACAAAGCCCAGGGCCAGCAGCAGCGCCAGACCGGCCAGGCCCCGGTGCAGCAGGTTCACCGGCGAGGCACAGAGTGGCCAGCTCGCGCAGCCGGCGGTGGCCCCCACGTGGCGGATGTAGGCGCCCGAGTAGACCAGCACGTAGAGGTAGGCAGCCAGTCCCCAGGCGGCGGCCGTCACGGCCCGACCGGCCGGGGCCGGCGCTGGTTTGTCGAGCAGCCCCAGGTATAGGGCCACCAGCACCGTCGAGGCCAGGGCCACCAGCGAGATCCCGAAGTGCAGCGCCAGCACCACCGGGAGCTGCGGGTACTTGACCGCCCAGGCGCCCATCCCGGCCTGTAGGAGCAGGAAGGCGACCATCAGCGGCACCAGCACCCGGATGGGACGCCGGTTCCAGTAGAAGGCGGCCGTCAGCACGGCCAGGAGCACGATCAGAACGCCCTCCACGCCGGTGATGGCGCGGTGCGAGAACTCGATCGCGGTGGCCACCGCGAAGTCGGGAATGAACCGCCCGTGGCACAGCGGCCAGTCGCGCCCACAGCCTTCGGCCGACCCCGTGGTGGTCACCGTGACCCCCATCACGAGGACCAGGAACATGCCCGCGGCGGCGGTCCAGGCCAGCCAGCGCAAGGCCGTCAAGCGAGCCATGTGGCCGAGATTACAGCCGGTGGCCGCAACCCGTTAGGATGGCCGCGGCCGCGCCGGGCGGCCTATACACATATCCAAAACAGGGGTGCATGGCATGGAAGTCCAGGAACAGACTGAAGAGATTCAGAACGAAACCCAGCCTTACCAGGGGCGGAAGCATCGCGGTGCAGAAACCAGCAACGGCGGCTCAGGCGGAGGCATCGTGCTGGGGCCGCGCGACAGCCTGGTCGGCAAGCTCACGACCGAGGGTGACGTCCGGATCCAGGGGACCGTGGAGGGCGAGCTGACTGCGGCCGGCGACGTCTGGATCGAGGAGAAGTCGACCGTCAAGGCCAACGTCGAGGGCCGCAACGTGAACGTGCGCGGCGACCTGGAGGGCGACCTGGTGGTCAAGGACCGCCTGCTGCTCGCCGGCTCCGGGAGCGTGCAGGGCAACGTGCGCGTGCGCAGGCTGGCGATCGAGGACGGCGCCACCCTCAACGGCAACGTCAACATGTCGAAGGGCGAGGGCTAACCGGCAGCTGCGCGTAACCCTCCGCGCTCCTCGCCCGTTGCAGGCGGCGATGAGCTTCTTCTATCGCGTCCTGATAACGGGCCTGGGCACCGCGCAGCGGGCCGCCGGCAATACGCGCCTACGTCTTCACATCCGCCGGGCCAAGCTGTCGCTGGAGCGGCAGCGGGACGCGGAAGAAGCCGCCGCCTGACAACCTAGGGGCGGCGGTTGTCTCCTCCCCACAGGCTGGGGAGGTGCCGCCGCAGGCGGCGGAGGGGGTCGGGCATCATGTACGCCGTGCCCCGCCGTGTTCGCCGCCTGTCCGTCGACCTCCACGGCCACGACGTGATCACCGCCCTGGAGCTGGCGATCGTGCGCGTCGCCGAGGCTCAGCGCAATGGCTACGAGGAGATCGAGCTCCTGCACGGCGCCGTCGATGTAGAAGAACCCGTGGAGGAGGGTCGCGGACGCATCAAGTGGGAGCTGCGCCGGATGGCGCGCGGCGGCCGCTTCAACCAGTGGATCCAGCCCGACCGCACCTGGGAGAAGGCGGGTTCCCTGGTGCTGCACCTGCGTCCCAACTCCCAACCTCGTCCCCAGGGCTGGTCGCGGGAGCCACCCCACCGGCACCGCCGGTGATCCGCCGCAAACCGTAGGGGCGGGGCTTGCCCCGCCCTAATCCAGTTTCCCGGTTCGCCTCAGCATGGCCGCCCGCGCCTGGTCGCGGGCATCCCGCTCGCGGGCTAGCTCGCGCAGCTTGTCCACCGCGGCCGCCGGCCAGACCACCACGCCGTCGGCGTCGGCCACCACGTAGTCGCCCGGTGCGATGCTGACGCCGCCGATCGTCACCGTTTCGCCCACCACTGGCTGCGCCTTCTTGACCGGCGCCAGCGTGGTGGTGCCCCGGCACCAGACTTTGAGGAACTCGGCGACCTCCTCCGAGTCCCGCACCAGCCCATCGGTCACCACGGCCGTGAAGGACTTGATGGACAGGGCCTCGGCGACCAGCCCGCCCATGATGGCCGCAGCCGATTCAGCGGCGCCGGCGACGACCAGGATCGGCCCGCCCTGAGGCCCCGCTTCCAGCGCCGCACGCACCGATGCGTTGTCTCCCGGGGCCACCGCGCAGGTGCTGACAGTGCCCACCAGGCGGGCGCCGTGGCGCAGAGGCCGGATGGTGTCCGGCAACACGCCTTTGCCTTCGGCGGCGTCCGCGGCCAGCGCCGCCGTCAACCAAACCTGGTCCACGTCGGCGGGTAACGTTAACCGCCCCTTGCCTTTCCGCGCCGTCCTTTTCGACTTCGGCCAGACCCTCTTCCAGGCGCCAGACGCGGCTGCCCTGCTGACCGAGGCCGGCGTGGAGCCGGCCACGGCGCAGCGGCTGTGGGCCGAGATCTGGGCCCGAGCCCTGACGCCCGAGGAACTGGCTAAAGGCCGCGACCTCTCCGAGGCGGCGCACCGGCGGCACTGGATGGAGCTCTTCGCAGCGGCCGAACCTCATGCGCCCGGGATATCGCGGCGCCTGTACGAGGCGGTGATGCGCGTCGAGTCCTGGACGCCGTTCCCGGACACGCCCGCCGTGCTGGCGGCACTCCATGAAGGTGGTGTCGCCGTCGGCGTGCTCAGCAACACGGCCATGGCGCTGCAGCCGGTGCTGGCCGTGCACGGCCTCGACCGCTATGTCAGCGCCTGCGTCGAGTCCTTCCGGCTGGGCATCGAGAAGCCGGACCCCCGCATCTTCGCCGCCGGCTGCGAGGCGCTGGGCAGCAAACCTGAGGAGACGCTGCTGGTCGGCGACAGCCACCTGGCCGACGGCGCCGGCGTGCTGGCCGGCCTCACCGTCCTGCTGCTCCCGGGGGTGCCGCGAGACACGCCGCGAGGCCTTGAGGCGGTGCTGGACCTGCTTCAGATCCGGCGGCCGGCTCCTTCCCAAGCCACCCCACGAAATCTGCGATTTCGCGGGGACCCCGCCTAAATCCTTCTCCCGGCGCCCTCCCAGTACCCATCGCGAATTTTCCGCTTCAGCAGCTTGCCGGCTTGGTCGCGGGGCAGTTCGGCCGCAAAGTCGACCGAGCGCGGCCGCTTGTAGTCGGCCAGGCGCGCGCGGCACCACTCGATCAGCTCCTGCTCGCTTGCCGCCGCGCCGGGCTGGAGCACGACAACGGCCTTGACGGATTCGCCCCAATGCGAGTCGGGCACCCCGATCACGGCGGCGTCCCGGACCGCTGGGTGGGCGTGCAGCGCCGCCTCCACCTCGGCCGGGTAGATGTTGACGCCGCCGGAGATGATCATGTCGATCTTGCGGTCGCAGATGTAGTAGTAGCCGTCGGCGTCGCGGTAGCCGACGTCGCCGACCGTGAAAAAGCCGTCGCGCAGGCTGCGCTCGGTGGCCTCGGGGTTGTTGTAGTAGCTCGCCAGGCTGGAATTGCGGATCCAGATCTGGCCGGGTTCGCCGTCCGGAACCGGCTTCCCAGCGTCGTCCAGGAGCAGGATCTCGGTGGTCGCGGTCGGGCGCCCGCAGGAGCCCGGCTTGCGCAGCTGCTCGTCAGGTGTGAGTACCAGGTTCACGCCCGTCTCGGTGGCGCCGTAGAACTCGTAGACCGCGCCGGGGAAGGCGGCCACCGCGCGCTCCTTCAGCGCGAACGGGAACGGCGCCGCGCCCACGATCAGGGCTTTCAGCGAGCTGGTGTCGTAGCGCCCACGCACCTCGTCCGGCAGGTCGAGGATGCGCTGCACCAGGACCGGCGCCATGAAGGTGGTGGTGACGCGCAGCTCCTGGATCAGGCGCAGCGCCTGCTCGGCGTCGAACTTGGGCATCGGCACCACGGTGCCGCCGAGCAGGATCGTGAGCAGCGAGAAGTATCCAACCGCGCTGTGGTAGCCGGGGCCCGCCATCAGGTGCACGTCGTCCGGCTGCAGGCCGAATACCTGGATGCTCTGGAGCGCCAGCTCCAGGCCGACCCCCTGCTCCCGGAAGGCGCCCTTGGGATGGCCGGTGGTGCCCGATGTGTAGATCATCGAGGCGCCCAGCATGCCGCCCCCGGCAGCCTCCTCCTCTGAGGCTGTATCGAGCAGCCGCTCGTAGCGGTGCCAGCCGGCGGGCGGGCTGTCGGCGCCGATGGCGATGAGCTGAGGGTCGCCGCTGACCTCGGCGCGCGCAGCCTCCACGACCGGCACGAAGTCGGGGCCGGCAAGGACGAACGCCGCGCCGCTGTCGTTGAGGATGTAAGCGACCTCGGGTCCGCGGAGCCTGAAGTTGACGGGGACTCCGATCAAGCCCGCCTTGCGTAGGCCGCCCGAGATCTCGAAGCCGGCGATCGAGTTGTAGGCCATCACGGCGGCGCGATCGTCGGCGCGCGCGCCCAGCGCCGTCAGAGCGTGCGCGACCCGGTTGGCGCGGCGGTTCAGCTCGGCGAAGGTGACGCTCCGGCCGTCGCAGATCAGGGCCGTCTTGGTGGGGCGGTCTTGGGCGTGCAGGGCCAGGATGTCGGGCTGGGCTGCGCTCGCCATGCGCCCATGCTAGGGCGGCGTATAAGTGGGTCGAAATCCAACCTTAAGGCTGTAACATCACGCACTCGTGAGCAAACGGCGTCCCGTCAGCGTGATGCTGGTCGAAGATGACGCCTCGATCGCACAGCTTTACTCGATGAAGCTCCGCATGGACGGCTTCTCCGTCCACCTGGCGGCCGACGGCACCACCGCCGACCTGATTTTCGACCGTGCCGCTCCGCAGGTGGTGTGCGTGGACAGCCGGCTGCCTGGGGAGTCGGGCCGAGGCCGGGCCGAGCGCTACGCGGGCGCGGGCGCGATCGTGCTCCTGCTCACCAACGACCAGGAGAGCTTCGAGCACCCACCGCGAGGGGTGGTCCGCTCACTGCTCAAGTCGCGCACCAATCCCGGCCAGCTGTCGGCGACCATCGCCCAGCTGGTCACGCAAAAGGCTCCTCCCCGCTAGGGGGGAGTTGCCGCTCAGACGTCGCTGAACTTCCGGGTGTTGCCCATCGCGGCCCAGGCGTAGGCCTGTACGTTGGAGAGAATCTGCTTCATGTGGTTGCGGTCGTGATGCACCCACTCCTGGAGCAGCTCGCGCACCGTCACCGGGCCGATCGTCACGTGCTCGCCGCCGCGGTCTAACGACTCCTCGGACAAGCCTTCGACCAGCTCGACAGAGAGGACCCGTTCCGCCAGGAGCTCGGCCAGCACCTGGTCGCCCGGCCGGTCGCAGTCGTCGCGGGCGCGGGTGACGGCCTCCTGGTCCCAGGTCTCCAGGCGCGGCTGGTCCTGGTCGAGGATGATCCGGATCCTGCCCGCGAAGCCCCGCCGCTCGGCTTCCACCAGGTGGCCTAGGACCTCGTTCACGCACCACTCCCCCGGAGCCGGGTGCCAGCCCCGGACTTCGTCGGGCAGAGCTTCGACCTCGTTCCTGAGCTCGGTGGCGGTGGCGGCCAGCAGCCGTGCCACGGCTGCCGGTGAGTACCCGGTCACGGCCGGAGGATAGGTGTTACCGCCCACCGCGTGCCATCGTTGAGTCAGAGGTGAAAGCGCTGCTCCTGGCCGCGGCCACGTTCGGCCTGCTGGGCTGCGGGGCGGTGGGCGGCAACCCGGCCGGCTCCGGTTCTCCCTCCGCAGCACCCTCGGGCGGACCCACCGTGACCGACGCCGATGAGAACAAGACGCTGACCTACCACGTGGGCGACACCTTCGAGCTCGTGCTCCACGAGCAGAGCGGCTGGACGATGTGGGAGAACGTGACGGCCAGCGACCGCGCCGTGCTGCAGCCGATGGCCGACACCCACGCCGCCTCGGTGCGCGGGGTGACCCTGGCCAAGTTCAAGGCCGCCGCGCCCGGCACCTCCGAGCTCACCGCCACCGCCAGCATGGCCTGCAGCCCGGGCGCCGCCTGCCCCGCGCTGGCGCGGGTCTGGAAGGCGGCGATTCAGGTGATTTCGTAGGGGCGGGGCTTGCCCCGGCCCTTAGCCCAGCGCTGTCCGGACGGTGGCCGCCACCGCGTCCAGCTCTGGACGCGGGGGCATGTCCTCGTAGCCGGGCGGGAAGGTGAGGCCGAAGCCGTCGCCCGGATTGCGGGGGATCACGTGCACGTGGAAATGGGGGACGTCCTGGAAGGCCGCCTCACCGTCGGCGACCAGGATGTTGATGCCTTCCACCGGCAGTCCGCTGTGCCGCAGTGCCAGTGCCAGCCGGCCCACCAGCTGCCAGGTGCGGTGGAGGGTGACGTCGTCGTACTCGTGCATCAGCATGCGGTGGATGCGGGGGACGACCAGGAGGTGGCCGCGGTTGACCGGCTGGATGTCCATGAACGCCAGCATCGCGTCGTCCCGGTAGACGAAGGACGCGGGGGACTCACCGCGAGCGATCTCGCAGAAAACGCAGTCCAAAGCCGCGTCAGTCTAGAGCGGCAGTCGTGACCGTCGACCCAGATTCGCTGCCTAGTCGTCCGATTCGTGCGTCAGGGGGCCCGGCACTCGTCGTCATGCAGCTGATGCTGCACTCCTCCTCGCGCCACCCCTTCCTTCGCCTCGGAGCGCCGATGCAGCGAATCTGCAGTCGCCTCTCACGCCCGCCGCTCTAGGAGCGCCGGAAGCACCTGCGGAAGACTCTTGACGATCTTCACGCGGGGGTCCGCGGGCCGCCGGCGGGAACGCGACACCCAAACCGCGCGGCGGAAGCCGGCCTCAAGGGCGCCCTCGATGTCGAACTCCCAGCGGTCGCCGACCATGGCGGCCCGGGGAGCCGAGTCACCGGTCAGGGCCAGCGCCGCTGCGAAGGCGCGCGGGTCTGGCTTGTGGAAGCCGATCTCCTCGGTGACCACCACTCCTGCCACCAGGTGCAGCAGCCCCGACTGCTCCGCCTTCACCCGCTGCGGATCCACCGTGCCGTTGGTGAGGATCACCGTGGACCGTCCGGCGTCCCGCAAGTCCTCCAACAACCGTCGTGCGCCGCGGCGCAGGTTGATGGCGCCGGCCACCTGCCGATAGGCGAGGTCGGCTTCCCGAGCCAGCGCCGGGTCGTCGACCCCGCAGTCGGCCATCCGGCCCAGCCGCAGCTCCTCGATGGTCAGGCCACCCTGGCTGAAGCGCCTCCACCAGCGCCAGTCGGCGCGCGCGAAATCGCGCGGGGTGATGCCGTAGCGGCCGAGCATCCGGCGCCCGCGGGCCCTGGCCTGGGCGCTGGCGAGCAGGGTGTCGTCGAGATCGACGACGACCGTGCTCAGCTTCAGCTGGCGGCTTCCGTCGGTGCCTCCGGGACTGCCGGCGCGGAGCGGCGCCGGCGCCGGCGCCGCGGCCCTGGCGCAGTCTCAACTGCCGGCACGTCGCCGTTGGCCGCCGGCTCCTGGGGCTCGACTGCCGGCACTTCGGGCGTGGCTGCCGCAGCGGCCGCCGGCGCAGCGGCCTCGCCGTTCTGGCCCGGGCCCCGCCGGCGCCGCCGGCCGTGGCGCCGCGCCCCGCGCTTGGGCCGCGACAGGCGCTGGACCTGGGAGCGGATGCCCACCCGCTGGCAGGCGGTGACCACCGCGCCCACCCCGGCCACCAGCCCCTCCTCCTTGGCGTGCTCGAAAAGCGGACCAAAGAGCTCGGGCGCGCCGCCGATCACGGTCTTGGAGTCGCCCACGATGACCAGCAGCTTCTTGGCCCTGGAGATGGCGACGTTGACCCGGTTGGGATCGTTCAAGAACCCGATCGCGGCGCGCTCGTTGGAGCGCACCAGGGACAGGATCACCCCGTCCGACTCGCGGCCCTCGAAGGCGTCGACCGACTCCACGTCGTCGGGTGGCACGATGCCCTTGAGGGCCGAGACCAGGCGGTTGACCTGGGACGCGTACATGGCGATCACGGCCAGCTTGGCCTTGCGCACGCGCTTGCGGATGATCGTCGTGATGTCCTTGCAGAGCGCCACTTCGAACTCGTTGGCCACCGACTTCTGGGCGTCGCGGTACTCGTCCTGGGCGCCGGTGTCGACCCAGACCAGCTCGCGGTCGAAGGGCCAGGGCAGCGGCATCCGGGGATGCGGCGCCTCGTGGATGAGCTTGCCCTCGTAGAACAGGTCGGACACCACGCGCCCGATCGGTTCCCGCATCCGGTACTGGCGCGGCAGCATGATCCGGGACTGCTGCGGGACCTGGTCCCACATGAACCCGTAGAAGCTGCCGTCGCGCACCTGCACGTCGAGATCGCTCTTGATCTCGTAGGTCATGGCCGCCTCTTCCATCACCGGCGGCAGCTGGTTGAGGTCGCCGATCATGACCCAGCGCTTGGCCAGCGGCATCAGCGCCAGCGCCTCGTTGGCGCGCACCTTGTTGGCCTCGTCCAGGATCAGCCAGTCGAAGACCCGGAAGCGCAGCCGGCTGTCGATGGCCAGCCGGTTGCAGGTGCCGGCGACCAGGTTGTAGGGGTCCAGGTCGTCGCCTTCGACCAGGGTCTGGCGCAGGCGGCGCGGCACCTTCATGAGCTCGGCGATGCGCGCCTGACGCACGTGGCTGAAGCCCAGCAGCCGCTCCTGGCCGGTGTCGACGGCGTCGTTGGAGTGGGAGCTGAGCAGGATGGTGGCGTCGTTCTGGCGGCCCAGGATGCGGCGGATCGATTCCACGATGGCTGTGGTCTTGCCGGTCCCCGGGGGGCCCTGGATCAGGTACAGCTGGCCGGGGCGCATGCCCATCACCCGCGCCACCGCCTCGGCCTGCTCCTCGTTGGGGTCGGGCAGGTGGTGGGCGCGCTTGCCCTCCAGGGTGATCCGCGGGGGTGAGCCCAGCCAGCCGGGGTCGGCCAGCTCGGCGGCCGCGGCGCCGGTGCGCGGAGAGCCGATCTGGAGTTGGCGGATGACCGAGCGCTGGGCTTCGAACATCTCCACGCTGGCAGTCGGCAGCACCACGCCCTCGTCGGGCAGTGGGTCGTAGCGCCGGAAGGACACCACCAGGTTGGGGCCCTGGATCCGCTCCAGCGACATTCCCCGGTACTCGGGGAAGCCGGGCGAGCGGACGGTCAGCGAATCGATCCCGCGGTAGATGCGGGCGTCGGACCCGTCGACCAGGCTGAGCACGGCGCGCACGTACTCGCCACCACGCATGTCCTCGCCGCAGTTCGGGCAGTGGATGCCGTTGCTGGTGGGCGAGATCTCCTCGCACTTGGGGCACTCGATCCACTGCTCGGTGGCCTCGTAGCGGCGGATTGCGGCTTCGGCCAGAGACTCCCGGAAATCGCGCAGGTGCTCGATGAAGCGCAGGGTGGAGTCGAGGATCGGCTGCGACTTGCCCTCCTCCCGGAGCTGGATGGCGGTGAAGCCTTCCAGCTCGCCGTCCCACTCCTGGACCAGCTGCAGCTCCTGCCAGCGCAGGCGCAGGCGCGACTTTTCCATCTCGTAGGGCTTGTCCAGCTGCTGGAAATCGGTGATCTCCAGCGCCAGCCCACGAGGCGTGCGGCCCAGCTTGCCGGTGATCAGGGTGTCGCCGACCTGGCCGATGAACTCGAGCGGGCGCTCGGGCTTCTTGACCTGGTACGTGCCGTCGATGTCCTTGGCCTCTTCCAGGATCTGGCGCAGGTACTCGGCGCCGCCCAGGGCCTGCAGCGCCGCCACTTTGACGGCCGCGGGCGTGTCAGGGCGAATACGGATGCCGAGGCGTCCGGACTGGATCACCTCGCCCGGGATCTCGGGATCCCAGAGCGGTAGGACGTCGCCGGGGTTGGGCGTACTCATGAATGGTTGAGCGGACGGAGGCAGGACGCGCCGCGGAGCGGGTGCACAAGCGGTTCCAATAGGGAGTGACCGGAGATGGGGGGTCCCGCTGCCGGGACCAGCGGCCCAATGGCCGGCGCCCACATTAGAGGATCGCTCCCCGCTTCCGCAATAGCCATCCTACCCAGAGCGCCGGGAATACATGCACCGCCGCCCAAGTAGTTGTGTATGCAAATAACCCCTGGAGGCGCACAGCATGGCTCAGACCTACTCTCTCGATCGCAACCACACCCGGCTCGAGTTCTCGGCCAAACACCTGATGGTGAGCACCGTGCGGGGCAGCTTCGAGGACTTCGCCGGCACCGTCGAGATCGACGGCGACGACCCCACCACCGCCCGCGGCCGGGTGACCGTGAAGACGGGCAGCCTCTGGACCGGCGTCGAGATGCGCGACAACCACCTGCGGTCGGACGACTTCTTCGGCGTCGAGAAGTACCCGGAGATGACCTTCCAGAGCACGGCCGTGGAGAAGACAGGCGATGACACCTACAACGTCACCGGCGACCTGACGATCCGCGAGATCACCCGCCCGATCACGCTCGAGGTCGAGGTCGAGGGCCAGATCATCGACCCCTGGGGGAATGAGCGGGTCGGCCTTTCCGGGCGCGGCCGGCTCAACCGCAAGGACTGGGGCCTGAACTGGAACCAGGCCATCGAAGCCGGCGGCGTCGTCGTCTCCGACCACATCAACATCTCGGTCGAGGCCGCTCTAGTTAGAAAGGTCGAGGTGGCGGCAACCGCCTAACTGATCGTAGGGGCGGGGCTTGCCCCGCCCTGCCCTCACTCCGGCAGCGGCAAACCTTTGGTTTCCGGCAGCAGCAGCAGCAAACCGGCCCCGCCCAGCGCCGCCACCGCGGCCAGCGCCACGGCGGGGCCGAGCCCGATCCGGGGATCCAGCGCCCCCACCAGCTGCAGGCCGGCGATGGCTCCCAGCGCCGTGCTCACGGCCACCACCGCTTCCGAGGTGGCGCGGGCCCGGGTCGGGAACAGTTCGGCGAACCAGGCTCCGGTGACCGGCGCCGCCGCGCTGGCCAGCGCGCTCCAGGCGATGTTGCCGGTCCAGTAGACGAACGCCGCCGCCGAGGCGAACGTGAGCCCGGCCACCACCGCCGTGACCGCCGAAAGCGCAACGCCGACGCTCCGGCGTCCATAGCGGTCGGCCAGCCAGCCCCCGGCGGCAAACGACACCGCGCCGACGAGGCCCGCCGCGACCACGACCTCGCTGAGCTGGGCCGGTCCCATGTGCACCGCGCGGCTGCCGAAGAGCACCACGAACAGGCCCGCCGGCTCGTAGAAGACCGCCGCCAGGGCCGAGTAGGCGATCAGCAGGCTGAGGCGCCGCCGAAACGGCGGCTCGGTCATGGCCCGGAGCACGGCGCCCGAGGCGTGCGCTGCCCGGGCCCAGACTGCCGGCTCTGGCAGGGCTGTCCAGAGGACCGGCGTGGCCAGCGCACCCGCCGCCCCCGCCCAGTAGAGGAGGCGCCAGTGGGGCGCAATCTGCGGGTAGGCCAGGGTGGTGAGGCCGATGCCGAGTCCCGCCGCCAGCGTGAGGCCGCTGACCGCCAGCGCGCGGTGCCGCGCCGGCGTCACCTCGACCACCAGCGCGGTCGCCACGCCGGCGGTCACCGTCTCGAAGCAGACGCCGACCAGGCGGGTGCCGGCCAGCCAGGCCAGCGAGGGTGCCAGCGCGCTGGCCACGTCGATCAGCGAGAAGGCGAGCACGGCGCCCGCCAGCACCCGCCTCCGGCCCGCCACGTCCGCCAGCGCGGCCAGGGGCAGTGCGCCCAGTGCGCCCAGGGCCAGCACCGAGCCCAGGTCGGAGAGCGCCGGCACCTGAGCGTGGAACTCGGCGGCAATGCCCGGAAGGCCCAGCACCAGGATCGAAGAGTCGTAGCTGGCCAGCAGCACGGCCAGCCCGGCC
>Ga0209474_10002467_pt1 | contig 16960 bp, 16 predicted proteins | sample GraSoiAngelo_145_FD_185902 | JGI IMG/M metagenome (GOLD analysis project Ga0209474, IMG submission 185902) | Grasslands soil microbial communities from the Angelo Coastal Reserve, California, USA - 14_1009_05_20cm (SPAdes) (version 2) | ecosystem: Environmental > Terrestrial > Soil > Grasslands...
TGTTGTAGATCGGCAGGTCGGCACCGTCGATGACGCCCTGCTGGGCGGCGGGGACCACCTCGCCCCACGGCATGGGCACCGCGCTGGCGCCGAGCCCGTTGACGGTGTCGGCGAAGACGCGGCCTTGCTGCACCCGCATCTTGAGGCCCTTGAGGTCGGCCGGCGTGGTGATCGGATGGCGGTTGTTCCAGAAGTGCCGGAAGCCGTAGTCGTAGAAGAAGACGACCTTGACCTTGTACTTCTTCTGGAACGTCTCGTCGAGGCTCCTGCCGATCTCGCCGTTGAACATCGCGTAGGCGTGGTTGTAGTCGCGGACCAGGTAGGGCGTGAGGAACACGCACATCTCGGGAAACACCGTGCAGGCGGCGCCGGCCGGCGCCCCCAGCGCGATGTTGCCGGACTTCACGGCGTCCATGATCTCCAGCTCCTTGGAGAGCAGCGTGCCGCCGTGGAAGACGACGTTGAGCGTGCCGCTGGAGCGCCTGGTGACCTCCTCGGCGAGGTACTTGAAGCCGAGCGCGCCGGATTCGGGGGGCGCGATGATGTGGGCCAGGTCGAGCTTGCGCGGCGCCGGCTTGCTCTGCCCGGGCGCCGGGCGCGGGCCGCCGGCGAGCAGGACGAGCGCGACCACGACCGCCACCCACGCGACGCTGCGCTGGACTCGGCTCATGCAAGCCTCCTGTCGGCCCGGCGACGTTCGCGCGATCGCCGGTCGTTGTCAAGCAGCCGTCTGCTAGAATCCGGCGCGCCCATGCCCCCCGTGGCCCTCGTCCGCGCGCTCCGCTGGCTGCCGCCCGTCGCGGTCACCGTGCTGATGCTGGTCGCGATGACCGACATGCTGGTCGGCGTCGTCCTGCGCTACGTCGTGACCTGGGTGTCGGCGAGGTTCGACCTGCCGAGCGTGCGGTTCTTCTGGGTGGAGGAGATCGGCGAGTACTCGCTGGCGTGGCTGACGTTCATCGGCGCGGCGGTCGGCATCCGGCGGGGCACGCACTTCGCCGTGCACATCGTGACCGAGCGCTTCCCGGCCGGGCTCCGACGCGCCGTCGCCGTGGGCCACTACGTACTGCTGATCGGCTTCGGCGTGCTGCTGGCCGTGTTCGGCTGGCAGGTCAGCGAGCTCAACAGCCAGTCCTACTCGCCGGCGCTCGACCTGAATCTCCGCTGGCTCTATCTGTCGTCGGTCGTCGGGGGCATCCTGATCGTCGTCTACAGCGCGGCCGCGCTGGCCGACGCCTGGCGCGGCGTGGGGCCCGGCGCGGCGACGGAGCGCTGAGCGTGCTGTTCGGCGTCGTCGGCATCACGTTCCTCGTCCTCACGCTGCTGTCGCTGCCGATCGTGTTCGCGCTCGGCCTCGCCGGCTTCGCCGGCCTCGTCGTCGGCAACTTCTCGCTGCAGAAGCTGCCGTCCAGCCTGGTGGCGGGCTCGCAGAGCTGGGTGCTGCTGGCGATTCCCACCTTCGTGTTCGCCGGCAGCCTGATGGAGCGCTGCGGGATGTCGTACGCGCTCGTCGACCTGGCGCGGGCGCTGGTCGGCCCGGTGCGCGGCGGGCTCGGCATCTCCGTCGTGCTGGCCGAGTACTTCTTTTCCGGCATCTCCGGCTCCACCATCGCCGACGTCTCGGCGATCGGGGCGATGCTGACGCCGCCGATGCTCCGGGCCGGCTACGCGCGCGAGCACGCGGCCTCGCTGGTGGCCTCGGCCACCGCCATGGGCATCCTGGTGCCGCCGGCGATCTTCATGATCGTGCTCGGCCAGGTCACCGACACGTCGGTGGTGGGGATCTTCCTGGGAGGCTTCATTCCCGCCGCGGTCACCGCCGCCTGCCTGACCGTCGTCATCCTCGTCCAGGCCCATCGCCTGCACTGGCCGAAGGACCGGCGGCCGACCCGCGCCGAGTTCGGGGCGGCCGTCCGGGCCTCCCTGGTGCCGATGGTGGTGCCGATCCTCATCGTGCTCGGCTTCTTCTTCGGCGTGTTCACCGCGACCGAGGCCGGCGCCCTGGTCGCCTTCTACGCGATCGCCGCCGCGCTCCTCTACTACCGCAACGTCACGCTGCGCGAGATGCTGAGCCTCGTGCACGAGAGCGCGCTGCTCACGGCGGCGGTGGTCTTCCTGCTGGCGGTCGCCAGCGTCTACCAGTTCCTGATGGGGATGCTCGGCGTGCCGGCGATGCTGGGCGAGCTGCTGCAGCCGCTCGAGAGCACGCCGTGGCTGTTCCTGTTCGCGGTGTCGCTCATCGTGGTGCTCTTCGGCATGGTGCTGGAGGGTCTGCCGGCGGCGGTGGTGCTGGTGCCGGTGGTCTTTCCCGTCGCCAAGAAGATCGGCATCCATCCCATCCACTTCAACATCGTGCTGACGGCCGCCGTCGGCATCGGCCTCTTCCTCCCGCCGATCGGCGTCGGCCTGCTGATGGCGCTGCGCTTCGCCGAGATCTCCGTCGGCCGGCACTTCAGGGCCTACTGGCCGTACCTGCTCTCGCTCGTGGTCGGGCTGCTGATCCTGATCGTCTGGCCCGAGATCACGCTGTTCCTGCCGCGCCACGCCGGGCTGGTGCGCTGACCATGCGGCGCAGCGACGAGCGCATCCTGACCACGCACGTCGGCAGCATCCCGCGTCCGGCCGCGCTGCGCGAGCTGCTGGTGCGCCAGGACCGCGGCGAGGCGGTCGACGAGGCGGCGCTGGCCCGCGAGAGCGAGGCCGCGGTGCGGATGGTCGTCGCCCGCCAGCTCGAGGTCGGCGTCGACGTCGCCAACGACGGCGAGCAGCCGCGCGCCGGGTTCTCGACGTACGTGGCCCGGCGCATGCGGGGCTTCGGCGGCGCCAGCCAGCGGCGGCCGTCCCGCGACCTGCGCGACTTCCCCGACTACGCCGAGCTGCTGGCGCACCGCCGGCGCGACGCCGCCCGCATCGTCGACGCGCCCCAGGCGGTCGCCGAGGTGCGCTACGAGGATCTGTCGGAGGCCGCGCGGGAGTGCGACGTGTTCCTGGAGGCGAGCCGGACGGCGCGGTTCACCGAGCGCTTCATGACGGCGGTGTCGCCCGGCACGATCGCCACGATCCTGCTCAACGCGCACTACGAGACCCACGAGCGCTACGTGCTGGCGCTGGCCCGCGAGATGCGCCGCGAGTACGAGCTGATCCACGCGCGCGGGCTGGTGCTGCAGCTCGACTGCCCCGACCTGGCGATGGAGCGCGTGCGCTTCTTCCAGGACGAGCCGCTCGAGCGCTTCCTGGCCGCGGTCGAGCTGCACGTGGAGGCGATCAACCAGGCGATCGCCGCCATTCCGCCCGAGCGCGTGCGACTGCACCTCTGCTGGGGCAACTACGACGGGCCCCACGTCCACGACGTGCCGCTGGAGGCCGTGTGGCCGCTCGTGCTCCGGGCCAGGGTCGGCGCCATCTCGCTGCCGCTGGCCAATCCGCGCCACCAGCACGAGTACGCGATCATCAAGCGCCTGCGGCTGCCCGACGGGCTGCTCTTCCTGCCCGGCGTGATCGACACGACGACCAACTACGTCGAGCACCCCGAGGTCGTGGCCGAGCGGCTCGTGCGGGCGGTCGAGGCCGTCGGCGATCGCGCGCGCGTGCTCGCCTCCACCGACTGCGGCTTCGGCACGTTCGCCGGCTCGGAGATGTGCGCGCCCAGCGTGGTGTGGGCGAAGCTGCGCGCGCTTCGCGAAGGCGCCGACCTCGCGAGCCGGCGGCTCATCTCTCACAGACCGAGGTAGGCCTTGCGCACGAGGTCGCTGGCCAGCAGATCGCGGCTCGGCGCCTCCATCACGATGCGACCGGTCTGCAGCACGTAGCCGCGGTCGGCGAGGTCGAGCGCGGCGGGGACGTTCTGCTCGACCAGGAAGATCGCCAGGCGCTCCTCGCGGTGCAGGCGCCGCAGCACGTCGAGAATGGCGTCGACCAGCCGCGGCATGATGCCGAGGCTCGGCTCGTCCAGCATGAGGAAGCGCGGGCGGAGCATCAGGGCCCGCGCGATCGCCAGCATCTGCCCCTCGCCGCCGCTCAGCGTGCCGGCCCGCTGCCCGGCCCGGGCGCTCAGCACCGGAAACAGCTCCCAGACGCGCTCCAGCATGCGGCGGCGGTGCGCCGGATCACGGTTCGTGAAGGCGCCCAGCGCGAGGTTCTCGGCCACGGTGAGACGGCTGAAGAGCCGCCGGCCCTCCGGCACCAGCGCCATCCCCAGCCGCGGCCGGTCGGGCGCCGGCACGTCGTCGATGCGGCGGCCCTCGAACCACACCTCACCGGCCAGCGGCGTGAGCAGGCCGGCCAGCGTCTTGAGCAGCGTGGTCTTGCCGGCGCCGTTGGCGCCGACCAGCGCGACGACCTCGCCCGGCGCCACGCGCACCGACACGCCTTGAAGGGCGCGGACGCCGGCGCCGTAGGCCACGTGCAGATCGCGCGCCTCCAGCAGCGGCGCCTCAGCGGCCGGCGCCATAGCGATCTCCCAGGTAGGCGCGGATGACGAGCTCGTTGCGGACGATGTCGCGCGGCTCGCCCTCGGCGATCTTCTCGCCGTGGTCGAGCACGACCACGCGATGCGAGAGCGGCATGACGACCTCCATCACGTGCTCCACGACGCAGATCGCCAGGCCCAGCTCGGCATGGATGCGCCGGACGAGGTCGACGGCGGCGGCCGTCTCCAGCGGCGTCAGGCCCGACATCGCCTCGTCGAGCAGGAGCAGCCGCGGCTGGGTCGCCAGCGCGCGCGCGATCTCCAGCCGCTTCTTGTCGGCCAGCGTGAGATTGGCCGCCAGCGTCTGTTCAAGGCCGGTCAGGCCGGTGAAGTCGAGCAGGCGGCCCGCGCGGGCCCGCGCCTCCGCCGCCCGGTTCGTGCGCCCGAAGGCGCCGCACATCACGTTGTCGAGCACGGTCATGCGGCCGAATGCGCGCACGATCTGCCACGTGCGGGCGACGCCGAGGTGGCAGATGCGGTCCGCCCCCAGGCGCGTGATCTCGACGCCGGCGAAGCGGATGCGCCCCTCGTCGGCGTGCAACCGGCCGCTGATGCAGTTGAAGAGCGTCGTCTTGCCGGCGCCGTTCGGCCCGATCAGGCCGACGATCTCGCCGGGCTCGATGGCCAGCGTCACGTCGTGGTTGGCGACGAGGCCGCCGAAGCGCTTCGTGCAGCCCTCGACCTCCAGCAGCAGCGGGCTCATCCGATGACGTGGGGGGGCCCGACATGGCCCCCCACACCCCCCAACGCTCGGAGCGCCGCGGCGCAGCCGTGGCGCTCCTCGATCACCCGAGGGCTCATCGCTTTCGGGCCGCCAGCCGCCGGCCCCACGCGCGCCACGGCAGCGAGAGCAGGCCGTTGGGGCGCAGCGCGGCCACCAGCATGATGATGACGCCGTAGACGACGAGGTCGATGCCCCGTCCGGCCAGCGGGCCGGCCCCGAGCGTGGCGCCCATCAGCTGCGAGATCGGGATCAGCAGGACGGCGCCGACCACCGGGCCCCACAGCGAGCCGATGCCGCCCACGACGGTGGCCATCATCGGGAACGTGGACCAGTTGAGGTCGAGCACCTGCTCGGGAAAGACCGCCAGCGCCCAGAACGCATAGACCACGCCGCCGGCGGCGAAGACGGCGGCGGTGATCGAGCGGGCGATGACCTTGTAGAGGCGGCTGTCGATGCCGATGCCCTCGGCGCCCTCCTGGTCGTCGCGAATGGCCCGGAAGTAGAAGCCCAGCTTGGAGCGGTCGACCATGCGGAGCAGGGCGAGCGTGAGCGCGAACAGCACGAGGATCACGTAGTAGTAGGCGAGCGCCTTGCTCCGGCCCGGGAACCGCAGGCTGACGACCGCGTCGAGGGGGCCGGTGGCCGGCCGCAGCGGGATGAACAGGCCGCGGCTGCCGTTGATCAGCTCCCAGGTGGCGCCGATCGGCTGCGCGATCATCCAGATCGCCACGGTGGCGATGGCGAAGTAGTGGCCGCGCAGCTGGGTGATCGGCCAAGTCAGGACCGCGCAGATGACGACGGCCGCGCCGACGCCGGCCACGAGCCCGAGCCAGGGGCTCAGCTCGAGGTGAACCGCCAGCAGCGCGGCGGCGTAGGCGCCGACGGCGAAGAACACGTTGGGGCCGAAGTCGAACTGTCCGGCCCAGCCGCCGATGACGTTCCAGCCGACGCCGAGCATCGCGTTGAGGATGACCAGGAACGCGACCGTCACGAAGTACGAGTAGCCGGCCACCTGCAGGGGAATGGGAAGGGCCAGCGCGATCAGCGCGGCGGCGGCGAGCGCGAGCGCGGGCACGCTCAGAACTTGCCGAAGAGGCCCTGCGGACGCAGGAGTCCGATCAGGATGTAGGAGGCGAACACGAAGGCGTCCTTGAAGGCGGGCGGCAGGTACACGACGGTCACGCTCTGCACGACGCCGACGAGCAGCGCGGCCAGCAGCGTGCCCAGGATGCTGCCGAAGCCGCCGAGGGCGACGATGGCGTAGGCCAGCACGGTGAACGGAAACCCCACCTGCGGATAGGCCGCGAAGAAGTTGGCGAGGATGGCGCCGGCCACCGCGACGAGGGCGGCGCCCAGGCCCCAGGCCACCGCGAACATGCGCTGCGGCCGGATGCCGACCAGCATCGCGGCCTCGCGATCCTCCGACGTGGCCTGCAGCGCCAGGCCGAACTCGGTGCGCTCGACGAGCAGGTAGAGCGCCAGGAACAGCACCAGCGCGAGGGCGCCGGCCAGGAGCAGCGGCAGCCCGACCGAGAGACCGGCCAGGTGCAGGTTGACGCCGCTCAGGCGGCTGAGGAGGCCGCCCTGCACGAAGCGATAGTCGCTGGTGAAGGCGGCCACCGCGCTGTTCTGCAGGAAGAAGAACAGCCCGATGGTGGCGAAGATCTGGGCGAACGTCTCGCCGCGCTGCACGCGGCGCATCAGCAGCGTGTAGATGAGCCGGCCGACGCCGAACATGACGAGCGCGACGGGGGGGATGGCCAGCAGCGGATCGAGGTGCAGCGTCGTGCTGAGCCACCACGCGCCGAACATGCCGAGCATCAGCAGCTCGCCGTGGGCGAAGTTGATCATCTCCATGAGGCCCCAGATGATCGCCAGGCCCACCGCGACCAGCGCGTAGACCAGCCCCATCTCGAGCCCGTTGACGACCGCCTGCAGGACGAGCGTCATCGCAGAGTCCCGCCCCGGCGTCAGCGCGGCTTCGGCTTGGCGTCCCGCTCCGCCCAGCTCGGGTTCGGGTGGAGCATGGTGTAGCCGGCCTTCTTGGCGAGGTCCCACGGCCAGATCGTGTGCTTCTGGTCGTCCCAGCCGACCTGGGTGACGACGCCGGTGGCCAGCTCGTTCTGGTGGTTCTTGTCGAACTTCACGCCCTTGTAGTCGATGATCATCTGCTCCGGGCTCATGTTCGTCTCCTCGGCGGCCCTGGCGAGCGCGGCCGGGTCGACGGACTTGGCGCGATTGATGACGTCGGCCATCCACAGCAGGCCGGTGATCTCGCGCATGGCGAGCTCGCCCATGTCCTGGCCGTGGCTGTACTTCTTGTAGATCTCGTTGACCTGCTTCCAGGCCGTCTTCTGGCTGGCCAGGTCGATCGCGGTGGTGTCGCTGCCGATCCAGCCGGCGGCGCCGTTGGTCGCCTTCTGCGCCACCAGCCACGTCTGGTCGTAGTAGGCGCCGTTGCTGGTGGCGATCACCTTCGGGGTCCAGCCGGCGCGCTTGGCGTCGGCCTGGAACACCGTCGTCTCCGGCGGGTACTGCACGAGGAAGAGGATGTCGGGGTTGGCCGCCTGCAGCCGCTGCACCTCGGAGGCGAGCGTGGTGGCGCCGGTCTTGGTGGTGAGGCTGGCGACGATCTGGTAGCCGTCGCGCGTGGCCAGCTCGGTGGCGATCTTGTGGTTGTCCTGGCAGAAGAGGTTGTCGCACGAGAAGAGCGCGATCGTCTTGAGATCGCGCGGACCGCCGTGGTCCGGCCACTCCTTGAGGAACGAGAACACGCTGGCCACCATCGTGCGGTCGTTGGGCCCGGTGCGCCAGAACCACTTGAACCCCTTGTCGGTGAGCGTCGGCGAGGCGCACGGGTGACAGCTGAGCGGGATGCCGAAGCCCTCGACCACCGGCTGCAGCAGGGACGTGTTGCCGCTGGTACCGTCGCCGTTGAGCCACACGACCTTGTTGACGGTGATCAGCTGCTCGGCGAGCGTGCGGGCCAGGTCACCGCGGCTCTGGTCGTCGCGCACGACCAGCTTCAGCGCGGCCCCGCCCAGGCTCGGAAAGCCCTTGCCGGGGCCGAGCGGCACCTGCAGGCCCGGATAGTCGTTGTTGACGATGTCCTCCGCCGTCTGCCCGGCCCACAGGTACTGCTGGCCGAGGCTCGCGAAGTTGCCGGTCAGCGGGAGCAGCTCTCCGACCAGGATCTCCTGCACCGCGGCCGGCGCGGACGGCGAGAACCCGATGGCGGCCAGCAGGAGGAGCAGGACGGCGGCCGGCGTCACTCGAAGTTTGCGCATGCGGTCCTCCTCGACCGGGAGTGTGGTGAGCGGCAGTGTAGTCCAGCGACCCCGGCCTGTCACTCGCGGTTACAATCGGGCATGGCGATCGCCTATCTACTCGTGGCGCTGCTCGCCGCCGCGGTGGCGGTCTTCGCGCTCCAGAACGGGACGCCGGCGACCGTGCATTTCTTCGTCTGGACCCTCGAGGGTATCCCGCTCGCCGGACTGATTCTCGGCTCGTTCGCGGCCGGGCTTGCCATCGCCGGCCTCCCGCTCGGCATCCAGCGCTGGCGGGCCCGGACGCAGGCGCGCCGGTTCGAGACGCGCGTGAAGGAGCTCGAGGCCGCGACGGCCCAGCGGGAGAAGACGCCGACGACACCGCCACGCGCCGCGCCCTGAGCGGCGCACCCAGGAGGAGACGTTCATGGCCACGCACTCGAAGACGCGCCATGCAGTTCGACGGCTTCGCCGGCTCGCCCGCCGACGCCGTGAGGCGGAGCTGAAGAAAGCCCGGCTCGCGCCGAAAGACAGCGGCGCCGCGGTCAGCGCGTCGCGCCCGCCGCGAAGCGTTACTGCGAGTCGCGCTCCGGCGCCGTGACGGTGGTGCCGCCGTCGACGACGAGGACGTGCCCGGTGACGTAGCGCGCGTAGTCGGAGAGCAGGTAGCGCACGGCGTGACCGATGTCCCAGCCGGTCCCCTCGATCTTCAGCAGCGAGGCGGTGCGCCGGCGCTCGCGAGCCCGGTCGCTCATGCCGCGCTGGTAGACCATCGGCGTGTAGACCGGGCCCGGCGCCACGCAGTTGACCCGGATGCCCTCGGGGCCGTGGTCGACCGCCATCGCCTGGGTGAGGGCGATGACGGCGCCCTTGGAGACCGAGTAGGTCGTGAGCCCGCGCGGGCGCAGTGCCGAGATCGACGAGACGTTGACGATGGCGCCCCCGCCGGCGCGCCGCATGGCCGGGATGGCGTGCTTGGCAGCGAGGAACATGCTCTCGACGTTGACCTGCATCACCCGGCGCCAGGTCTCCTCGGGCTCGTCCACCACGGAGCCGCGACTGCCGATGCCGACGTTGTTGTCGAGCAGGTCGAGCCGGCCGAACGTGTCGAGCGCCGCCTGCACCATCGCCGCGCAGTCGCGGGCCTGGGTCACGTCGGCCTCGAGCGCGATCGCCTCGCCCTTGACCTCGCGGATCATCTCGACCGTGCGGCCCGCCAGCGCCTTGTCGCGATCGACCACGACGACGCGCGCGCCGGCCTTGGCCAGCAGGATCGCCGCCGCCCGGCCGTTGCCGATGCCGTCGCCCGCCGCGCCGCCACCGGTGACGATCGCGACCTTCCCCGCCAGTCCCCAGTCATCCGGCACGTCGAACGCCATGATTTCTCCTTATCTGTAGAGGGGCGCCACGGCTCCGCCGGGGTGCCCCGAACGCCTGGGGGCTTGGGGCCATTTCGAGGCCCCCATCTAAGTCAGATGCGGCAGGACGGTCGCCGAGAACAGCCACGTGCCCTCCGGCCGCGGGACGTCGGCGAAGTTGACGGTGAAGCGCCGGGCGCCCTGGCGACGGATCTCGAGCATCGTCTCGGTCACCTGGGCCGGCGTGCCGACGACGTGGATGTCACCGAGCGGGCGCGTGTCCGGCCGCGCCTTCACCCGCTCGATCTCGCGCTCGGTCTCGGCGATGAGAACACCGACGCGCACGACCTGCTCGATCGCGTCGTAGTCGCGGCCGACCTCCCGGCAGTGCGCCTTGAGCACCTCCTGCTTGTGGACGTACGTCGCCAGGTCGCGGAAGCTGTAGTTCCACCAGTCGGCGTGCTCGGCGACGACCCGCAGCAGGTACTTCTCGCCGTGACCACCGACCATCACCGGCGGGAGCGGGCGCGGCGGCGGCTCGCAGACCGCGCGGGCGATCTGGTAGTGCTCGCCGCGGTAGCTGGCCGGCGACTCCGTCCACAGGAGACGGATCAGCTGGATGGCCTCGGCCAGCTGGGCGATGCGCACGCGCGTCGGCGGAAACGGCCAGCCGTAGGCGCGGTACTCCTCCTCGTTCCAGCCGGCGCCGATGCCGAGGATCACGCGGCCGCCCGAGAGCGCCTGCGCGGTGGCGACCATCTTGGCGGTGTGGGCGGGGTTGCGGAAGCTGTTGCAGAGCACCTCGTGGCCGGCGAGCTTGTCGGGGTAGCGCGCCAGCGCCCAGGTCAGGAGCGTCCAGCCCTCGGCCACCCTGTGACCGTCGTACTGCACGTGGTCGGGCATCCACAGCGAGTCGAAGGGCGTCACCGTGCGGTCGAGGTACGGGAACGTGGTTTCCACCAGGCGCGACCAGACGTTGAGGCCGACGGGAACGGGCACGGTGCCCTAGGGTACACCGTGCTACGATCACGGCCACGACCCCCTTCGCCAAGGAGCGCGCCATGAGCGAGCGGCTGATCTCCGGCGACAACCACATCGACCTCACCTACTGCCCGCCCGATCTCTGGTCCGCGCAGGCGCCGGCGAAGTGGAAGCTGCTGGTGCCGCGGGTGGAGGAGCTCGAGGACGGCCTCCACTGGTTCGTCGATGCCCAGGACAAGGGCATGTGGAACGGCGTCGGCCCGGGCTTCCTCAAGTACACGCCCGGCATGTTCGGCCACATCGACGAGATGAAGACCTCCGGGTTCGAGTGGGACTACCGACCCGGCGCCCGCCCCCGGCCGACTACGCCCGAGCTGCGCCTGGCCGACCTCGACCGCGACGGCCTCGACGCCGAGGTCGTCTACGGCTGCCTGATGATCAACGACCTCATCAACACCGCCGAGCTGCGGGCGTGGGCCAACGCGATCTACAACGACTGGGCGGCCGACTTCGCGCGCCGGTCCGATCCCAACCGGATCTTCCCGCTGGCGATCATCCCCAACACCGATCCGCAGGTGGCGGCGGCCGAGGTGCGGCGCTGCGCCAAGCTCGGCCTGCGCGGCGGCGATCTGGCCTTCAAGCGGATGCCCATCCCGCTCTACCAGCACGAGTGGCACCCGATGTGGGAGGCGGCGGCCGAGTGCCACTTCCCGATCTCGTTCCACTCGACCGGCTTCAAGGCGGTGCGCGCGCCCGACACGCCGGAGATGGAGAAGCAGTACGCCGTGCAGTGGCGGCTGGTGCGCTCGGCGCTGTTCCAGCTCGACACGACGGAGGTGCTGGTGTCGGTCATCGCCTCCGGCGCGCCGGAGAAGTACCACGACATGAAGTTCGTGCTCGGGGAATCGGGCGTGACGTGGCTGCCCTACGTGTTCGACCGGCTCGATACCGAATATGAAGACCGCGGCCGCGCGCTGGGCTTCAAGCTGAAGCCGAGCGATTACTTCCGCCGCCAGGGCTACGTGACGTATCAACAAGACATGTTCCTGGAGCCGATCATCCCGCTGATCGGCGAGGACAACATCATCTGGGGCGCGGACTATCCGCACCCCGATTGTGTCTGGCCGGACTCGCGCGGCCATCTCAACAAGCACCTGGGCGGGCTCTCCGACCGCGTGCGCCGCAAGATCACCTGCGACAACGTGGCCGCGCTCTACGGTATCTAGAGGAAGGAACGTCATGACTGAGACAGCGCTCGAGATTCCCTCGCTCAAGGACAAGGTCTCGCCCGAGGAATGGGCGGCTCGCGTCGACCTGGCCGCGGCCTACCGGCTGGTCTCCCTGTACGGCTGGGAGGACCTGATCTTCACCCACATCACGCTGCGGGTGCCGGGCACCGACGACCAGTTCCTCATCAACCCGTACGGCGTCTTCTTCGACGAGATCACCGCCTCGAGCCTGGTGAAGATCGACCTGCACGGCAACAAGGTCCAGGACTCCCCGTTCCCGGTGAACCCGGCCGGCTTCGTGATCCACAGCGCGATTCACGCCGCGCGTCACGACGCCCGCTGCGTGCTGCACACCCACACCGTCAACGGCGTGGCGGTGTCGACGCAGCGCGCCGGGCTGCTGCCGATCTCCCAGCACTCGCTGTTCGTGCTGACGAGCCTCGGCTACCACGACTTCGAGGGGCCGGCGCTCAACGACGACGAGAAGCCGCGGCTCGTGAACGACCTCGGCGACAAGACCTCGCTCATCCTGCGCAACCACGGTCTGCTGACGGTCGGCGAGACGGTGGCCGACGCGTTCATCCGCATGTACTACCTGGAGGCGGCCTCCGCCATCCAGGTGCGCGCGCAGTCGGGCGGCGGCGAGCTGATCCCGGTGCCCAAGGAAGTCCTCGAGGCCGGCTACGCGGCGGCCGAAGCCGCCCAGCGGCGTCGCGGCGGCCAGGGGGCGCTGGTGTGGCCGGGGCTGCTGCGCCGGCTGGAGCGCAAAGACCCCTCGTACCGCAGCTGACGCGGCCATGCGATTCACCGGCAAGGTCGCGCTGATCACCGCGGCCGGCAGCGGCATCGGCCGCGCCTCGGCGGAGATCATCGGCCGCGAGGGCGGGACGGTGGTGGCCGTCGACCTCGACAAGGCCGCGCTCGAGTCGCTGGCCGGAACCGTGCGCGCCGCCGGCGGCACGGCCCACGCCGTGCCCGCCGACGGCCTCGAGGCCGCCCAGGTCGGCGACGTCGTCCGCCGCACGGTCGACACCCACGGGCGGATCGACATCCTCGTCAACGCCATCGGCGGCAGCACGATCATCGGCCGTCCGGCCGCGCCGGTGGAGGAGCTGACGCTCGACGAGTGGCAGAAGCTGCTGCACTTCAACCTCACCGGCACGTTCCTGTTCACGCAGGCCGTGGTCCCGGTGATGAAGCGCCAGCGCGCCGGCAAGATCGTCAACATCTCGTCGATCGCCGGCCGCGGGAAGAGCCCGTCGAGCAGCAGCGCCTACGCCGCCGCCAAGGGCGGCATCATCGCGCTCACCCGCAAGCTCTCGCTCGAGCTCGGCCCCTACGGCGTGACCGTCAACGCCATCGCCCCCAGCCTCACGCTGAGCCCGCGCCTGCGCCCGCGCTGGGACAGGATGACGGCCGAGGAGAAGGCGCGCGAGGTCGAGCGCACGCCGCTGCGCCGCGTCGCCGAGCCCGTGGACCAGGCGCGGGTGATCTGCTTCCTCGCGTCCAGCGACGCCGACTTCGTCACCGGCGTCACCATCGACGTCACCGGAGGGGCGTGAGCCCATGAACTACACGCGAATCTCGGCCGACTGCCACATCGACATGCCGTGGATCCCGACCGATCTCTTCACGTCCAACGCCACCGCCGCCATGCGCGAGCGCATGCCCCACGTGACCGACGGTCCCGACGGCCCGTACTGGACCAGCCGGAACGGCGCCTCGTTCGGGCTGGTCGGCGGCGTCGGCCCCTCCGGCCAGAAGCTCGTGCCCGGCCAGAACTACCGCGTCGACAAGATGGCCGAGACCGGCCTCTACACGGACGGCAAGAAGGGCATCCGGCGGCCGACCGACCCGCACCTGCGGTTGAAGGACATGGAGCGCGACGGGGTGCAGGCGGAGGTCATCTTCGGCATCCTCGGCGCCGCCACGCGCCTGAACGACCACGAGGCGGCCATCGAGATGTTCCGCATCTACAACGACTGGCTGGCCGACTTCTGCCACTACTATCCCGACCGCCAGCTCGGCCTCGCCTGCCTGCCCTACGGCGACATCGACGCCGCCGTCAAGGAGGTCTACCGCGTGGCCCGCCTCGGCCTGCGCGGCATGGAGCTCTCCTGCTCGTGGGACATGGAGCCGATGTGGCATCCGATCTGGGAGCCGCTGTGGCAGGCCGTGAACGACGTGAACCTGCCGCTGCACTTCCACACGTTCCCCACGATGCCGCCGGGCGTGCGCGAGAAGCAGACCGGGCTCACGCGCCGCGCCGCGATGTTCACCGGGGTCTCCGGCTTCCAGATGAACCTGGTGAACATCCTGGCGGCGGTGATCGGCGCCGCCGTGCTCGAGCGCTATCCGAACCTTCGCATCTCGTTCGGCGAGAGCGGCATCGGCTGGATCCCCTACGCGCTCGATCGCATGGACTTCGAGTGGGAGGACCGCTTCCGCGACCTCGGGCTCACGATGAAGCCGAGCGACTACTGGCGCCGCCAGTGCAAGGCCACGTTCCAGTTCGACCGCATCGGCACCAGGCTGATCGACGAGATGGGCGCCGAGACGCTGATGTGGGCCTCCGACTACCCCCACACCGACGGCGTGTGGCCGGAGTCGTCGAAGTACATCGCGGAGCAGTTTGGCCACCTGCCGGCCGACGTGACGCGCAAGATCACCTGCGACAACGCCGCCAAATTCTACGGCCTCGTGAAGTAGCGAGGCAACGACGCAGATGGGCCTGTTTCAGCAGCCTGGGCCCTCGTCGTCCGGCCAGGCGGCGAGCCGGCTGAGCCACGGGCTGCGGCCGAGGGTGTCGAGGCCGGGGAGGAGGCCGGCCGGGAACCAGGCACGGCCGGCCACGGCGACCCAGGTCGCGGTGAAGGCGGCCGCCACGACCGGCAGCGCGCTCTCGAGGTACGTGTCGTCGCCGGTGGCGAGCTGCATCCCGCCGAAGTACAGCGCGGCGACGCCCAGCACGATCGCCGCGTAGCCCGCCCAGCGCCCGACGCCGCGCAGGTCACGGTCGGCCAGGAAGAGCGGAATGTTCAGCGCCAGCACCGCGCACAGCATCCGCCACTTGGCCACCGCCCACGGGCGCGGCATCACCGTGCAGACCGGCGCGGGGCCGAGCAGCACGCGGATGATCCGGTCCTCCTGGACGTCGCAGAGTCCGGCGCCCAGCGCGAGGACCACGGCCAGCAGGCCCAGCCAGCGCCCGCCCGGCGCCCCGTGGCGCCACACCAGCAGCCCCACCAGCACGAGGAAGGCGACGTAGACCGGGATGAAGACGAGATCCCGCGACTGCTGCACGTCGAGCGTGGTCTTGTTGGCCAGGCACGTCGGCGTCGCGGTCGTGGTCGGCGTCCCCGGGCACCAGACGCGCTGGCCGAGGACGGTCTCCACGTCGCGCGTCGAGGCCGCCAGCTGAAGCGCCAGGCCCGGATCCGTCAGCCGGCTCGGCAGCGCGTGACGGCAGAGCGGCCCGCCGGCGACGACGAGGCCTCCGATCAGCGTCAGGCCGCCGGCGACGGCGGCGACGCCCGTCAGACGCCACATCGGAGCAGCTCCGGGCCGGCCGCGCGCGGCCCCTCCCGCAGGAAGTCGCGCACGAGCTGACGGCAGGGGCCCATGCGCCACTCCCACGCCCAGCGCAGGGACACCAGGTCGTCGGGCGTGAGATGCCAGGACAGCGGCGGGCGGATGGGCACGCCGGTCACATCGACGCTGGGGAACTCGAAGATCACGCGGCGCAGCCGGACGTTCTGGGCCGCCAGCCGCGCGCTGGCCTGGAGCAGCCGGGCGTCGAGCTCGTTGTGCGAGAGCTGGCCGGTACCCCACACCTGCAGCATCGTGGTCACGGGATGGAGCGCCTGGAACAGCAGGCCGCGCGAGCCGTCCGGGCCCGTCTGCTCCCCGACCGGCTTGGCGCGGATCTCGACGATCAGGATCGACGGGAGGGCGCCGGCCGCCTCGTCACGGATCGCGTCGTTGAGCCACTCGATCAGCGTGGCCACGCCGTAGTTGTCGTAATACCCGCCGTCGACGACGTGGTACTCGGGCCGGCGCGGACCCGCGCGGCGCAGGATCCGCGTGGCCGGCGTGACGTAGGGAAACGTCGCCGACAGCCGCGCGGCCGTCACCGCCTCGATCTCGCGGTCGCAGTAGAGCAGGCGGAAGTCGCGGCGGCCGACGTTGGTCGGCGGCGGCGCCGTCGGATCGCACCAGGGCCGCCCGGCAACCGCGCGCTCGAGATCGGTGGTGGCGATGAGCAGCCGCTCGCCGCTCTCGACGAGGGTGGCGTTGAAGATGACCGCCGGCCGATGCCCCGCCACCGCCTCCGTGCGCCACTCGGCCAGCGGGAGCCGCCGGCGCGAGAGTCGCGCGCGCCACGCGCTCTCGATCGACGAGCCGCGATCGCTCGTCAGCATCCAGTCGCCGGCGCGGACCATCGGCAGCAGCGAGTAGACGACGTCGGAGTAGACGAGGCCCCAGGCCACGTCGTCGAGCGACGAGGCCTCGGCGTTCGCCACCGGCCCGTAGGTGTCGAGGTCGTCGACCGGCGGCAGCCGGGCGGCGCCGGGCAGGCCCCAGGCGTCGAGCATGAACAGGGCGCCGACCGAGCCGCCCGACACGGAGCTGATGACGCGCACCGCCTCGTCGAAGCGCGCCGGCGTGGCCTGGGTGTCCTGGTGCAGGCCGGCCAGCACGCGGGCGGTCCACGCCGAGGCCTGGATGCCGCCGCCGGTCGCCGCCACCAGCACGACCGGGCGGCCCGTGCGCGCGCGCGTCAGCTGGAACAGCGGCGTGTTCGGCTCCTGCCAGGCGGGTGCGGGAGCCTCCGCGGTGCGGAAGAAGCTGTCGGCGCGCGCCGACAGGCCCACCACCGTGAAGTACGCGAGGACGACGAGCAGCACCGGCACGCGGAAGCGGTCGAAGAAGAA
>Ga0209474_10002468_pt1 | contig 16947 bp, 16 predicted proteins | sample GraSoiAngelo_145_FD_185902 | JGI IMG/M metagenome (GOLD analysis project Ga0209474, IMG submission 185902) | Grasslands soil microbial communities from the Angelo Coastal Reserve, California, USA - 14_1009_05_20cm (SPAdes) (version 2) | ecosystem: Environmental > Terrestrial > Soil > Grasslands...
CGAGCTGCTTTGCCATCCACGAATAGGAACGCGTTTCGCCAACCGGAATAGAACGCAAAATTTCCCAGGCTCGCAGTTGAAAGTCCGAGCCGACGGGTGCCAGCGGAATGTCGAACTTCAGGTTCTTCCCGGAAAAATAATCGGCCAGTTGCGAACGGGCCGCATCCAGATGCGGATGTTCGCCCGGCACAACATTTGTCCGCAGGCGTTTTCGTAAGGTCGACAATTCGCTTTCCGTTGCGCGCCGATCAGTGAATTCGAGCAAGCGCAACCCCTCGTCATCCGCCACGGCTATCATCCCGCCGAGCGGCGTTTCGATTCGCTCAGCAAATAAACACGGACGTGTCTTCGCACTTGTCGGTGAATCGCCGAAAACGCGCGTAAAGGCTTCGCGAAAACCGCTGGCCGATCCGAAGCCGCTACCATTTTTCGCTTCATCCACGCGACCGCCGCGGCGCACTTCGCTCAATGCGAGACCCAATCGGCGCGCACGATGATAGGCCTGAAACGTCATTCCATAGTGCCGCTTGAATTGGCGTCGCGCAGTGGAGGGATCGATCGCCATCGCCGCAAGCTCTTTATCCGTTAGCCGTCCACCCGGGGCGCGCTCGACTTCAACTCGCAAACGCTCGATCAATTCGGGTAGCCGCTTGTCTGGATTCATCGGATGACAGCGTAAGCAGGGACGATATCCGTCGTGCAACGCTTGGTTCGGCGTCGCGAAAAAATCGACATTCTCGCGCGCAGGTTTTTTTGCCGTGCAAGTCGGCCGGCAAAAAATCCCGGTCGTGCGAACGCCAACAAAAAAAATCCCTTCAAAACTCGGGTCGCGATCGACCAAAGCGCGATACATCGTTTCGGAAGGAGGAAGAAGTTCGGGCGCTTTCATATCCGTTCGATCCGAAACGTGTAACAACCGCGGTCGGCACTGCGTGCATCCACAAACGCAGCCTGGGGATTTTGCAGCAGCGTTTCAATGACCGCCTCCGGTTCGCCTCCATTTACAGGTTTGGCATCGATCATGTCGTATTCTGAATTATAAGCGCGGAAGACGCGGCCGCTGCGAAAATCTGACGGATATTCGCCTGTCGCCGCGTAGCGCTCGCACGATTGTTCGTGAACGAAAATCGGCCCTGTCTCAGAATACGGATGCCCCGGCGGAATTGCCGCGAAGGGAAACAAGATCATCTGCTCGCCCGGCTTCGCCCATCGCAAGCAATGGCGACAGGGATATCCTCGCGGCGAATCGACCGCGACTACTCGATGATCAGACGCGCCGCTTTTGGCCGTGCGCCGCGCCGCCTCCGCGACCTCAGTTTTCAGGGGAATCACTCTAAAATTGGAAGCTTTCATAGTCCAACGTATGTCCCGCCATCGAGCCGCGCATCGACGAAATTCAGGCGGCGAATTCCGCTCGCGGTTACCAACGGTGAAATGCCGGATGTCCTTCTTTGACTGCAACGAAAATTCCGCGACACGTCGCGCACGCTTTTCCGCCGGCGCTCAATGTTCCTTCAACGATCGCTCGATCGTCCATTAGATCGACAACTTTCGCGGAAAGGAAAACCGAGTCGCTTGTCGGAGCGGGCCGCAGTAATTTGATCGCGTACTCCGCCGTAACCGTGCACGGTGCATGATCCGCTCCTGATCGGTTCATCAGAGCAAAGGCGGCCGTCCAATTGCAATGGCAATCCAGTAACGTGCCGATGACTCCACCATTCAAAACTCCGGGAAAAGCTTCGTACTTTTTCTCCGGTTTCCACTCTGCGACCACCTCGTCATTTTTTGGAAAACTGCGAATGTGTAAACCGTCCGGGTTCGCTGGGCCGCATCCCCAGCAGGCGTTATTTAGCGCATAACGTTCCTGAAGTGAGAGCGAATCCTGCTCTGACATTCAAGATCGCGATCTTATCGCCGATCTTGCGTGCCATCCGAACCTGATCTCGGATACGGTCGCATCTTCGGCCCAACGTAACGAGAACGCGGCCGGATCAAACGATTGTTGTCGTGCTGTTCGGTTATATGCGCACACCAGCCGGCAACGCGGGAAGCTGCGAAAATCGGCGTGTTTAGCTCAGGTGGAAAACCAAGCATCCAAAATACCGGCGCGGCGTAAAGATCGACATTCGCGCACAGATGTTTTTCGCGTTCCATTGTCTCTTCGAGTTTCTCGCAAATCGGAATCCACCGCTCCTTGCCCGTCCGTTTGCCGAGGTCGCGGCCAATTTCACGCATGAGCGGGACACGCGAGTCCCCTTCCTTATAAACACGATGCCCGAAACCCATTATCTTCTCTTTGGTGGCAAGCTTCTTTTTCAGCCAAGCTTCCGCCCGATCAGGCGTCCCAATCTCCTCGAGCATCTTCATCGATTCCTCATTCGCGCCTCCGTGCAACGGACCTTTCAATGTCGCGCACGCAGAAGTAACCGCAGCGTAAATTCCGGCCAGCGTCGAAGCCGTCACCCGTGCCGCGAAGGTTGAGGCGTTGAACTCATGATCTGCGTAGAGAACAAGAATCGTGTCGAGCATTCGGATTTGCCACGCTTGCGGCACTGCTCCCGTTAGTTTGTAAAAAAAGTTTCCTGCGTGCGTGAGATCAGGCTTTTCCGGCAAAGGGTCGTCACCATGCGAGATTCGCCAGCCGTCCGTGATCAAGGTCGACACCCGCGCGATCAACCGAATCGATTTGCGAATGTTCGCCGCGTGCGAGTTATCGCTCAATTCGCTGTCGAAGGCGCTTAACATCGATACGCCGGTGCGCAGCATATCCATCGGATGCGTCGTCCGCGGCATAAGCCGCAACATCTCCACCACCGGCGCAGGCAGCTCGCGTTCCGCCGCAATTTGTCGGGCAAACTGCGCAAGCTGTTTCATATCCGGCAGCTCGCCGTTGAGCAGAAGATAGGCGACTTCCTCAAAGCTTGCCCGCTGCGCCATTTCATGAATATCGTAGCCGCGATACATCAGTCCGGCATTTGGATCGACCCAGCAGATCGCGGTTTCGCCGGCGATCACGCCCGCCAAACCCGGGCTGTACTCTGGTTTGTTTTCAGTGCTCATCTTGTTTCTCTCACCTTAGCAGCGATACGCGCGTGGACAAACTACCGGTCGCCGACGGGCGGCCAATTTTCCGCATTCGGGTCGTAATCGAGCAGCTCGTACAATTCCTTGCGCGTTTGCATTTTTTTGATCCAATCCGATTGCGTGCCGCGCTCTTTTAAATCGCGCAAGAACTCTTCGCTCGCTTTCATTGAAATGCGAAACGCGCTCATCGGGAAAATTACCATCCTGTATCCAAAATCAGAGAGCTCCTGAAATGAGAGCAGAGGACTTTTACCAAACTCAGTCATATTGGCGAGGAGCGGCGCTTGAATTTCTTTGGCAAAATCGTGGAATTCGTCCGCACTTTGCAACGCCTCTGGGAAAATGGCATCCGCCCCGGCTTCGACATAACTTCTCACCCGCTTGACTGTACTATCGAAGCCTTCCACGCTGCGCCCATCTGCCCTAGCGACGATTAAGAAATCTGGATCGCTCCGCGCCCTCAGCGCCGCCCTGATTTTCCCAACCATTTCGTCCACGTCGACAAGATCTTTCCCAGCGAGATGCCCACAGCGTTTCGGAAATTCCTGATCTTCAATGTGACAACCGGCGAGACCAGCTCGCTCAAGTTCACGAACTGTCCGCGCCACATTCTCCGCTCCGCCAAATCCAGTATCCGCATCGACAATTGCCGGAATGTCAATGGCGTTTGCAACGTAACCGGCGAGTTGCACCACTTCGGTAAGCGTGAGCAACCCGATGTCGGGCACGCCCGCTGTCGAATTGGCCATCCCAGCGCCGCTGATGTAAACGGTGTCGAACCCGGCATTCTCCACTTGCCGCGCGATGGCGGCGTTCGGCACACCCGGCATCGGGACACAACCTTTCGCGATCAATTGCCGCAGCGATGCGCCTTTGCTTTTTTTTGTCATGTCAAAGGAGAGGGGTAGAGGCGATTGACCTCAATCGCCCGTCAGCGGTTCGGCGAACCGCCTCTACAATTGTTCTCATTTCTGTTTCATGTCGACCGCCTTTATCAATCCATCAACGTTCTTCGCTTCATCCAATTTCCATACAAGATCGACAATTCCGCGTGCTCGCTCTTCGCCGATCGTAGGCGAGACGAGCGCAAAGAACTTTTTCTCGACCTCGGAGTCCTTTAACCGGTTTTTCGCATGTCCCAATGGATAATCGACCCGCCTCGTCAGTTGCCGGCCGTCATCAAGATCGACATGGACGATGTTCGCGACCGCGTCCGGATATATTGCACTCAACTCTGCATTTCGTTTCACCTTTACAGTCTCCAAAAATCTCCAGACCTGCGGATCCGCGAAGCGCTCAGGCTCGAATTGTTTGTTTGTCACGTCGCCGTCAATGAGCGCGATTGCCGTGATGTAAGGCAAGCTATGATCAGCTGTCTCACGCGTGTTCGGTTTCCATTTTTCCGGTTCGCTTCCGATAATTTCCACAGCCGCATCATGACTCTCAATCGTGACCGATTTTACCCGCGCAAGATCGGTGATTTCTTTGCGCAAAAACAATGCCGCTTCAATGGCGCTCTGGCTGTGATATTCCGCTGGCCAATATTTGATGCTCGTTTTTAAAATCATTGCCGCTGGACCATGCTCCGATGTCGGCAATGGAACGGCGAATTTTTCTCCGAGATTGCCTAACGACACCCCAAGTTGTTTCTCGAAACCCATTTGCCCTTCGAAAATCGGACCCGGGCCGGTCATGCCAGCACGTGCGAGCAGCGCGGAATAAACACCGTGCCGGGCGGCAGTCGCAAACGCGACACCCTTCCAGTGAGAAAGCTCCCCGACCCGCGCCTGACGCATCGCCGCCCCAGCCACCCCTGCAATGTTCACTGCGTGACGCGTTCTGTCAGGGTCGAGATTCATTAAACGCGCACAGGCCAGCGCGGTTGAAAACGCACCGTAGGTCACATGATCCCACCCGCGCGCGCGAATGCTCGCCGCATCGCAAAAGCGGCATTGCACTTCGTAAGCGAGCGCAATCGCAGTGATCAATTCCGGCCCGGTCGCGCCGAAGCTTTCCGCGACCGCCAGCGCGGCGGAAATATTGTCGCTCGGATGCGCCGGTTCCTTCGACAAATAGGTATCGTTGTAATCGAAATAGCGAATGCAACACCCATTCGCAAACGCAGCCCAGTCCGGCGGTGCCTTATGACTGGTGCCGACAATTGTCGATCCTCGCTTCGCCGAAAATTCCGATGTAATCTGGCGCGCAATCCGGCAGGGCTCTTCCTTCCACGCTCCGAGTGCGCAGCCTAACGAGTCAATCACGCGTCGCTTCACTTCGTGTACCACTTCGAGTGAGAGCTCCTCAAACTGAAGCGCGCAAGCGTAATCAGCCAGTTGATGAGCAAGCGTTGTCGTCATGAAAAATTCGAAACTGCAATCTGCCGATGAATCGCAACCGAGCAAGCGAACGCGGAGCAGGTGCGTCACAGCCTTCAGCGAGCCCCTGCGGTTGCCCTGCAATTCAAAACCGGGCACACTTCCCCCGTGAGGGAATTCCAATTCGGAGGAGAATTTGTCTGGCGGCCAACGCCAGAGCTGATTGCGCAATCCAATTTGCAGCGCTTCATAAACAAGCATGCGCTTGGCTCTTATGACGAGCTGATGCGAAGATCGACAACGGACATCGCCTGGTTCTGGGACACCGTCTTGCGCGATCTCGAGATCGAGTTTTACAAACCGTATTCGCGCGTTGTCGATCTGAGCGAGGGCAAACCATGGGCGCGCTGGTGCGTCGATGGCCAAATGAACATCGCCCACAACATGCTCGATAAGTACGCCGGAACCGCGACGGACGAACGAATTGCAATCAAGTCCGAAGTCGAAGACGAGACGACCCGGACACTCACTTACAAAGAGCTGCGGGAGGAGGTGAACAGGATGGCGACGGCGCTGCATAGCCTCGGCCTCGGCAGAGGCGATGCCATCGGCGTGTTCATGCCAATGGTACCGGAAATTGTCGTCGCCATGCTTGCCATCATAAAAATCGGCGGAATTTTCCTGCCGCTTTTCTCTGGGTTTGGCGCGGCCGCCATCGTTTCTCGATTAAAAGACGCCGACGCGAAAGCTCTTTTCACTGCGGCCGGAACTTATCGTCGTGGAAAATTTTGCGCGATGAAACTGGTCGCCGACGAAGCGGCATCGCAAATTCCCACACTGCGACATCTCATCGTTCTCAACCGAGCGGGCGAATGGGTTGTTGAAGATCTGAAGGCTGACACAGGGCCCCTGACGAAATTGGGCGGACCCTTTGATGAAGAACCGACCGAGCGCACGAGCGCGGAAGCCCCAATGATGATCATCTACACATCGGGTACCACTGGTAAGCCAAAAGGGGCGGTGCATACACATTGCGGCTTCCCGATCAAATCCGCGCAAGATATGTGGCAGGGACTTGATTTGCACGAAGACGAGACACTTTTCTGGATGACGGACATGGGCTGGATGATGGGACCATGGGAGGTCTTCGGAACTTTGTTGCTCGGCGCGACAATGATGCTTTACGACGGCGCCCCGGATTTCCCTGGACCAGACCGGGTTTGGTCGCTGGTGGCTCGACACAAAGTGACCGCGCTGGGCATATCCCCGACGCTGATTCGAGCGCTGCGCCGTCATGGCGACGAAATCGTGCATCGACATGACCTTTCATCGCTGTGCAAATTCGCTTCCACCGGCGAACCATGGAATCCCGATCCATGGATGTGGCTGTTCCAAAACGTCGGTCGCGGAAAACTCCCGATCATTAATTATTCCGGTGGCACGGAAATCTCCGGTGGCATCGTCATGGGCAACGTCCTCTCGCCAATGAAACCGTGCGCTTTTTCCGGTCCGTTGCCCGGCATGGCGGCGGATGTAATAGATGAAAATGGGAAATCCGTCCGCGGCAAAGTCGGCGAACTGGTCATTCGCGAACCGTGGATCGGAATGACGCGCGGATTTTGGCGAGACCCGCAACGTTACATCGATAGTTACTGGTCGCGTTGGCCGGACACTTGGGTGCACGGAGACTGGGCGGCAATCGATGACGATGGACTTTGGTACATTCTCGGTCGAAGCGATGACACGATTAAAATTGCGGGCAAACGTCTCGGCCCGGCAGAAGTGGAATCGATTCTGGTCGCGCATCCACAGGTAAGCGAAGCCGCAGCAATCGGCGTTCCCGATCCGATCAAAGGCGAAGCGGTTGTTTGTTTTTGCGTTTTAAAGAAGGACGCGGATGGAGACGTTGATCTTGCAGCTGAATTAAGGCTGAACGTCGCGCGCGATCTCGGGAAAGCACTCGCGCCGCGCGACGTATTTTTCGTTCCAGACATTCCGAAAACACGAAACGCTAAAGTAATGCGACGCGTCGTTCGCGCTGCCTATCTCGGCGAAAAACTTGGCGATACTTCTGCGCTCGAGAATCCCGCCAGCATCGAAGAAATTCAGCGAGCTGGGAACTCCTTCCCACAATAAAGGCAATCACACCATCGGGCGAAACCTGCCGACCACCTCCTGTAAGCGACCAGTGATTTGGCCTAACGAGGACACTTCCACTGCCTCGAGCAACGCCGGGAAGCAATTTTCGCCGCGGTCTACAACATCGACAAGTTTGTCGAGTGCGCGCTTCGCTTTCCCGGCATTCTTCTTTTTGAATTTGGCAAGCCGGTCAACTTGCAGCTGTTGTTTCGCGCGCGGCGTCCGCGCAAGTTTCACTTCCGGAATTTCATCCGTTCCGTTGCGGTATCGATTCAACCCAATAATCGGCCGAGTCCCGTCGTAAATTTGCTGCTCATAACGATGCGCGGCGTTCTGAATTTGGCTGCGCTGAAAACGATCTTCGACTGCCGCAAGGACCCCACCAAGCCGCTCGATTTCGCGGAACTCATCGAGAATCGCGGCTTCCACTGCGCGTTCAACCGCTTTCATTCCCGGTGAACCGCTCAACATGTTCATGGTGTGCTTAAAAATTCCTGATTCCTCGAGCAGGATCGCCTGCCCGTGCGCCGCCAGCCGGATCCACTCTTCGCTCGGCGTCGTGAACGGTTCGTCCGCACTGTTTGAATGACACGAATTGGTCGCGTTCATGTAAGCGAGGATCAACTCCGCTGCCGTGCGCGTGAGATTATTTTTGAATTCCGCTGCGATCAACGACCGGCCGCTGGTCTGGGTGTGCAATTTGAATAATTGCCCTCGCGGTCCAGCGCCGTAAGCGTCGCGCATTCCGATCGCCCAAATCCTCCGCGAGACCCGCGCCAGGGCGATGTATTCGGCGTCGAGCCCACAATCGAGAAAGAACGAAAGGCGCGGTCCAAATTGATCGACCGGAATCCCGCGCCCGGCGAACATTTCCGCGTAAGCGAACCCGTTCGAAAGTGTGTATGCGGCCTGCTGGACCGGCGTGGAGCCGGCTTCGCCGATGTGATAACCGCTGATCGAGATCGGATACCAGCGCGGCAGTTCGCGCGTGGTGAATTCGACCATGTCGGTGAGAAAACGCAGCGACGCTTCGATTGGAAAAATCGTTTCGTTCTGCGCCTGGACTTCCTTGAAAATGTCGGCCTGAATCGTGCCGCGCAGTTTCGGCACAACTTTCGGACCGAAACGGCGTTTCGCCGCGGCGATATACATCGCCATGATGATTGGCGCCGGTCCACTGATCGTCATCGACGCGGAGAAATTCGGCGAGCCAAGATCGAATCCATCATAAAGCCGCACCATGTCTTCGACTGTGTCGATTGCCACTCCCCCTTCGCCGATTTTGCCGAAGACGCCGTCCGCGTCGCTGTCGATCCCGTAAAGTGTCGGCCCGTCGAATGCGGTGCTGAGCCGATGCGTCCGCTGATGCTGGGTCAGATAATGGAAGCGCTCGTTCGTGTCTTCAGCCAGCATCAACCCAGAGAACAAACGTGTCGGTTCCTCCGGCGGTCGCGACTGTCGAGGCGGCCGTGTCGGCACCTTCGAGCGATTTGCAGGCGACATCTCCGCGGCTACCTCATTCTTGTCACCATTTCTTCCGTAACTGCCCAATTCGTTTTCACGCACCGGCTCCAAATACATCTCGCGATATGCGCCGTTCAGAAACGGAAACTCCCCGGGCAATCCTTCGCCAAAGAGATAACGCGCGATCTCGCCCGGCTCGTCGATTTCCGGCAGCGCAAGGCGTGGCAATGGCAACCCCGTCGGTGTGTGCGTCACCGGCGTTTTTGCCTTGGTTTGGCTCCAACGGGTAATCAGCTCGTGCCCGAATTTTTCGTCCGTCCGTGCGCGTTTCACCTGATCGAGAACGAACCGATTGTATTTCTCAACTGCTTCAACGACTTGTCCAAGCTTGCTCATAATGATTTTGTGATGATCATCGCGTCCTGTCTGCTGAAATTAAATCGAACAATCGATCCACGCCAGGGTCACGATGTCGTTTTGCGACTGTGTCGATGAGCCGTTGCGCGCGACGGTTCTGTTCCAGACGCTGTTCGATTTCGCTGTGGGCGGTGCGAGCGCGCTGAAGATCGCTCTTGTTCACCACTACGACATCGGCGAGATCGAGCATGACGATCTTTTGCAACTGCAGCCGACTCCCATAATCCGGGTTCATCACAAGCACGGTTAGATCGACAATTCCATTTTTCTGAAACGGCATCGCCTCCTGCCCGGTGCCAACCGTTTCGATGATGACGTAATCGAAGTTGGATTGCGCGAGCAGGGCGAGACAATCATGTGTCGCGGGCGAAAGCCCGCCCGCTTGTCCCCGCGTTGCCATGCTGCGCATGAACACGCGATCGTTCTGCGAATTAATCATCGTGGCGCGGTCGCCCAGCAACGCGCCCTCGCCGACAACACTCGGATCGTGCGACAAAATCGCGATTCGCGCTTTAGGCTGTCGTAAAAGAATCCGCAGCACTAGCTCATCGATCAGTGTCGTTTTTCCGGCGCCGCCGGGTCCGGTGAAACCGATCACCTTTGGATTCCGGATTGGGGGTTGGGGATGGCCGACTTTTCTTTTCCGTGCTGGGCGCCGGGTCTCACCGCAGGTGCCCTCAATTTCCGTCAGCTTCCGCGCGAGCTCGATCTCGCGCGATTTTGAGCGAGATCGTTTCTTCCGGGCTTTACCGTAATTGTCGCGCACATAATCGGTCATTTCCGTGAGTGACGTGCCAGCAAAGAAAATCTGCTCCACGCCTTTGCGCCGCATCGCGATCGCATCCTCGTGTGTAATCGTCCCGCCCCCGCCGCCGAACACTTTGATTTCACTCGCGTCGCGTTTGCGCAAAAGATCGACAACTTCCGCGAAGAACTCGATGTGACCGCCGTTGTAACTCGAAATGCCGATCGCGCGCACGTCCTCCTGGATGGCGGCGCGCACAATGTCGCCAACCGAGCGATGATAACCGAGATAAATGACCTCAATCCCGTGCCGGATAAACTCGAGATTGATCGTGTTGATCGCGCTGTCGTGCCCATCACAAATCGGCACAGCCGTGAGGATACGGATCGGTGCAGCCATCAGGCGAAGAGTCTAACGGTAACCATTTGACGGGCAACGCCATTCTGGCCTAGTAGCGAGACTCGCATGAGCAGATCTTCGACGGCCAACTCGACGGAAAAATTTCGTGCTTTTAGCGCGATTGCGTCCGCTGGTTTGATCGCAGGAATCCTCGATATCACATCCGCGTTTGTGCTCGCCGGACTAAAAGGCGTCGAACCAATCCGCGTTTTGCAGGGAGTGGCGATGGGTCTTCTCGGCCAACAAGCGCTTGAGGGAGGCCTGGCGACGGCCGGCCTGGGCCTCGCAATTCACTTCTCAATCGCTTTTGCGGCTGCTTCGGTCTTTTACATGGCCAGCCGCCGATTCACGTTCCTGACGCAGCATGCTGTCAGCTCAGGCTTGCTTTACGGGGTGGCGGGCTACGGTTTTATGTATTGGATCGTCGTGCCTCTTGCCTTCGTTAACACTCGCCATTCCGTCTCGAGAGACGTACGGCCGTAATCGTTCATATGCTTTTAATTGGGCTGCCGATCTCGCTCATCGTACGTCGGTGCACTCGTCCGTTCTTCGCTCAACATGAATGATCTTCTCGATTTTTCCGGCAAGGTCGTCCTTGTCACTGGAAGCTCGCGCGGGATCGGTGCGGAAATTATCAAGGCGTTTGGAAAACGCGACGCGGAGTGTGTAGTCAATTACGTTACCGATCCTGAAGGCAAAAACAAAGCCGACGCCGAAAGCGTGGCCAAGGAATTAAAAGATCCGCTCGTAATCGAATGCGACGTGACCAAGCCGGAGCAGGTCGAATCAATGATGAAACAGATACAGGACCGACATCGCGGACTCGATATTCTCGTGAACAACTCCGGAGTCATTCGCGATCGCACAATCAAAAAAATGTCGATGGAAGAATTTGAGAGTGTCCTGCGGGTGAATCTCACCGGCACATTTACTGTCACACAAAAAGCGGCAGCCATTTTGCGCAACGGGGGCCGCATCGTGAACCTGTCATCGGTGAGCGGGCAGATGGGACTTTTCGGCCAGGCAAATTATTCCTCGAGCAAAGCGGCAATCATTGCGCTGACAAAAGTTTCCGCACGCGAGTTTGCGCGTCAGAACATCACGGTCAACGCGATTGCGCCCGGTTTCATTGACGTCGGCATGAGCAAAGCCTTGCCGGACGAAGTGACGCAGAACTTCATCAAACAAATCCCTCTCGGTCGCCTCGGGAAGGTAAATGAGATCGTCGATGCAGCACTCTTCCTCGCTTCACCGATGGCTTCGTACATTACCGGGCAAGTGCTCAACGTAAATGGTGGCTTCTATATGGGCTGAGTCGCTTGCGAAGGGCGATCGGGAAACTCAGACGGCTCTCATCTGTGACTTCTCATTCTAGTCCAACTTTTGCACGAGCAACCAGACGAGGGCCGAAAGCATCGCAGCGAACGTCGATAAAATGAGCGCTGCGCGCTTCGATTGCCGTATTTTGAACTCGGGCTTCGGAATGTCGTCGTGAATGTGACTGGCCTCGTACAGCTTCATAAGAGAAAACGCCACCACGAAGCCGACAATGGCCCACTTCAGACACCCGATGATGGTTTCAAACATCCAGTGATACTCTAGCGCGAGAACGGCGACGCTCAACAGCCGGGGCTCTCGCTTCTTCCTTCCTTCTTTGTGAACGACCAGTGTGTAAGCGCCTTAAAAATCGTCATGTGCGTAAGCACAAAACGACTCCTTCAGCTGACCTGGGGCGGTCAGTTGATCGCACAGCTTACTCCCTTCCCCTTCTGCCCCTATCCTCTAACTTCTGCCTTCTCTTTTAGGGTGTGGGCGCAGGCGATTCGGTGGTGGATGGCGACGCCTCGGTCTTGGGTGCTTTCTTCTTCGCCGTGCGTTTCTTCGGTGTAGGCGACGGCGAGGCTTTCGTGGTCGCCGGGGCGGTCGAAGTTGCCGTTGTTCCCTGTTGTTGCGTGCAGGAAACGACAAACGCGATGCCGGTTAGGGCCGTGATTAAGGACAAAACAATTTTTTTCATAGTATGTGGTTAACGACTCCAGAATGTGCAGCGGCAGAGTAGATCGCAAGCAATAAATTGCTACTTCCCTCTCCCGTCCTCTGACTTCTGATCTCTTCCCCTTTTTCATTGATCGAGAGTCGCCATTCCCTCGGATGTCCCTCCACTTTCTTTTACCAGGCTTTGCAGCGCATCAGCCAGGGTCTCGAAGGTGGTGATTTGAATTTCAGGACCGTAATGAAATTGCGAGAGAATATTGAGGCCGATATCTTTGTGCGGATCAGGTATCACTCGAATCACCGATTCCACTTGTTTTTCAGTCAAAGCGTCCATCATCTCGGCAACGTGGCGCGCCGCCGCGGTATCCATCGATTGCAGCCATTGGAAATCCGCCAGGACGCGAAAACCGGGCGTAAAATCTTTTAAGATGTCACGCACCCGTTGAGCGGCTTGTTTCGCTTCCTCTTTCGTCACCCGTCCGGCCGCACTGATTACGACGAGGCGTTTGGATTTGTCGGCTTCAACTGAGTACATAATCCGAGCAGATTTCTACGTTCTAATTTCTATCGACGAATTTCCACAGCTTTTGCATTTCGCATTTTTCGTCCACATTGATCCTATTATGGCAACACGAACTGGTTCCGCTGTTTGGGAAGGCACCTTGAAGGACGGCAAGGGAAAGATGAAACTGGGGAGCGGCGCATTTGAAGGGCCCTACTCCTTCGCGTCGCGATTCGAAAACGCGAGTGGCACAAACCCGGAAGAACTCATCGGCGCGGCCGAAGCAGGTTGTTTTTCCATGGCGCTGTCGCTCAACCTCGAAAAAGCCGGTCATCCGCCCAGGAACATTAGCACCACCGCAGAAGTGAAGCTCGAGCCCTCCGGCGGCGGCTTCAAAATCACGTCAATTAACCTAACAACCGAAGCCGACGTGCCCGGAATCGATGAGGCAAAGTTTAACGAACAAGCCGAACTAACGAAGAAAACCTGTCCGGTATCGGTCGCGTTGTCGGGAGCGCAGATTAATCTCAAAGCGAAACTCGTCTCAAGCTGAATTGAGAATTCCTGAACTCGCGCTCCTGATCTTTGCAGGTGCTTCGCTTTAGGCGGCTTTTTTAGCTTTTTTCTTGCTCGCGATAATTGTAGGAAACGCCACGACCTGCGCAACCTCGGCGCTGCCGTTTTGACCGAAGGTGGACTCGTACGTCAGCTTCCCATTCGCGATCTCGGTTAACGCAATATCGGCCGCGCCAAGCGCCGGAGCACATTCCACGAGCGGACGATGCCCGAGGCAGAGCTGTCGAACGCGTCGTGAGACCATGTTCACCAGAATTTGCTGATTGAGAATTGCTTTGGAGGCGGCTTTAACGAGATCGGATTTCATAATAATATGTAGGAGTGAGGCGTCAGCGGCTTACGACGGTTTAATTTCCGAAGGATTGGGAACCTGTTTGCTCTTACCCCTCTCCGAAATCCGAATTCCGAAATGCAGACGCTTGCGTGCACTATTGCCGAGAAAATCAGTTCGGCAAATCCGGATTTTGCGATTTCGTCTTTCTGCGCTCGTTCTCCTTTGCCATAATCCTCGCCCGAACAGGAGACAGGTATGACAAAACGCGTCATTCTTGCGAATCGTGCGACAGGTCTCTGTCGACTTCCCTTCTTCCCGCTTCGGCGTTTGTGCTTTTCAGTCTCGCGGCCTCTCTACTAGTCTTCGATTCATGAATACCAAACTCCTCGCTTTCTTCTTAGCCATTGGCCTTGCAGGCACCTGCATTGTAAACGCTCATTCGCCTTCACCCACGGGCATCGCCGTCACCGGCAAGACATCGTTCTCACAAGAAAGCTAATGCGACCAGCACTGCCGCGCCTGCTGTCACAAGCAATGCCTCAGCGGCTGCAGCAACTGCGGCGTCACCTTCGCCCGCCGAGAAACATGCTCGCAAAGGAAAGACGACGGCTGCCGTTTCGCCGACGGTGATCCCGTCGCCATCGCCGGCCAAGAGGACGCTCGCTGACTCCTTCAAACCTAAGAGTTCGTCAGCCCGTCGCCTTCCGCAGCGCCTGCCACGACCGTTAGTTCCACGAAAACCAAAGCCGGAGCTAATGTCGGCGCGACCCGGCGCCAGGCGGTGGAAACGGCCTCGTGTGGGTCAACACCGAGACACATGTTTATCACAAGGAAGGCTCTCGTTTTTACGCCTAGACTAAAAAGGGCAAATACGTGAGCGAAGCAGATGCGATCAAACAGGGAGACAGGGCTGCGAAGTAGAGAGATTGAGCCGCACCGCCCGCCGTGCTTCGAAAGAGCGTTCATGACATCGAAGGATAACGCCGGATTACCGACGACGGCTTGTTCCATCCATTTGGGAGGAAAAGAACATGGTGTCAGTCATAGGTGATCGGCACTCGAACCTGCGACGCCGTCCCGGGTTTGAAGCGCCACCTTTGAAAAGTATTGGTCGTGACCTTATCGAGAATCCCGTCGCCGGTGCTTTCAGCCATCGTCGCACTGGTAACTTTGCCGCTCGCGGTATCAACGATCATTACGCAAATGCCATTGCCAGTGATATGGGCTCGCTTTGCTTGGTAGGGGTACTCGGGGAGAGGGGCCCTGACCGCTATCGCTTGTGCAGCTGAGATGGACATCAGATCCGGAACGGGAAACCTGGAAGCAGTGGGTTTTGCCCCGGAAGTTGCGTGCCTTTTCACACTGGTTTTCTTTTCTGCCTCCGCAGTAGGCGTTGCCAACTCTTCTGGACTGGGTGTCTGCTCCGCTACCGGAGCGGGCTTTTGATTTGGCGTGCCGGTTGAAATTTCCAGGCTCGGTTCTCGTATTGACCTTTCCGGGCGCGGGGTTCGCGTTGCCTCGGGCTTCTTTGGAGGTTCCTGAAGAGTTGCCGAGGTCGCATCTTGAGCTCGCACTAACTGGGACGCGGCGAGAACAACGCTAGTGCACAGAACAGTGAGAAAAATTCCTCTGCCGAGAGTCATCGAGAAAATCTCCCCCTCGTCCCAGTGACGTCAAATGACCGCTGCCTCAACACGTCACCGGCGGGCGCCGCCGAAATTTTCGAACGGCGACGAAAGACGGATTTGATGAGACAAGCGCGATTCGGGCCGAAGAATATAGCAGCCGTTGCGCGGCCCCAGCAAAACATAAACAGACCTTCACACCATATCATGATCGCATCTGCTCTATAGTGCGAGTCTCATCTGCAGACAGAGGCGAGCCTCCGCATTTCGAATTGGCAAGACGTCATCGCTTGCACCCAACGTGCGCGCACCCGTCCATTCGGTCAGGGGTTCAACGATTTCCCAGTCCCGAGATGATACGAGATGTTCAATCTGGGGCCCAACTTCGATCTTCGACTTCCCTTCTGACTTTGATATTGCATGTTTGGTGTTGAGCCTTGGATGTTTGCCTCTTTCACTCGTGACCTCTCAGCGCAGCGCTCAACTCTCACCTCCATTAGAAGTTCGTCGTTCCGGTGTGCACGGTCGCGGCGTTTACGCCACGCAGTTCATCCCCGAAGGCACCCGCATCATCGAATACACCGGCCAACGCGTATCCTGGGAGGACGCTCCTAACGACGAGAGCAATCCGCACACATTCAATTTCGGCCTCGAAAGCGGCGAAGTAATCAATCCCGAGATCGGCGGCAACGAGGCGCGCTGGATTAACCATTGCTGCGATCCAAACTGCGAAGCCATCGAGGAAGACGACCGCATCTTCATCTATGCGCTGCGCGATATCGAACCCGGCCAAGAGCTCTTTTACGATTACGCGATGGAAATCGACGAACCCATCACCAAGAAATTAGAAAATGAATTCAAATGTCATTGTGGTGCCGCACGCTGTCGTGGCACAATGCTCTCGCTGTAGCGTCCGCCGCCAGCTCGGGAAAGACGGCATCCCGCGCACTCGGCGTTTTTCTCTATGTTTAGCGTTATGAAACTTGCGCTCGTCATTATCTTCACAACTACCCTAGCCTGCGCCGCAGATGTGCCGATCACCCAAGACGAACTCGTCCGTCGGACGCAAGAGCTGTACGACGCCGTCGTGCCTGGCAATCAGGCCCCTTGGAAAAAATATTTTGCGGACGACTGCATCTTCTCCGACGAGAAAGGCCGGACGCTCGATAAAACCAAACTGGTTGCCGACGTCACGCCAGTGCCGGCCGGATATTCCGGCTCCATCAAAGTCGACAAAGTCCAAAGCCGGATCGTCGGCGGCACCGCTGTTTTGAGCTACGAAGCCAACGAAACCGAAACCATCTTCGGCCAAAATCTGACGGCGCGTTATCACATCACCGACACCTGGCTGCGGCGCAACGGCGAATGGCAAATCATCGCCAGCCAGGCACACCGTTATTACGAAGACC
>Ga0209474_10002469_pt1 | contig 16944 bp, 16 predicted proteins | sample GraSoiAngelo_145_FD_185902 | JGI IMG/M metagenome (GOLD analysis project Ga0209474, IMG submission 185902) | Grasslands soil microbial communities from the Angelo Coastal Reserve, California, USA - 14_1009_05_20cm (SPAdes) (version 2) | ecosystem: Environmental > Terrestrial > Soil > Grasslands...
TTGGGCAAGACGACCCTGGCCAACATCATGGCGAACGAGATGGGGGTCAGCATCCGCACGACGTCGGGTCCAGCCATCGAGCACCAGGGGGCGCTCGCCTCGATTCTGACCAATCTCGATGACCGCGACATCTTCTTCGTCGATGAAATCCACCGGCTGGCGCGGCCGGTCGAGGAATCGCTCTATCCCGCGATGGAAGACTTCAAGTTCGACTTCGTCAGCGGCAAGGGCGCCGGCGCGGCCCCACTACGCTTGCAGCTCCCGCGCTTCACGGTCATTGGCGCCACCACCAGGCAGGGGATGCTTTCGGCACCACTCCGGGACCGCTTCGGTGCCGTGTATGCGCTTTACTTCTATCCGCCGGATGACCTCTTTACGATCGTCAAGCGATCGGCGCAGCTGCTCAAAGTCGACGTCGACGACCGCGGCGCCCGGATCATCGCCGGTCGGTCGCGCGGCACGCCACGCGTGGCAAACCGGTTGCTGCGTCGCGTCCGCGACTACTCGCAGGTACGGGCGCAGGGCCGTATTGATGAGCCGATCGCGAAAGATGCGCTGGCGATGCTCGAGGTCGACGAACTCGGCCTCGATTCGATCGACCGGCGGATCTTGCGAACCATCGTGGAAAAGTACGATGGGGGACCGGTCGGCCTTGACACGATTGCCGTGTCTGTGTCGGAAGATCCCGAAACCGTCGAAGACGTCTACGAGCCCTTTTTGATGCAGCTCGGGTTCCTGGCCCGGACCCCGCGCGGCCGGGTGGCCACCAAGCTCGCCTACGATCACCTGGGCCTGGTGAAGGCAACCAGCGGCCAGCCGCGACTGTTCTAATCGCCGACCGCCGCCTCCAGTTCGGGCTCGTCGGGGCTGCCGCCCTGCTCGCGGGCCTGTCGTTCTATTTGTTCAGCGCCGCCCTGCCGCTGTACCTGAACCGTTTTCGGGGCTATTCCCTGCCGGCGGTTGGCGTCCTGATCGGGCTTGCCTCGGTGGTGCAGGTCCTGGCCACGCTCTTCACCGGACCGCTCGTCGATCGCCGAGGGGCGCGCCTAGCCATACGGTTGGGCGCGGCGAGCTACCTGCTGGCGAGCGTGCTGTTCCTGACGAGCAGCTGGCTTCCCGCAATGGTTCTTGCGCGCGTGCTCCAAGGCATCGGCATCGCGTTGGTCCTGCCATCCGTCTTCAGCGTCGTTCCGGCGCTCGCCCCACCGAACCTCCGTGGGACGGCGCTCGGGTTTGTCGGCGCGTTCAATAACGTCGCTCTGGCCGCCGGGCCACCGCTCGGGCTTCTCTTGCTTCGGTGGGGGCCATCCTTCCTCTTTGCGGCGGCGCTGGTTGCCTCGGCGCTGGCGATCGTGATCAGCTTGTTCCTTCGCGTGGGACTGGCGGCCACCGAACCCAGCAGGCTCCTGAAGTATCGTCCAGCCTGGACGCCGCTCTACGCGATCACCTTTCTCTGCGTGGTGTACTGGGGAGTGGTCACCGCCTTCTTGCCGATCGAGGTGCCGTCGCGGCAGATCGCCAATGTCGGCTGGTTCTTCACCGCCGATGCGATCGCGGTCATGGCCGCGCGGGTTCCCGCCGGGTATCTTGCTGACCGATTTGGGCCGCGCTGGCTCCTGGTCGGCGGCGCCTGTGCGACCGGCCTGGCCATCGGCGTTTTGTTGGTAGCGCCGTCCTTCACCAGCCTGGTCCTGGCGGGCATCGGCACCGGCGTCAGTGCGGCCTTGCTGCTGCCTCCCATCCTGCTCGAGCTCACCAAGCGCAGCGATGAAACCGACCGGGGCACGGCGATGGCGCTGTACAACACCAGCTTTGCCGGCGCCGTTGGAGCTGGCAGCCTGGGCGGCGCGCTGGTCGTCCAGCGGCTGGGCTTCCATGCCACCCTGGTTGTCAGCATGGTGTCGAGCCTGATCGCAGCGCCAGTCGCCCTGGCGACGGTTCGACGGCATGAAGACCGCTGACTTCGATTACCAGCTGCCGCCCGAGCGGATCGCGCAGCATCCGCCGGCTGAGCGCGACGCCGCCCGGATGCTCGTACTCGATCCCATAGCGGATCGGTTGATCGACAGCGCCGTTCGCAAGCTGCCACGGTTCCTCGAGCCCGGCGATCTGCTGGTGCTGAATGACAGCCGAGTTCTCCCGGCGCGCCTCCTCGGCCGCCGCGATGATGGGGGAGAGGCCGAGGTGCTCCTGCTCCGGTCGCTGAACGGGAAAAGCGATCGCTGGGAAGCGTTGACCCGTCCCAGCCGCCGCTTGCCCGCCGGCTCGCGGATTCGCTTCCACGATTCGGTGCTGGGCGCTTCGATCGAGGAGCAGCGCGCTGGCACCGCCGTCATCCATCTGGATGGCCCCACCGACCCGCTGGAGGAGGTTCGACGAATCGGAGAGATGCCGACGCCGCCCTACATCAAGGAGCACCTCACCGACCAGGAGCGTTACCAAACGGTATACAGCCGGGAGGAAGGCTCGGCAGCGGCGCCGACCGCGGGCTTGCACTTCACGCCGCGGCTGCTGAACGCGATTCGTGATCGAGGCGTGCAGACGGCGTTTGTCACGCTGCATGTTGGGCTCGATACCTTTCGCCCCGTGCGGGTCGATAATCCGTCGGAGCACGAGATGCACCGCGAGTGGTATCGCATTGACGGAGCGACCGCGGACGCGGTCACGGCGACAAGAGCACGTGGTGGACGGGTGGTTGCGGTGGGCACCACCTGTGTCCGGGTGCTCGAAAGCGCCGCTGAGGGAAACGGCGTGCGAGCGGGGACGGCATGGACGAGCTTGCTGATCCTCCCTGGCCATCGCTTTCGCGTCGTCGACGGGATGCTGACGAATTTCCACCTGCCGAAGAGCACGCTGCTGATGCTGGTCAGCGCCTTTGCCGGCCGGGACCGTGTCCTCCATGCGTATCAATACGCGATCCAGGCGGGCTACCGCTTCTACAGCTTCGGCGACTGCATGTTCATCACCGGCCCCCAGCCCGGAGGGGGGAGGGAATGAGCCGCTTCGAGCTGATCGCCGAGGAAAGTGGCGGGCGGCGCGGGCGGCTGGTGACGGGCCACGGCGTCATCGAGACCCCGGCCTTCATGCCGGTCGGAACCCAGGCGACGGTGAAGGCGCTCTCGCCGGACGAGGTCCAGCAGGTCGGCGCAGAGGTGCTGCTCGGTAACACCTATCATTTGGCGCTTCGGCCCGGGGCCGAACGGATTGCTCGCCTCGGAGGCTTACATCGCTTCATGGGATGGCGCGGTGCCATTCTGACCGACAGTGGTGGCTTCCAGGTCTTCAGCCTCGACCACCTGGTCAAGGTGACCGACGACGGCGCGACCTTCCGTTCTCACCTCGATGGCAGCGAGCAGCGGTTCACACCCGAGTCGGTGATGGAGATCCAGCGCCAATTTGGGTCGGATATCGCGATGGCGTTCGACCAGCCGGTATCCTGGCCGGCAACGGTCGATGGCGCAAGGACGGCCATGGAGCGGACCCATCGGTGGGCCAAACGCTGCCTCGAGCCCGCGCCGCTCGACGGGCAGATGCGGTTTGGCATCGTCCAGGGCGGCTTCGATCCTGGTCTTCGCATCGAGAGCGCCGAAACGCTCGGGCGGATGGCCTTCGATGGATTCGGCGTCGGCGGCCTGAGCCTGGGCGAACCCAAAGCGCTGACCTATGAGCTGCTCGCGCTTCAGACGGCGCGCCTACCGGGCGACCGGCCACGCTACCTGATGGGCGTTGGCACGCCTGCCGATTTCATCGAGGCGGTTGCCCGCGGCGTCGACATGTTCGACTGCGTGCTGCCGACGCGGATTGCTCGGAACGGGTCGATCCTGACCAGGGATGGCCGGCTCAATCTCCGAAACCGGCAGTTCATCGAAGATCGCCGACCCCCTGATGAGAGCTGCGACTGCTATACGTGCGCGCGATTCACTCGCGCCTATCTTCGCCACCTGTTCATGAGCGGAGAGATTCTGGGCCACCGGCTCGCCTCGATCCACAACTTACGGATGCTGCTCCGCCTGGTCGCCCAGCTGCGTGACGCGATCGGCACCGGAGGGCTTGCCCGCCTCATCGCGTCGTTGCGCGAGGAATGGTCGCTGGCGCCGGTGCCCTGAAAGCTTAAAAGTTTCTTACCGAAGCTCACCTATACTTGCGCTCGATGCGCGTCGACCGCCGCCTGCTTCTCCTGATCGGCGTCGTGGCGCTCCTTGCGCTCTTCATCGACGGATTCGCCTACATCTATCGGACGGCGACCCACCAGCCGCTGACCGGACCGCTCAAGGGCACGCCCACGCTCTCGATCCCATTCCTGGGGCTCAACACGCCGATCTTCGTGCACAAGGGCCTCGACCTCCAGGGTGGCACGCACCTCGAGCTCGAGATCTCGAACGTCCGCTCCGGGATGACCACCGCAGAGGCACGCGACGTGGCGGTAAACATCATCGAGCGCCGGGTCAACAGCAGTGGCTTCGCCGAATCGGTCGTCCGGGCCGAGGGGACCAACCGGATCATCGTTGAGCTTCCGGGTGTCAACCTCGAGCAGGCGAAGCAGATCCTGGGCAAGACCTCGTACCTTCGGATCTTCGAGTGGGTTCCTGGGACAGCTGACGCCAAAACGATCCAGGATCTGCAACTCAATCCAACCGACGCCAACACGTACCAGGGCTATAAGCCGCAGTACACCCACATCGACGGCAGCATGATCACGAGCGCCACGCGATCCACCGATTCGCAGACCAATCTTCCCGATGTCAATATTTCATTCAATTCGACGGGTAGCGATCTGTTTTGCAAGGTTACGACCGATCGCTTCAGCCACACCCAGGGCACACCGGACAACAAGATTGCGATCTTCATCGACCAGAACCTGGTAGAGGATGCGAATGTGAATGGCGCAATCTGCGGGGGGTCCGGCATCATCACTGGCGGCTTCACCGCGGCCAGCGCCGAGCAGCTGGCCGTCCAGCTGAACTCGGGCGCCCTCCCTGGGACCATCTCGATCGCGTCCTCGACGGAAGTTGGGGCGACGTTGGGAGCCTCCACGGTGACCCTGAGCCTGGCGGCCGGTGCGTTCGGCCTGGCGATTGTCGTGCTCTTTATGCTGCTCTATTACCGGCTGCCCGGTCTGGTGGCGAGTCTGGCGCTGATGCTCTACGCCGCCATCGCGCTTGCGATCTTCAAGCTCTTCGGGGTCACGCTGACGCTGGCTGGACTCGCCGGGTTCATCCTCTCGGTGGGCATGGCGGTCGATGCCAACGTCCTGATCTTCGAACGGGTCAAAGAAGAATTGCGCGGCGGACGGACGCTGGGCGCGGCGATGGAAGCGGGTGTGCGGCGCGCCTGGCCGGCGATCCGTGACTCCAACGTCTCGACGCTCATCACCTGCTTTGTCCTCTATTTCTTCGGGGCGCCCTTGATCAAAGGCTTCGCCATCACGCTCGCAATCGGTGTCGTCGTCAGCATGTTCTCGGCGATCGTGACCACGCAGCAGTTCCTGCAGATCGTGGCCGGTGTGCGAGCAGCGCGCCGTCTGGCCTTCTATGGCGTGCAGGCGCCGAAGGCCGCCTGATGAGATCCCGCACGACATGAACATCGTCGGCCGGCGCAACTGGTATTTCCTGCTCTCCCTGGCGATCATCCTTCCCGGAATCCTGTCGATGCTCTTCCTGGGCTTTCGGCTGGGCATCGACTTCCAGGGAGGCGACCAGTACAACCTGACCTTCAAGCAGCCCGTCCAGGCCTCGACGGTGCAGAAAGAGATGGACAAGTTCAACGTCGAGGCCACGACCCAGCAGGCCGGTCCGACGAGCGTGATTGTGACGACCAAGCCCCTCGGGGTCAAGGAGGAGACGACCGTCCGGGCCGATCTCTTCAAGGTCTTCCCCGTCGACGGGGGCAAGTCCAGTTATGCGCAGGTCGGACCGACGATTGCCAAGGAACTCGTCGTGGGGGCCGGGGCGCTGATCTTGATCGCCTCGATCCTGATCGTGGCCTATCTCACCATCCGCTTCAACTACAAGTTCGCGATCTGCGCCATCCTGGCGCTGTTGCACGACGTCTTCGTCCTGACCGGCGTCTACTCGATTCTCGGCAAGATCTTCAACTCGCCGCTTGGCGAGATCAACACGCTGTTCGTGACCGCGGCCTTGACCGTGATCGGCTTCTCCGTCCACGACACGATCGTCATCTTCGACCGGATTCGAGAGAACCTGCGCCAGGCCAGCAGGCTCAGCTTTGAGCAGAACGTCAATCTCAGCATCATCCAGTCGCTGGCCCGATCGCTGAACACGTCGATGACGGTCGTCTTCGTGCTTATCGCCCTCTTCTTGATCTCGCCGCAGAGCATCAAGGGCTTTACGCTGGCGCTCTTGATCGGCATCATCAGCGGAACCTATTCATCGATTTTTAATGCGAGCCCGTTGCTCGTCGTGTGGCGTCGACTCGATCCGCGATAGCCGCCGCCGTTGGCGCCTATACTCAGGTCAAGTGAATACGCAAGTTGCTGTGTGGGGCCGTCGGCCCTTTTTCTTTTAGCGATGGCGACATCGAGCAGCACCCAGATCAGCCGCCTCCGCGAGCTGTTCGAGCCCACGCTCACCTTTCTCGGCTACGAGCTGTACGACCTCGCGCTCACCGGGAGCGGCGGGCACAGGACACTGCGAGTCCGGATTGATCGTCCCGAGGGCGTGACCCTCGACGATTGCGAGCGGGTCAGCAAATCGCTCAGTGCATTGCTCGACCAGGCGGATCCTCTGCCGACTCGGTACGACCTCGAGGTCTCATCACCGGGGGCCGAGCGGCCACTGCGCAGCCTCGATGAATACCGGCGCTTCATCGGACGGCGCGCGAATGTTCGATATCAAGCCGGCGATAGCGAGCGGGTGGCTGAAGGCCGGCTGATGGCGGTCGCCGACAACCTGATTGAACTGCAGATTGGCGAGCGCAAGCACACCCGAACCATTCCGATCCCGCTGGCGGACGTCCTCGCGGCGCGCCTGGCGATCGATCTCTCGCGGCACTGATGCTCAAGTCAGACTTCCTCAAGGCGCTCGACCAGGTGCAAGAGGAGAAAGGGATCTCCAAGCAGTCGCTGCTCTCCCTGATGGAGACGGCGCTGGCGACCGCATACCGTCGCGCCTTCAACCCGTCGGAAAACATCCGGGTCCACGTCGATCCCGACACCGCGCAGATTGCAATCTTTGCCCGGCGCCGCGTGGTGGACCTGGTGCACGATCCGGCGACGGAGATCAGCCTTGACGATGCTCGCGGTCTCGGCCAGGCCTCGCTCGGCGACCTGGTCGACGTGCCGCTTCCGACCGAGGATTTCGCCCGGCTCGCCGCGCAGATCAGCAAGCAGGTTGTGTTTCAACGGCTGCGCGATGCCGAAAAGGACCAGGTGCTCAAAGACGTCCTCGAGCACAAGGGTGAAATGGTGAGTGGCATCGTCGAACGGATCGGCGAACGCCCCGAAGGGCGGGTTGTCTACATGGAGCTCGGCAAGGCCGAGGGCGTGCTCCCTCCCGAGGAGCAGATTCCTGATGAGCAGATTCGCGTCGGCCAGCACCTGAAAGTGCTGCTGCTCGAGGAGCGCAAGCGCGCCAAGGGCGCGCAGGTGATCGTGTCGCGGGCCCATAAAGCGCTGGTCCGCCGGCTTCTCGAGTTCGAAATTCCCGAGCTCCAGTCGGGCGCCGTCGTGATTCGGGCGCTGGCGCGGGAGCCGGGGGTCCGCAGCAAGGTGGCGGTGACGGCGAACCAGGAAAGCATCGACCCCGTGGGAGCCTGCGTCGGACCGCGCGGCGTTCGCATTCGCAGCGTCGTCGGCGAGCTCGGCTCGGAACGCGTCGACATCATTCCCTGGGCCGATGACCCCGGTCAGCTCGTCGCCAATGCGCTCAGCCCGGCCCAGGTGCTCAGCGTCGAGATCGATCGTGACTCCCGGACGGCGACCGCTCACGTCCCGGAGAACCAACTCTCGCTGGCCATCGGTAAGGACGGCCAGAACGCCCGCCTCGCCGCCAAGCTCACCGGCTGGCGGATCGACATCAAGCCCAGTGCTGAAAGCGCCGGCCCCCTCTCCGGCCCTCCTCCAGAGGGGGAGGGGGTGCATGGGGCGGTGAGGAACGAAAGCGGCGCCACGCACTGAGCCACAGCGCACCTGCGTTGGATGCCGGCAGGTGAAACCGCGTTCGCAGCTTCGGCGGCTCGGCCTCGACGGTAGCGTCCTGGTGGTGGACCCCAGGCGGGTTTCCGGCCGAAGCGCCTATCTATGCCGGGATGAGCAATGTTGGGCGGTCGCGGAAAAGCGCCGAGCCCTGGATCGAGCACTGGGGGTGCGCCTGCGCGGCGAAGATTGGGCCCGGCTTCGAACGGGAATACTTACCTGAGCCCTCGATCCGGCGATTCAGCCGGGCGCAGGGTATCATTGCCAGTTGAATTGCGGAGGTTAGCTCAGCCATAGCGACGACAACACGCGGCATCAAGGTTCAGCAGCTCGCCCGAGACCTCAATGTCGAGGCGCGAGACATCCTCGATTTCCTGCGCCCACAGCGCCATGCCCCCCGTCACGCGATGGCGGTACTGACGCCCGAGCAGGAGGCGTCGGTTCGCACCCAGTTCACGCCGACCACCGCCCCAGCCGAGGCCAAGTCGGCCAAGGCGTTGGGTAAGGTTGAGCTGCCGCCGACGCTTTCGGTCAAGGAGCTGGCCGAATACCTCGACGTCAAGACCGTCGACATCATCAAGGAATTGATGAAGAACGGCGTGATGGCGAACATCAACCAGCAGATCGACTTCGACACCGCCGCGATCGTCGCCGACAGCTTTGGCGTCCAGGCGAGCCCGATGTCGATGGACGCGGCGATCGCCGAGCAGGTCGGCGAAGGCGAGGCGACGCAAGTCAAGGTCACGACCCGCTCCGAGCTGTTCAGCCTCGATGGCGAGGCGCCGGAGAGCCTCAAGCCGCGGCCGCCCGTGGTCACGGTCATGGGCCACGTCGACCACGGCAAGACGTCGCTGCTCGATGCCGTCCGGCAGACGAAGGTGGCGGCGGGGGAGGCTGGGGGAATCACACAGAGCATCGGCGCCTATGTCGTGGAGGAGCGCGGTCGTCGCATCGTGTTCCTGGATACTCCTGGACACGAGGCCTTCACCGCGATGCGCGCTCGTGGCGCGCAGGTCACCGACGTTGCGGTTCTGGTAGTTGCCGCTGATGACGGCGTGATGCCCCAGACCGTGGAAGCGATTTCACACGCCAAGGCCGCCCAGGTCCCGATCGTCGTCGCCATCAACAAGATCGACAAGGAAGGATCGAATCCGGACCGGGTCAAGCAAGGCCTGTCCGAACAAGGACTCGTCCCCGAGGAATGGGGTGGACAGACGGTCATGGTGCCGGTGTCGGCCAAGCAGAAGACGGGTCTGTCTGAGCTGCTCGAGATGATCTTGCTGGTTGCCGACCTTCAGGACCTCAAGGCGAATCCGGCCAAGCTGGCGGCGGGCACGATCATCGACGCCCATCTCGAGAAGGGGAGGGGCCCGGTGGCCACCGTCCTGGTGCAGAGCGGAACCCTGCGCGTTGGCGACAATCTCGTGGTTGGTCACATCTTCGGTAAGGTTCGCGCCTTGCTGGACGACCGAGCTCGGAAGATGAAGGAAGCGGGACCGGCGACGCCGGCGGTCGTCACCGGACTCCCGGATGTGCCGACCGCGGGCGACATCTTCCAGGTGGTGTCCAGCGAGAAGGTCGCTCGGACGATCGCCGGGCAGCGGGCCGAACAGCATCGCGTCGCGACGCTGGCGCAGACGCGGCGTGTCACCCTGGCCGATCTCTCGGCGCAGGCAGGCAAGGGCACCGTCAAGGATCTGAACCTCGTCGTCAAGGCCGACAGCAACGGCTCGGTCGAGGCGCTGAAGGGATCCTTGCTCAAGATTCAGGATCCGCAGGTCAAGATCCAGGTGGTGTTCGACGGCGTCGGGCCGGTAACCGAATCGGACATCCTCCTCGCCGCCGTCTCCAACGCCCTCGTGATTGCCTTCAACGTGAAGACCGACACCCAGGCGCAGCGAGCCGCCGAGGCGCAGAAGGTGGACATCCGCAGCTACGACGTCGTCTACAACGTGACCAATGACATCGAACGCGCGATCAAGGGCCTCTACGAGCCAACCTTCATCCAGGTCTGGGAAGGCCGTGCCGACGTGCTGACGCCGATCAAGATCCCGAAGGTCGGGGTGATCGCGGGCTCCCGCGTGCAGGACGGCAAGATCACGAGCGGCTCGGTGGCGAAGCTGCTGCGCGACAACAAGCAGATCCACGAGGGCCAGATCTCTGGCCTGAAGCGCTTCAAGGATGACGTCAAGGAGGTCGGCGCCGGACTCGAATGCGGCATTCGGGTCGAGGGCTACCAGGACTTCCAGGAAGGCGACGTCATCGAGTCCTACCAGGTCAAGCAGGCATAGTCTTACGCGTCCGCTGAAGGTCGGCTTCCAGCTGCCCGAGGTGGAACGCGAGGTCCGCTGGCCGGAAATCGCGGCGATGGCGCGGCTTGGCGAAGCGATCGGCTTCGACTCGATCTGGGTTGGCGACCACCTGCTGTACCGCGACGAAACGTTCGGCGCTCGCGGGCCATGGGAAGCCTGGACGCAGCTTGCCGGGATCGCAGCGGTCACGAACCGCATTGCGCTCGGTCCGCTGGTCGCATGCACGAGTTTTCACAACCCGGCAATGCTCGCCAAGCTCGCGGCCACCGTGGACGCGATCAGCGGCGGCCGGTTGATCCTGGGCCTGGGCGCGGGCTGGAACGAGATCGAGTACCAGGCGTTCGGCTTTCCGTACGACCGCCGGGTGACGCGCTTCGCGGAAGCCTTCACCATCGTCCGCTCGCTACTCCGCGAAGGGCGGGTCGACTTCAGCGGAGAGTTCTACACCGCCCACGATTGCGAGCTGCTGCCGAGGTCTCGGCCTGATATTCCGCTTCTGATTGGATCGAGCGGCACGAGGATGCTCGAGATCACGGTACCGCACGTCGATTCATGGAATGCCTGGTACCGCCAGACCGGGAACCATCCCGAGGGCGTCGCACGGTTGCGGGACACCGTCGACGCCGCGTGTCGGGCGGCGGGTCGTAACCCGGCCGACATCGAGCGAACGGTGGCGGTGCTGATCGAGCTGCCCGAGGGTTCCGGTAGAAAGGAAGCCTATGAGGCGTCCCTCGAGGCGCCGGCGCTGAAGGGAACCCCGCAGGAGATTGCCGAAGAGCTGCGGCGCTACGCACGAGAGGGGATCGGCCACGTCCAGCTGATCGTCGAACCGATGACCGAGGCGTCCCTCGAGGCACTGGCGCCAGCGCTCGCCATTCTCGATCGCGATGCCTGACGATCCAGTCAGAAACCCGAAAGACATCGTTCGCGAGGGCTACGATCGGATCTCATATTCGTATCGCGATGATGCCGGCACGGCCTCGGATAGGTACGAGGAGTGGCTGGCGCAGCTCACTCCACTCCTGGAGGACGGAGACCCGGTGCTGGACATCGGCTGCGGTTGCGGTGTGCCGGCCACAAAGCTACTCGCCCAGCGATTCCTAGTAACCGGTGTTGACCTCTCGGCAGTGCAGGTCGAACGAGCTCGTCGGTTGGTACCAGCCGCGCGGTTTCTTTGTGAAGACATCACGCTGGTCGGCTTCGAAGAACACAGTTTCAGCGCGATTGTCTGCTTGTTTACCCTCATTCACATTCCTCTCGACGAGCAGCCAGCAATCATTCGCAAGCTGGGCCTTTGGCTCAGGCCTGGCGGCTATCTCCTTGCCACGGTTGGTACGAAGGCATGGACCGGCATCGACGAGAACTGGCATGGGGCACCGATGTACTGGAGCCATACTGAACGCCAGACCTACCTTCGCTGGCTCGAAGAAAGTGGCTTCAAAGTTCTTTGGGACCGTTTCATCCCCGAGGGTACAGGCGGCCATACGCTGGTACTGGCCAGATCTGCGACCGAATCCGTCTCGATCTAGGCCCGGTGGCACCGGAGGCGCCAATACAATGAACTCATGGCTACTCATCGAGTTGAACGCGTCGCCGCACAACTGCGCCAGGAGATCAGCGAGATCATCGTCCGCGACCTGAAAGACCCGCGGATCGGCATGGCGACAATTACGGAAGTGAAGTTGAGTCCCGATCTGCGCAATGCGACCGTGAAGGTCAGCGTGCTGGGGGAGACGGACGAGCGGGAGGCGGCGATCGACGGCCTGGAGCACGCGAAGGGATTCATCCGGCGCGAACTCGGATTGCGACTGTCAAACCTCCGTTTCGCGCCGGACCTCCGCTTCCAGCTCGATGAGGGCGTGTCCTACAGCGTGCGGGTCAGCCAGCTGCTGCGCGAGGCGCAGCAAGAGGAGCACAACGCCCGCAGCTGAGCTCGCTCCTCCCCGTCCAGAGGTCGCCGCGGTGGCGCCTCGGATCTGGGAGGTTATTCAACAAGCGCCGGTGCTGACGACGGTGACCCACAAGGATGCCGATGGCGACACGCTCGGCTCGGCACTCGCGCTCGCACACGCGCTTGAGCCGCTTGGCAAGGCCGTGCCGGTGCTTTCTTCGCCGCCCGTCCCGGAAGCCTGGTGGTTCCTTCCCGGCTTCGAACGGGTCAACCGGCAGCCGGCGCCGGCGCATGCGCCGGTTTTCATCTTCGATTCGAGTGACGCATCCAGGGCCGGAACCTACGAAGATGCGGTGACGAGGGCGACGATCATCATCAACATCGACCATCACGTCACCAACGCCCACTTCGGCAGCATCAATCTGGTGCAGGTCGACGCTGCCTCAACCGGCGAACTGCTCTACGACCTGTTCAAGGCCTGGAAGATCGCGATCCCGCCCGCGGCCGCGTCTTGCTTGTACACGACGATTCTGTCGGACACCGGCGGGTTCCGCCACGACAACACCTCGGCGCGCGCCCTGCAGGCCGCCGCCGAGCTGGTTCGACTTGGTGCGGATCCGGTGATGATGGCGCGCGGCCTCTTCAAGAGCCGGCCCGCGTCGACACTCCGAATGCAGGGAAGGATCCTGCAGGGCCTGCACTTCGAGTACGGCGACCGCCTGGTGTGGGGGACGATCACCCAGGCCCAGTTACGGGATAGCGGCGCCAGGACCGACCAGGCCGACAGCGCGATCGACCAGCTCAACACCATCCGTGGGCAGGAGCTGGCCATCCTCTTCAAAGAAGCGGGACCACGCCTGATCAAGGTGAGCATCCGGAGCCGCGACCAGGTCGATGCCGCCGACCTGGCGGCCAAGTTCGGGGGCGGCGGCCACCGGCGCGCCGCCGGCATCGAAATGCGAATGCCGCTCAAAGAGGCGGAGGCGAAGGTGCTGGCCGAAGTTCGTAACCGGATGAACGACCTCGAATGGCATCCGGCATCCTGAACGTCAATAAGCCTGCGGGTCCCACATCCTTCAGCATCGTCCGGAGCGTGAAGCGGTTACCGGGCGCTCGCAAAGTGGGCCATGGCGGCACGCTGGATCCAGCCGCCGACGGCGTGCTTCCCATCCTCGTCAATGGCGCCACCCGGGTCGCCGAGTTCGTCCATGAATGGTCGAAGACATATCTCGCCGGCGTGACGTTTGGCGTGGTGTCGGACACCGATGACCGCGAAGGGACGCTCACCCCGGCCGGCGATCGCCGCAGCCTTACGGGTGAACGGATTCAGGCGCTGCTTCCCGCGTTCACGGGGCGTATCGCCCAGATCCCACCCGCATACTCGGCGCTGAAACGCGCTGGTGAGCCTCTCTATCGCAAGGCCAGACGAGGTGAACAGGTGGACCTCGAGGCGCGACTGGTAGAAATCGATGCCATCGAGCTGCGCGATTATGCCGCAGCCACGGCCACCGCGCGCCTCGAGGTTCGCTGTCAACGCGGCACCTACATGCGTAGCCTGGCTCGAGATCTCGGCGCGGCGCTCGGATGCGGCGCCTATCTGTCGTCGCTGACCAGGCTCTCGGTCGGTCCCCTGCAGCTTCAGGGCGCCATCTCGACCCAAGACCTTGTCGAGTTGGGCGAAGGGTGGACCGATGCGCTGCTGCCCGTCGACCTGCCGCTGCGCGGCTGGCCGGCGATGACCCTCGACATTCGGGAGGTCGAGACCGTGCGGCATGGCATGCCCCTGGCCGCGCCGCCCTCGGCCACGGGCCGATATCGTCTCCTCGATGCGGAGGGGCGCCTGGTCGCCCTGGCCGAGGTGGATGCCGGTCGGTTACTCCCTCGCACCGTGCTGGAGCCATGACGGCGCTGACCTTCGGGTTTCCGCAAGTTGGGTCGCTGGGACTGGCACACGCAACGATCGGAACTTTCGACGGGCTACACCGCGGACATCAAGCTCTGCTCAGGCCGCTGATTGCTGGCGCACGCCGGGCTGAGGCGCAAAGCGTCCTGGTGACCTTCGATCCGCATCCCCGATGCGTCCTCGATCCGGAGCACTGTCCCGCGTGCCTTACGACCGTCGACGAAAAACGGTGGTTGCTGGAGCAGATGGGGCTCGACCAATTGATCGTGATTCCCTTTACCGCACAGGTCGCCGGCCTCACTCACGGGGCATTCATGAAGCGCCTGATGCGCGGGATGGAGCTTCGGCATCTGGTCACCGGGGCCGACTTCCGCTTTGGCCAAGGACGGCGTGGCGACCCAGCATTCCTCCGACGGCTCGGCGAGCGCCACGGATTCACCGTGGAGGTGCCGCCGACGGTCAGCCGCGGGCGGGAGTCGGTAAGCAGCTCGCGCATCCGTCGCCTGGTCCTTCTCGGTCAGATGCGCGCGGCGGCGCAACTGCTCGGTCGCGATTATGTGTTTCGCTCAACCGTCGAGCACGGCGAGAAGCGTGGACAGCAGCTTGGGTTTCCGACCGCGAACCTTCGCATTCCTCCCAACAAGCTGGTGCCGGCGAGCGGCGTCTACGCGGCGCGAGTCGAGATCGATGGTCAGCTGCGCCTCGGCGCGTTGAGTGTCGGATACCGTCCAACGTTCGGCGGCCACAACCTCACCGTCGAGGTCTTCATCCTCGACTTCGAGGGCAATCTATATGACCGGCAGATCGCGGTCTGGTTCGTTCAGCGGCTGCGAGGTGAAAGGCGTTTCGCCTCGGTTCCCGGACTTCAGCAGCAGATGGCGCGAGACGTGGAGAACGCCCGACGGGTCCTCCGCCGCTCGTAATCGTGAACCCGGTCGCCGGCAGTGGCCGCGCCGGCCGCTTCTGGAAGCATTGCGCTACCGCCTGCGCGGGCCTGCCGCTGGAGGTGCTGGAAACGACCCGTCGCGGCGACGCGACGAGCTATGCGGAGGGCGCAGGTGAGCGTCTGGTGATTGTGGTCGGCGGCGACGGGACGGCGCACGAGGTCGTCAATGGGCTGCTTCGCCGACCTCGGCCGCGACCCCCGCGAATCGGGTTTCTGCAGCGCGGGACAGGGGCCGATCTGCGGCGTACCATCCCCGGCCCGCGGCGCCCCGAGGAGGTGGCCGCGTGGATCACCATCGATCGGTGGCGCCCGATCGACGCCGGCCTCCTGACCAGTTCGACCGGCCGCGAGTTCTTCATCAACGTCGCCGACGTCGGAATCGGCGCGCAGATCGTCCGACGCGCCGCCCTCGGGCCCGCATGGGCCGGAGGCACCGTCAACTTTCTCGCCGCCGCGGTGATCAGCCTGGCGGTCCATCGCAATGCGCGAGTGCGCATCGGCCTGGACGACGGGCCGATGGTGGCGCGCCGAATCCGCACGATCGCGATCGCAAACGGCGCCTACCTGGGTGGCTCGATGTTCATCGCGCCAGGGGCGCGGATCGGCGACGGCCGCTTCGAGGTGGTAACGGTTGGTGACATCGGGCGCGTCAAGGGCGTGCTCAGTTTGCCGCGGCTCTACCGTGGCACGCATGGCAGCCTTGCTGAGGTCGAGTTCGCTCGAGCGACCCGCGTGGCGATCGAGAGCGAGGAGCCGGTCGGCATCGAGGCTGACGGTGAGTTGGCGGGGAGCACGCCCGTGGTCTTCGAAGTGATCCCGAATGCACTCGAGGTTATCGATTGGAGACATTCGGGTATACTCTCGCGTGACCAAGCGCACCTGATCGACTAGCCAACGGCAGGTGGGCAACACAACTTCAGGAGGTATCGGACTGGCAACCGCGACCAAGACGGCGGTAATCGAAACCAACCGCCAGCACGACAAAGACACCGGGTCACCGGAAGTCCAGATCGGGATTTTCAGCGAGCGGATCAACCACCTTACCGAGCATCTCAAGACGCACGCCCACGACCACAATTCGCGGCGTGGGTTGCTCCAGCTGGTCGGCAAGCGCCGGCGGTTGCTGAATTACCTGCAGCGGAACGATATCGAACGCTATCGGGCCCTGATCAGCAAGCTTGGCCTCCGGAGGTGAGCGCTTAGCGTCATAACTGTCTTGCCCGGCGGGGCGACGCGCAGGGTTAGAGATTGGTGCGCGGAGAAAGGGTTCCTTTTCTTCGAACCCCAACCCCTAACCCGACCGGCGATCAAACCCCTGGGCCCGCATCAAATTTATGTTTGTGCCGCGCATCGCGGCCCAGGAGGAATTCGTGAATCAAACACAAATCGAAATCGGTGGGCGCACGCTGACCGCGGAAACAGGTCGCGTCGCCCAGCAGGCATCCGGCGCAGTCACCGTCCGGATGGGGGACACGATGCTACTCACCACATCCGTGATGGCATCGGCGCCCCGGGAAGGGATCGACTTTTTTCCGCTGACCTGTGACTACGAAGAGAAGCTCTATGCCGCGGGCAAGATTCCAGGCGGCTTCATCCGCCGCGAGGGCCGCCCGTCCGAGCAGGCGATTCTCAACAGCCGGCTGATCGACCGGCCGATACGTCCCCTGTTTCCCAAGGACTTCCGCAATGACGTCCAGGTGGTGGCCACCGTCCTCTCGGTGGACCAGGAGTCAGACCCGG
>Ga0209474_10002471_pt1 | contig 16936 bp, 19 predicted proteins | sample GraSoiAngelo_145_FD_185902 | JGI IMG/M metagenome (GOLD analysis project Ga0209474, IMG submission 185902) | Grasslands soil microbial communities from the Angelo Coastal Reserve, California, USA - 14_1009_05_20cm (SPAdes) (version 2) | ecosystem: Environmental > Terrestrial > Soil > Grasslands...
GCGCAACGCCCTTCCTAACCGCCCCGGCGCATGCGCGCGACCCGCAGGCGCGCCTCGGCCATCGCCAGCGCGGCCTCCATGTCCAGCTTCTCCTGCGCGGTCAGCTCCCGGGCCGCGCTCAGGCGGTCCTGGATCTCCTTGCGCGACTGCTCGGCCCGTTCGACCGAGATGTCCTCGGCTCGTTCGGCGACATCGGCCAGGACGGTGACCCGGTCGGGCAGCACCTCCATGAACCCACCACCCACGAAGATCTCTTCGCGCTTGCCCTGCGCATCGAAGCGCAGTGGACCCGGAGCCAGGGTGGTTAGCAGGGGTGCGTGGCCGGGCAGGATTCCCAGCTCCCCTTCCCCACCGGTCGCCAGCACGAAGTCGGCGTCGCCCTCGAACAGCGAGGCTTCGACCGACACCACGCGCAGCGAAAACGGCATCGGCTCAGGCGTTCTCCTTGGCCAGGCGCTCGCCCTGCTCGCGCGCCTCCTGGATGTTGCCGACCATGTAGAAGGCCTGCTCGGGCAGGTCGTCGTGCTTGCCTTCGAGGATTTCCAGGAACCCCTGCACAGTCTCCTTGACGGGCACGTACCGCCCAGGGCGGCCCGTGAAGCGCTCGGCCACGAAGTTGGGCTGCGACAGGAAGCGCTGGATCTTGCGGGCGCGGGCGACGATCGTCTTGTCGTCCTCCGACAGCTCCTCGATGCCCAGGATGGCGATGATGTCCTGCAGCTCCTTGTAGCGCTGCATGGTGCGCTTGACGCCCTGCGCCGCCTCGTAGTGGTCGCGCCCCACCACGCGCGGGTCCAGGAAGCGCGACGTCGAATCCAGCGGGTTGATGGCAGGGTAGATGCCGATCTCGGTCAGCGCCCGGTCGAGCGTGACGATCGCGCCCAGGTGGGCGAACGTGGTCTGGATGGCGGGGTCGGTCATGTCGTCCGCCGGCACATAGATGGCCTGCACCGACGTGATCGACCCCTTCTTGGTCGACGTGATGCGCTCCTGCAGCGCGCCCATCTCGGTCGCCAGCGTCGGCTGATAACCGACGGCCGAGGGCATGCGGCCGAGCAGCGCCGACACCTCGGAGCCGGCCAGCATGTAGCGAAAGATGTTGTCGATGAAGAGCAGCACGTCCGCGCCTTCGGTGTCGCGGAAGTACTCGGCCATCGTCAACCCGGACAACGCCACCCTTGCGCGGGCGCCAGGCGGCTCGTTCATCTGGCCGAACACCAGCGTGGTCTTGTCGAGCACGTTGGCATCCGACATCTCGTGGTACATGTCGTTGCCTTCGCGCGTGCGCTCGCCCACGCCCGCGAACACCGAGCGCCCCTTGTGCTCGTGCGCGATGTTCCGGATCAGCTCCTGCACGATCACCGTCTTGCCGGTGCCGGCGCCCCCGAACAGCCCGATCTTGGAGCCCTTCACGAACGTGCAGATGAGGTCGATGACCTTGATGCCGGTCTCCAGGATCTCGACCGTCACCTGCTGGTCCTCGAGCGACGGAGCCTCGCGGTGGATCGGCCAGCGCTCGGTGTCTTCGGGCGCCGGTTCGTCGTCGATGGCGTTGCCGATCACATTGAAGAGGCGGCCGAGCGTCTCTACACCCACCGGCACCGTGATCGGCGAACCCGTGCGGCGCACCTGGTCGCCGCGGCGAAAGCCATCGGTCGAGTCCATGGCGATGCAGCGCACCGCGTTGTCGCCGATCTCCTGCTCGACCTCCATCACCACCTCGCGGCCGTCGCGTGACTTCACGATGATCGCCTCGTAGATCTCGGGCAGCTCGCCGGCGGGAAACTCGACGTCGACCACGGCGCCGATCACCTGTGAGATCTGACCGATCGCCGCGGTCTTCTTACGTTCCTTGGTCTTGGCCATTCAGTTGCTCCTTAGGTGGACGCCGACCGCAGCGCTTCGGCGCCGCCCACGATTTCCATGAGTTCGGTGGTGATGGTGGCCTGCCGCACCTTGTTCATCAGCAGCGTCAGGTCCCTGATGAAGTCGCCGGCGGCGTTGGTCGCGTTCTGCATCGCGATCATCTGCGCCGAGTAGAAGCTGGCCTGGTTCTCGAGCACCGCCTGGTAGACCTGTGTCTCCACGTAGCGTGGGAGCAGGGTGTCGAGCACCGCTTCGGGGTCGGGCTCGTAGATGTAGTCGGCGGCGGGAGCTTTTTGGTCCGCAGAGCGCTCGGGAATCTCGACCGGCACCAGCGTGCGCACCACCGCCTCCTGGCGCATGGTCGAGATCCACTTCGCGTAGGCCAGGACCACGCGGTCGGTGCGGCCCTCCAGATATTCCTGGAGTGCCACCGCGACCGCGGGCAGGATGGTGTGCAGCGGCGGCCGGTCAGGCAGGCCGCTGGCGTCGGCGATCACATCGCGCCGGTAACGGATCATGAAATCGCGGCCCTTGCGTCCGAGCGTCACCCAGCGCGGTTGGTCCGGGTGGTTCTGGTTCATGTAGCGCGCAGCGGCGCGGATGGTGTTGGTGTTGACCGCGCCGGCCAGGCCGCGGTCGGCGGTGACCAGGATCATCACGCCGCGCTTGCCCTCGCGCTGCTCGAGAAAGGGATGCCTGTACTCGGTGGCCAGCGCCGCGGTGGTCTGGAGAACCTCGATCGTCTTCTCTGAGTAGGGACGCGTGGCCTGCACCGCAGCCTGTGCGCGGCGCAGCTTGGTCGCCGCGACCACCTGCATGGCTTTGGTGATCTTCTGCGTGTTCTTGATGGCCCGGATGCGACCGCGTAGGTCACGGACTGAGGGCAACCGCTACTCCTTCTTTTCTTGCTCTGGGCCTGGCTCGGGCTGGGCCTCTTCCTTGTCCGGCGGCGCTTCCTCTTTCTCGGCTTTGGGCTGCTCGGCCTTGGGCTGCTCGGCTTTGGGCTGCCCGGCCTTGGGCTGCTCAGCCTCCGGCTCCTGCTTCTGTTGCTTCTGCTCCCCCTCCACCCCGAACTGGCGGTTGAACGCCTCGATCATCTCCTCGGTGGCGGCGGCGGTCGCGTCGTCCCACTTCCTGTCCTTCTCGATGGTGTCCAGGTAGCCCGCGTGCTCGGAGCGCACGAAGCGCGAGAACTGCTGCTCCCACTCGCGGATGCGGTTGACCGGCACCTTATCCAGGAACCCCCGGGTGCCCGCGTAGATCACCGCCACCTGCAGGCCGACGTGGACGGGTTCGTACTGGTCCTGCTTCAAGAGCTCGGTCAGCCGCTGCCCGCGGTCGAGCTGGCGGCGCGTGGCCGGGTCGAGGTCGGAGGCGATGCCCGTGAAGGCCGCCAGCTCCCGGTACTGCGCCAGCTCCAGCTTCATCTGGCCGGCCACCTTGCTCATCGGCCGGATCTGGGCGGCATTCCCCACCCGCGAGACCGAGATGCCGACCGAGATCGCCGGCCGGATGCCGGCGTTGAAAAGGTCGGTCTCCAGGAAGATCTGGCCGTCGGTGATCGAGATCACATTGGTCGGGATGTAGGCCGAGACGTCATTGGCCTGGGTCTCGATCACCGGGAGGGCCGTGAGCGACCCACCGCCGTGGTCTTTGTTCATGCGCGCCGCGCGCTCCAGGAGCCGGCTGTGCAGGTAGAAGACGTCCCCCGGGTAGGCCTCGCGGCCTGGCGGCCGGCGCAGGTTGAGGGACATCTCGCGGTAGGCCCAAGCGTGCTTGGTGAGGTCGTCGTAGCAGCACAGCGCGTCCTGGCCGCTGTCGCGGAAAAACTCACCCATTGCGCAGCCGGAGTAGGGCGCCAGGTAGATGAGCGGGGCCGGCTCGGAGGCGCTGGCGGCGACGATGATCGTGTAGCTGAGCGCCCCGTGCTCCTCCAGGGTGGCAGCCACGCGGGCGATGGAAGCCTGGTTCTGGCCGATCGCCACGTAGATGCAGATCAGGTCTTTGCCTTTCTGGTTGATGATCGTGTCGACCAGCAGGGCGGTCTTGCCCGTCTGGCGATCGCCGATGATCAGCTCGCGCTGTCCGCGGCCGATCGGGATCATGGCGTCGATCGCCTTGATGCCGGTCTGGACCGGGGTGTCGACCGGCTGGCGTGTGATCACACCGGGCGCGATCACCTCTACGGGGCTGGTCTTCTCGGTTTTGATGGCTCCCTTGCCGTCGACCGGCTGCCCGAGCGCGTTGACGACGCGGCCGACCAGCTGCTTGCCCACCGGCACCTCGACGATCCGGCCCGTGGTGCGGACCTCGTCGCCTTCCTGGATGTGCTCGTAAGGGCCCATGATCACGGCCCGGACCATGTCCTGCTCGAGGTTCAGGGCCATCCCGTAGACGTCCCTCGGAAACTCCAGAAGCTCGCCGGCCATGGCGCCTTGCAAGCCGTAGATCTGGGCAATGCCGTCGCCCACGGTCATCACCTTGCCGACGTCCGCCGAGACGATCTCGGCGTCGAAGTCCTCCAGGCGCTTTCTTATGACCTCTCCGATCTCGGTGCCGCTGATTCCCACTTTTTCGATCTTCCTTTACACAGTGGCCGTCAAGCCGTGACCAGCCGCCGGCGCAGCCGCTGCAGGCGGCCCGCCACGCTGGCGTCGATGACCCGGTCGCCGAACTGGAGGACCACCCCGCCGACGATCGCGGGATCGACCTGCGCCTCCAGCCGCACCTCCTTGCCCAATCGCGCGCCCAGCTCCTTGCCCAGGCGCCGCCGGTCGGCGTCGGAGATCTGGACGGCCGTGGTGGCCAGGGCCCGCACGCGGCCGGCCGCCTCGTCGGCCATCCGTTCGTACTCCTCGATGATCCCATCGAGCGCGGCGACCTTTCGGGAGGCGACCAGCAGACGCGCCAGGTTCAAGCCCTCCTTGCCCATCGCCCGGCTGCCCAGTCCCTCGAGGACCTCCAGGCGCTGGGCCGGCGGAATGGTCGGGTTGCTGAACACCGCCTGCGCCTTGGGGTCATGCAGCACCGCCCGGACCACCTGCAGGCGCCGGCTCCAGGCGTCGATCTCGCCGTTGTCCTGGGCCAGCTCGAAGATGGCCCGGGCATAGCGCCGGGCGGTGCCACTAGCCACGCTCGGCCGCGACCTCTTTGATGGCGTTGTCGATCAGCTTCCTGTGCCGCTCGCCGTCGAGCGAATCGCCGATCACCCGCTCGGTGGCCTCGACGACCAGCTCGGCGACCTCCCGCCGCACCGAGTCGAGCGCCTTCTGGCGCTCGGCCACGATCTCCTCCCGCGAGCGCTCGACCAGCCGCTTGGCGTCCTCCTCGGCCTTCTGCCTGAGCTCCTCGCGCAGCTGGTCGGCCGACTTCGAGGCGCCCGCGATGATCTCCTCGGCCTGAGCGCGCGCGTCATCCAAGCGCTTCTGGGCGTTCTGGAGCTCACCTTCGGCTGACTGACGCGCCTTTTCGGCCGCCTCCAACTCCGCTCCGATCGCCTTCTGGCGCTGTTCGGCGGCCTCCAGCACGCGCGGATACACCCAGCGCGCCAGGATGAGCACCATCAGCACGAAAACGATCACCTCCGCCAGATAGGAGAGGCTGAGGTCCAGGAGCTGAGCCTGTTCCGCCAATACCAAGGGCCTCAGCCTCCCACGCTGGCCGCGACGCCGACGATGAAGTAGAAGCCGAGCGCGAGGTTGATGAAGTACATCGCCTCCACCAGACCGATGATCAGGAACATGATCGTGGTGAGCCGGCCCTGGGCCTCCGGCTGCCGGGAGACTCCGTTGATGGTGGCGCTCCCGGCCAGGCCGTCGCCGACCGCGGCGCCGATGGCGCCGCCGCCGAGGGCAAGGCCGGCCGCGATCATTGCTCCGGCGACCGCGATGGCGTGGTTCATGAGACTGGCTGTCCTCCTCTGTGTGGCGCGGCCTGCGCGTGGCCGCCGCCGTGATGTTCTTCCTCGGCACCTTCCCGCGCCATGCCGAAGTAGATGATGGTCAGCAACATGAATATGAAGGCCTGAATCGTCCCGACGAAAAACACGTCAAACGCCTTCCAAAGGATGAGCGGGATCGGAGACACGAAAATCGGCAGAAGCGTGAGCAGGTAGACCATCAGCAATCCCGCGAAGATGTTGCCGAACAACCGCAGGGACAGCGAGATGGGCTTGGTGAGCTCCTCGATGATGTTGATCGGTATGAAGCCGATCCGAAAGGCCAGATTGGCATCGAAAGGCTTCGTGAAGCGCAGCAGATATCCGCGCAGCCCCAGGGTGCGCAAGCTGTAGTACTGGACGACCAGGATGACGAACGTCGCCAGGGCGAACGTCTGGTTGATGTCGGCCGTCGCCGGACGGAAGTAGGGGTGCGGCAGCGGCAAGAAGTCCAACCAGTTCGCGACCAGGATGTACACGAAGATGGTGGCGGCGATGGGCAGGATGAAAGCCGCGTCTTCGGCGCCTTGATCCTTCTGCATGCCTCGCGCATAAGAGAGGAGGAACTCGAGCACCATCTGCAGCTTTCCCGGGACGCGGTGGCTGAGGCGGTTGGCGATCAGGAAGCAAAGCGCCAGCGTCACTACGACCGCAAGCAAGGTCGAAGTCAGCGTGTCGATCGTGAAGGCGCAGTAGTAGAACTTGCCGACCACGATCGAGAAGCTGCCGTCGCCGCACACAGGCACCAGCGGGTGCGTTCCCGGAGGCGCCTCCGCGAGATATCTCATCGCTGTGCTGTGCGCACGGCGGTAAAGGCGGCCGCACCCGCGAGCAGCAGCTGAGAGGCGCCCACCCCGCCCAGCACGAACGGCGTGTAGATCCAACCCAGCAGCGCGCCCACCGCGAGCGCGACGGTCGTCATCAAGGCCAGCCGTCCGGCACTGGTGACCCTGAAATCGACCTCCGCGCGCAGTGCCAGTCGCGCGAGGAATCCGTTCGCGGCCCCGAGCAGGGCGCCCGCCGCGAAGGCCACGCCTAGGCCCGGGCGCCCGGCGGCGAATCCACCGACGACCGCCAGTGCCGCCATCGCCACGCAGCCGGCGACCGTGATGCCCAGTGGTTCATCGAGTCGAGTCACAAGTAGCGCCTGAACCTCGTGTAGACGACCGCCGCAGCCGCGATGATCCCGATTGCCAGACCCAGGAAAAGGAAAAGGGGGGACTTGCGCGCCGCACCGTCGATCAGCAGTCCACTCACGAGTGGAACGATGACGGCGGCGGCCACCGCGACGCTCAGGCCCGCGAGCTCACTTCCCGATGGGCCGGAGCCCGGCTTGCCTCCGGCGGGCGTCATCTCCCGCGCTTGAGTCTAACCAACCACCCGAGTTCCCAGCAGGCGGGCCAGGCCGGGCGCCGGGATGCGTCGCGTCGAACGGATGAACAAATCGCCAAGCACCGTCGAGAGCGGTACCAGCATCAGCAGGACGACGGCCGCCAGCGCCCGCCGGTGGCCGAAGATCATCAGTCCCAGCGCCCCCAGGATGGCGCTGCAGCAATAGAAGAGCAGGCAGATCTGGCGCGGGGTCAGCCCGAAGTCCAGGAGCTGGTGGTGGATGTGCCGGGTATCGGGGTGGGCGATCGAGATCCGGCGCCGGCGCCGGCGCACGATGGCCCAGCCGGTGTCGGCGATGGGCACCCCGAGCGCCAGCAGCGGGACCAGCAAGGCGAAGACCGCGGCGATCTTGGCCACGCCCAGGACCGCGATCAATGCGATCGCGAAGCCCAGGAAGTTGGAGCCCGAGTCGCCCATGAAGATGCGGGCGGGGTGCCAGTTCCAGAGCAGGAAGCCCGCACAGGCTCCGCCGAGGGCGGCGGAAAAGGCGACCACGTCCGTCTGGCCTTTCGACGCCGCGGCCACCAGGAGGACCGCGGCCACGATGCCGACCACACCGGCTGCCAGCCCGTCGACCCCATCCATGAGGTTGGCGGTGTTGGCCATGCCCACCTGCCACGCCACCGTGAGCGGCAGCGCCAGCAGGCCCAGCTCGACGATGCCGTCCCCGGGCACGCCGAGATAGCTGATCTGGAGGTCGGACCCGAAAGCTGCGGCGGCCACTACCGCCAGCGCCGTCTGCACCCCCAGCTTCAACCAGGCCGGCAGGCCAATGCGGTCGTCGAGGACCATGATCACGGCCGCCGCGCCGGTCACCGCCAGGATTCCCATCTTCTCGACCTCGTCGGGCGCCAGCAGGAGCACGCTCACCCCGAAAGCCGCATAGAGGGCGAGGCCGCCCAGCGCCGGCGTGGGGCGCTTGTGCAGGTCTCGATCGCGCGGAACGGCCATCACGCCCAGCCGGCGCGCGATCGGAATCGCGAGACCGGTCAGGACCGCTGCCAGGGCGATCGCGAGCAGGGCCGGCGGGACTGCCGGGGCCAGGTGGCTGACCACCGCGTCGACGAATTCCCGGGAGAAAAATTGCTCATTGCCCGGGTTGTAGAGGGAGAACAGAAGCAACGTCGCCGGTCAGTCGAGCGCGTACGGGATCGGGAAGCGGTTGCAGAGATCGAGGGTCCGCTCCCGAATGCGGTCCCGGTTGACGGGATCGTCGATGTTCTCCAGCAGGTCGCCGATGCAGTCGCCGATCTCGCTCATTTCCTCGGCGCCCATGCCCCGCGTGCTGACGCTGGGTGAACCCAGACGTATGCCGGAGGGGTTGAAGGGCGGCGCCTCGTCGAAGGGGATCGCGTTCTTGTTCATCGTGATGCCGACCGTGTCGGCCGCGTCCTGCACGGGACGGCCGCGCATACGCAGAGGGCGCAGGTCGATCAGCATCAGGTGGTTGTCGGTCCCGTTGGAGACCAGCTTCAGCCCCCGGTCCTGGAGCTTGGCGGCCAGGGCTGCGGCATTCTCGATGACGCGCCGCGCGTATTCCTTGAACTCAGGCTTCAAAGCCTCGTTGAAGCACACGGCTTTGGCCGCGATGGCGTGCACCAGGGGCCCACCCTGGGTGCCCGGAAAGACCGAGCTGTCGATCTTCTTGGCCCACTCCTCGGTGGCCGAGAAGATCATGCCGCCCCAGGCTCCCCGCAGGGTCTTCTGTGTGGTGGTGGTGACGATGTGGCTGTGCGGGATCGGGCTGGCGTAGGCGCCGCCCGCGACCAGCCCCGCGAAGTGCGCCATGTCGGTGACCATCACCGCGTCCACTGAGTCGGCGATCTGACGCATCCGCGCGAAATCGATGACGCGGGGATAGGCGCTGTAGCCCACCAGCAGCATGCGGGGCCGCACCTGCTCGGCCTCCTTCTGGACCGCGTCATAGTCGATCAGCTCGGTCGTGCGGTCGACGGCGTAGCTGTGGATCTCGTAGAGCTTGCCGCTGAAGTTGACAGGGCTGCCGTGGGTGAGGTGGCCGCCGCAGCCCAGGTCCAACCCCATCACCTTGTCGCCCGGCTTGCAGACCGCCATGTACATGGCCAGGTTGGCCTGGCTGCCGGCGTGGGGCTGGACGTTGACGAACTCGGCGCCGAAGAGGCGCTTGGCCCGCTCGATGGCCAGGCGCTCGATCTCGTCCACCACCTCGCAACCGCCGTAGAACCGCTTGCCGGGGTAGCCCTCGGCGTACTTGTTGGTGAGCAGCGTGCCCAGCGCCTCCAGGATGGCGGGGCTGGCGAGGTTCTCGGAGGGGATCAGCTCGAGCGTCCGGCCCTGGCGTCGGTACTCCTGCCGGATGAGCTCGGCGACTTCAGGATCTTCTTTGTCGAGGGCCTTGAACGTGAGCGTCTCCCCACCCCGTGAAGCAGGCTTCACGGGGACCCCGGACGGCTGGGTCGTGGCCATGGCGTCAGGTTACCGGGGTTCGACGGGGCCCGGCCGGATCGTCCGAACCCGGTCCCCCTCCACCGCGACCACCGTCGAGGGCACGCCGCCCGGCGCCCGGCCGCCGTCGAGCACCGCCGTGACGCCGGGCAGTCGGACCTCGGCGGCGGTCAACGCCGGCGGATCGCCGGAACGATTGGCGCTGGTGGTGAGAACCGGCCGGCCCACCGCCCTCAGCAGCTCGAGGGCCAGTGGGTGATCGGGGATGCGCACGCCCAGGGTGGGCGGGTCGCCGGACCTGGTCGGCAATACCAGCGTGAGCGGTCCGGGCCAGTGGCGGTCCATGAGCGCGCGGGCAGTCGGATTGACCTCGACCAGCGCCTCGAAGGCGTCCGCCCCGGCCGCCATCGCGATCAGCTGCTTGTCGGGCGGCCGGCCCTTGGCGGCGTAGATCTGGCCGGCGGCAGACGGCAGGGCCGCCAGCCCGTACACCGTGTCAGTGGGAAAGGCCACCACCTCGCCGCCACGAATCAGCTGAGTGGCCCGGTGGACGTCTACGACTTCCACGCTTCGAGCAGACGCACCTGGCCGCCCAGGTCGCGGTGGAACCGGTGGCCGGCGTACAGGCGCTCCGCCACTGGCACGACGTCCTCCACCAGCACCGGATCGATCTCCGCCAGGACGGCGCCCGCCGGCGCCAGCCGCGCCGGGGCCTGCTCCAGCAGCTCCACGACCAGCTCGGAGCCGCGTGGCCCGGCGAACAAGGCCTGACGCGGCTGCGCCAGCACCTCGGTGGGGTAGGAGCCACCCGCGGCCAGGTAGGGCAGGTTGGCGCAGACCAGGTCTACGGCCCCGCCCACCGGCTCCAGCAGCGACCCCTGGGTGAAGGCCACCCGCTCCCCCACCCCCAACCGCTCGGCGTTCCGCCCCGCGACCTCCAGGGCGGCGGCGCTGACGTCAGTCGCGCAGACGCTGACCGCCGGCACGTAATGAGCGAGGGCGACCGCGATACAGCCGCTGCCGGTGCCCACGTCGACCGCCCGAACCGGTCCCCCGCGCGCGCGCGTCCACTCGATGGCTCGCAGCACCAGCGGCTCGGTGTCCGGGTTGGGGACCAGCACTTCGGGCGTGACCTCGAAGTCCAGCTTCATGAACTCCTTGCGGCCGACCAGGTAGGCGACGGGCTCGCCCCGGCCCCGGCGCGCGATCAGCTCGCGGTAGGGCGCAAGCTCTGGGTCGCTCAGCGGCCGTTCGAACTGCAGGTAGAGATCGAGCCGGCGCAGGCCCAGGACGTGGGCCATCAGCAGCTCAGCGTCGAGGCGGGGCGAGCCGGATCCGTGCTGCTCGAGGTACCCGGTCGCGCGCCGGAGCACCTCCAGCATGGTCACGCTTCGTGGGAGCCGTCCGACTCCAGCAGCCGCTGGCGCTCGGCGGACGCCAGCGCGGTCACCAGCTCGTCGAGGTCGCCCTCCATGATCCGATCCAGCTTGTGCAGGGTGAGGTCGATGCGATGGTCGGTGACCCGGTTGTCCTTGAAGTTGTAGGTCCGGATCTTCTCCGAGCGGTTGCCCGACTTGACCATCGACTGCCGAGCCGCCGACTGGGCGGCCTGCTGCTCGGCCAGCTTGCGCTCATAAAGTCGGGTGCGCAGGACGCGCAGCGCCTTCTCCTTGTTCTTGAGCTGCGACTTCTCGTCCTGGATCGAGACCACCATGCCCGTCGGCAGATGGGTGATGCGAATTGCCGAGTAGGTGGTGTTGACGCTCTGTCCACCGGGGCCGGTGGAGGTCGAGGTCTCGATCTTCAGGTCCTTCTCGGGCAGCTCGATCTCCACCGGATCGGCCTCGGGCATCACCGCCACCGTCGCGGCCGAGGTATGGACCCGCCCTTGGGACTCGGTGACGGGCACCCGCTGCACGCGGTGCACCCCGCCCTCGTACTTGAGCTGCGAGTAGGCGCCGGCACCGTGCACCTCGAAGCTCATGCGGTCGTAGCCGCCGATGCCGTTCTCCTGGACGTCGACGATCTCGACCCGCCACCTCTTGGCATCGGCCCAGCGCGAGTACATCCGGAAGAGGTCGGCCGCGAAGAGCGCGGCCTCCTGGCCGCCCTCGGCCCCCTGGATCTCGACGATCACGTCGCGGTCGTCGTTGGGGTCCTTGGGCAGGAGCAAGACCTTGAGGTCCTCCTCCAGGTCGACCAGCTTCTGCTCGGCGCCATGCTCCTCGCCGCGCAGGTACTCCTGCATCTGCGGGTCCTTCTCGCCACGCAGCATCTCGCGCGCCTCGGCCAGCTCGTCCTGTGCTTCCCGGTAGTGCCCGTAGGTGTCCACCAGCGGCTCCAGGGAGCGAAGCTCCCGGCCCAGCGCCGCCAGCTTCTGGTGGTCGCTGACAACCTCGGGCCTGGCCAGCTCCTCCTGGATCTTTCGGTAGCGCTGGACGATCGCCTCCAGCCGGTCGATCAAGCCGCCGCTCGTTCCTCGCCCTGGCGCGCCGCATTGAAGGCGGCGATGGCGACCTCCAACTGCTCGGCATCGGGCTCCCGGGTCGTGAACTTCTGGGTCCCCAGCACCGGCCACAGCATGACCTTGACCACGGGGTTGCGCTGGTGCCGAGCCATGAAGCGGATCCACTCGAAGCCCACGCCCGCGATTACCGGCACTCCCAGGATGCGTGAGGCCACCAGCCAGAAGAAGTTGGGATGGAGAAGGGCCACCAGCGAGAAGACGACCAGGCTGACCACCAGCACCACGACCAGGAAGCCGGTGCCGCAGCGGGGGTGGAGCAGGCTGGCGCGCTTGACGTGGGCGACCTCCAGGGGCCAGCCGGCCTCGAAGGCGTTGATGGTCTTGTGCTCGGCGCCGTGGTACTGGAACACCCGGCGCACATCCGGCAGGAGCGCGATCACGAACAGGTAGCCGAGCACCAGCACTCCCCGGATCACGCCCTCGAGGACCACGAACTGGAAGCTGCTGGTCTTGTGCACGGCGAAGCTGCTGAGCAGCAGGGGCAGGCCGATGAAGAGGAGCAGGCTGCCGGCCAGCGCGGCGGCCATCGATAGCATGATCTCGCGCCGTCCGATCTCCAGGTCCTGGCCGCTGGCGTTCATGTTGGCCGACCAGATCAGCGACTTCATGCCCAGGTGCAGCTGCTCGACCAGCAGCGCCAGGCCGCGCACGAAGGGCAGCTTCCAGAAGGGGTGCTTGTAGATGGGCGCGGACAGCTCACCGCGCTCCACCACGATCTCCTTGGTGCGCGGCAGACGCACGGCCACCGCGTAGTGCTGGCGGCCGCGCATCATGACGCCCTCGATGACCGCCTGCCCGCCATAGAAGAACTTCTCCTGGGCTGGGCTTTGCGGCTCTGCGGGCGGAGCCTCCTCGGGGAGAGGCACCCCTGTTAGCCTTGCGGCCGGCCGCTGGACCGAGAGATGCGGCACACAGGTGGGCCAGATGCAAGGAAGGGCGGAGCACCGGAGGGAGCGCAGCCATTGCTGCGTGACCGAGGAGCGCACAAGCTGACACCGCAGATGGTCCGCATGGGGCGCCGCAGATCCGGTCTGGTGGGCGGCCGCAAGGCTTAGTTAGAGGCGGACTTGGCCGCGCGCTTCCGGAACCGCTCTACCTGACCGCCGGTGTCCACGATCCGCTGCTGGCCCGTGTAGAACGGGTGGCAGACGGAGCAGATCTCGGTCTTGAGCTCCTTTTGCGTCGAGCCGGTGGTGAAGGTGTTGCCGCACACGCAGGTCACCACGGCGTCCTCGTAGAAGGTGGGATGAATCTGGGCTTTCACTCTTGCTTGGAACCTCGAATACGAACGACGAATTCTACGTCAGCGGCCGGATGATCGAGATCGTCTGCTCCAGGCCGTAGATCAGGATCGCGACCAGCGCCAGCCAGGAGAACCCCATCAGCAGCCGCCCGTTGAGGGGCACCGACTGGTAGTAGGGCAGGCGGTCGTTGCGGAAGCGCTGGTAGATCGACTGCGCGCCGATGATCAGGATCAGCCAGACGAAGGGATTTGCCCACCAGCCGGTGTAGGCCAGGACTCCCAGGAAGAGCACGGCGCCCGCGATCTGGAACCACTTGGAGGCGGCGGAGAGCACCCATCCGCCGTCGAGCATCCCGAACGGGATCATGTTGAAAAGGTTCAGGAAGAAGCCCCAGAAGGCCGCGATCAGGAAACCCTCCCACCCGGTGACGGTGAATAGCACCAGAGCCGCGATCGAGGCCACGGTGCCGGCCACCGGGCCGGCGATGCCGATCTGGGCCTGGTGCAGTGCGTCGGTGGCGTGCTGGCGCTGGAAGATGGCCGCGCCGAAGAAGGGGATGAAGAGCGGGGCCGTGGCCTTCATGCCCTGGCGACGGATCTCGACCACGTGGCCCATCTCGTGCAGCAGGATCATGGTGACCAGCGCCCCCGCCGCCAGCGGCCCCAGGCGCCAGGCATAGATTCCAAAGCTCAGGAGCAGGGTGAGGATGGTCTTGACGGCCCCGAACTTGAGCAGGAACAGGCCGCCGTACTTGAAGAAGCTCCAGGCCGCGAGCAGGGCCGTGATGATGGCGCCCGTGATGCCCTGGCGCTGGCGGGCGCTGCGCTGCGGCGCCGCGGCGGGCGCGTAGTACTGCTGGAACGGCTGGTAACCCTGAGACGGGCCATAGTAGGGAGCCGTGGCCGGCGGCGGGGGCGGTGGTGGAGGTGGGCCTTGCGGGTGCCCGCCCCAGGCCGGTTCGTCGGGGGGTTCGGGGCGGGGAGGTGTCATATGACCACCCGTTTATACCCTTGCCAAGTCCTCCCCATTCATGGGGAGGTGGCCCCGCCGGAGGCGGGGTCGGAGGGGGTCGCTAGCCCGGCTCGCCCACCCGGTGGTGCCTGGTCGTGATGCTGCGCACGGTCGCCCGGCGAGTGGACATGGTCAGGGAGTGGGTCTCGGCGTGGGTGGACCCATACCAGACTCCCTTGAGCAGCTGGCCGCCGGTGATCCCTGTGATGGCGACCGCCAGCTCCTCGGCGGCCAGGTCGGCCACCCCGTACTTGCGCTCCAGTTCCTCGCCGGCGAGCACGCGCTCCTCGTCGTTGCGAGGCCAGAGCCGCGCCTGCACGTCGCCGCCCAGGCAGCGCACGGCGGCCGACGCGATCAGCGTCTCCTGCAGGCCGCCGATGCCGACCATGGCGTCGACCCCGGAGCCGGGCGCCGCCGCCAGCACCGCCCCCGCTATCTCCCCCTCCTCCAGGCTGAGGACGCGCGCACCGGCGGCACGAATCTCCTCCAGGATCTCGCGGTGGCGCGGCCGGTCGAGCACGGCCACCACCAGGTCGGCGACCCGGGCGTCGCGCGCGAAGGCGATGCGGCGCAGGTTGTCGGTCAGGCTGTCGTCGAGGTCGACCGCGCCGCGTGCTGCGGCACCGACCACGATCTTCTCGACGTACCAGACGGCGGGCAGGCTGGGGAAGGTCTGGGGCTCCACCGCGGCCACCACCGAGATGGCGTTGGCGAGCCCTCGCGCCACCACCGAGGCGCCCTCCACGGGATAGACGGCGAGGTCCAGTAGCGGACCTTGGGCCGGGCCCACGATCGATCCGTGCGAGAGGACGCGGTCGCCCCTGGGCGCCAGCACCACGCGGCCCTGGTAGCCGAGGTCCTCTAGCGCTGAAAGCATGGCCGACGCGGCCACGCGCTTGACCCGGTCGGCGTCCCCCCGCCCGGTGAGGCGGGCGGCCGCCAGCGCCGCGGCTTCGGTGACCTGCACCAGCCCCAGGGACAGGCTTCCCCGGAGACCATGGAACGACGCCGGTTCAGGCTTGGGGCCTGCTTCCCTACTCACTCTCCGGGCGTAGTTCTACCGGACGCAGCTCCATCTGGTCGATACCGCTCTGCACGACGGCCGCTCCGAGGAAATCCCGGAAGAGCGGGTGCACGCGCATCGGCCGTGAGCGCAGCTCGGGATGGAACTGGCTGGCCACGAACCAGGGATGCTGGGCGAGCTCCACGATCTCAACCAGGCGCCCGTTCGGAGAGAGCCCGCTGAAGATCATTCCGGACTCGCCCAGCGACTCTCGGTACTCGTTGTTGAACTCGAAGCGGTGCCGGTGGCGCTCGTAGATCACCTCCTCCCCATACGCCGCCTGGGCCTTGGAGCCCGCCAGCAGCTTGCAGGGGTACAGGCCGAGCCGCATCGTCCCACCCATGCCGGCGACGTCGCGCTGCTCCGGCATCAGGTCGATCACGGGAGCCGAGGTGAAGGCGGCGAACTCGGTGGAGTTGGCGTCGGGCGCGTCCAGGACCTCGCGCGCGAAGTCGATCACCGCGCACTGCAGCCCCAGGCACAGGCCCAGGTAGGGAATGGCGTGGTGGCGGGCATAGCGCGAGGCCTGCACCTTGCCCTCGATGCCCCGATGCCCGAAGCCGCCCGGGACCACGATCCCGGCCACGCCCTTGAGCACGGCGGTGTCCCCCTGGTCGAGCTTCTCGGAGCTGACCCAGCGGATGTCGACCTCGACGCCGTGGTGAAGCCCTGCGTGCTTGAGCGCCTCGATCACGCTCAGGTAGGCGTCGGGCAACGCGACGTACTTGCCGACGATCGCGACCGGCACCAGGCCCCGCGGCCGGCGCATGCGCTCCAGCATCTGGATCCAGGGGCCGTGGTCGGGCTGGTGCTGGGGGTCGTCGAGGTCGAAGTGCCGGGCTATGCAGCCGCCCAGCCCGGAGTCCTCGAGCAGGATCGGCACCTCGTAGATCGACTCCACGTCCGGCACCGAGATCACCCCCTCGCGCGGGACGTCGCAGAAGAGCGCGATCTTGTCCTTCAGGTCCTGCTCCAGCGGCTTCTCGGAGCGGGCCACGATGGCGTCGGGCTGGATTCCGATGCCGCGCAGGGCGTGAACCGAGTGCTGGGTGGGCTTGGTTTTCATCTCCTCCCCGCGCACAGCGGGGATCAGGGAGACGTGGACGTAAAAGACGTTCTCGCGGCCGAGGTCGTTCTTGAGCTGGCGGATGGCCTCCAGGAAGGGAAGGGACTCGATGTCGCCGACGGTGCCGCCGACCTCGACCACCACCACCTCGGCCTGCGACTCGCGGGCCGCGCGGATGACACGCTCCTTGATCTCGTTGGTCACGTGGGGGATGACCTGCACGGTGGCGCCCAGGTAGTCGCCGCGCCGCTCCTTGGCGATGACCTCGCTGTAGACCTTGCCGGTGGTCACGTTGGAGGCGGCCGAGAGGTTGGTGTCGGTGAAGCGCTCGTAGTGGCCGAGATCGAGGTCGGTCTCGGCGCCGTCGTCGGTGACGAAGACCTCGCCGTGCTGGTAGGGGCTCATG
>Ga0209474_10002473_pt1 | contig 16934 bp, 14 predicted proteins | sample GraSoiAngelo_145_FD_185902 | JGI IMG/M metagenome (GOLD analysis project Ga0209474, IMG submission 185902) | Grasslands soil microbial communities from the Angelo Coastal Reserve, California, USA - 14_1009_05_20cm (SPAdes) (version 2) | ecosystem: Environmental > Terrestrial > Soil > Grasslands...
TGATCGAGGGCGAGATCACCGACGTCGTGCCTCGGCCCGAGCGCGCGGCCGTGGTGGTGGGCCTGCTCCAGGCCGTCAACGAGGCGGATTTCGCCAAGTGCGGGAAGGGAGGGATTCGAACCCTCGAGGGAGTTTCACACCCCCTACTCGCTTAGCAGGCGAGCGCTTTCGACCACTCAGCCACCTCCCCGGTGCGGGCCGCAGCCGATTCTAAGACGGCAGCCACGGCCCCCCGACCCGCCCCGGGGGCCGTCCCATACTTTCCCCATATGCAGGCACCCGGCGGCCCCGGCGCACCGCCGTCCTGGGGCCCGGGCCGCAAGCAGGGGTTCGGTACCGCCCCCGGCGTGCGCAGCAAGGTGTGGCTGACGGTGGCGCGGGGGAACCTCAGCGAGGTCTTCTTCCCCCAGCTCGACCAGCCCGCCCTCCACGAGCTGCGCTTCCTCGTTGCGGCGCCGGGCTCGCCGCCGGTGGACGACGCCCGTGAGGCCGTCCACGAGGTCCGTTGGGTGCGGCCGGGGGTGCCGGCATTTCGGGTCAGCAGCGTCCATGCCGAATACCGGCTGCACAAGGAGTTCTGCTGCGACCCCGACCTGAGCGCCGTCGTGGTCAGCGGCGAGTACCGGCCTGAGCTCCCCGACGTGCGGCTCTATATGCAGGCCTCCGCACACCTGATTCCGGGCGGGCCCGGCAACGACGCCCTGGTGCTCGACCGCGACCCGCCGGTGCTGGTGATGCGGCAGGGCGGCAGTTGGATCGCGATCGTGGGTCCGTTTCAGAACGCGCTTGCCGGCTACGTGGAGAGCTCGGATGTGCTGGTCGACCTTCACGACAACGACGGCGAGCTGGCCGGCGCCTGGACCGAGGCGAAGAACGGAAACGTGGCCGTGGGCGGCACGCTCGGCATACCGTCCGGCGCTTTCCAGCTGGCGATCGGATTCGCGCACTCGCGCTCCGACGCCGAAGAGGTGGCTCGCCAGTCGCTTCGGCGTGGCGCGGGTCGGGTGCGCGAAACCTTTGAGCAGGCCTGGCGCAACCTGCCCGACCTCGACCCTAACGTGCTCAAGGTCGCCGGCGACGGCGGCGATCTGGCGCTGGCCTCGGTCGCGGTGCTGCGCTCGCTGGAGGACAAGACGCATCGTGGCGGCTTCGTCGCCTCGCCGGCCGCGCCCTGGGGCGAAAGCTGCCGCGACGGCGATCAGGTCTATCACATGATCTGGACGCGGGACCTCTTCCACATCGTCAGCGCCCTGCACGACATGGGCGACGCCAGCCCGGCGCTGCGCGCGCTGGAGTTCCTGGCCCGCCGCCAGCGTCCGGACGGCGCCTGGGACCAGAATTTCAGGCTCGACGGCAAGGCGCACTGGACCGGGATCGAGCTGGACGAAGTCGCATATCCCATCCTCCTGGCCTGGCGCCTGAGCACGACCGGCGTCCTGGAGGAGGACCCCTGGCCGGATCTCGTCAAGCCGGCCGCGAAGTTTCTCATCACCAACGGCCCGCTTACGCCGCTCGACCGCTGGGAGGACGCGGGCGGGCTCTCTCCTGCCACCCTGGCGGCGGCGATCGCAGCGCTGGTGGCCGCTGCCGAGTTCGCCGATGACGCCGGCGAGCACCCGGCCGCCGCGCACCTGAGGGCCGTGGCCGACTACTGGCACGACAGGCTCGACCCCTGGTGCTACATGCGGGCGTTCCGCCACTACGTGCGCCTGAACGCCGATCCCGACCGGCCGCCGGCGCCGGAGGCGGTGACCGGCCTGGAGTTCGTGGAGCTCTTCCGCCTCGGCCTGCGCACGCCGGACGACCCGCGGATCGAGCACAGCCTGTCGACCGCCGATGCGGTGCTCAAGTCCTCGCTGGCCGCCGGTCCTGTCTGGCGTCGATACGTGGGCGACGGCTACGGCGAGCTCCCGGACGGCTCACCCTGGCGGCCCGGAGTAGGCCAGGGACGCCCCTGGCCACTGTTGACGGCCGAGCGCGCCCATCGCGAGCTCGCCCTCAAGCAGCCAATCGCAGAGCTGGTGTCGGCCCTGGAGGCTTTCGCCGGACCGGAACTGATGCTGCCCGAGCAGGTCTGGGACGCCGATGACATCCCGGCCCGCGAGCTCCGGAACGGCCGCGCCACGGGTTCGGTGGCACCGCTGGGCTGGGCCCATGGCGAATACCTCAAGCTCCTGGTCGCGCTCGCCTCAGCGAGGCGGACCGACATCGTGGAACCCGCGGCGCGCCGGTATGCGGGCAGTGCGCCCGCCACGCCGGCCTTCATGTGGCACGCCAAGCACCAGTTCCAGACCTTTCCTTCGGGCCGCCTGGTGTCGGTGCAGGTGGACGAGCCGGGCCTGGTGCGCTGGACCGCCGACCAGTGGGCGAGCTACAAGGAGGTGCCGCTGCAGGACACCACGCTGGGCCTCTGGGTGGCGACGCTGCCAACGGACATCATGCGACCTGGCGCCACCATGGAGTGGACGACCCATCATGACGGCAGGTGGGAGGGCGCCAACCACACCGTGCGCTGCGTGGGGGCCGAAGCCTGATCCGGCTGGAGCCGTGGGGAAAGGCGGACCAGCCGCTGCTTCACAAGCTGCTTGGCGATCCGGCGATGATGGAGCACCTCGGCGGGCCCGAGAGCTCTGAGAAGCTCGCTGAGCGCCAGGCCCAGTACGAGAAGCCCGGGTCCAGGCAGTTCAAGATCGTCGACGCCGCCACCGGCGAGGGCGTCGGCCACGTCGGCTACTGGGAGCGCGAATGGCGGGGCGAGCCGGTATTCGAGATCGGCTGGTCGGTGATCCCTGCGTTCCAGGGCCGGGGCTTGGCGGCGGCGGCCACCCGGGAAGTCATCGCGATGGCCAGAGCCGAAAACAACCGCCGGTTCGTGCACGCCTTTCCGGCAGTTGACAACGCGCCCTCCAACGCCATCTGTCGGAAGCTCGGCTTCGCGCTCCAGGGCGCCCGCGATTTCGAGTACCCCAAAGGCAGCCTGATGCGGTGCAACGACTGGCGCCTGGATCTCTCAGGAGGCGCCTAGAGGGCCGCCCGGAACTGCTCCAGGTGATCGCGATCGTGGCGCAGGAGCATGGCCACGGTTTTGGCGAGCGGCTCCTCGCCGCGCACCACGTGGAGGCCGATCCGGTCCCAGTCGGCGGGCTCCAGGCGCTCGAGCAAGTCACAGTTCGCCCGCCGGTTGATCGCGAAGAGCTCAAGCGCGGCCGCCGGGTCGAGGGCATCACCGAAGCGGCGGTTGAACTCCTCCTGCTCGAAAGCTGCCAGGGGCGGCCGGTCGAGCGTCAGCACCATGCGGATCCGCGCTCCCGCCAGGACCTCGAAGTGGGCCAGGTGCGCGAGCACCTCAGCCGCGCTCCAACCTTCCCCGCCGGCCGCGCCGCCCAGCCGTGCCGAGAGCTCGGCCAGCTCGGCCGGCGTCCGCCGCAGCTCGGCGACCACCTCAGCCGGCGACGACCGGAGCCCTGTCCTCAGCGTTCGTCCTCCTCATCGTCGACCTCGCCGCCGAGTCCGAGCCCGCCCGCAGGATCATCGTCGAACTGGCTGTGCAGCTCGCCGCAATCGGCGCAGCGATAGAACTCGCCGATGAAGCCGTCGTGCCAGACCGAGAAGGTGACCGTCCCGGGCTCCTCGACCAGGATCTCCTGCTCCAGGCGCCAGATCACCTGCTCCCAGCCGCCTTGGGCCACCTGCTTGTCGAGGATGAGCAGGCAGTAGGGATGGGGATCGCCCCAGAGCATGGTGACCTCGCCCAACCGTTCCTCGTCGTGGTTGACGATCGACCAGCCCTCGGCGGTGCGGCCGCGGGTGGCGCGCACCAGGCGCAGCCCCTCCCAAAAGCGGTCGGCGGCCTCCCGCTCGGCCTTGTCATGCTCGGCCTGCGCTTCCTGGAAAGCGCCCCACATGCGCAGCAGGTGGTTGCGGAAGCGGTGGTAGCGGCTGAGTTGGTCGGGTGACTTGGGCGACCCGATCAGTTGCTCGAAGGCATGCTCGAAAGCAGCCTCGACCCGCTCCTGGCGATCGCTGAGGTCGACTCCCCAATCTGTGTCGTCGGACAGCCGCATCGACTCGTTGAGGACGACTTCGAAGTCCAGCCAGTCATCACCGAACTCGGGCACGAAGACGTTCTCGACCACGTCGGCCAGGCGGTGCTCCTCGAGCAGCGCTGGGGTGACCTTGCCGCGGGCCTCGACCCACGACTTCCAGCCCATGACGTTGTGCACCCAGTAGTCGAAGACGGTGACCGCGTACTGGAGGGCGGCCGGCGACGACCAGATCCCCGCCGGCCAGGTGCGCCGGCCGGCTCGCACCCGGTTGTAGAGGGCGATCACCTGTTCGTCGTCGAGGTACTCGTTTTCCACGGCCATGATTCTTCCCCGTTTGGTACTCAGGAATACGGCCGCAGACCCCTGGGTATATTCCGTTGAGATGTCCGAGAACGGCTTTCGGCCCTTCACGCCCGACCAGGTCTCGCGCTACGCCCGGCACCTGATCCTGCCCGAGGTGGGTGGCGCGGGCCAGCGCAAGCTGCTCAACTCGAGCGTGCTCCTGCTGGGCGCGGGCGGTCTGGGCTCGCCGGCGGCGCTTTACCTGGCGGCGGCCGGCGTGGGCACCCTGGGCATCGTCGACTTCGACGAGGTCGACGCCAGCAACCTGCAGCGCCAGATCCTTCACGGCACCGCCGACGTTGGCAAGCCGAAGACGCAGTCCGCCGCCGAGACCCTGCAGTCCATCAACCCCGACGTCAAGGTCATCGAGCACCGCCTGCACGTCAACTCGGAGAACGCGCTCCAAGTCTTCGAGCCCTACGACCTGATCATCGACGGCACCGACAACTTCCCGACCCGGTACCTCGCCAACGACGCCGCCTTCTTCCTCAAGAAGCCGCTGGTGCACGGCGCCATCTACCGCTTCGAGGGCCAGATGGCGGACTTCACCCCCGCGGCCGGGACCGGCTGCTACCGCTGCCTGTTCGCCACCCCGCCCCCGCCGGGCGCGGTACCCAGCTGCGCCGAGGCCGGCGTGTTCGGGGTGCTGCCCGGGATCATCGGCAGCATGATGGCCTTCGAGACCATCAAGCTCCTGCTGGAGATCGGGGAGCCCCTGATCGGCAAGCTGCTGATCTTCGAAGGCATGGACATGAGCTTCCGCAAGGTCAACCTGCGCCGCAACGCCAGGTGCCCGCTCTGCGGCGACGAGCCCACGGTCCATGGGCTGATCGACTACGAGGCCTTTTGCGGCGCACCCGCCGTCGAGCCCTCCGAGGCCACGGTTCAGGTCGGTTAATCTCGGGCCGGTGATGATCCGGCTCGACACCTTCGACGCACCGGCGCTGGAGCGCGCCCGCGGGATCGTGCACGAGCTGGGCTCGGTGCTGGTCGCCTACTCGGGCGGGGTCGACTCGACGCTGCTGCTCAAGCTGGCCCTTGACGAGTTGGGACCCCAGGCCGCGGTGCCCGTGCTCGCCTCCTCGCCCGCTTTTCCGGAGGCTGAGCAGGAGGAGGCCCGCACGCTGGCGCGCACGCTGGGCGCCCGGCTGATCGAGGTCGAAACCCACGAGACAGAGGTGCCCGAGTACCTCCGCAACCAGCCGGATCGCTGCTTCCACTGCCGGGAGGAGCTGTTCGGCACCCTTGAGCCGCTGCGAGAGCGCATGGGCCTGCGCTGGCTGGCCTACGGCGCGACGGCCGACGACGTCGGCGATCACCGGCCAGGCCACGGATCGGCCGTGCGCCGGGGCGTCCGCTTCCCGCTTCTGGAGGCCGGCCTCGGCAAGGGCGAGATCCGCTCGGCCGCCCGCCGTCTCGGCCTCGCCAACTGGGACAAGCCCAGCTTCGCCTGCCTTTCCTCGCGCATCCCCCACGGCACGGCGGTGACCATGGAGGCGCTGCGCCGGATCGAGCGGGCCGAGGCGGCGGTGCGGGCGCTGGGCTTTCGCCAGGTGCGGGTGCGCGACCATGGCAGCGTCGCCCGGATCGAGGTCGAGAGCGCGGATATCGAGCGCTTGGCCGCCTGCCGGGAGGCGGTCGTAGACGCAGTGCGCGAGGCCGGCTATGAGTTCGTCGCGGCCGACCTGGAGGGCTACGCCACTGGCAGCCTCAATCGAGTGTGGAAGCCCAAAGCAAGTACGCGCAGCTAAGCGAGGTCAAGCTCCACTACCTGGATTGGGAGCGGGCCGGCGGCACGCCGCTGATCATCCTGCCGGGCCTCGCGGGCAGCGCCCACAACTGGTCTCACGTGGCGGAGGCACTGGCCGAGGAGCGTCGGGTGATCGTGCTGGAGGAGCGCGGCCAGGGACTGTCCCAATGGCAGCCCGAGTACCGCCTGGAGGTCTTCGTGCGCGACCTCGGCGAGTTCACCGACCAACTCGGTCTCGACCTCTTCTGCCTGCTTGGGGCCTCGCTGGGCGGCCGCGTCGCCTATCGCTTTGCGGCCCATAATCCCGGTCGCCTGGAGCGGCTCGTGATCGTCGACATCCCGCCCGCGCGCCCGCACCCGGAAGCCGAGCTGCCGTCCGCCGAGGACGCGGAGTCGTTCTCCGGGCCGCAGGAGGCGCTGGAGGCACTGCGCCGGCTGGGCACCGGCGTTCGCGAGGACTTCTTCAAGGACCGTTTTGCCCACAACTACCGGCGCCGGGAGGACGGGCGTTACGTGCACGCCCACGACCCGGAGCTCGAGCGCCAGACGCGGGAGGAGCTGAGGAGTACCGAGCAGGACGACTTCGGTCTGCTGCGCAAGATCGACGAGCCGACCCTGATCATCCACGGCGAGCGCAGCCCGGTCTCGCTGGAGGAGCTGAAGCGGGCCGCGGACGCCATCGAGCGGGCGGAGCTGGTGGAGATCCCTGACGCCGGCCACGCCGTGCACCTGGACAACGCCACCGCCCTGATCGCCGCTGTGCGAGATTTCCTCTCCTAAATGCCGACCGTCGAGTGGGACGAGGCCGCGGGCGGCGTCCGCCTGATCGACCAGACGCAGCTGCCGCTGGCCGAGGTCTACCTGACCTGCAGGACCGCCTCGGAGGTGGCGAAGGCCATCCGCGAGATGGTCGTGCGCGGAGCGCCGGCGATCGGTGCGGCGGCCGGCTACGGCGCGGCCCTGGCAGCCCGCGCCGGCGTGCTGGAGGCGGGGGCGGCCGAGCTGAGAGCCGCGCGACCCACGGCTCGCGATCTTTTCGCGGCCGTCGATCGCGTGGAGGGGGCGTTCCACCGCGGCGGCGCCGAGGCAGCCCTCGCCGAGGCCGAGTCGATGGCGCGCGAGAGCGCCGAGGAGTGCCGGCGCATCGGCGCCCACGGCGCCGCCCTGGTGCCTGAGGCCGCGCGGATCGTGACCATCTGCAACACCGGCTCCCTGGCCACCGTCGACTACGGCACCGCGCTGGGGGTGGTGCGGACGGCCCACGAGGCGGGCAAGCGCCCCTTCGTCTACGTGATGGAGACCCGCCCCCGCGCACAGGGCGCCCGGCTCACGACCTGGGAGCTGCGCCGGCTCGGCATCCCCCACAAGCTGATCGCCGACTCCGCGGCCGGCCTGCTGCTGCAGCGCGGGCTGGCCGACCTGGCGCTGGCCGGCGCCGACCGGGTCTGCGCCAACGGCGACGTCGTCAACAAGGTCGGTACTTACCCGCTGGCGCTGCTCTGCCGCGAGCACCGAGTGCCCTTCTACGTGGCCGCCCCATCCAGCACGCGCGACCCGGGCACGCCCACCGGTGCCGACGTCAAGATCGAGGAGCGGGCGGCGGGGGAGGTGACGAACTTCGCGCCCCCGGGCACGGAGGCCTGGAACCCGGCTTTCGACGTGACGCCGGCCGCGCTGGTCACCGCGCTGATCACGGAAAGGGGCGTCTTACAGGAGGCCGGCGCCTGGCGCGCATAGGCGTATTCGGCGGCTCCGGCTTCTACCGGCTGCTCGAGGACGTGCGGGAGGTCGAGGTGGAAACGCCCTACGGCAAGCCGTCGGGCGCGATCGCGATCGGCGCGGTGGGCGGCGAGGAGGTGGCCTTCCTGCCCCGGCACGGGCCCCGCCACGCGCTGCCGCCCGCCGCCATCAACTACCGGGCCAACCTCTGGGCCTTCAAGGAGCTGGGCGTGGAGCGCGTCCTGGCTCCGACCGCGGCGGGTTCGCTGCAGCCCCAAGTCAAGCCCGGCGATTTCGTGGTCTGCGACCAGTTCGTCGACCGTACCTGGGGCCGCGCCGACACCTATCACCCCGATGGCCCGCGGGTCGCCCACGTGGCCGCGGCCGACCCCTACTGTCCGGTCCTGCGCGCGCTGGCGGTGGACACAGGCCGCGAGCTGGGGGTGACCATGCACGACGGCGGCACCGTGGTCGTGATCCAGGGGCCGCGCTTCTCGACCCGCGCCGAATCGAAGTGGTTCGGCAGCCAGGGCTGGGAGGTGGTGAACATGACGCAGTACCCGGAGGCGATCCTGGCGCGCGAGCTCGAGCTCTGCTACGCCAACGTGTCGCTGATCACGGACTACGACGTGGGACTTGCCGGCGATCCGAGTGTGGAGCCCGTGAGTGTGGCCGACGTCGAGCGCTTCTTCGCCAGCAACAACGCGCGCGTGCGCGAGCTGATCTTGGCGCTGGTCGGTCGCATACCCAAAGCGCGCGAATGCCCGTGCGCGACCGCCATGCAAAACGCCTTCATCGGTGGCTGATCCGATCATCCTTGCCCTGGACCAGGGCACCACGGGTTCGACCGCAGTAGCGCTGAGCTTGGACGGCGTGGTCGCCGGCAAGGGCTACCGCGAGATCACCCAGCACTATCCGCAGCCGGGCTGGGTCGAGCACGACCCGGAGGAGATCTGGACCTCGGTGCAACAGGCCGCGGCAGAGGCGCTCCGTGCGGCGGGCCGCGCGCCTGCTGAGGTGTCCGCGATCGGCATCACAAACCAGCGCGAAACCCTCGTGCTCTGGGACCGTCAGACTCTGCGCCCGCTGGCGCGGGCGATTGTCTGGCAGGACCGGCGCACTGCAGCCGACTGTGAACGCCTGCGCGAGGCCGGCCACGAAGACCGCGTACGTGAGCTGACCGGGCTGGTCCTCGACCCCTACTTCACGGGCACCAAGCTGGCCTGGGCCTTGGCCAAGGTGGAGGGCGCCGCGCGCGCCGCCGCGGGCACCGTCGACAGCTGGCTGGTGGCGCGACTCTCCGGCGGCGACCACCTGACGGACGCCTCCAACGCCAGCCGCACCCTCCTCTGTGACATCGGCACTGGCCGCTGGAGCGAGGAGATGGCCGGGCTGCTGGGTGTGCCGCTCGACATCCTGCCCGAGATCCGGCCCTCCAGCGGCGAGCTCAGCCGTACCCAACCAGATCTGTTCCTGGGCATCGAAGCGCCCATCGCGGGCATCGCAGGGGACCAGCAGGCCGCGCTCTTCGGACAGGCCTGCCTGACGGTGGGCAGCGCCAAGAACACCTACGGCACCGGTTCGTTCCTGCTCGAGCAGACCGGCGAGCGGCGGGTGGCTTCGCAATCGGGGATGCTGACCACCATCGCCTGGCTGCGCGATGGCCGCCTCAGCTACGCGCTGGAGGGGGCCATCTTCGTCACCGGCGCGGCCCTGCAGTGGCTACGCGACGGCCTGGGCGTGATCAAGTCGGCGGCCGAGGCGGGCCCGCTGGCGGAGTCGGTCAGCAGCACGGGCGGCGTGTACCTGGTGCCGGCGTTCGTGGGCCTGGGCGCGCCCCATTGGGATCCCTACGCGCGCGGCGCCCTGGTCGGCCTCACCCGCGGCACCGGGCGCGCCGAGGTGGTGCGGGCTGCGGTCGAGGCGATGGCCTTTCAGAGCGCCGATGTGGCCGAGGCCATGGCAGCCGACTCCGGCCACCCCCTGCGCGAGCTCAGGGTCGACGGCGGCGCCGCGGTGATGGACTTCCTATGCCAGTTCCAGGCCGACCTCCTGGGTATCCCTGTACGGCGGCCGCGGATGACCGAGACTACTGCGCTGGGCGCGGCCTTCCTGGCCGGCCTCGGCAGCGGGGCCTGGTCGGGCGACGCCGAGATCGGCCGTTTGTGGCAGCTGGATCGGGAGTTCGAGCCGCACATGTCTCGCGACCAGGCCGCCAGCCTGCAGGCGGAGTGGCGTCGGGCGGTGGAGCGGGCTCGCGGTTGGATTCACGGCTGACCCCGTTAGGGTTAGGCCCCGTGCGGCAGCCGATCCTGTACGCCGAGGAGATGTGGAGGCGGCAGCGCTTCTGGGCCGTGATCCTGGTCGTGCTGGGGATCGTGGTCAGCGGCTACCTCTACATCTACTCGCCGGTCCGGCGCTGGGACCAGGGGACCATCATCTGGCTGCTCTACATCCCCAGCGGGCTGGTCCTGGCCGGTTTGCTGCTGTACTACCGGCGGCGCCACTACATCCAGGCCCGCGACGACCGCCTGCGCATCTCCAATCTGCTGAGCGCGGTCGAGATCGACTATGACGAGGTGCGCGCGGTGCAGGTGAAGCCCCTGGAGCAGCACTTCCAGGAGGCGCACCGGCGGCGCTATCGCCACCCGATGGCCAAGCCTTACATGGACAAGCCGGCGCTCTTCATCCGGCTGCGCCGGGACCACCCGGACACCGCCGCCCACGTGCGCAAGCTGGGCCAGCGTCTGGCATACGACGACACCATCGCCCTGCCGGTCCCCGACCCCGACGCCGCCGCCTGGGAGATCACCTCGCGGCTCCCGGCGCGCACGGGGCAGAACCTGGGAGGGAAGCGCCGACGCAAGCGGAAGTAGGCGCGGCCGAGGCAGAACCTCAGGCCCCACCCCAGCCCTCCCCGGAGGGGAGGGGGTTGACTTTGCAAATCGCCGGTGGGCTACTGGCGGTGGCTTTCGTGCTTCGCTTCTTCAGCCCGCTGTTTCCGGACTTCATCGCTCATCCGCTGGGCGGCGCGCCGTTCAGCATCTGCGTGGACAACACCCCAGTCGACACCCCCGGACATCCGGGCGCGCTGTGCGGCCTGGCCTATCCCTACCAGCGCGGCTATCCCGACGCGCAGGGCCACCTCTCGCCGCCGAACGGCGAGATCTTCGACGAGATCTACTTCGGCGTCTTCGCGCACGACGACCTGAAGGGGACCGCGTACTTCGACCCGGAGCCGCCCCTTTCCAAGGAATTCATCGCCGCAGGGGAATGGCTGTATGGATGGTGGCGGGTGACGTTCGAGGGCTACTCAGGCAGCTACGCGGACGCCGGCTTCACGCCCTTCGGCTGGCGGATCATGGCCTGCCTTTTCGGCAGCCTGTGCCCACCGATGATGTTCCTGGTCGCCTACAAGCTCTGGCCGAACCTGTTCTTCGCCCTCGCGGCGGGCGTGCTGACCTGCTTCGACGGCATGTTCTTCGTGCAGTCGCGGATCGGCATGATCGACATCTTCCCGATCTTCCTCATACTGCTCTCCTACTACGTGTTCTTGACGCACTGGCGCAGCGTCACGCCGAGTGCGTCATTGCTGACGCTGCTGGGGACCGGTGTGGTCCTGGGGCTGGCCATATCAGCCAAGTGGATCGCCCTGGCCGCCTGGGCCTCGGTCGTCCTCTTCCTGCTCGTGCGGCTGCTCCGCGACCGGCTGGCGCCCGGCTGGGCCCCGCTGCCCAGCTACCTGGGCGTGGGCGTGCTGTCGCTGGCGGTGATCCCGGCCGTGATCTACACGGCCTCCTGGTTCCCTTTCTTCCTGCGCGGGCAGTTCCGCAATCTCGCCGACCTGGTCTCCTACCAGCAGGAGATCTTCCACTACCACGCGACCCTGACGGCCACCCACCCGTACGGCTCCCCGCCCTGGTCCTGGCCCTTCCTGGTGCGGCCGGTCGCCTACTACTTCGAGAACCAGGCCCTGGGTCTGGACCAATGGACCAGGCACCCGCTGGACGCCTGGATCAACAACCTCGGGAATCCCTGGATCTGGTGGACCAGCCTGCCCTGCATCCCGCTGCTGCTGTATTTCCTCTTCAGGGACCGAAGCTTTCCGGCGGCCGTGATCCTGCTCGGTTTCGTCAGCCAGTACCTGCCCTGGTTCCGGATCACCCGAGTGCTCTTCCTCTACCACATGTTCGGCGGGCTGATCTTCATGGTCCTGGCGCTGGCCTTCGTGTTGGCGCGCCTGGCAGCAATTGGCGGAGCCTGGCGGACCGTCGCCTACGCGCACCTGGGCATCGCCGTGCTCTTCTTCCTCTACTTCTATCCGCTGTGGACCGGGCTGCCGATGGGCGACACGGCCCTGCTGGGAGGGTTCCCGGGTGGCAAGGCCTGGTTCCCGCGCTGGATCTAGCACCGCCGCAGCCCCTGCGCTGACCGTCCAGCTCGGCCGGCCCGTGCTGGCGGCAGCCGCCGGCGCCGCGGTCCTGCTCGTGATGACGCTGCTCATGCCGCCGGCCGTCGCGGTGTACCTGGCTCTTTGCCTGGTCGCCGGGGCCGGCATCACCTACCTCAGCGGGCTGCCTCTGCGCATCGAAGAACGGCTCGCCTTCGGGATGGTGATCGGGGCCATGGCGGCCACAGCGGCCGGATTCCTGGTCGCCTTGCTGGCCGGGACCCTCGGCGTGGTCACGGTGCTCGCAGGCCTGGCGGCGGCCCTGGCCGCCTCGGCGCCCGGCTGGCTGCGGGCGGCGCGGGGGGAGCTGGCCGCCGAGGCCGTCGAGCTGGGAGCCCGCTGGCGCCAGAGCTGGCCACTGTGGGGCCTGCTCGCGGTGTGCTGGGCCTTCGCCCTGTACTACCTGGGCGGCGGCTACCAGTTCACCTCGGAAGGCCTGCTCACCACCGCCAACGGGTTCTACGGCGACTGGGCGGCCCACCTCGCTTACACGGGGTCCTTCGCCTACGGCCAGAACTTCCCGCCCGAGTTCCCGGTCGACCCCGGGCACCGGCTGGCCTATCCCTTCATGGTCGACTTCTTCGCCGCCTCGCTGGTCTCGCTGGGAGCCTCGCTGACCTCGAGCCTGGTGCTCAGCAGCGGCTACCTGGCGCTGGCCCTGCCGGCGATCGTGGCGCTGGCCGGCGCGCGCCTGGTCGGATCGCTGGCCGCCGCGGTCGCCGGCTGCGTCGTCTTCCTGCTCGGCGGCGGCGGGTTGGGATTCCTGAACTTCTTCTCGGACGTCGATCGGCTGGGCGGGGCGGCCTTCCAGCACATCCCGCGCTTCTACACCATGGACCCCGACCGCAACTACCAGTGGATGAACCCGGTGCTGGCCTACCTGGTGCCACAGCGCTCGATCCTCTTCGGGCTGGCCGTGGCGCTGGTGGTGGCAGCGCTGCTCTGGGTGGCGCGGGAGCACGGTCGCTGGCCGGCGTACGCGCTGGCCGGCGGTGTCGCCGGGCTGGCGCCGCTCTTCCACCTCCACGGCTACGGCACCGCGGTCGCCATCGCAGCCTTCTGGGCGCTTTTCGACCGCCGCCAGGCCTACCTGGCCTTCTTCGCGCCCGCGCTTGTTCTCGGGCTGCCGGTGGTGGCCTGGACGCTGGGCGGGGGCGCCGCCGACGTGCGCTGGCTGCCGGGTTGGCTGGCCGACCTCCCGCCTCAGCACGACGGCGGCATCTGGTTCTGGGTCAAGAACAGCGGCCTGGTCATCCCTTCGATGCTCGCCGCGCAGCTTTGGGCGGGGACCGTCCCCGGCGCCCTGGCGGCCCGGCTGGCGCCGATCTGGCTCTGGTTCCTGGTGCCCAATTTCGTGGTCTTTCAGCCCTGGGAGTGGGACAACACCAAGTTCCTGGTCTTCTGGTCGCTGTTCGGGTCGCTGCTGGTCGGCGCGCTGCTGGTGCGGCTGGCGGGGCGCGGGGTGGAGGGGGCGGTGATCGCGGCGCTGCTGGCACTGGTCCTCTGTGCCAGCGGCGGGCTCGACCTGGCCCGAGCCCTGGACCGTTCCCAGCTGACGGCCATCTTCGTGGATTCAGGCGGCCTGGCCGCCGCTGACTGGACGCGGACTCACACCGAACCCAGAGCCGTCTTCGCCGCCGCGCCCGCCCACAACGAGGCCGTCGCGGCGCTGGGCGGTCGCCGCGTGGTCGCCGGCTACGGTGGCTGGCTCTGGACGTACGGCCTCTCCGACTGGACGCAGAAGACCGAGGAGGAGAAGCACATCCTGGCCGGCGACACCTCAGCGCCCGACCTTGTGGCGCGGGAGCACGTGAGCTATGTCGTGATCGGACCCCAGGAGCTGGCCCTCGGGGCCAGCCCTGAGTACTGGGCCGCCCACGGCCGTGTCGTCTACCAGGCCGGCGGCTACACGATCTACAAGGTTTGACGCGCCGCTGGGAAGCAGTGCTCGTGGCCCTGGTGACGCTGGCCGGGCTGGCCCTGCGCCTGCACGACTACGGCGCGGCGCCCGGCTTCCTGGACAACGCCGACGAGCTGCAGTTCTCCTGGGCCGGCCTCAACCTGCTGCTGCACGGCGACGCCTACACCTGGTCGTACTTCAGGTCCTACCCGCAGGGCGACGTGCTCCAGGCCTACGGCACGGCGTTTCCGATGGTCCACCACTGGATGGACCATCCGCCAGGTTTCAGCCTGCTGATGGGCGCCTACCTGGTGCTGGCCGGGCAGCGCAGCATGACCACGCTGACGCCCGAGATGGTGCGCCTGCCCGCGGTGCTGTTCGCGACCGCCACCATCCCGCTGGCTTACGCCCTGGCGCGGCGGCCGCTGGGCCTGGGCGGAGCTCTGGCCGGCGCGGCGGTGCTGGCCACCGGCCCAGGTGCGGTCCTGCTCTCCCGCCAGGCGGAACCGGAAGCGGTGATGGCGCCGCTCTTCCTGGTCGCCGTGCTGCTGGCCGCGCGGCTGGCCGACGGGCCGGGCGGCTGGTTGACGGGCGTGGCCCTGGTGGCGATCTGCGTGCTGGAGCCGTTCTTCAAGGTCACCGGTGTGGCGGTGGGAGCGGCCTCGGCCGTGATCCTGGCTATGAACGCGCGCTGGGGGTGGGGCCTGGCCTGTGTGCTCGGTGCCGCGGCCGGGATCGGGCTCTATCTCCTGTACGGAGCCCTGGTCGACTGGTCGCTGCTCTGGAAGATCGTGGCCGAGCAGGCCCTCAACCGGCGGGGCGTGATGGCGGCCTTCGAGTTCATCGCCGACCCCACCGGCGCCAATCGCCGGCTCCGTGACGGCTGGTGGCTGCTGGGCTGGATCGGCGCCGGGCTCTGGCTCTTCCACGCGCGCCGCGCGGACGCCGAGCGGCTGCTGGCCTGGCCGCTCTTCGCCTACCTGGCGGCGATCACCGTTCTGGCCGGGGAGCAGCTCACCGCGCAGTACGGCTGGTACCACGTGGCGGTCATTCCCTTTGCCTATCTGGCGGCCGGCAGCCTGGCCTGGCGGGCGTTCGTGGAACCCTCACCGGCCCGGCTGCTGGCCGTGCTGCTGCTGGGTGGGGCGATGGCCACCGAGTACTGGTTGGGGGCCGGGGGCTCGAATTGGATCCCGCCCCCGGCGCTGCTGGTGGCCATCCTGGCGGTGGTGGTGGCGCCAGCCGCACTGCTGGCGGTACCCGCGCTGGCGCCGCTGCGCGGCTACGCGCGGGCGTTGGTGGGGCTGGCGCTCGGCTTCGTCTTGGTGGGCAACATCCTGACCTCGCTCAGCCTCACGGACATCTTCAGCCGGCTCTAGTTCCCTCGCCGTCCTCTCCGATGCCCATGCGGCGGGCCATCCGGCGGAGATCGCGGTCGATGCGGTCCAGCCGGTGGAGCACCTGGAGCAGCACGTCGTCCTGGACCTCGAGGTGGGTCATCAGGGTGCGCATCTCCTCCTCGGTCTTGACGTCGACCTCGTAGTCGTGCTGCGCGCGCAGGCGGTCGCGGTCGGCCAGCCGGTTCAGGGCCATCAGCGCGATCGAGATCCAGAGGGCGGCTTCCAGGCTCATCACCAGGTTGAGGAGCTGGAACGGATAGCCGTCCCAGTGGTTCACCAGCGAGAGCGCGTTGAGCCCCAGCCAGGCCAGCGTCAGCACGACCTGGATCACGACGAAAGTCCAGCTGCCGACCAACCGCGCGAAGTCGTCGCCCAGGCGCTGAGCGGTGGTCAGCCGGCGGTCTGCTTCCCGGTTGAGGTCCCGCACCGGCGGGTGGTCGTGCTGGTGCCGGACCAGCTGCCGCTGGATGTCCTCGATCTCTCGCGCCGCGCTCATCGGCGCATAGCTTGCGTTAAAAGCCCGCCGGCGGGCTACGAAAAGTAAGCCATGCGGGCGCGATTAGGCTGTCGGCCAGTGGCCGAGATCGAGCTCCAGGACCTCAGCAAGCACTACCGGCAGGGTCAGAACCTGGTGCGCGCGCTGGATGGCGTGACGCTGAGCATCGCGGCGGGCGAGTTCGTCTCGGTGGTTGGCCGGTCCGGCAGCGGCAAGACCACGCTGCTCGACCTGGTCGGCCTCCTGATGCGGCCGACGGCGGGCCGGATCCTGCTGGACGGCGCCGATACCGGCACGCTGAAGGACGCGCCGCGCGCCGACCTGCGCGGCCAGAAGATCGGGTTCATCTTCCAGGAGTACAACCTGCTGCCCAGCCTCAACGTGGTCGAAAACGTGATGCTGCCGCTGCGCTACGCGCGTCGAAGGCTTCCTGGCGGACGTGCTCGGGCGCTCGACCTGCTCGAGATCGTCGACCTCACGGATCGCCTCAACCACCGACCCGACGAGCTCTCGGGCGGCCAGCAGCAGCGGGTGGCGATCGCCCGCGCCCTCATCAACCGGCCGACGCTGGTGCTGGGCGACGAGCCCACCGGCTCGGTGGACACCGAGACTGCCGCTCAGCTGGTGGCGATCATGCGGCGCCTCAACCGGGAGGAGAAGGTGACCTTCATGATCGTGACCCACGACCTCGACCTCGCCGCCCAGACTCAGCGGATCATCCGCCTGAAGGACGGCCGGGTCATCGCCGACGAGCCGTCAGGCGGTGACCAGGCCGAGGCCGCTGTAGATCTCGCGGGTCGCGGTCGAGAAGTTGAGGGTGTAGAAGTGGAG
>Ga0209474_10002474_pt1 | contig 16933 bp, 16 predicted proteins | sample GraSoiAngelo_145_FD_185902 | JGI IMG/M metagenome (GOLD analysis project Ga0209474, IMG submission 185902) | Grasslands soil microbial communities from the Angelo Coastal Reserve, California, USA - 14_1009_05_20cm (SPAdes) (version 2) | ecosystem: Environmental > Terrestrial > Soil > Grasslands...
GTGGAGCTGCGAGAGGGTGTCGCCTTCGCGCGCCTGCTCGAAGGAGGTCGAGGAATCATTTCCGCTGGCGACGAAGTGATCGCGGCGGACCAAGTGCTCCTCGCTCTCGGCGCCTGGACCCCGCACGCGCTCCCCTGGCTCGCAGCGGAATTTCACTCGACGGGGCATCCGGTCTTCCATCTCGCTCCAGTGGACCGCGAATCCTTTCTGCCGGAGCGTTTTCCCGTCTTCTGCGCCGAGATCCAAAGCACCGGGTATTACGGCTTTCCCGCGCATCCGGACAGCGGAGTGGTGAAGATCGCCCGGCACGGTGTAGGCCGGCCCATGCATCCGGAATCCGCGCAGAGATCAGTCACCGTCGAAGAGACCCGTCAGTTGCGCGACTTTCTGGCCGACACGTTCCCGCTGCTGCACGATGCGCCCATCGTCTATACGCGGATCTGCCTCTACTGCGATTCCTCCGACGGGCACTTCTGGATCGCGCGCGATCCGGATCGGCCCAGCGTCCTGATCGCATCGGGCGACAGCGGGCACGCGTTCAAGTTCGCGCCGGTGCTTGGGCCGCTGATCGCCGATGTGGTCGAAGGTCGGAACCATCCGCTTCAATCGAGATTCGCCTGGAGGCCTGGCCTCCGTCGAACGCGCTGGGAAGAAGCGACGCGCTCGCAGACGTAGGAGCGGAGGGGCTCAGAAGTTCATGTCCAGCACCAGTCCTGCGGTGTGTCCGGACTCGCGAGCGGCCGCACGGACATTCCCAGCTGCTGCCTCAGCCGGTGGTTGTAGCCGTCCGCCAGTTCGCGCATCTGCGACGCGTCGATTGGATTTGGGTTGATCGATGCGCCGGCGAGCAGCAGCGCGCCACCGAGCAATCCTCCTCCGAGTCCGACAACGCTGGCTGTCAGGAGCCCCGAGTCCGCGCGTGAGCTCCTTTCTGCAAGGCACTGGCCGAATGCCGGCTGATTGTTCACGTCGCAATTCGCGCTGGATAAGGCGTTCGTGACGATGATCGCGCTCGCCACGAGCGAGCCCAACCCGATCACTGCGCCGGCGGTCATTAGCTCGTTGCGCCGTATTTCGCGAGCCGTGTACTCCTGCGCGAGATCTTCGCGGCCGATGCGCCGGTAGAACTCCACCGTCGCCATCGGTTTCTTGTATTTCCCCTCGTAAGGCTCCGTTACTTTGTAGAGAAGTCCCGTCCGCGGATCGAATGTACCGACGTCATCGAACCCGATGTAATGGCGGTCGAACTCCTCTTGCGCGCGTTTCGGAAGTTGCGTGGTGCGATTTACTCGGAATTACGCCCGTGTAGACAGTCGACGAAGGCTCAGCCTGTCTTTGCTGCGGGCGGTTGGGTGTTGGCCGCTTGCCCCTGCTTCTTCAGCAATTGCGATCGCAGCGTCAAGAAGAAGGTGTCCTGTGATCGCTGCTGCGCCAGCAACGTCGTCCGCGTCGCCTGCGCACCAGCCCTGTCGCCGGCCCTCTCCTGCGCGATGGCCTGATGGAAATGGCAGAGATCGAAAGACGGCACGCACTTTTGCATCTCTTCCGACGCCGACTTCGCGTCGCCTTTTGCGAGCTTGAGGACTCCGCGACCCCACCACGCCGCCGACTGGACGTTGAGGTCGTTGGGCGACTCCGCCGCATCCTTTTCGAGCATGGCCAGCGTCTTTTCCGCCTCCGCCGTGTTGTTCCCGAACGCCTGCGCCCACATGGCTGCGATGTACGCGCCACGCTTCAATCCTTTGCGCCCGACATCCGAGAGCGGCTCCCTTTCGATGCGCACCAGGGTCTCAGCCGCGTACTTCTGGCCTTCGCCGTGCTTACCGAGAAGATTCGCGGCAAAGGAGCGATTCATCGCTGCCAGCACATAGAAATTCGGGTTCTTCTTGGCTTGCGCCTCCTTCTCCAGTGCGCTCGCCGCCTGCATCGCGCCTTGGTATTTCCCTTCGGCCGTGTAGCCAAGCATGTCGAAGATGATCAGACCCATCCGCTCGTTCTCGTCCTTGGAGAGCGAGCGCGCCTTGGCCAGATCGCGACGACCGCGCGCGTACTGCGAGCGGTAGAACTCAACGTTCGCCAGCGCGGCCAGCGGCTTCGCGCCTGCGTTGGGGAGCGCCGCGGCCTTGCGCGCAATCTGTTCCGCCTCATCCAGGTTGCCAGCGGTGATCAGCGCATAGGCATAGTCCGCCTGCGCCGCCGGATCCTGGGGCCGCATGTCGGCCACCTTCTTCTGCGCTTCGGCTGCGCCTGCCCTGTCGCCCTGCTCGATGGCAATTGCGGCCAGACTGGCCCAGACCGAGACGGCTTTGGGATTCAGCGCTGCCGCCTCGCGCAGATGCTTCTTGCCCTCTTCGGCCTTGTGCCCGAGGAAGAAGGCCGTCGTGCCCACATAGACGTGACTGCGCCAGTCGCGCGGCGCCAGCTCGAGCAGCTTCAATTCCAGGGCGCGGGCGTTCTCGGACTCGCCGTGCTTGTTGGCGGCGTAGATCGCTAGCTCGGTTCGCTCCGCTTCGGGCAGCGACGTGCCCGCCTGCGCGGCAGCGTCCACCTTCTTCATCGCTTCCACGCCCGGAGTGATGGAGTAGAGCAGCGCCCGGGCGAGCAGGAGGTTGGGATCGAGAGAAAGCGCCTTGTTTGCGGCGGCCCGCGACACGTCGATGTGTCCCGCAAAGAGCTGGTCGAACGCCTCGACGTACTTGGCGGCAGCCTCGGGAGAAGTCGTGGTGATGCTGATGCTGCCGCCTTCGGGCGCGGCGGCGAGGAGCGCAACGGCGCAGAGCAACGTCGGAGATGTCATGGAGTCCCCCTTCGGGCGATGAACATCGCTACGACGGAGGCATTCCCTTATTTCTTCTTTCTCGCGCAATGCAGCGCCAGCCGCAGAAGGAGTCCGCGTTCGACTCCACCCTGATAGTCTCGGCGCGTGAAGCCGCTGCTTCTGCTTCGCGAATTACGCCGCCGCCGTGCTCGGCGCCGTGGCTCTCTACCGCGCGTGGCCGCGGGCGGGTTGCAGGTGGCGGCATCGTGGTGCACTCGCTCGAGCTAGGGCCGGCGCGTGGCCGTAAAGATCGTCACGGCGGCCGCACAGGATCCCGCCCGGTTGCGCCGCTTCGAACAGGAAGCGCGCAGCGCCGGCGCGCTGGAGCCGCCGTCCGACGTCTTCAGCGCTGGCGCGATCCTCCACGAGATGCTCGCGCAGCGCCGCGCATTTCCGGGCGACTCGCTGATCGAAGCGGGTCACCTCGCGCTGACTGCGCAACCCAGGCCGCTTCCCGACACGGTGCCGATTATCGACAGGCGAGCAGCGGCGAGTGCAGCGAGTCGGAGCTGGTGCAGAAGGCGCTGGGCCGTTTCGACAGCTCGCACTGAATCCATAGTGCCTCATTCAAGCTTCTGCTTGACGGCCATCGTGTCACGCAGAATGGGCAGGACAGCACGATCTTTGGGCCGGTTCGCAGCGCGCTTCGAGCGAATGACGTCCGCAAGATCCGCGACGGCCAGCTTTTCCGACCCGACGGTGACGACCTGCGCGCGTGAGCGGATCGACGAGAATGTCAGGCCGCCGGCAATGCGATCGAAGTGGATCTCGACGGGTACGCTAAGACCGCCTTCGATCGAATGGACGTTGCTGAGTTCCGAAATGGGCCTGGGCGCCGCGGCGCCAATCTCCGCCGCGAACCTGGCAAGCTTGCGCCGATTCAATTTCGTATCGCGAATGAGCAGGTCGATGTCCTGCGTCGTAACGGGCGCTCCGTTCAACATGCTCGCGGCGTTGCCGATTACGACGGCCTGCAGCCTTACCACGCGAAGCGCCTTGGCAAGTGCGACGAGCGTCTTTTCAGATGGGTCAGAAGACGTACCGGCCGTCCTTCCGTCGGCTAACGAATACAGCGCGGCGTGCCGGAGGCAACAGAAGCGACCGGACGATCAGCCGCAGATCGCCCTGGTCCACCTTGGGAAGCCGTGGCGCCAGAGCAACGCATGCAGCGTCCACTCTGCGCGCGAACAGCTCCACGTTGCGCGGCCGACCACCGCGAGCGCCATTGCGCCGCGACGCCGCTCGCTTCGCCGAGCTACGACTGCGGCCTCCCTTACGCCCCATCTCGCGCGTGTCCACGTTGGACATTATAACCCAAGCGCTTAGGTTTTGCACGCTAACTGGAGCGGCACGAGCCTAACGCACGTGTCGTCCGACAGAGTCTCGCGCGATTTCGGCCGAGAGGGCGACCGGCGCCGTCACTCCGCGCGCAGGGCCACGTTCGGGTCCACCTGCGCGGCGCGCCGGGCGGGAAGCGACGACGAGAGCAGCGCTACGAACGCGAGCACCAGGCTCACGACGACATACGCAAGCGGGTCGAAAGAGCTGACGCCGAAGAGCATGCCTCGCAACAGGCGCGACAGCCCAGCCGCGAGGAGAAGGCCGAGGCCGATGCCGACACCGACGAGGCACAGGGCATTCCCGACCACCATCCGCAGCACGTCTTGCTGACGCGCGCCCAGCGCCATGCGGATCCCGATCTCGCGCGTGCGCTGGACGACGCCGTAGCTCATCACGCCGTACACACCGACCGCAGCGAGCGTCAGCGCGACGGCCGCGAAGAGCCCCAGCAGGAGCAGGCTGAACTTCCGCCCGGACAGCGATTCGTCCACCGCCGCGTTCATCGTCTTGACGTTGAAGACGGGCAGCTCGGGATCGACCGAAAGCACCTCCCGCCGCACCGCCGGGGTGAGCTCCGCCGGATCGCGGTCCGAGCGAAGCAACAGCGTCAAACCGCGATGCCACTGCGGAGCGAGCTGCGCGGTCATGGTGAACGGCAGGATCATTCCCGCGTGGACCGGGTCGCTCGCGCCGGGACCGTTTTGGACCATGTGTCCGTACACACCCACGATCTCCACCGGTGGGACGTCGCGGCCCAGGAATTCCGGCGCAAAGAGGAGGCGCTTGCCCACCGGATCCTCGGTGCCGAAGAGCTTGCGGGCGAGCGCGTCGTCGATCACCACCACCGGAACGCGCGGATCGTCGTCTTCGCGCAGGTCGCGTCCACGCACCAAACGTGCGCCCAACGCATCGAGAAATCCGGGCGTCGTGTCGTAAAACATCGCGTTGGGGCCTTCGCCGGGTTGCGGGCGGGGCCGCCCCTCCACCCAGAACCCGCCGGTGCTGCTGTCGTCGATGAGCGGCAGCGACTGTGCGATCGCGACGACGCGCACTCCGGGAAGGGCCGAAACGCGGCGGCGCAATTCCTGCTCGAATCGGATCTCGGCTTTGCCGTCCGGATAGCGTGAGACGGGCAGCGAGAGCTGCATCGTGAGCAGACCGCGCGGCCGGAACCCAAGGTCCACGTTGGAGACCTTCGCGAAGCTGCGCAGGAGCAGACCCGCGCCGATGAGCAGCATCAGCGAAAGAGCGATCTCGGCGATGACCAGCGCGCTGCGCAGGCGCCGGCGCGATCGAGGATCGGTCGCATGCCCCTCACGCAGGAGAGTCGCCAGGTCGGGCCGGGACGCCCGCAGCGCGGGAAGGACGCCGAAGGCGAGGCCCGTGAAAACCGACAATGCGAGCGTGAACGTCAGGACGGTGCCGTTGATGCGCATCTGCGCGTTGCGCGTCAGGACCTCGGGAATCCAGGGAGAGATCGCGTCGAGCGACCAGATGGCGAGCAGGATTCCGAATAAGCCTCCGATGATCGCGAGCAAGACGCTTTCCGTCAGGAGCTCGCGCGCAATCCGGGCGCGGCCGGCGCCCAGCGCTGCGCGGATCGCCAGCTCGGGAGCGCGCGCCGCGGCCCGCGCGAGCGAAAGGTTGGCCACGTTCGCGACCGCGATGAGCAACACCAGCGCGACGGCTCCCCAGAGGATGAGGAGGGCGCCGCGATATTCCTCCGTTTGAAAGTCCTGGATCGCCTTCGCGCGTATTCGGTTGCCGCTGTTGGTGCGCGGGTACTCCGCCTCGAGCCGCTTGGCTACCGCGTTGAGCGCGGCTTGCGCCGTCTCCAGGCTGATACCTGGCTTCATTCGCGCGAGCACCGTGATGCCCGGATGCGTGTCGCGGTCCTTGAACTCGTCGGCCCACAAGCCGATGGGAATGTACACGTCGCTCGCGACGAGAAAGCGGAACGCGGGCGGCATCACGCCGACGATCGTGTAGCTGTCGCCGCCCAGCGTGACGCTCTGGCCGATCACCCGGGGATCAGAACCGAATCGCTTTTGCCAGAACGCGTTGCTCAGAACTGCGGTGCGCGCCGCCCCCGGCGCATCGTCGATTTCCGTGAAGGTCCGGCCGAGCGCAGGCTGCGCTCCGAGAATGTCGAAGAAATCGGCACCGACGATCCGGGCCGCAACCCGATCCGGATCTCCGATACCGGTCAGGTTGAAGCTGTCCCGCCGGAACCCGGCCATGCCGGTGAAGACGTCCCGCGTCTGTGCGCGCCAGTCGCGATAATTGGGGTAGGAGACGGAGAGTTCCTCGAATGTCTTGTTGCTCTCGCGCACGATCAGGACGCGTTCGGGATGCGGGTACGGATACGGGCGGATCAGCGTCGTTTCGATCAGACTGAACAGCGCGGTGTTCGCGCCGGTCGCGAGCGCCAGTGCCGCGATCGCGGCGATCGCATACGTCGGCGCATTCCGCAGAGAGCGCAGCGCCAGCTTCACGTCTTGGACGAGTTGTCGCATGGCGCCCAGCTTCCGTGCGAGCGCGATGCCAGTCGACTAGGTCGAACGCCGCTGCGGCCAGTGCCCGGTTCCGGGACGCACTGTCCACTCCCGGGACGCCCCCGGTGCGGCGGGCCGTCGGGACCAGGTAACGCTGCTGCTGCTATCGCGGAGAGCTGTCCTGGTTCGGCTTGGGCGCATTACAATCACTCGATTCCGCCGCGGATGCGCGCTCCTTGCACCGGGGCGTTTCCGGCGGTGCCGTCGCCTTCGTTGGGCACGTGATGCGCGCGTTCACAGCGACGCGGCGAACTTCGAATCCATGCGTGCGGAAGATAACCAACGAAGCGGCGAACGATTTCGCGGTACCACTCTCGTCGTTGGAGAGCGGGCAGCTCGCCCAGTGACGCCTCGGCCTCCGCGGTTCGGCCGTCGCGCAGCGAGTGAAATTCCAGCGCTTTTGGCGGCGCACTTCGCCCGACAGGCACGCATTTGGACCCACGCCGACTCACTCGTTCGGAGCCGGGTCGCGGCTCTAGGCTGCGCGCGTGACTTCCTACCACTTGCGTGTTGCGGGCGCGCTGCTCGCGACGTCCGCGCTGGTCATTGCGTGTGGCTTCGCCACCGATCCAGTTGCTGCGAACGGAGGCAACTCAACGAGCGGCGACGGCGGCGTCGTGTCAGGCGGCAATGCCGACGCGGGAATGAGCCATGGAGGCACGTCGTCGGCGAGCGCGTGGTTGCACACGTCGGGCAACCACATCCTTCACAGCGACGGCCGGACGTGGCATGGCCGCGGAGCCAATCTGCACGACACCCGGAGCTGCGACGCGTGCACGTATGAGCCGCCCTCGGTCGCCGAGGTCGAGCGACGAATCGACGAGCTGGTCGACGTCTGGAAAGCCAACTTCATCCGGCTCGATCTCGAAAGCTATGCGAGCTCCTCGGGCCGCATGCAGTGGCAGACCGTGCTCGCCGATCCCGGTTACCTCGCCGACATCGGCAGGATCGTCGATTACATCGGCACGAAGCCGGGCGTGTACGTGATGCTCTCGATCTGGAACGATCCGAGCTTGAGCAGCATCGGATGGCCGCAGGCGGCGACGAATTCTGAGCTTGCCACCCTGGTGGCGACGTTCGCGTCGGCTCCTCACGTCCTGTTCGGCGTGAGCAACGAACCCCAGTCGAATTCCGACGGTGCGCTCGATGCGCAGGTCTGGACCGCGATGAATGCCGCGGTGGCCGCCATCCGCGCCGTCGAAGACGAAGTACGCGTGCCGCCCCACATCGTCGCGGTGCAGGGAACGCGCGATTGGGGTCGACAGCTCGACTATTACCTGACGCATCCCATCACCGCGGGCGGAGGAACCAACGTCGCGTACGAGACGCACGTCTACGACCCGGAAATCGACTTCCCCGCCCTTTTCGAGACGGCGGCGAAGACGCTGCCGGTCATCATCGGCGAGTTCGGACCCAGCCAAGGAATGTCTGAAGCGGATGCTTCCGCCCTGCAGCAAGCCGCCGAGCAGATGGAGATCCCGCATCTCGCCTGGACGTTCCACATGCGCTGCTCGCCGAATCTGCTCGTCGACAATTCAGGCGGCGGTTGCGGGCGCGGAATGCCGCTGCAGCCGACGAGCTGGGGGAAGATCGTGAAGGACCGGCTCGCGATGCCTTGGTGAGCGTCCGTCGGCCCTGCAACTCGCGCGACGGCTCAGCGGCCGCAACCGTCGTACGCAGGCGCCCCACTCCGGCTGCGGCGCTGGTGATCATCTACGTTTTTCTGCCCTTGCCGTGCCGGGTTGCGCCACTTGTCGCCCTCTGCCGCGAGGTGAAAGCATCCAAGATAACGCTTCCGAGTGTATTGGCCGAAGGGTTCGGCTAATTCGCGGCGAATCGTCCCGCGTCATCGAGGTCACTAACGTTGAATATCCGTGGGTCGAAGCGACGGAGACCGACTGGGAGCACCACCTCCTCCCCGTCCGCGTCGACATCCGAGATTTTCGACCGTATCGAATGGTGGGACGACAACCCGATGCCGGCGCGCGTCGTTGGACTGATCGGCCTGTTGGCAGCGATCTTCGGTACTGTCGTCTATATCTTGTTCGCGAATTACCACCTGAGCGACTGAGACGGTGCGCGTGGCGGTTTGCGCCGATGCGTGGCCTTGCGGCGCGGCGTTGAGTCGATGAAATGCATGGACTCGCGCCGGCTATGCGTCATCGGTTTTCTGCTCGTTGCTCCACTCGCGATCTCTTCCTGCTTTCCGGGTTGCGAGGATGACCACACGACCGTGTACGTCCCAGATAGATTGGGGCCGGATTACGCGGGCCTTCCACGCCAGTACTGCGAGAGCGTCTGTCCGGAGGACTATCAGTCGGCCAGCTCATTCTATTGCTATTCGACGGCTGGTGATGCCGGGCCGCCATTCGCGGTGACCTGCCGATGCTGCAACCTGCGGCAGGGCTGCTACGAGCATTGAGCGATCGCTAACCGCATCACAGCCAGCCGCCGATGACCGTTTGCACGACCACGGATTGATCGCGGAACAGATCGCCTATGCCTGCCGTGCCGATCGCCGGACCGATGCCGAGGAAGAAATGCGGCACCGGATGGAACAGAACTGGGATGAACAGCCCGGAGCCCAGGAAAACTTGAGCTCCCCCTGCAGAGCTGGTCGAGTGCAGGGCTGAGAATCCGATCTGCGGGAAGACGGAGACGTTGCTTGCCAAGCGCAAGTTGTAGCCGATCGACGCCGATCCGCCGTACGTGTCGAACGACGGCTGATTTATGATGGAAGCGTGCGTGTACAAGAGGCCGATACCAACAGCGAAGTTGGGAAGGACGAAGTACTGGAGCTCGGGAGACAACGCGAGACTGTCCTGCGCTGACGTGTGCACGAACGAAGCCGAACCCGACGGAACGAACTCGCCGGTGTCACCGAAGGTGCGACCGTCCTGCGCGTGCGCCGAAACAGGCGCGATCATGAGCACCACGGCAATGGCGACCGTTTTCATTCTCCCTCCGGCGTACACGACGTCGGCAGCTTTAAATCGGCCACCGCGTCGCTTAGCGCAGCACAACGGCGATGATTTGGGCCGTCAACTTTCGTGTCAGCGAGGGTTCCCCTGCCCGTCCACGAGTGCGCGGTTCACCACTCTACCGTTCGTTCCAGTATTCCCCTTCGTACTGCACGTCGTTGCTGGTTACGCGCCCCTCGGAGAAAGTCAAAGCCCCGGTGCCGCGCAATAGCCCGCGCAGGGTCTTGAACTGGCCTGTGCCACCAGTGATCGTGGTTACGTACAAGGTATTTCCTCGTCCGTTACCGCCGGTCTGATTCATCGCTTCGTAACGGCTGTAAACCTTATCGCCGTTCTCCATGATGGTGGTCGCGTAGCCGAAAACGTGACCAGTCCCATTCACGTAGTCGGAGACGCCTTGGACCCACTGTTCCTTTGCTCGGATGCCGTTGAACACTGGCGTATCGGAAGCGTTAGACGCGCTCGCGGCACCCCTCGTGTTCGCCGGTTGCGCGTTGGTCGCGACAGCGCCGCCTTGGAACGTGCGGTGGACCTCCAGAATGCGGATTTGATGCCCCGGCACGTCGCCTACGTCGAGCACGTGCTGCTGCGTGTACTTGGTGTTGCTGTTTGACAGCTTGAACGAGATGCGTTGCTTCTCCGGGGCGGGCTTGTCCTGCGTCTGTGCCGCAAGAGGTCCACCGAGCAGTCCTGTCGCGAAGAGGATGCCGAGCAGTTTCACGGTTCACTTCCTCCTTTCAGCCTACAGCACGCTAGAGGATCAGGCCCGGGTGCCGGTCGTAGCGGAAGCACTCGCACAGCAACCGCAGCCGAAGACGCAGAAGCCCGCCCGTACTGCTGGTTGGGGAACGCCGCTGCCACACGGGACGACGAGGATGAGCACCCGCAGGAACAGCCCCGACGTAAGGCAGTCGGATCATATGAGAAAACCCCGGACGGATTACCGGCTCCGATAGGTATGCGGAGCGACGCGACGAGTGCAACAGCCGTTCTCACGGTCGCTTGTCATAGCCCTTGGTCCGTAGTCCGAGACTAGAGTGTTGAATGGAGAGACACCCCGGCGTCACATCGAGCAGCAGCCGCACTCGTGACTCACTCGAGGGTTTCGGACGCCGGCGAGGCCGAGGACGCCCGGTCGTGCCCACCTTTGACTGCACGGCGCCGACCGAGGAGTTGGAGCAGCGCTTAGACTCTAGCCGTAACCCGCTCGGCGGGGGCGGATAGATACGATGTGCAGCGCAATCATCAAAGCGATCACGGGCCTGATCTGGCTCGTGTTGCTCCGGCGCAGTCCGCGGGTGCCGCGGGAGACCTGGAAGCTCCTCGACGACGTCCAACCTCCCACGCGGGAGGAGATCGAGCTGTACGTGCCCGAGGCGTACCGTAATCTCGGGCCCGAGTGGATCTTCACGCGGGGCAAAGTCCTCACCTTCTCAGAGCGTCGCAAGACGAGGGTAGTCGGCAGCGTCGGCGGCTTCGACGTCGCGCACGAATTCGAAGAGCAGTACTCCGTCTACTACGGCGTCTACGGCTATTACGACCACACGCGGCGGGTCCAGACCTTCACAATCCGGCCTACCGAGAACGACCGGGCCGTCCGCCCCGGGCGGTCCTTCATCATCTGCTTCGATCGCCGGTCGCCGCGGGTGCACCACCTGTTCACTCCGGTGCGCATCTCGCACCCGACGCGGCGATACGAGCAATCCTAGATCCCGCGGTGACGAGGAAGGCGACGAAGACCACGCCGACGATGGGGACGAGCATCCTCATCGCTTGAACAGCTCCTTCGCCTTCGTCGCGGCCGACATGGCGTTCGGCCAGCCGGCGTAGAACGCCAGGTGCGTGATCAGCTCGATCAGCTCCTTTTCGGTAACGCCGTTCTCGATGGCGCGCGGGAAGTGGAAGTTCATCTGCTCGGTCTTCCCCGTCGCGACGAGTGCAGCGCAGGTAATCAGGCTGCGGTCGCGCTTCGAGAGCTGCGCGCGTTCCCACACATCGCCGAAGAGCACCTTTTGGGTGATCTCCACGAGCTTGGGGGCGAACTCGGCCAGCGGATTCTTCGGCGTGCTCATGTGCGTCCTTCCTTCGGCATCATCGGCTCTCCGCCTGCGGTTGCAGCAGCGTCTTGATCGCGCGGCGCTCGTCCATCGCGCGGTAGCCCTCTGCCACCTGCTCGAGCGGGAGGATCAGATCGAAGACCTTGCCGGGGTTGATCTTCCGGTCCCACACGAGGTCGATCAGGTGCGGCAAGTAGCGGCGCACCGGGGCGGGACCGCCATGCAGGTGCACGTGCGCGAAGAACAGTTCCGCGCCATCGAGCCTCACGCCATGCGGCACGCCGACGTAGCTGACGTAGCCGCCGGGCCGGGTCGAGTGGATCGCCTGCATCATCGCCTCCTGCGTGCCGACGCACTCCAGCACTGAGTCGGCGCCGACGCCCTTGGTCAGCTCCTTGATGCGGGTCACGCCCTCGTCGCCGCGCTCGGTCACGATGTCGTTCGCGCCAAACTCGCGCGCGAGCTTCTGCCGCCGATCGTGGCGGCTCATCGCGATGATTCGCCCGGCGCCCATCTGCTTCGCGGAGAGCACACCGAGCAACCCGACCGCGCCGTCGCCCACGACGACGACTGTCTTGCCCGGCTTCACGTTCGCGGCGTCGGCGGCGAACCAGCCGGTGCCCAGCACGTCCGACGCCGCCAAGAGGCTCGGGATCAAGTCCTCCGATGGCATCCCCGGCGTCGCCACCAGCGTGCCGTCCGCGAGTGGGACGCGCAGCCGACCCGCCTGCGCGCCGCCGACGAGTTCGCGGTTCTGGCACGACGACTGGTAGCCGGCCTGGCACGTGGGGCAGGTGTTGTCGGAGGCGAAGAAGGAGCCGACGACGAACTGGCCCCGCTTGACCTTCGTGACCGCGCTGCCGACGTCCTCGACGACGCCGCAGTACTCGTGGCCGAACGGCGTCGGCGCGGAGATCGGCTGAAGCCCGCGATAGGGCCACAGGTCGGACCCGCACACGCAGGTTGCCGCCATTCGGATGATGGCGTCCGTTGGCTTGACAATTGTCGGTTCGTCGCGCTGCTCGAATCGTACGTCGCGCGGTCCGTAGAGAACGGCTCCTCGCATGTCTAGCTCCTTCCTTCGTTGACGATGTCGATCGTCACGTTGGCCGATCCGCGCGATCGACGGATACGGATCTGGGGATAACATGCGCGCCGAACGCGCGAAGCACTAGACCGAATCACATCTTTTGCTTGGAGGTGACGGACATGAACCGCACGATTTTCGGGTTCATGGTTGGCGCTGGGCTCGCGGCATGCGGAAGCTCCACTCCCTCTGCGACGTGCGCGAGCGCATGTCAGAAGATCCTCGCCTGCGCCGGCAGTGCCGGATATGGCTATGGGTTCGGATACAGCGGCACGACCTACCCGGGCTCCTTCGGCTACGGCGTGTATGGGTACGCTCCGAGCCTGACACTCTCGGAGTGCACGAGCGGGTGCGAGGCGCTGGCGACCGCCGATCGCAGCAGGATCATCGATTGCGTCTCGAGCAACTCGACCTGCTCGGCTGAACTCTCGTGTGAGTGATCCGCGTCCAGCGCGAGCAGTGTCTGCCCTGTTGGCGCTCACGGCGCTGCTGTGGCTGCGGCTGCCCTCGAACATCGTGCCGATCCTCAACGTCGACGAGGCCGACTTCGCCGTCGAATCCGCGGTGTTGCTCGACGGCGGCCGGCCCTACGTAGACTTCGTCGAGAAGAAGCCGCCCCTCGTCTACCTTCTTTACGCCGGCGCGATGCGCATCGTCGGCCGGTACAATCTTCCGGCGTTCCGGCTGCTGCTGATCGTCTACGTGCTCGCGTCCGCGCTGCTTCTGGCAGCCATCGCTCGCCGCCTTTACGGAGAGAAGGTCGCGCTGCTCGCGGCCCCGCTTTACGCCGTCACGGTCTCGGTAGGATTGCCGATGGACGTGCACGCCGCGAATGCGGAGACACTGTTCCTTCTGCCGCTGCTCGCCGGCACGTATCTCTGGCTCCGCGGCAGCGAGCGGGCGTTCGTTGCCGGCGTCTTCCTCGGTCTTGCCACGCTGATCAAGCAGCAGGCCGGAATACAACTGCTCGTTCTCATCGCCGCTTCGTGTCTCGAAGCGGAACGGCTCCGGCGGATCGGTCTCATGTGCGCCGGGTTCGCGCTGCCGTGCCTGTTGTCGTTAACGGGACTTGCGGTGGTGGGATCGCTGGGCGAGTTTCTATACTGGACCATCGGGATCAATGGCTACTACATAGCCAACGGCAACACGGCCGCGAGTGGCGCGCGGCTACTCGCGGGCGCGCTGCGGCTGATGTGGGGATTCGCCCCTGGCGTCTGGTTCGCGGGGACGGCGCGCCTCGTGTACGAGCTCCTCCGCCGCCACGAGCGACGGCCGGTGGTGGCGTTCTGGGGATTCGGTTCGATAGTGCCGATCTGTCTCGGCGGGCGCTTCTTCCCGCATTACTTCCTACAGCGCTTTCCGCCGCTGGTGCTGCTCGCGTCCGCAGGCGCAATTGCCGCGTGGGAGCGCGTCGATCATCGACGTGCGCTCCAGCTCGCCGGCGCAGTCGCGGTGGCGGCGCTGCTCGTGATCACGCCGGCCACGCGGATGAGCGCGTTCCGCGATGCCGAGCTGCTCTCTGTGCCGCGCGACTCCGGCGGCCCGCGCCGTCGCAGCCTGGGTCCGCGAGCACACCGCGCCGTCCGCGCGCGTGCTCTACTGGGGATACGGCTCGGCACTTTACTATCTCTCGCAGCGAAGGCCGGCGGCGCGATTCCTCTACGTCACATATCTCGTGGACGCGGTGGAAGGCACGCCATCGTGGTGGAGCCCGTTCCATCCGAGCAGGGCACTCGAGATTCCACGCGCATGGGATCTCTTCTTCGAGGATCTGGAGCGCCATCCGCCTTCCATCTTCGTCGACACCGCGGAACCGGGTTACTTCGCCTTCTGGAAGTTTCCTCCTGCGCGATATCCGCGGCTGCAGGCGTATCTTGACGCGCATTACGTCCGCGAGAACGTGGCAGGGTTCCCGGTGTGGTTGGCGAAGCCCGGATTCGCGGAACCACTCGCCGCGTCGACGCGCTGTTCAACGCGAAGGCCAGCGCAACACTTCGACAGTCTATCGGTGCGCGACGCGGTGCCAGATGTTCCCGCGCATCTGCGAGCACTTGCATTGTGAAGGCAATCGCAGCATAATAGCTGCATGGCGATTTCCATCACCATCCGCGACGTCCCCGACAAGGCCCGTGATGAATTGGCGGCGCGTGCGGCGCTGTCCGGACGATCGTTGCAAGAATACCTTCGCGCGCAGCTGATCGAGCTGGCCAGTCGGCCGGATGTCGAGACGGTTCTGGCGAGAATCCGAGAGCTCACCGCGGTGAGGACCGTCGCTGATGTTGGTAGTCGACGCGGCCTTCGTCGTCGCCGCGCTGGTCGATGGCGGACCAGAGGGCACATGGGCGGATGGGCTGCTCGACAGCGGCGCGTTAGCTGCGCCGCACCTGATGCCAGTCGAGGTGGCGAACATTCTCCGCCGCGCGGTTGCGAGCGACGAGTTGACGGCGGACGCGGCATCGTTGGCGCATGCAGACCTGCTGGCGCTACAAATCGAGCTGTTTCCGTATGGTCCGTTCGCCTCGCGCGTCTGGGAACTGCGGGACAACGTCACCTGCTACGATGCGTGGTACGTCGCATTGGCCGAGACCGTCGATGCACCGCTCGCGACGCTCGACGCGCGACTTAGCCGTGCAACCGGGCCGCGCTGCAGGTTTCAACTTCCACCGCCGGGATGAGCTTCGCGGAGCGATCGCAAATGACCGGCAAACGAATGCGCGCCCATCTCGTCAGATCGGCATTGGCCATCTTCCTGCTCCTCGCGCCCGCGTACGCGCACTCGACGCAGATGCAGCAGCGGATGCCGCCGCGCACGCAGGACGATCAGCTCGAAAGTCGAATCAAGTCGGGCGAGGGGGTCGATCGAGATTCATGGCAAAAGCCGAACGAAGTCGTCCGCGCGCTCGCGCTCAAGAACGGCGAGGTCGTCGCCGACATCGGCGCCGGGACCGGCTATTTCTCCCGCCGCTTCGCAAGAGCGGTGGCGCCCGACGGCAGAGTGTACGCCGTCGACGTGGCAGCGGACGTCCTCGGGTACCTGCGGCAGGAGGCGGAGAAGGAGGGGCTTCGGAACATCGTGACCATCGTCTCGCACGAGGACGATCCCTTGCTGCCCGCCGGCTCGGTCGACCTGGCATTTTTTTGCGATACCACCCATCACATCGCGAACCGGACCGCGTTCTATCGCAAGGTGATCTCCGGGCTGAAGCAGCACGGCCGGATGGCGATCGTCGATTATCCGCCGGGCGGCGATCATGCCCCGCACTCGCCGGACGAACTCGTTCCTCGCTCGCAGGTGATCAGCGAAGCGACAGAGGCGGGATTCGCCCTGGTCGACGAGTTCCACTTTCTGCCTCGCCAGTACTTCCTGGTCTTCGAAAGACGATGAGGGGGGCCTACGGGCGGCGGCGCAGCGCGCGAGTCGCCGCGGCGCAGCGCGAGGACATGAGCAGCAGCGGCACGACGCTGTAGCGCGATTAATCGATCGGTGGCGGCGGCGATAACCGGGCCAGAGGCGTACTGCGCGCGACGTAAAACATCGCGTCGTACGCGCCCGGCGGAAACGGTACTTCGAGCGACTCCTCGTCCGTGAAGCCCTCGTCCGCGTCGCGCATCAGCTTCGGGTGCGCGAGCCACTGTCCGACGTCGGGAGGCGCACTGCGAAAATCGATGAAGTAGCTCGGCCCCGCTTGCCCGAGCAGCCACTCGAAGGTGCGCGGTGCCGCAGGGCCAACCGTTACCGCACTGAGTCTCGGCTTCGGCAGGCGGTAGTCGAACGTCCAGTACGAACCCTCGCCGAAGACGAGGCCGATGGTCCGGTACTCGTCTCCGAGCGCCTCGCCAAGGAAGCTGCCCATCGCGCGGACGCCGACCGGAAGGTTCCCTCGCGCGACGTGTGCGCCGTGTGCGTAGAGGAGGATCTTCGCGCCTGGATATTCTGCGAGCAGCGCGCGGACGTTGGCCGCCATGCGCGGATCGCGTTGCCAATACGCCTCGATAGACCCGCCATGCATGACGCGCATATGGCTGGCGAGGAGGCGCGCGTCACGACGCACTGCCTGTAGCTCGTCTTCGCTGACGGCGATCTTCCAGCTCGA
>Ga0209474_10002475_pt1 | contig 16932 bp, 15 predicted proteins | sample GraSoiAngelo_145_FD_185902 | JGI IMG/M metagenome (GOLD analysis project Ga0209474, IMG submission 185902) | Grasslands soil microbial communities from the Angelo Coastal Reserve, California, USA - 14_1009_05_20cm (SPAdes) (version 2) | ecosystem: Environmental > Terrestrial > Soil > Grasslands...
CGACCAGTTTGTCGATCCGGCCAAGATAGCCGATCGTTTTCATGTGACGACGGTACACTCCGAAGACGAATCGGTCTTTCGAAGCGATAACTCTCAAGAACCACTTTCCACTTGGCGGAAGTGTGATCGGGATGGAAGCCCGTACGCGGCCGGCTTTCGACAGGATGCTCACGAATCGAACAACATCAGGGCGTGACGGCTCAGCTCCAAAGGGATGCTCCGTCTCCAGACGGAGAAGATCGCGGCCGTCGCACAGCACGACTTCCGCTTCGAACGGCAGCTTCCGGAGCAATTCGGCACGGAACGTTGCTCGAGATCCGGGCTTGCGAACGACAAACGTGCCGGCGGCACCCACATTCACGACATCATAGTCGCTCAGTTTTCTCGCGAGGATGCTTGGGCGAAACGTCCTGTGCCCGCCAACATTGACACCCCGGAGGAAAACAACGAGAGCCATACCGGGATAAAGAAAAGGGGCGGGACGCCTAGAGGATCGCGTCGAGTGCGCAACTAAATCCGGGCAGCAAGTCCTCGCCACGGAGGGCTTCGCCGCCCGGCACGACGGCTTCCGTGCCGTCCTGGCGGTACACACGGGCTTGGCGTCGTTCCGGGTCGATGACCCAAACAAGGCTGGTCCCGCTGCTCAACCAGTCCGCGACCTTAGCCAACGTTTCTCCCGGTCGGTTGTGGGGCGACAGCACCTCGACGGCCAGGTCCGGAGCCAAATCCGGATAGCCCGAGGGCTCCGGATGGGGCACTCGATCCCGTCGAATGAAGGCAATGTCCGGAGCCCGCACGGTATCCGGGCTGCGAGCGAGGGTGAACCCAGTGTCCCCCGCGTAGACCTGGCCGAGGTCGTTCGCCTCGACATGGTCCATGAGCTGTCGTGATAGGGTCGCCACCACCCGACCCTGACGGAGCCCTGCTGGCTCTCGGACGATCAGCGCCCCACGAACCAGCTCCACCCGCCTCCCGGGAATGCTCACGCCCAGGAGTTGCTCCGCCGTCATGAACGCGGGAGACGACATGCCCGGAACGTAGGCGGACTCGGGCGTCATGGCAACCAAACCTGGACCGGCGTGATCAACGTCGCGTCAACGGGCTCTGAACACCACCGTCTGGATCGAATGTGGCCGCGACTTGATCTCCACTGACGCAGCGCCGACAACGAGCGAGTATGGCCCGCCACGCGGCGTCGCGTTCATGACCACGACTGCCACCGTACCATCTTCGTTGACGAAGGCCGTGGTGAGCAGCATGCTGCGGCTCGGTGACGCGAGGATCCGTCTGGCACCGGGACGGATGAACTTCGAGAAGTGGCCGATATAGTAGTAGGAATTGGTGTAGATGAGGCTGCCGGTGCGCGTGTCGGCATGGATCGGCGCGAAGCAGAAATTCCCCACGTGGTTCGGGCCACCGCGCTCATCGAGCAGAATGTTCCAGTCGGTCCATCCCTCGGTCCCTGAATTGAAATCGTTGATCATCGACCGGCCGTACGCCTCTCCCAGGCTCCATCGTCCATACGCCGTCGAATCGAAGCTCGCCGGTGTGCCCTCGGTAAAGAGGATGTGCTTGTCGGGATAGAGCCGGTTCACCAGGGCCACATTGCCGTACATTTGCTGTCCACCCGACCAATCCTCGTACCAGTGGAATCCGATCCCCCAGACGTACTTCGCGGCCTGCGAATCGTCGAAGATCGTCTGCGCCCGCTGGATGATGAGGTCGCGGTTATGATCCCACACGATGATGTTCACGTCCCGGAGCCCCTGCTGCACCATGACCGGGCCAAGGTAATCTTTGAGAAAATCGCGCTCGTCCCCCGCCTGATAGACACAGGACTCCCACCGCTGGACGGCCATCGGCTCGTTCTGGATGGTGATCCCCCATATCGGCACGCCTGCCTTGCGATAGCTCTGAATGAACTTCGCAAAATAGAGAGCCCAGGAATGAGCGTACTCGGAGCGAAGGTGACCGCCGTGCAGCATGTCATTGTTGTCCTTCATGAACGCCGGCGGGCTCCAGGGACTGGCAAAGAGTTTGAGCTTGTTGCCGCTCGCGGCCATCGCTCGCTTGATCAGGGGGATTCTGTAGCGCAGGTCGTGCGCGATGGAGAATGAGTTCAGTTCCTTGTCACCCTCGTCGACGTACGTGTAGCTCTCGCTCGAGAAGTCACAACTGTGGATGTTGGTCCTGGCCAGGGTGTACCCGATCCCGCGGTCGGGGCTGTAATACGCCTGCAGCAATTCTTCCTGTCGCACAGCGGGAAGCTTGGCGAAGGTCTCCGCCGCAGCATCGGTGAGCGCCCCCCCGATCCCGAGGAAAGGCTGGAAGGTTTTCCGCGGATCGACGAAGACGTACACCTTCGCTTCCGACGTGGGCTCGGACGGCTTGAACACCAGGGTGTCGGTGGGCGTCAGCCGGAAGCTGGTGCTCTCGGCCGTGGTGTAGACTATCGCGCGGGTCTGGGATGGAGCACTCCTCGCGAGCAGGAGCAGCAACACAAGAAAGCGCGCCATTTTTAAGCCTCGATTTTCGAGAACCGCCATGCGCCGGCGGCCACGAACAAGACCCCGACCGCCACCAGCACCGCAACGTCGAACGCGACGCCGAAGTGCGCGCGTCCGGTCAGCAGGCCGCGCATCCCGTCGACGCCATAGGTGAGCGGATCGACCCGGGTGAGCGCCGCGAGCACTCGAGGGAGGCCCTCGAGCGGGTAGATCGCGGCGGAGAGAAAGAAGATCGGCATCACGAGGAAGTTCATCACCATCTGGAACCCCTGCATCTCCTTGATGGTCGATCCGATCGCCGTCGCGAGCGCCGCAAACACCACGGCGATCAGCGCGATCAGGAGAAACGCGAGCGGCACGGTGAGGACGCTCACGGGGCGGAATCCGGCGATGAGGGTGACGACGAAAATCAGCGTGCCCTGCAACACCGCGACCGTGGCACCGCCGAGCGTGCGCCCGATCATGATCGCCAGGCGCGGCACCGGCGCGACCAGCGTCTCCTTGAGGAAACCGAACTGGCGGTCCCACAGCATGGCGATTCCCGAGAACATGGCGGTGAACAGCACGGCCATGCCGATCACGCCGGGCGCCATGAACTGGAGATAGCTGCCTTCGCCGGCGCGCTGAAACACCGGCCCGAGGCCGAACCCGAGCACGCCCAGGTACATGAGCGGGCCGCCGAGCGACGCGACGATCTGGACGCGCGAGCGCAGGTATTTTTTCACTTCCCGCAGCCAGAGCACGAAGACGACGTTCATCCGCTCATCTCCTCCACACGCGGGCGACCTGACGCATCTGGTCCGCGGCCGTGGCGCTCTCGTCCCGGATCGTCGTGCCGGTGAGCGCCAAAAACGCGGCTTCCAGCGAATCGGTACCGGTTTGCTGCTTGAGCTCCGCCGACGAGCCGGTGGCGACAATGCGCCCATGGTCGATCACCGCGATGCGATCCGCCACGCGATCCGCCTCGTCCATATAGTGGGTGGTGAGGAACACCGTCACGCCCTCGCTGCCCCTGAGGCTGCGCACGTGGGTCCACATCTGATTGCGACTCTGCGGATCGAGGCCGAGCGTCGGCTCGTCGAGAAACAAGACCTTGGGGGTGTGCAGCAGCCCCCGGGCGATCTCGAGACGGCGTTTCATGCCCCCGGAAAACGTCTTCACCAGGTCGTCGCGCCGCTCCCACAGCTCGAACATCCGTAACAGGATTTCACACCGCTCCCGCCGGGCGCGCCGCGCCACGTGGTACAGCACCCCGTGGATGTCCATGTTCTCCCACGCCGTGAGGTCGCCGTCGAGGCTCGGATCTTGGAAGACGACGCCGAACCGCTTGCGGACGTCGGTCCGATGCGTGGTGACGTCGAGGCCGTCGAGCTCGAGCGAGCCCGACGTCGGATGCAACAGGGTGGTGAGCATCTTGATGGTAGTCGTCTTGCCGGCGCCGTTCGGCCCCAGGAACGCGAAAATCTCCCCGGGGCGGACGTCGAAGGAGACGTCGTTGACGGCCATGATGGTGCCGAACGACTTGACGATGTGTTGGACCCGGATGATCGGGCGATCGCCCACCTACGCCCTCGGCGCCGCCGGTTTGGCGGCGTAGATGAACTCGTAGTAGTCGCGCATGGCCAGGCTGGCCGCCGCCGCCTCGTCGATGATGACGGTCGCATCCCGGTGCAGCTGGAGTGCACTCGCCGTCACCATGCTGGTGACCGATCCCTCGACGGCTTGGGCGATCGCCTTGGCCTTGGACTTACCGCTCGCCACCAGGACCAGCCGCCGCGCATCGAGGATGGTCCCGACGCCCATCGTAATCGCATAGACCGGCACATCCTCTCGGGCATCGAAGAACCGGGCGTTGTCGTCGATGGTCTGCTTGGACAACGTCTTGAGCCGCGTGCGCGAGCTGAGGGAGCTGCCTGGCTCGTTGAAAGCGATGTGGCCGTCGGTCCCGATGCCCAGGATCTGCAGGTCGATCCCACCGCACTCCGCAATCCGCCCCTCGTACCATTGGCAGAACGCGGGATAGTTGCTGGTCGTGCCCGAGGGGATGTTGATGTTGTGTTGCGGGATATTCACGTGCTGGAAGAAGTGCTCGTGCATGAAGTAGTGGTAGCTCTGCGGGTGAGTCGCGGGCAGGCCGACGTATTCGTCGAGGTTGAACGTCGTCACGCGAGAGAAGTCGACCTGCCCGGCCTGGTACAGGCGCACCAACTCCTGATACAGGCCGAGCGGCGTGGACCCCGTCGCCATGCCGAGCACGGCATTCGGCTTCGTGTTGAGCACGTCGACGACGAGCTGCGCCGCCGTCTTGCTCATCTGGTCGTAGTCCCGCTTGATGACGACTTCTATGGAGCCTCCCATCCTTTGGCCCGCTCGAGCGCCTTGCGCCACCCGGCCTCGAGCTGCTGGCGCTGCGCCGGCTTCATCGCGTGCGTGAAGCGGCGATCCACCTGCCACTGCGCCGCGATCTGTTTCTGGTCCTTCCAGTAGCCGACCGCCAATCCCGCGAGATACGCCGCCCCCAGCGCCGTGGTCTCGGTGACTTTGGGCCGCACTACGGGAACGCCCAGCAGATGCGACTGGAATTGCATCAGCAGGTTGTTGGCGGACGCGCCGCCATCCACGCGCAGCTCCTTCAGCTTGATCCTGGCATCGGCCTCCATCGCGCGGAGCACGTCGGCCACCTGAAACGCGATGCCTTCCAACGCCGCGCGTGCGATATGCGCCGCCGTGGTGCCGCGCGTGACGCCGGCGAGAACACCGCGCGCGTATTGATCCCAGTGCGGGGCGCCCAGTCCGGCGAACGCGGGGACCAGATACACCCCACCCGTATCTTCCACCCGGGAGGCCAGGGCTTCGACTTCCGACGACGACTCGATGATGCCCAGTCCGTCGCGCAGCCATTGCACCACCGCCCCGGCGATGAAAATGCTGCCCTCGAGTGCGTACTCGGTCCGGTTCCCGATGCGCCACGCCACGGTCGTCAGGAGATTGTTCTTGGACACGATCGGTTTGGTACCGGTGTTCATCAGCATGAAACAGCCGGTCCCATAGGTGTTCTTCACCATTCCCGGCTGCGTACAAGCCTGGCCAAACAGCGCAGCCTGCTGGTCGCCCGCGATGCCCGCGATGGGGATCGATCCGCCCCCCCCGAACAGCCTCGTCTCACCGTACACTTCGCTCGACGAGCCGACCGCCGGCAGCACCGAGCGCGGCACGCCGAACAGCTTCAGCAGCTCGTCGTCCCAATCGCCGGTCCGGAGATTGAACAGCATCGTGCGCGACGCGTTGCTCGGATCGGTCACGTGCACGCGACCGCCCGTGAGATGCCACACGAGCCACGAGTCCACGGTGCCGAACGCCAGCCTGCCGGCCTTCGCTTTGGCGCGCGCGCCCGGAACATTGCGAAGCAGCCACTCGAGCTTCGTGCCGGAGAAATAGGCGTCCACCACGAGGCCAGTCTTGCGTTTGATCAATGGCGCCAGCCCGCGGGCCTTCAACTGGTCGCACCGGGCGGCCGTGCGGCGATCCTGCCACACGATGGCGTGATGCAGCGGCTCGCCCGTCTCGCGGTCCCAGACCACGGTGGTTTCGCGCTGATTCGTGATCCCGATCGCGGCGATGTCGGCGGCCGTCAGGCCGGCCTTGCCGAGGGCTTCCGTCGCCGTGTGCCGCTGCGTGGCCCAGATCTCCGTCGCATCGTGCTCCACCCAGCCGGGCTGGGGAAAAATCTGACGAAACTCCTTCTGCGCCAGCGCCACCACGCTCCCGCTGTGGTCGAACACCATCGCGCGCGAGCTCGTCGTGCCCTGGTCGAGGGCCAGGATGTGTTTCATGTGGCCGACCAGGCGACCTTATAAAGGAAGGCCGCGATCAGGCCGCCGATCACAGGGCCTGCGATGGGGATCCACGCGTAGCCCCAGTCGGAGTTTCCCTTCCCGACGACGGGCAGGACGGCGTGGGCGAGCCGGGGCCCCAGGTCGCGTGCCGGATTAATTGCGTAACCGGTCGGTCCGCCCAGCGACAGGCCGATGGCCCATACGATGATGCCGACGAGGCACGGCCCGAATCCCACGTCCCACCCATGTGCGGGGTTCAGGTTCTTCGGCGTGAGGATGGCCAGCACGCCGAGCACCAGGATGATGGTGCCGATGATCTCGGTCAGGAGATTCGCCCCGGGGTTACGGATGGCGGGGCCGGTACAAAAGACGGCCAGCTTGGATGACGGGTTGTCCGTGACCGCCCAGTGCGGCAGATAGGCGAGCCAGACGATCGCGGCGCCGAGAAACGCGCCGAGCATTTGGGCGGCGATGTAGACGGGCACGCTCGCCCACGCGAACTTGCCGATCGAGGCGAGGCCAATGGTCACCGCGGGGTTCAAATGCGCGCCGCTGAACGTGCCGACGGCATACACCGCGACCGTCACGCCGAACCCCCAGCCCGCGGTGATGACGATCCACCCGGCGTTCTGGCCTTTGGTCTTATTGAGCACGACGTTGGCGACCACGCCATCGCCCAGGATGATCAACAGCATGGTGCCGAGCAGCTCTGCAAGGAACGGTGGCATAGGGTTGAATGGGAAGCGGCGAAGCTATCAGCGCAGGAGCGACTTGTCTACTTGAGGAATTGAGGAGGTCTCCCGAAGGCGGCGCGCATCTGCCGCCAGCTCCTCGACAGTCAACACTCCCTGCGCGACCTTGTCGAGCATCCTCCTCCCTGGCGCCGGAGGAGGTGATCGGCGTGGTCGCGGTGTAACGCTACAAGCGCTGGGTCTGCGCGACGAGCGGCGCGGTTGCGAGCAGAAGACCAGCGGTCAGACGGCGTGTGCTGGCTACTGGAGGCGGTTGGAGCTCACGATTGCCTCGCTCACCGCCGGACCTAGGTTCACGCCGTGCAGCACCGCTCCCGCGCCCGTGATGATGTTGGGGTCGTTCACCCCGTCACCGTTACAGTCGTACGCACCGTTGTCCACGATGACGCTCGGGTTGCCGACCACCGTATTCGCCCCCGACGTGTCGGGGAAGATCAGACCGATATTGCTCCCGTTTCCCTGAAGGTTGTTCCCCACGAACACGTTTCCGCACGCCTTCCGGGCGAACACGCCGCCGCTCGCGGCCCCGGTGACCACATTGGAGCGAAAGGTGCTGTTCAGCACGAAGGCTGTCAGAAAGGGATTTCTGGTGAGCCCGATGCCGTAGATGGCGGCCCCGTTCAAGTGGTTTTCAGTGACAGTGTTCATCGAGAGAGACGCGAGGCTCAACGAGTTAGCCCAAGGCCCCGTGACGATGTTGTCCCGGACGACCGCATGTCGCGCGCCTACCAGCCGAATCCCACCGAACCGGAAATCGGTCGACGGCGCGGTCGCGACAACCGTGTTGCCCTCGATCCGAACGCTGTCAAGGTCCTCAACGCCCAACTGCACGTGAACCCCGGTCACGGATCCGGGCGAAGTGAATGTGTTGTTCGAGACCACCGCACCTGATGTGCCCGCGAGGAAAATGCAAGCCCCTGGGCTACAAGTGACTGTGTTGTGTGTAAACCGCACGCCGGGCACAGGTAGACCTGGTCCAAAGAAGTCGCCGGCGAAGTACGCCTCACCGTCGACGGAGACTGCACTGGCGTCCAGCACGAGGCCATCTACAACGACGCCCGAGCCACCCAGATCGACCACGATCAGTGCGTCCAGGGAGGGGCTCAGCGCAAAGAGACCAGCGCCCGATGCCGCGCAGGTGAGTGTCACATTCGGCATTGTGACAAAGACATCGGCCCCAATCCCGATCATGCCACGGATCGCGATCACGGCGCCGGGACTGGCCGCGGCGAGGGCAGCGCGCAGGCCTGCTTCATCGCTGACTGTGAACGTGGGGCTTGAAGGGCACGCAACGGACGCCGTCGTGCTGTACGACGGTCGGTCGGCCGTGGGCGCGACGCTTCGATCCTGACAAGCCGCGACCAGCGCAATGAGTAGAGCCACGCGGGGGATGTGATTCATGGGAAGCCTCGCTCAACGAAAGAGGACGTCAAAGGTCACGTTCTCGTAAATGGCCATGTCCAAGTATGCGCTCGCCAGTCAAGCACGGGTCAAGCGGCCTGCGACATCTCCGCGTGGACGGTACGAATTGGGCCGCCGGGCGGCGTGACGATGCTCGGCGGGCTCTCGTGGCGCGCCTTGCGCTTCGTGACCGGCCTTCGTGTAGCTTGAAGCCGTGCCCACCCTCCTCGCCGCGATCATCCTCGGGCTGGTCGAGGGCGCGACGGAGTTCCTCCCCGTCTCGTCCACCGGCCACCTGATTCTGGTGGGCCACGCGCTCGGCTTCGTGGGTCCGCGCGCCGCCGCCTTCGAAATCATCATCCAGCTCGGCGCCATCCTGGCCGTGGTCTGGCTGTATCGCGGACTGTTGTGGCGCGTGGTGAAAGAGGGCCTTGCCGCCGCGGAGTCGCGGCAGCTCATTCTGGCGTTGCTGGTCGCGTTCCTGCCGGCGGCGCTCGTAGGACTACTCACGCACCACTGGATCACCGCGCACCTGTTCACGCCTCGGGTGGTGATCGCCGCACTGATCGCGGGCGGCGTCGCCATCCTGGCGATCGAGCGCCGGCGCCCCGCCCCCCGCATCGAGACGGTGATGCAGATCGGCTATCGCACCGCGCTGTGGATCGGGATCGCCCAGGTGTGCTCGCTGATCCCGGGCGTGTCGCGCTCGGGTGCCACGATCATGGGGGCGCTGCTGGCGGGCGTCGGGCGCCCGGCGGCCGCGGAGTTCTCGTTCCTGCTCGCCATTCCCGTGATGTTCGCGGCCACGGGCCTGGACCTGTGGGAGAATCGCCACCTGCTGTCGGGATCCGACGCCCTGATGTTCGCGACGGGCTTCGTGGTGGCGTTCGCGAGCGCGCTGGTAGTGGTCCGGTGGCTCGTCCGCTTCGTGTCGCACCGCTCGTTCGACGTGTTCGCCTGGTACCGCATCGCGTTCGGGCTGGCCCTGGCGGCACTGCTCGCCACCGGCCAGCCCTGGATCGCGAGATAGCACGAGCCGGGCTCGCCCGCCCGAAGCAAGATGTCCATGCTCCGCAGGCAGCCCAGTCCCGAGATCCTTGTCATCGGGACGCTTGGTGTCCTGTTTCTCGTCGCGCACGTGTCGGATCAGTGGATCTTCCATCACTTCACATTTTCCGGCATTTACGACCGCGGCTGGGCCCGCATGCTGCGGCTCGCCGGGTACTTCCCGCTGTGGGGGATTGTGGCGTTGGCGCTCGCCCTCCATGACTGGGTGCCGCGGACGCTCTCTACCCTGCGCGAGGCCAGTCGTCGCGGTCTGCTGTTATTCTGGTCGGCCGCCTTGGGCGGGATCGTCGCCGAAGCTCTCAAACTGGCGTTCCGTCGCGAGCGGCCCGGATTGACCGACGGCCTGCACGTATTCCGGCCCTGGGCGGAACGGCCCTTCTCGACCTCCCAGCTCGGGCTCCCCAGCAGTGAGGCGGCCGTCGCATTCGCCGCCGCGGCAGCCCTGGCTCGCCTCTTTCCCGAAGCCGGGCTCCTCTGGTACGCGGTTGCCGTTGGATGCGCGCTCACGCGCGTCGCCAGTGGTGCCCACTTCATGAGCGACGTGGTGCTGGCGGCACTCGTCGGATACGGAGTGGCGTTGATCCTCTGGCGGCGCCGGGGCAGTCGGCCGTCCTGACGGTTCCTTGACATGCGGCCATTGGTCGCGTTGCGTGTCGTTGACACGGGAGGATTCCATGAGCGTCCTGTCGAGTCTTCATCACTTCAGCGACTGGGGTCTCTTGGCGCTCCGCATCGGCGTCGGGACCACGTTCCTGGTCCACGGCAGCCAGAAGCGGGCGATGTGGAAGATGCAGCCTTCGGCCCAGATGCCGGCGGGCCTGCTGTCGCTCTTGCGGGTGCTTTCCATCGCCGAGCCGCTGGGTGCACTGGCGACGCTGGTTGGGCTGCTCACGCAAGCGGCAGCGGCCGGATTCATCCTCGTCATGCTGGGGGCGATCCGCCTCAAAGTGATGCAGCTGCACAAAGGGTTCAGCGGCGAAGGAGGCTGGGAGCTGGACTTCCTGCTCTTGGTCGGCGCAATCGCACTGCTGTTCTTCGGCGCAGGGAAGTTCGCGCTCGATCGCCTGCTGTTGGGGATCTAGGCGCTCCCCATGATCGCACCGCCGATCGAGCCGATGCTCGCGAAGCTCGCCGACGTCCTGCCCGCGGACAGGGACTATCTCTATGAGCCGAAGTGGGACGGATTTCGCGCCATCGTGTTCCGCAGTGCCTCCGACGTCTTCATCCAGAGCCGTGACCTGAAGCCGCTCGACCGCTATTTCCCCGACTTGCACGAGGCGCTGCTCGCGCAGCTGCCGCGAGGTTGCGTGGTCGACGGCGAAATCGTGATTACGACTCCCCACGGTCTCGACTTCGACGCGCTGCAGATGCGTCTGCACCCTGCGGCATCCCGCGTGGCCAAGCTCGCGCAAGCGACGCCCGCCTCGTTCGTGGCCTTCGACGTTTTGGCGGCGGGCGGCCGCAACGCGATGGGGGCGCCGCAGCACGAGCGCCGCGCGCTGCTCGAGCGGCTGTTGAGTCGGGTCGGCCCACCGCTCTACCTGACGCCCATGACAGAAGACCGGCGGACGGCCGCGAAGTGGCTCGAGCGGTTCGAAGGCGCCGGCCTGGACGGTGTGGTCGCGAAGCCGGCGGACGCCTCGTATCAGCCGGGCAAGCGCGCCATGATCAAGGTGAAACACGCGCGCACCGCCGATTGCGTGGTGGCGGGATTCCGCTGGCACAAGACCGGGACGGACGCGGTCGGCTCGCTGCTGCTCGGCCTGTTCGACGGCCGCGGGGCGCTGCAGCACGTCGGCGTTACGTCATCGTTCACCATGGTGATGCGCAAGCAGCTCGTGAAGGAGCTCGCGCCGCTGCGGAAGAAGGCGCTGGCGTCGCATCCGTGGCGGGCCTGGGGGCAGGCCGAGGCGGGCAGCGCCCGCATGCCCGGCGCGCAGAGCCGCTGGAGCGCGGGCAAGGATCTCTCGTGGGAGCCGCTGCGCGTCGAGCGGGTGTGCGAGGTCAAGTACGACCATCTGCAGGGCGACCGGTTCCGTCACGCGGCGACGTTTCTGCGCTGGCGACCCGATAAGGAGCCGCGCGACTGCCGCTACGACCAGCTCGAGGTCACGCCCGCCTACGAGCTCTCCAAGGTCTTCTCGTCCGGGTCGAGACGCTCCTGACGCGGGCGGAGCTTCGGCGGCACGTGCCGCAGGTTCACCCGGATGCGAGTCCAGGTGGACGAGCGACCGCGCATCCGGTCGACCAGCACATCGGCGGGCTCGAGGTAGGCGGCGGCCTTCCTGTGGCGTGCCTTCCAGCGCTTGAGGCCGGCGAGGGCGTCCTGCTGGCGCTTGGCGCGACCGATCTCGATCAGCGGGAGCTTGGCTGCGCGGGCGCGTGACGGCTGCACGCGCGGGGGCTCGCCCGCCTGCTTCTTGTAATGCGGGGGCCAGGGTGCGTCGCCCAGTCCCTCGCGCTCGTGGCGCGCCGAGAGCTCGAGGAGCTGCTCGAGCGAGCCGGGGGTCGCGTCGATTCCGGCGTGGCGATCGCCGAGCGTCGCGAAGCGCTGTGGCATCGTCGCCAGGGTAAAGTCCGCCGGATCGGCGGCGTCCACCTCATCCCACCGGAGCGGCGCCGAGACCCGCGCCTCGGGGGTGGGACGCACGGAGTACGCCGAGGCGACCGTGCGGTCCTTGGCGTTCTGATTGTAGTCGACGAAGACGCCATGCCGCTCTTCCTTCCACCACTTGCTCGTGGCGAGCTTGGGGACGCGGCGCTCGACGTCGCGCGCCAGCGCCAGCGCCGCCCGGCGCACCGCGTCGAAGCCCCAGCGCCGCTCGATGCGCACCAGAACGTGGAGGCCGCGGCTGCCCGAGGTCTTGGGCCAGCCGGTGAGCCCGACGTCTCGCAACACGGCGTCGACCACGTGCGCCACCTGACGGACCTGCGCCCACTTGACGCCGGGCACGGGATCGAGGTCCACGCGCAGCTCGTCGGGATGGTCCAGGTCCTCGGCGCGGACGGGATGGGGGTGCAGCTCGAGGCAGGCGAGGTTGGCGAGCCACGCCAGCGCGGCGGCGTCGCGCGGCACGACTTCTTCGGCGGTCCGGCCAGAGGGGAAGCGCAGCGTCACCACCTCGATCCACGCAGGCCGGGCCTCGGGTGCGCGCTTCTGGTAGAAGAACTCGCCCGTGATACCGTTGGGGTAGCGGACCAGGACGTTGGGCCGGCCGCCCGCCCCGCGCAGGGCGCCTTCGGCGACGGCGAGGTAGTACCGCACGAGGTCGAGCTTGGTGTATTTCGGCTTCGGGAACAGCACCTTGCCGGGATTCGAGATCGTGACCTCGCGGCCGTCCACGACGAGCCGCTCGTGCTCGTCGCCTGTCTCCCGGGCGGTCGCACCGCGGGGGCCGGCTATGCCTCGTCTGAGAGCAGGACTCACGACGGGTGAGGAGGCGCGGTGATGTAGGTGAGCTCGCGACCCTCGGCGGCACACCGCAGCATGAGGGCGCCACGGCTCATGTCGCCACGCCCGATGAACTCCTGGGGCACGTGCAGCCGGGCGCCCAGGACTTCGTTCAGCGGCTGGAGATACTTCGCAGTCGCGATACTGCCGAGCAGGACGGCTGCATCTCCGGGGTGCAATCGCTCGGCCAGGCAGGCGGCGTCGCGGCGCAACGGGTCAGTGTACCGGCGATCGCCCGGGTCCACCGGAACCTGCGCGATCGCCCGCAGCCCGTCGAGATCGATCATCGCACGCGGCGGACACAGGCCAAGGCCGGGCACGATGACCTGAATGCCCGAGCAGCCTTCCGGGGGATTGGCGAACGCTGCAGCGTACGCCAACTTGCCGCGGAAATACAGCCCGCTCATGAAGGTGAAGACCTCGCCGATGTTCGCACCCTCGGTCGATCTCAGCCGCTGGGCCAGCGTCGAGCGAGCATTCTTCCGCAACAGAAAGCCGGCGCGCTTCCCGGAGCAATGGGCGGGCGAGAGCAGAAAGATCCGGTGGCTCGGCGACATTGAACCAGAGTACACGCGTCGGTCGCGCCGCGGTAGCTCTAGAATCGGGCCCGTTGCAGAGCCGCCGAGCCTCACCGGGCGCCGCCGGGTATTCCCGGCCACCAGTTCCAGCGACCCGCCAGGGCGAGCAGTGCCGGGCCGATGGCGACCCGCACCACCGTGGCGTCGAGCGCGACGCTCACCGCCAGCGCGAGCCCCAGAATTTGCATCACCAGGAAGTCCCCCAGCGTGAACGCCGCGAACACGACGACCATCACGGCCGCGGCGCTGGTGATGACGGGACCGGTCTGCGCGAGGCCCTCCACGATCGCCGCGCGCTCGTCCAGCCCGGAGCGCCGGGCCTCCGCCACGCGAGCCACCAAGAAGATCTCGTAGTCCATGCTGAGCCCGAACACGGTGCAGAAGACCAGCGTGGGGACGATGGTGAACACGGCGTCGAGCGGCGCCTCGAGGCCAAGGAGCGCCGCACCGACACCGTCCTGGAACACGAGCACGACCGCCCCGAAGCCAGCGGCTACCGAGAGCAAGTTGAGGCACACGGCCTTGAGCGGAACGAGCACCGACCGGAACCCCATGAACAACGCTGCCAGCGTACCCCCGAGCACCAGCGCGACGACCAGCGGAAAGCGGCGGCGGACGGCGTCGTCGTAATCGGCGCGCAAGGCGGGCAGACCGCCGACGTGCAGGCGGGCTCCGGGGAGCCCGGTGACGGTGTCGGGGGCGAGGGCTCGGAGCTCGCGCACGAGGCCAACGAGGTCGCGCGCGTCGGTGCGCTCGCGCGGGACGACGTCGAACAGCACGGCCCGGCGATCCGCGGCCACGTACGAGCGGCGCACGTCCCCCGACAGGGTAAAGAATACAAGCCGCGACATCGGACGGTCGGCCTGGAACGACGTGAAGGACAGTGTTGCCGCAACGCGCGGGTCCCGGGCCAGGAGGGCACGGAGGCCTCGGGCGGCGCTCCATCCGTCGCGGCTCAACACATCCTGACGGCCGGGAAGCTCCAGGATGACGCGGACGGTTTGCGGCACCGCCCCCCGCCCCATCTTCTCCAAGTCACGGAGCGCGACGACCGACTCGAGGCGGCGCGGGAGCCACGCGTCACCGCGCGGCAGCCCTGTCTGTAGGCGCGTCGCCTGCCAGGCCAGCAGGACGAGCGGCACACCCGCCGCGATCAGCACTGCTACCGGGTGCCTCGTCACCCAGCGTCCCCACGCGCGCCACCGCGCGCCCGTTGCTTGGTGGGCGGGCCACAACCGGCCCCGCTCGATCCGCCGACCGAGCCAAGCGAGCAGCGCGGGGAGGAGCGTGACCCCGACGAGCATTGCGAACCCGGTCGCGAGCAGGCCACCCACCGCCACCGACCGCAGCTCGCCGAGCGGAACGGCGAGCAGCGCCGTGAAGCCCACCGCCACCGTCAGGCCCGAAAGAAGGATCGTGCGACCCGCGGATCGCACGGTCGCGGCGGCCGCCTGCACGGGGTCACTGGTGGCCGCGAGCGCCTCGCGGAACCGCGAGACGGAGAGGAGCGCGTAGTCGATCCCGAGACCCAGGCCGATCATGGATACGAAGCTCTGGAGCAGGATCGAGAGCGGCCACCGGGTCGCAAGCATTCCCGAGGCGCCGAGGGCGAGCACGATGACCAGCACGCCGCTCACCACGGGCGTACCGGCGGCCAGCAGGCTGCCGAATGCCACGAGGAGAAGCGCCAGCGTGAGCGGCAGCGCTCGCTGCTCGGCCACACGCGCGCTTGCCCGGCTCGCCTGCCGCAAGTCGGCGTTGAGCACCGTCTCCCCAGTCCAGCGGAGCTCAAGTAGCGGGAAGCGCCCGACCAGGCGACGGGTGAGCGCGGCGGTGGCGCTGCGGAGCTGCGGCACGATCGCGTCGGGCCGCCCGGCCGCCGGGTCGAGCCCCACCAGAACGAACGTTCCGCTGGAGTCGCGCCCCAGGAGCAGCGTGTCGCGCGCGTCCCGGTAGCCCCGCACCCCCGCGACGCCCGGCACGGCGACGACTGCTCCGACGACGCTGTCCACGAGCTCGCGCCCCGCCGGCGTGACGGGCGACCCGCCACCGCGGACCACGAGCAGCGCGTATTGCGCGAACGGCGCCCGAAACCGCGATGCCAGCTCCGCCTCAACGCGTGCTGACTCGCTCCCGTCCACGCGTGCCGCGGTCTCGAGCACACGCTCGACGCCTGTTGCGTGGGGAGCGAGCAGAGCCAGCGCGCCGGCCCAACAGACCAGGACCAGCCCACGCCGGCGCACGACGGCCTCCGCAGTACCCATACGCCAAATGTCGGGCCGCCCCATCAAGGCAGGGTCAAGGCGGCACCGCAGCTTGACCGGGGCTTGACCCCGGGCGTCGAGCTTCGTGCCATGAATTACGACGCTCCGCGCCGCGCCACGTCCGCCGACAACGCCGGGTTGCTCGCCCTGGCCGCGGCCTGCCCCATGCGGGCCGGGCTCACCCTGTGTGTGCGCCGGGAGCCGGATTTCTTCGCGCTGAACCGGCTCCAGGGCGACCGCTGGGACGTGGGTGTGGTGGATGATCGGACCGGCGTGATCGGCTGCGTCGCGACGGCCGAGCGCCTGGCCTACGTGAACGGCGCGCCCGCGCCCACCGCGTACGTCAGCGACCTCAAGGTTCACCCGGCATTCCGCGGGCGCCGCAACGAGACGGGCAGCGTGGCGGACGCGTTGACCGCATACGCCCGCGACACGCTCGGCGCCACCGATCCCCGCATGCTCGTGCTGATCACCGTGCTCGGAGGCAACGCCGCGATGGCACCGCGGCTTCCAGGTCCGCGCGGACTGCCACGGCTCAGCCGCTTCGCGACGATCCGCACCTTTGCGGTGCCCCTCTTCGTACTGCGCCGCCTCGGCGCCCCCCAGGACCTGTGTGTGCGGCCTGCAGAGGAGCGGGATCTCGACGAGATGGCCGCGCTGTGGCGTGGCGTCGCACCGCTGCGCCAGCTTGCGCCGGTGCTGAGGCCGGACGACTTCCGTCGTCTCTGCGCCGATGCCCCGGGTCTCTCGCTCTCGTCCTACTGGATCGCACGCCACACCTCCGGGCGCCTGGCCGGGTTCGTCGCGCTGTGGGACCAACACCGGCTCAAGAACACGGTCGTGCAGCGGTATTCCCTGCGCGCTGCGCTGTTCCGTTACGGCTTCAACCTGGCCGCCCCGCTCGTCCACGCACCACGGCTCCCTGCACCGGGCGCACCGCTTCGCTCCGTCAGTGCGTTTCAGGTGTGCGTGCCGGCGACCGAGCCCGGCGTACTGCGCGCCCTCCTGGTTGCCGGCGCGCGGGCAGTTGCGAGCTCACCGTACGCCTTCTGCACCATCGGGCTCGACATCGTGG
>Ga0209474_10002476_pt1 | contig 16922 bp, 20 predicted proteins | sample GraSoiAngelo_145_FD_185902 | JGI IMG/M metagenome (GOLD analysis project Ga0209474, IMG submission 185902) | Grasslands soil microbial communities from the Angelo Coastal Reserve, California, USA - 14_1009_05_20cm (SPAdes) (version 2) | ecosystem: Environmental > Terrestrial > Soil > Grasslands...
GTCGCGGTGGCGGTCTCGGCGAGGTGGTTGTCGCTCGTGGCGGCGATCTCCTCGACCTCTTCGTCGAGCGAGCCGGGATGCTCGTCGCGGAGCGTGGCCAGCGCGTGCTCGACCCGCCGGCGCTCCTCGAGGAGCTCGTCGCGGAACCGCTCGGTGTCGATGCTCGTCACCGCCTTTCCTTTCTGCCCCGGCCTTCGCCTGTGGCTGCCGAGGCGAGCCGCCGTTCGATCAGCGCCGGCCCTACCCCCGTCAGCTCCACGATTTTCTCCCGCCCTCCGTGGCCCGAAACGAGCGTCAGGGCTGTGCGGGGCAGCGCGAGTGTCTCGGCGAGGAGGCGGAGGACGGCTTCGTTCGCGCGTCCACGTTCCGGCGCATCCGTGACGCGCACCTTCCACGCGTCGCCGTGCCGCCCGACGACCTGGGTCCGCCCCGCGCCCGGGCTGACGCGCAAGCGCAGCCGCGTCGTCTCCGCCGTCATGCACCAAGTTTACGTCTGGCTACCTCTCACGCAGCGTCGGCATCCGGCAGGGCTGTCCCGCTCGGGTAGCCGTACCAGCTGCGTTCTTCCGCGTCGTCCGCGTCCTGCTCGGCTGTGGTGGCCGGCTCCGGTTCCTCGTCGGCCGCTGCGGCCGCGTCGGGTTCGTCGAGAGCCGAGAGTGCGTCGATCAGCTGCGCGCGCAGGCGGCGCGACTCGTGGCCGAGCCGCTCGTTCTCGGCGATCGCACGACGCTGGATCTCGCGGGCCTCGGCGTGCGCCTCCCGGAGGATCAGCTCCGCCTCGCGGCGGGCCTGGTCTCGCAGCTGGGCCGACGCCGACTCTGCCGAGACGAGGGTCGTCCGCAAGAGACTCTCGAGCTCGCGGAAGCGGACGAGGTCGCCCTCGAGCTGCTCGACCTTGTCCGCGAGGTCGGCGCGTTCGCGCCAGACGTCTTCGAAACTCGCCGCGATGTCTTCGAGCAGGGTGTCGGTCGGCGCGACGCGGTACCCGCGGAAGGCGGTGCGGGGCGGCGTCAGGTGTCTGATCTCGACGGGTGTGAGTGCCATGGGTAACTCCCCTCTAGTGGAAGTGGTCGAGGATCCAGATCAGGAGGCGGTCGATCGCGGTGAGCGCGATGATTGCCAGCATCGGCGAGAAGTCGATCCCGCCCGCCGACGGAAGCACACGACGGAAGAGCCGCAGATACGGCTCGCAGACGTCGTAGAGAAACCGCTGGATCCGGTTGAGCGTGGGCGAATAGGGCAGCCGCAGCCAGCTCGTGATGATGTAGAGGAGGATCACGAGCCCGTAGAGGAGGACGAAGACGTTGACGAACGTCTCGACGCTCGTGATCGCGTCGGCGAGCAGCATGAACCTGGCTGAGCAGCCCATTCCGGCTCGGTTCGCGCCCCCGGGCCCTTTTCCTATGCCTGGTTGAAGAAGCCGCGCTCGAGCATGCGCGCCCGGTCCTCGGCCGACAGCTCGATGTCGCGCGGCGTGAGGAGGAAGACCTTGTCGGCGATTCGCTGCATCCCGCCGTCGAGTGCGTACGTGAGGCCGCTCGCGAAGTCGATCAGCCGCTTCGAGAGCTCGGCGTCAGCCGACTGGAGGTTGAGGATCACCGGAACGCCGTCCTTGAACCGGTCGGCGACCTGCTGCGCGTCGTTGAAGCTGCGCGGGAGGATGAGGTGGACGCGGGAGGTGCCGGGGCCGCGGACCGGCTCGAGGTTGCGGACGCGTCGCGTCTCGGCTCGCGGGCGGAGGATGCTCGTCCTCTGCGCGTCCTCGGGCTCGGGATCCGTCCAGTCGTCGTCGTAGTCGCGCCGCGACCGGCGGGCGGGCAACCGGCGCACGTTGGGCCGCTCGTACGGATCGGCGAGCTCGTCTTCGGTGAGGTAGCCGTCCTCGTCCCAGTCCTCTTCCTCGGCGATGCCGAAGTAGACGAGGGTACGGGCCCAGACGTCGGAGAGACCCATGGCGCCGCCGATGTTAGCGCTGCCACAGGACTGCGCCGACCCGAACGTAGGTCGCCCCTTCCTCGGCGGCGACCCGGTAGTCCTGGCTCGTCCCCATCGAAAGATCCCGCAGATCGTGGCGCTCGGCCAGCTCGCGGAGGCGCCGGAAGTACGGCCGCGACGCCTCCGGATCGTCCGTCGCGGGCGGCATCGTCATCAGCCCCCGGACGTCGTCATACGCCTCGAGCAGTGCCGGCAGCTCCTCCGGCGTCACGCCCGACTTCGTCGCTTCGCCGGAGAGGTTGACCTCGACGAGCGCCGGGATCGTGAGCTTTCGCGCGGCGGACTCCGAGGCGAGCGAGTGGCAGAGCTCGCAGACCTCGCTCACGAGCGCCGCCTTCCGGCTCTGGAGATGGCCGATGAAGTGCCACCGGAAGGCGTCGCCGTAGACGTTGTGCTTCGCCCGCAGGTCCTGGGCGCGGTTCTCGCCCACCACCTCGACCCCCGCCTCGGCCAGCGCCGCCAGGTCGTCAAGCGAGACGTACTTGGTCGCGGCGACGACCGTGACCGCCGGGCCGACCTCTGCACGTATGCGCTCGTACCGCTCGCGCATCTCAGCCGGCGACGTAGGCGATCACCCCCTGCCGGCCCGTGCGGCCGGCGTCCCGGCGGTGCGAGAAGAACGTCTCGGGCTCGCATGCGGTACAGCGGTCGAAGCGCTTCACGCGCTCGACCCCCGCGGCGCGGAGCGTTCGCTCGGCGCTCGTCCAGAGGTCGAGGCGGCTCTCGTGGACGACATCGTCACCGAAGCGCTCACGGAATGGCGCCGCGACCTCCTCCCCCACGTCGTAGCAGCACGGACCGATGCCCGGCCCAATTGCGGCGGCGAGCTCGCGATCCCCGAGGGCGCGCGCTCCCGCCTCGACGATGCCTGCGAGCAGGCCGCGCCAGCCGACATGGAGGACGGCGACTGCCGGCTCTCCCCTGTCGGCGCGTGCGAGGGCGATCGGCAGGCAGTCGGCGGACAGCGCGAGGATCGGGAGGCCGGGCTCGTCCGTCCACAACCCGTCCGCCTGCTCGCCGCGCACCCTGGGGGCTGCCCGGAGCACGCGGTCGGAGTGCACCTGGTAGTTGAGCGCGAGCTTCTCGAGATCGGCGCCGATCGACTCGCAGGCGATGCGCCTGTTCTCGTCGACTCGCTCGACGTCGTCGCCGCTCTTGCGACCGAGGTTGAGCGACGCGTACGGCCCTTCGCTCACGCCGCCGACGCGAGTGGTGAAAACGACCTCGTAGCCGTCGAGGTGCCAGCGGATCACCGAAGCTCCTTGGCCCGCGCGAGCAGCTGTTCGCGGGTGTTGAGCGCGGGCTCGTCCACGACTGCGTCGAGGAGCTCGTGGAGGGTGCGCCCCAGCTCCGGCCCGGGCCGGAAGCCGAGCTCGATCAGGTCGTTCCCGTCGACGGCGAGGTCGCGCAGCCGGTGCGGGCTCGACCGCTCCTGCTCCACCATCTCGCGGAACCGTGCGAGCGCCTCTATCTCGTCCAGGGGCGGCGGCTCTCCGTCGCTTCCCCGCTTGCCGAGCAGGTCCGCATGCTTGTGGTCGATGAGCTCGAAGGCGAGCTCGTCGCCGTTGCGGCGGAGGAAGCGCCGCGCGCGGCGGGGGTCGCCTTTCCCGGGCTGGAACATGTGGCGGCGGACGATCCTGACGACGCGCTGCCGGAGCGCGTTCGGGTACCTGAGCCGCAACAGCGCGCCGCTCGCGAGCGTTGCGCCGACCTGGTCGTGGCCGTGCTCGGCAAAGCCGGGCTTCGCGTAGTAGTGCAGGCGCCCGTCGCTGCCCCGCCATGCGGTGTGCGGCTTGCCGAGGTCGTGGAACAGCGCGGCGAGCCGCACCGCCAGCGAGAAGCCCGAGTCTGCGGCGGCCTGGACGACGGCAAACGTGTGCTCGTCGACGGCGAGATCGTGGTAGCGGCTCTCCTGGTCGAAGCCGATGGCGGGGCCGAACTCCGGCAGAAGCTCGACTAGGACGCCGGTGTCTCGCGCCAGCCGCAGCGCCCGCGCGGGCTCTGCACCGAGCAGGAGCTTCGAGAGCTCGCCCATCCCGTCCGCCGCAAGACCGCCGCCGATGCGCTCCCCCGACACGAGCTTGACCGCGGGCCCTTCCTCGCGCATCTGGCCGAGCAGCTCGTCGTCGGGCTCGAAGCCGAGCTGCGAGACGAAGCGGAGGGCGCGGACGAGCCGCAACGGGTCCTCCCGGAAGCTCTGCGGTGAGACCGTGCGCAGGCGATGCGCCTCGACATCGGCCCGGCCGCCGAGCGGGTCGACGAGGTCGCCCGTCGCGAGCCGGCGGGCCATCGCGTTGACGGTGAAGTCGCGGCGGCGCATGTCATCCTCGACTGACAGCGACGGATCCGCGACGATCTCGAAGTCGTGCCGGCCGGGACCGGTGGAGATCTCCTTGCGCGGCGGCGCGAACTCGATTCCGGCCCGGGTCAGCGCGCGGACCCGGCCGTCGCTCGGGTGCAGCCGGACTCCCACGAGCCGGTCGGCGACGACGAGATCCTCGACGCGCCCGTGCGGAGCGAGCGCGGCCCGCAACCCCTCGGTGTCGACGCCCGGCACGAGGAAGTCGGCGTCCTTCGACTCGAGCCCGAGCAGCTCGTCACGCACGGCGCCGCCTACCAGGTAGGCGTCGAGCCCCAGCGAGCGCACGTAGTCCTCTACCTCCTGGCGCATCCGGCCATTCTCGCCGGACCGCCGGGCCTGCCTACAAAAGTGCGATCGCTTCGATCTCGACGAGAGCGCCCGACGGGAGCTTCGCCACCTCCACCGTGGCTCGGGCGGGCGGCTGCTCGCCGACGTGCTTCGCGTAGACGGCGTTCATCGGCTGGAAGTCGTTGAGGTTCTGGAGGAAGACGGTCGTCTTCACGAGCCGATCGAGTCCGCTGCCCGCCTCCTCGAGGATCGCCTTCAGGTTGGCGAAGATCTGCTTGGTCTGCTCCTCGATCCCGCCCGAGATCGCGATGTCCCCCGGCATCAGGCCGAGCTGGCCGGAGACGAAGACGAAGCCGCCGGCCGCGATCGCCTGCGAGTAGGGCGCCCCCTGGAACGGCGCCGGCGCGGCCTCGGTGCGCACGACCTGCTTCTCGCTCACCTGCGTGCCCCCTGTCTCTCGCACGCCTCCGCGAGCGCGGCGCCGAGCCCCTTGAAAATCGCATCGAGCACATGACCACTGTCGGTGCCGTTCAGGAGCCGCACGTGGAGGACGAGGCCGGCGTTCTCGGCGAGGACCTCGAGGAACCGCCGCGCGACGTCGGTGCCGAGGCCGCCGATGCGGGCCTGCGTCAGGTCGACATTCGTGACGAAGAGCGGTTCGTCGCTCGTCTCGAGCACGACGTAGGCCAGCGCCTCGGCCGACGTCAGCGCGCCGGCGCCGCGGCCGCGTGCGCCTTCCGCCCGCAAGGGCCCGGCCAGCGCGTGGCCGAGCGCCGCCGCCGCCGCCTCCACCTCGGCCTGGGTGTCGCCCGGCTCGATGTCGAGGACGAGGTCGAACTGCGCCGTCTCGGCGAAGCGGGTGAGCAGCCGGTTGAGCACGGGCAGTCCCGTCTCCACCGTCGCCTCGCCGCGTCCATAGACGTTGACGCGGACGCCCGCCGCAGCCTGCTCGCTCATCCCTCGGAGCGTAACGCGTGGACCGCTTACGCCTCGACGCGCTCGATCTGCGCGCCGACGCCACGCAGGCGGTCGTCGATCCGCTCGTAGCCACGGTCGATCTCGGCGACGTTGCCGATCACGGAGCGGCCGTTCGCGCACAGCGCGGCGATCAGCATCGCCATCCCGGCGCGGATGTCGGGGCTCGTCAGCCGCTGCCCGTAGAGGCGCGACGGCCCGCTGACGACGACGCGGTGCGGGTCGCAGACGATGATCCGGGCCCCCATCGAGACGAGCTTGTCGACGAAGAACAGCCGGTTCTCGAACATCTTCTCGAAGACGAGGATCGTCCCCCACGCCTGCGTCGCGACTGCGACCGCGATCGACGTGAGATCCGCCGGGAACGCCGGCCACGGCCCGTCCTCGATCTTCGGCACCTGGTCGCCAAGGTCGTTCTGAATCACGAGCTCCTGGTGCGGCGGCACCCGCAGCCAGTCGTCCCCCAGCTCCACCTCGATCCCGAGGCGGTTGAACGCCGTGAGGATCGAGGAGAGGTCGCGCGGCTCGACGCCGTCGATCGTCAGGTCGCTGTTCGTCACTGCCGCGAGGCCGATGAAGCTCCCGACCTCGATGTGCTCGGGGGCGATCGACCACTCGCCGCCGCGGAGCTGCTCGACGCCGCGGATCCGGAGGAGGTTCGACTCGATCCCGTCGATCTCCGCTCCCAGCGCGACGAGGAAGCGGCAGAGGTCTTGGACGTGCGGTTCGCAGGCGGCGTTCGCGATCGTCGTCTCACCCGGCGTCAAGACGGCGGCCATCAAGGCGTTCTCGGTCGCCATCACGCTCGCCTCGTCGAGGAAGATGTCGGCGCCGCGCAAGCCGTCGGTCTGCATCTCGTAGCGGGTGTCGAGCTCGACCGTCGCACCGAGGCGCTCGAGGGCATGGATGTGCGGATCGAGCCGTCGCCGTCCGATCACGTCGCCACCCGGCGGCGGCACGCTCGCCCGGCCGAGGCGCGCCAACAGCGGCCCTGCGAGCAAGAACGACGCGCGGATTCGCTCCGCGAGCACGGCGTCGACCTCGTACGACGAGAGTCCCTGCGGATCGACGCGAACCTCGTTCGCTCCGGCCCACTCCGCGTTCGCACCCGTGACGCACACGAGCTCAAGCATGGTCTCGACGTCGCGGATCCGCGGGACGTTCGAGAGCGTTACCGGCTCGTCCGCGAGCAGGCAGGCGGCGAGGATCGGTAGAGCGCCGTTCTTGTTGCCGGAGGCCCGGATGCGGCCGTTGAGCGGGTTTCCGCCCTCGATGACGAGGGCCTGCGGCGCCGTCGCGACGGACATGCCGGCCCAGCATAGCCGGGCCTCGGAACCAGTCCCGGTTAGCCGCAGGCAGGCATCGGCGGCAGGTCGCGCAGCGGGACGAACGCGATTGGCGCGCGTGCGTCGAATGCCTTTGCGCCGGTTGCATAGAGCACGAGCAGCGAACGGGCATCGACCCGGGTCCAGCCTCCGTGCGGAGTGATTTCGATGTAGCGGCGCGTCTTCGTATCACCGACGAAGACGCGGGGCTGAATGCCGAAGCCGATGTAGCGGCCGCCGACCTGCACCGAATTGTCCACGTGGTCTAGATGCCGCGTGGCGACCACCTCGAAGGGCTTCGCGCCTGGCGAGGGCGACCACCAGAGCGACTTGTAGTGCGGGTCCGGATAAGCGATCCGCTGCCCGTCAGTCTGCAGGCCGGTGACGTTCCGCAACATCCGGAAGGCTCGCGGTAGACGTGCGGGCGCACCTGTGAGCGCGGACGCAGCGTGCATCCTCGTCGGGACGCCCGGAGCAGATGCCTCGGCCCAGACCAAGACGTGATGATCGAGCAGGAACGCTCCTCCCGGATGACCGTGCCGGACGATCACGTCGCGGCCCGTACGCAAGTTGTACGCGTGTACATCGCCGAGCTGATCGGGCCCGACGCCCTGTACCCACACCGCCGTCCCGCCGCGAACGTCGGGACCGTGCCATGGACTGTCCCAGTACTGACCAGACGGCCTCCGGGTCGCGGCGCCGAGCTGCGTGAGCCGGTGCGCTTGCGTGTCCCAGGCCCACGTGGTGAAGTCGTTGAAGCTGTCGAAGCCGTGGTACTCGTTCCAGACGAGCCAGCGCCCGGCGTAGGCGGCCCACGCCTGATCGAGCTGCGGATCGGGGAACGCCTTGATCCTGGTTACGGCGCTCGTCCTCGCATCGATCTCGCCGACGCCGGAGAACCTCCGCGAGTAGATCGTCGCGAAGAACGAGTGCCCGTCACGCGCAAGCGCGAGCGGGACGAGTGACGTCGACCGTGAGAGCGCCACGACGTGATGCGATAGCACCCGCTGCCAGGCGCCGCTAGAGCGGGACTCGCACCAGCGCCCTCGTGTCGTGGCTGCGGGAGCGGCGGCACCCGCCGAAGCGAGCACCGCCGCGACGGCCAGTGCCCCGCCGAAGCGGCGCAGCCGTCTACCAGATGTAGCCACGCCCGGAGACGATCGAGACGATCTCGTAGCTGGGCAGGTTCGAGTACGCGGGAACGTTTCCAGACCACGCGATCGAAGTCGCACCGTGCACGGAGTCCTCGTACAGCGTGTTCCCTCCGGAGCCGTAATAGCCGCGGATCTCGAACCAGTGGAAGATCGTGTGGTCCGACGGGTGCCCGACCAAGTGGTAGCTCGAGTATGGGGTCTCCCAGGCGTCGCCGACTACCGGCGCTCTTATTGCCGAGATGTCCGCTTCGAGATCGTTCTCATACGTGTTGATCGCACTCGAGGTCGCCGAAGAAACTGCCTGCGGCACGTAGTAGTTGCGGCTCTGGTACCGGTTCAGCACGTCCGGGACCGGATAGCCGGAGGGCGAGGTGCCGCCTCCGGACCAGGCCGTGCCGTTGGTCGTCGTATGGAGTGCGGTGGCGGCCGCCGACTGCGTAAGCGAGATCCCGACTGCACCCAGAGCCTCGTGAACCGCGGCCGGCCCGCAGTAGTAGCTGGTTGCCTGCGGAGTCTGATTCGCGACCAGCGATGCCGAGCTCGGATAGCTGCCTCCACCACAGGAGGCGCCGCACGTCGCCATCGGGGTGGGAGCAATGAGTGCCGAGGTGGGCTGATTCTCCGCTGCGCGCTTCTCGGCCGTCATCTGAAGCTGCTGTGGCGTCAGAGGGAGATGCGGATCCGTGTCGTGCGCGGCTTTCCATGCGAGGTCGTCGGCATTGGCGACCCCAGCCGAAACGAACAGGAGGACTACGAGTGCGGTCGTCAAGCCGACCGAGCGAATGGCGTGGCGCATTGCGGGCTCCTTCGACGAGATTTGGGCGATGCCCAATCGGTGTACGTCGCGGGATCTCGGTGCGCAAGGCGATCCGGCAAGTTGCGGCACATTTCTTGCACCGTCGTCACCACGGACAACGCGGGCTAGGATGATCCACGTCATGGAGCCGACGCGGGACCGCGCCTGGGAGACCCTCACGCGCTACACGAAGAGCGAGTCGCTGCTGCGGCACGCGCTCGCCGTCGAGGCCTCGACGGCCGCGTATGCGAGGAAGCTCGGCGAGGACGAGGAGCTGTGGCGCGTCGCGGCACTCCTGCACGACTTCGACTACGAGATGCACCCGACGCTCGACAAGCACCCGCAGGACGGCGCCCCGATCCTGCGCGAGGAGGGCTATCCCGAAGAGGTCGTGGAGACCGTGCTCTCGCACGCCGAGCACCTCGGGCTGCCGCGCGACACGCCGCTGAAGAAGGCGCTCTTCGCCTGCGACGAGCTGAGCGGTTTCGTGCACGCCTGCGCGCTCGTGCGCCCGACCGGGCTCGAGGGGCTCGAGCCGAAGTCGGTCAAGAAGAAGCTCAAGCAGCCGTCTTTCGCCGCCGGCGTCCACCGCGACGAGGTCTACAAGGGCGCCGAGGAGCTCGGCGTCGAGCTCGACGACCACATCCGCACGGTTGTCGAGGCGCTAAGGCCGATAGCAGCCGAGCTCGGGCTGCCCGGCTAGACCCGCCGCGAGCCTGCGCAGGTCGTCCTCGCTCGTCCACCAGCCGCACGAGGCGCGGACGAGATTCCGGCCCGGCAGCTCGCGGACGACGACGCCCCTCTCGGCGAGCGTCGCGACGAGCTCGGTCGGATCCCCGCGGGGGCGGAACGAGACGAGCGTCGAATGGCCCGCCGGCGTGACCACGTCGACGAGCCGCTCGAGCAGCCGGCGGCAGTTGGCAGCCGCCTCGGCCGCAGCCTCGTATCGCCACTCGGGATGTACCTCGAGCGCCGCCTCGAGACCGGCGAGCCCTGGCGCGGCGATCCAGCCCGAGTCGAACCGCCTCGCCTCGTCCTTGGGGACGAACGCGCCGTCGGTCTCATGGCTCTGCTGCGAGAACATGCTCGGCAGCGTCGGGCGCAGACGCTCGGGATCGCGCACGAACAGCGCACCTGTGGAGTCGGGGGCGCACAGCCACTTCTGGGCCGAGACGGTGTAGAAGTCCGCGCCGGCTAGGTCGACCGGGATCGCACCTGCCGACTGGGCGCCGTCGACGAGGACCGGCGGCCCAGACCCTCGCCGCAGCCGCGCGATCTCGAGCCTGCGACCGGTCGTCCAGAGGACGTGCGAGACCGCGATGAGCCGGGTCCGCGGCGTCACCGCAGCGAGCAGCGCCTCTTCGTCCGCCTCCACCACGACGACACGGGCGCCGCTCGCGTGCAGCGGACCGGTGAGGCCGAAGTGCTCCTGATCGGTCGTGACGACTTCGTCGTCCTCGCCCAGCCCGAGGCCGGCAATGACGATCTGGCAGCCCCGCGCCGTCGAGTCGGCAAGGGCAACGAGGTCCGGCGCCGTCCCCAGCACGGCCGCGATCGCCCCGCGGATGCGCTCGCGCTGCTCGACGATCTCCTCGATGTACGCCTTCCCGCTGCGACCCTCCACGACGTCACGCTCGAGCCTCCTCCACGCCGCGTCGACCGCCGCCCGGGGCAGCGGGCCGGCCGAGCCGGCGTTGAGGTACGCAAGGCGCTCGAGCACGGGAAACTGCGCCCGCGCCTCGTCGAACGTCACTCGACAACCGCCTCGACGGGAGCGTGGTCCGAGAGCACACGGCCGGCCACGACGCGCCGCTCGACCGGCCACGCGGTCGGGCCGTCGCGCACCGTCCGCCCGCGCACGAGGATCTGGTCGATGCTTCCGGGGAGCGGCGGCGAAAAGCCCTCTGCGCCGGCCGAGACGAGATTCGTGTCGCCGGCGAGGATCGATTGCTCTCGAGCGAGTGCCACGACGCGGTCGAGCTGCGCGCGGTCGCCGTCGATGTGGAAGTTCACGACCGTCACGCCCTCGACGTCGACTGCGTGTGCGATGCGCCGCAGCCTCGAGTCGCCGACGACCTGCATGCCGAGGTCGTGCGCCGGAGCCCGCGTGAGGATCGCGTCCGCCTCGCCCGTAACCGCCGACCGCAGGAGGCCGTGGTGCAGCGCCGTGACGGCCCGGGCCCCAAAGGGAAAGAGGGGCCGCCGAGCCACCGCGCCGCTTGCGTGCATCCCGCTCCAGCGCTCGAGATGCAGCAACGCCCACACCGGCAGCTCCTGCAGGCACACGACGTCGGGACGGTCGCCTGTGACGAGCTCGATCATCTGCGGGAGGAACGCCCCGCGCTCGGGCGGAGAGGCGTTGCCGTGGAAGAGGTTCCAAGTCCGCACGAGCATGGTCACGGCGTAGCGTACGAAGCCGTGCGCGTCCTGCTCGCCGATCCTCCGGCCTTCACTCCGCCGTACGACCACGAGCTCGCGGCGGCGCTCGCGCGGGCCGGCGCGGACGTCGAGCTCGTGACCTCGCGGTTTCGCTTCGGCGACGCGCCGGAGCCGGATGGATATCGGCGACGGGAGCTCTTCTACCCGCTCTCGTCACGCGTCTTCGGCCGCTCGCCGCTGCGCCTGCCGCTCAAGGTCGTGGAGCACCCGCTGGGGCTCGCCGCCCTGCGCCGCCTCCACGCAGACGTCCTCCACGTCCAGTGGCTGCCCGCGCCCGAGCTCGACGCGCGCCTCTTCCGCCCGCACCTGCCGTCGGTCTTCACGGCGCACGATCTCCTCCCACGCCGCACGGCGCACCGCGCCGAGCTCTGGCGGCGGATTTTCGCGCGCTTCGACCGCATCGTCGTGCACAGCGAGAACGGCCGGGAGACGCTCGCCGGGCGGGGCGTCGAGCCGGAACGGCTCCGGGTCATCCCCCACCCCGTTTTCCCGAGCGAGCCGGAGCGGCGGGACGACGGCCGGACGGTGCTCGCCTTCGGGATGATCCGGCCGTACAAGGGGCTCGCGGACGCGATCGAAGCCGTGCGCCGGGCCGGCGACGCGCGCCTGCTCGTCGCGGGCGACCCGCTCGAGCCGCTCGATCGGTACCGCGCGGCCGCCAACGGCCTCGAGGTGGAGTGGCGGCTCGGCTACCTCCCGCGGCCCGAAATCGACCGCGCCTTCGGCGACGCCACAGTCGCTGTCTTCCCTTACCGCCCCGAGCTCGACCAGAGCGGAGCTCTCCTGCGTGCCCTCGGCGCCGGCGTCCCCGCCGTCGCCTACGACGTGGGCGGAATCGCGGAGCCGGTACGCCGGTTCGAGGCCGGGCGCGTCGTGCCTGCTGGCGACGTCGGCGGGCTCGCGGCAGCCCTCCACGAGTTGCTCGCCGATCCGGAAGCGCTGGAGCGGGCGCGCGCAGGGGCACGGCGAGCGCGCGAGGAGCTCACCTGGGACTCGGCAGCGCAGGCTCATCTGGCGCTTTACCGGGAAATCGCTTGACGATCCCGCTGCCGATCGAGACGGAACGGCTGCTCATCCGGACGTTCGAGGCTGCCGACGTGGACGCGATGGCGGAGGTCTACGGCAATCCGGAGGTGATGCAGCACGTCTGCGTCGGCGTCCTCGACCGCGAGGGGACGGCTGCGCTCCTCCAGGAGTACCGCCGCGCGCAGGACGAGCGGGGCTTCTCGACGTGGGCCGTCGTCGAAAAGGCGTCGGGGACGGTCGTAGGTGACGTCGGGTTCGGCCTCTACGCGCCCACGGGCGAGCCCGAGCTCGGCTACACGCTGGCCACCGCCGTCTGGGGTCGCGGCTACGCGCTCGAAGCTGCGCGTGCCTGTGTTGCAGCGGCGTTTACGCACCTTCCGCAACGTCGCCTGGTTGCGAAGGTCGAGCCCGAGAACGCACGGTCGCTGCGGCTCGCCGAGCGGCTCGGGATGCGCACCGTCGAGACGATCGCCGTCGACGGGCGCCCTCATCTCCTTCTCGCCCTGGAACGGGCGTGAGATTCCGCCGCGATCCGTTCGGCGACGTGATCGCCCGCCAGCTCGACCTCTTCGTGGAGGACGAGGCGGACCTGCTCGAGGAGTGCCGCGAGAAGTTCCGCTCCTACGAGCGCGCGCCGCGCGAGGATGCCGAGGAGGCATACGGCGACTTTGTCGACGCGGTCGAGACTGCGACGGAGGCCCTCGCGGACATGCGCGACCGGTTCGGCCGCACGCTCGACGAGGACGCGGCCGAGGCGTACGAGGATGCCTTCAACCGCGCCGTGCGGAAGCGCTGGCCCGAACTCGGGCTGGAGATCGAGAACCGCTGATGGCGCGCGTCGAGGACTATGCGCTGCTCGGCGACCTGCAGACCGCGGCGCTCGTCAGCCGGGACGGCTCTGTCGACTGGCTGTGCTTCCCCCGCTTCGACTCCGGCGCCTGCTTCGCCGCACTCCTCGGCGAGCCCGACAACGGCCGCTGGCTCGTCGCCCCGACGACGCCGGCGACGAACACGCGCCGCTACCTCCACGACACGCTTGTCCTCGAGACGACCTGGCAGGCGGAGGACGGCTCGGTAGCGCGCGTCCTGGACTTCATGCCGCCGCGGGGTAAGGCACCCGACATCGTGCGCATCGTCGAGGGCGTCAAGGGCCGCGTCCATTTCCGGTCCGAGCTGACGATGCGCTTCGACTATGGTCGCATCGTCCCCTGGGTGCGCAAGCGAACGCACGAGGAAGACACGCGCGTCGCCCTCGCAGGCCCGGATGCGCTCTGCTTCCGCACGCCTGCGGACACGCGCGGCGAGGACATGCGCACGATCTCCGAGTTCGCGGTCGACGAGGGCGAGCGCGTCCCCTTCGTCCTCACGTGGTTCCCCTCGCACGAGGATGTCCCGGAAACGATCGACCCGGAGCAGGCGCTCGCCGAGACGGAGAGCTTCTGGCGGGACTGGAGCGAGCAGTGCGAGATCGATCTCCCACCCGAGTGGGCCGGGGTGGTGCGTCGCTCGCTCATCGTGCTGAAGGCGCTCACGTACGAGCCGACGGGCGGCATCGTCGCGGCGGCGACGACGTCGCTGCCTGAGTGGATCGGCTCCGTCCGCAACTGGGACTACCGCTACTGCTGGCTCCGCGATGCGACGCTCACCCTGCTCGCCCTGCTTCAGGGCAACCATGAGGAGGAGGCGACCGCATGGCGCCGCTGGCTCCTCCGTGCGATCGCCGGCGATCCGGCAGACGTCCAGATCATGTACGGCGTCGCCGCCGAGCGGCGGCTGACCGAGTACGAGCTGCCGTGGCTTGCGGGCTACGAGGGCTCGAGGCCGGTACGGATAGGGAACGCGGCGAGCGAGCAGCTCCAGCTCGACGTGTACGGCGAGGTGCTCGATGCCCTGTACCAGGCCCGCGTCCATGGCATCCCGCTCGACCCCCAGGCGTGGCGGATCCAGCTCGCGATGCTCGACCATCTCGAGGAGGCGTGGCGCGAGCCGGATGACGGGATTTGGGAGATCCGCGGGGAGCGGCGCCACTTCGTCCACTCGAAGGCTATGGCGTGGGTGGCGTTCGACCGCGCCGTGCTCACTGTCGAGGAACAGGGTGCCGATGGGCCCGTCGACCGCTGGCGCGACCTACGCGACGAGATCCACCGCGAGGTCTGCGAGCGCGGCTTCGACCCCGGTCTCGGCTCCTTCACGCAGTCGTACGGCTCGCAGGAGCTCGACGCGAGCCTGCTCATGTTGCCGCTCGTGGGCTTCCTCCCTGCCACCGATCCGCGCGTCCGCGGCACGATCGACGCGATCGAGCGGGAGCTCCTGCAGGACGGCTTCGTGCTCCGCTACCGCACGCACGAGGAGGGCGTCGACGGCCTGCCGCCGGGCGAGGGCGCCTTCCTGCCGTGCTCGTTCTGGCTCGCCAATTGCTACGAGTTGCTCGGCCGGCACGAGGAGGCAGAAGCGCTCTTCGAGCGGCTCGTCGGGCTCTCGAACGACCTCGGCCTGCTCTCCGAGGAATACGACCCGCAGGCAAAGCGCCTGCTCGGAAACTTCCCGCAGGCGTTCACGCATCTCGCCCTCGTGACCACCGCTTTCAACGTCGCGCCGCACCCGCCCTCGCCCGCGCGGATGCACCTCCGGGTTCCCCGGCGGCGTCCTGGATAGCGCCTGCCGCGTTGATCAGCGCCAGGTGGCTCAGGCCCTGCGGGAAGTTGCCGAGGTGCTCGCCGCTCGCCGGGTCGATCTGCTCGGAGAAGAGCCCGAGGTCGCTCGCGTGCGGGAGGATCAGCTCCATCGCCTCGCACGCCTCGTCGACCCGCCCGAGCCGCGTGAGAGCCTCGACGACCCAGAACGAGCACGCGACGAACGCACCCTCCTCACCGACGTGCTCGCTCGTGCGGTAGATCAGGCCCGGCCCTGCCGCCAGCCGCTCCCGGATCGTGTCGATCGTGCGGCCGAGCCGGTCCCGCTCGGGGTAGCCCATCCGCACCCCTCGCAGCACACCCGAATCGAGTGAGTCCTCCCCGGCCCAGCCCCTGTAGGCGCCGAGCTCATCCGACCAGCAGCTCTCCTCGACCCAGGCGTGAAGGCGGTTGCGCTGCTCGCGCCACTGCGGGACGTGACTGTCCGGGAGCTGGCCGTCCTCGGCCAGGCGAACTGCCCGGTCGAGGGCCATCCAGACCGCGATCTTCGAGCTCGTGTAGTGGCGGTGCTCATCGAGCTCCCACATCCCCGAGTCCTCGTCCGGCCAGAGGATCGAGACGCGATCGACGCAGCTCGCCAGCATGTCCCCGGTCTCCCGGTCGAGCACGTTCCCCTCCGAGACGTAGAGGTCGGCGGTCTCGAGCAGGTCGCCCCAGGAACCGAGCTGGAGCTGCGTGCGTGCCGCATTCCCGTAGCGGACGGGCTGCGAGTCGCGATACCCGCGGAGGTGGGCCAGCTCTTCGCTTCTGCCCGGGATGCCGCCGCCGAGGTCGTAGAAGGGCCGCAGGTCCGGCGCAGTCTCGCGCACTGCGCCCAGGAGCCACGCGAACGACTGCTGCACCTGCTCGGGCAGGCCGAGCCGCATGAGGGCATCGAGGGTGAACGCAGAGTCGCGCACCCAGGCGTAGCGGTAGTCGTAGTTCTTGTCGCCGCCGACGACCTCGGGCAGGGACGTCGTCGGAGCGGCGGCGATGCTGCCGTCCGGGGCGTAGACGAGGAGCTTGAGCGCGAGCACGCTCCGCGCGACCTCCTCCTCCCAGGGCCCGTCATAGGCCCACATCCCGAGCCAGCGCTCCCAGACCCGTCGCGTGGCATCGAGCCGCGCCTCGACGTGATCCCGGCTCGGGGCGTGGAGCGGCTGCTCGTACGCGGCGACGAGCGCGAGCATGGCGCGCTCACCGGCCGCGATCTCGAACGAGCCCCTGAGCGCGTCGTCCTCCGGCTCCACCTCCCCCGCGTCCCAGGCGTGGATGCCGAGCTGCAGTCCGGCGCCCTCGGCGACGAAGCGCTCGCCGCGGCGGACGATCCGCGGCGGCTCGCGTCCCCAGTCGAAGCGCGGCTCGAGCCGCCATTCGAGCGGGACCGACCCCTCCATCCCCTCGATCCGCCGGGCGAGCTCGACCCACGGGAGTAGCCCGCCGTCCTGCAACGTCAACGCCTCGGTGACGCGGACGACCCCAGCGCCGGTGCGGTACGTCGTCTCGAGGACGTTGGTACGACCGGCATACTGCCGGGAGACCTCGAAGTCGCCGGCCGGCGCCAGGGTGAAGCGGCCGCCTCGCTCCGGGTCGAGCATCGCCGCAAACGTCGTCGGCGCGTCGAGGCTCGGGAGCGACAGGAAGTCGATCGATCCGTCCGCCGCGATGAGCGCGACGGTCCTCCCGTCGCCGATCGCGGCGTACGAGCTGATCAGAGCGAAGCCGTCCCTGCGTTTCATGCCACCTAAACGCGCATACGCGGCCGCCGAGATGCGGCCAGCCGCCGTTCCTCCTCGCGCGCCTGGGCCGGGCGCAGCGTGTGGTCGGCGACGCCCACGGCGCCGTGCGCGATCACTGCGGCGCCGAGCGACTCATCGGCCTCGCGGAGTC
>Ga0209474_10002478_pt1 | contig 16915 bp, 15 predicted proteins | sample GraSoiAngelo_145_FD_185902 | JGI IMG/M metagenome (GOLD analysis project Ga0209474, IMG submission 185902) | Grasslands soil microbial communities from the Angelo Coastal Reserve, California, USA - 14_1009_05_20cm (SPAdes) (version 2) | ecosystem: Environmental > Terrestrial > Soil > Grasslands...
TGACGGTAAACGGCTTCCGGCATGCCTTGCATTTGTAGACGCCAATCCGGGTGCTCTTGCCCTTCAACAAGGTGCTGTTGCCGATCACGCCGCAATGTGGGCAAACGCGCCCATCCGGCCAGACGATGGACTCGACATAGCGATAAGCGGCTTCTTCGTTCCTGTATCGGGGCTGGTCGAGGACGGCGCGAGGCATGATCTATCTCCTTGTGAGAGTAATATAATGCCTCATTTCGGTACGTCAAGTCCAATATGCCCGGCGGTAGAGAACAATTGACGAATTTTCTTCTTTCTGAGCCGCCGTCGCTTGAACGCGCGGCGGCAGCCGTCCTCAGAGCAGCCTTTCGAGCCGCCGGCGATCGAGCGGGTAGCACTCGCAAGCGGTCGCTTCGAGGCCCTCCCGGTCGCTGATCGTGAGGTGCCCACGACCATGCTCGATCAGCCCGGAGCGAGTCAGTTCTCCGAGAGTGGTCGTGACTCCGGCACGCCGCACGCCGAGCATCGAGGAAAGGAATTCGTGCGTCATCGGTATGATGTCCGAGCGCATGCGGTCGCTCGACATCAGCAGCCAGCGGGCACAGCGCTGCTCGATCAAGTGGAGTCGGTTGCAGGCGGCGGTTTGCGCGGCGAGGTCCAGGATGGCTTCGGTGAAGCGCAGCACGACCCGGCGCACCGCCGCGCTCTGATCGAATGCCGTCTTACACAGCGCGGCGTTCATGCGCAGCGCGGTTATCGGACTCTGCACGATGAACTGGCGATTCGATATCACCCCTCCGAGCAGAGCGGGCATCCCGACCATCCCCTCCGTGCCGATCATGCCGACTTCGACCGTCGAGCCGTTCGACATATTCATCAGGATGGAGGCCAGCCCTTGCTCGATAAAATAGACGTATTCGAGCGGCGCGCCGACCTCGTAGATGACGTGCCGCAGCGGGAAGGAAACTGGGTGGAGGTCCGAAAAAAACCGTTGCACATCTTCTTCGGGCAACGCCGCGAGAAGGCGGTTCTGGAAAGTTTTATGAGTGAATAGGGCCATAGCGCCCCTCTCCGACTGGAGCGGGAGCGCGAATATCTCTCGGTCGCCGATATGCTCGGGGCTCGCAGGGGCGATGTGTTGAAGGTGGTCGGTCGCTAGATCATTTGCAACCGCCGAGCTGGGCGCAACTTCCCGCGACGCGGGGAGAGGGGCTTATTCAGCAGCCGCCTTTTTCGACTGGCGGGGGCCGGTGTAGGTGTGCTCCTCGGCCGGGAAGCGGCCGCGGCGCACATCCTCGGCGTAGTCGCGGGCGGCGGCGCGGATCTCCTCGCCGAGCTCGCGGTAGCGCCGGACGAATTTCGGGGTGAACTCGGTGAACAGGCCGAGCAAATCGTCGATGACCAGGATCTGCCCGTCGCAATGCGGCGAGCCGCCGATGCCGATTGTGGGCACCGCCACCCGGTCGGTCAGCTCGTGCGCCAGGCGCTCGGCCGTCCCCTCGATGACCAGCGAGAAGGCGCCGGCATCGGCGATCGCGACGCCGTCGCGCAGGATCTCGTCGCGCTCCGTAGCACGGTGGCCGCGCGAGCGGTAGCCGCCGAGCGCGTTGACGGCCTGCGGCGTCAGCCCGACATGCCCCATGACCGGTACGCCGCGCCGGACGAGGAACGCGACGGTCTCGGCCATCTCCTCGCCGCCTTCGAGCTTGACCGCGGCGCAGCCGGTCTCGGCCATCACGCGGGCGGCGGCCCGGAAGGCCTGCTCGGGCGATGCCTGATAGCTGCCGAACGGCAGATCGACCGTGATCAGCGCGTGCTGGGTCGCGCGCACGACGGCGGCGCCGTGCGCGATCATCATGTCGAGCGTCACCGGCAAGGTGCTGTCGAAGCCGTAGACCGTCATCGCCAGGCTGTCGCCGACCAGCAAGAGATCGACCTCGGCATCGAGCAGCCGCGCCACCGGCGCGGTGTAGGCGGTCAGGCACACTATCTTGTCGCCGCCCTTGCGGGACTGGATCTGGGTCACCGAAAGCCGCTTCGGGCGAGCCTGGACGCTCATGACTGCCTCTCGACCTCTATACCAATAAACGGCAGCGCTTCCTTGTCATTGCGAGCGGAGCGAAGCAATCTCGCCGATATTGTCCTCAGCGGCACGAAATTGCTTCGCCGCTGCGCGGCTCGCAATGACAAGGAAGAGCAGGCATGGCCGAATTCGATCTGGTGATCCGCAACGGCACGGTCGTGACCGCCGCCGACACGACCAGCTGCGACATTGGTGTCAGGAACGGGACGATCGTTGCGCTCGGCCAGGGGCTCGCGGCCGGCGCGCGCGATATTGATGCCAGCGGCAAGCTCGTGTTGCCCGGCGCGATCGACAGCCATTGTCATATCGAGCAGAAATCCTCGGCCGGGGTCATGTGCGCCGACGATTTCTACAGCGCCACGGTGTCGGCCGCGTTTGGCGGCACGACGACGGTGATCCCGTTCGCGGCGCAGCATCGCGGGCAATCATTGCGCGAGGTTGTCACCGAATACCACGCCGCCGCCGAGCCGAAGGCGGTCATCGACTATGCGTTTCACCTGATCATCTCCGATCCGTCGGAGCAGGTGCTGCGACAGGAATTGCCGGCGCTGATCCGCGACGGCTACACCTCGTTCAAGGTTTATATGACCTACGACCTGCTGCGGCTCGACGACCGCCAGATGCTCGACATCATGGCGCTGGCGCGGCGCGAGGGCGCCTTCATGATGGTGCATGCCGAGAACCACGACATGATCCAGTGGCTCGCCAACCGGCTCCTCGACAAGGGGCTGTCGCAGCCGCGCTATCACGCCGTGTCGCATGCAAGGATCGCCGAGGGGGAGGCGACCAACCGCGCGGTCGCCTTGGCCGAATTGCTCGACGTGCCGCTGCTGATCGTCCATGTCTCGGCCGCCGAGGCGATCGACGTGATCCGCGACGCACAGACCAAGGGGCTCAAAATCTACGGCGAGACCTGCCCGCAATATTTGTTCCTGACCGCCGACGACATCGGCATGGATCTCGAAGGCACGAAGTTCTGCTGCAGTCCACCGCCGCGCGACAAGGCGGCGCAGGAGGCGGTGTGGCGCGGCCTCACCAACGGCACCTTCCAGGTATTCTCCTCCGACCATGCGCCCTATCGCTACGACGAAACCGGCAAATTGCTGAAGGGCGACAAGACGACATTCAAGGACACCGCCAACGGGGTGCCGGGCATCGAATTGCGCGTGCCGCTGCTGTTCTCCGAGGGGGTACAGAAAGGCCGGCTCGACCTCAATCGCTTTGTCGCGCTGACCGCGACCAATCATGCGAAGCTCTACGGGCTATATCCGAAGAAGGGGACGATCGCGATCGGCAGCGACGCGGATATCGCGATCTGGGATCCGCAGAAGCAGGTGACGGTGCGCGCCGCCGATATCCACGACAATGTCGGCTACACGCCGTATGAGGGGATGAGCCTCACCGGCTGGCCGGTGACGGTCATCTCGCGCGGCCGCATCGTCGTCGATGACGGCAAGCTGCAGGCCCAGCGCGGCAGCGGCGCCTTCCTGCCCTGCGCCCTGTCCGACGCCGCCAAGCCGCTCGGCCGCACCACCCCCGAACTTGCCTTCGCTGCCGCCCGCGGTGGTCAGCCGCTGGTGTGATCAATTAGCTAAGACGCCGTGCTGGTTTCCTGCTGGAACCCGCTATCCTCCGGTGGATCATAGGGTTCGAGATAGTAATAAAACCGGTTTGGCTCCGGTTTGAACCCTAGGACTTTCGCCACCCGTCGCGTCTGCTCCTCATCCAGCGGGTATTCCCCCAACCCATCGTCTTTCGGTTGGAAGCCGGCAAGCTTTTTTACTTTTGGCAGAACGCTTGGCGGGACGACGAGACTCCCCTTCATCCGCTCGGTCGTCCGGTCGTAGGTCACAACGCGATAGATCATCCTATGGCTCCACGGAACGCGTCGGATCGGGCGGGCCTACCTGTCTCGCGTCCCAGGGATCGAATTCGCCAAGATGCCGGCCGCCACTTGCATCATACACCTCGACCGTGTCGTGCAAACGGTCGCGCTCGATGATGCGGCCGTCCGCCGTCTTCCATCGGCTGCGGCGGCCTCCACCGGGGCGCGGCGTTTTCGCCCGGACCTTCTGCGCATCCGGGAAGCCGGGAAGGGTGTCGCCGTGCGGAAACGGCCGCCTGACCCGGCCCGTACCAGCCATTCCGGAGCGCCCTCCATTGCCTCTTGCTGCGCCGAGCGTATTCTTCCGGCTACTTTCGTATTCGCTACTTTCGTATTCGTAGCGCCGGATCGTCGCCGACATTGAAAAGCGGAGGAACCCTTGTCCCGCAAGCTTCGCGCCGCCGTGGCCCAACTCGGCCCCATCCATCTCGCCGACAGCCGCGAGGCGGTCGTCAAGCGGCTCTCGGCATTGCTGCGCGAGGCGCACGGCGCTGGCGCCAAGTTTGTCGTCTTTCCGGAGCTGGCGCTGACAACGTTCTTTCCGCGCTACTGGATGACCGACCAGGCCGAGACCGACCGCTATTTCGAGCGCGACATGCCGAGTGCCGAGACCCGGCCCTTGTTTGATCTTGCGAAGGAGCTCGGCATCGGCTTCTACCTTGGTTACGCCGAGCTGACCCAGGAGAAGGGTGAGCCGCGCCATTACAACACATCGATCCTGGTCGATCCCGACGGGCGCATCGTCGGGCGCTACCGCAAGATCCATCTGCCCGGCCATTCCGAGCACCTGCCGCAGGCGCCGTTCCAGCACCTCGAAAAGCGCTATTTCAACATCGGCAATGAGGGGTTCCGGGTGTGGCGGATGCAGGGCGCGGTGATGGGCATGTGCATCTGCAACGACCGGCGCTGGCCCGAGACCTACCGGGTCATGGGGCTGCAGGGGGTCGAGATCGTCGCGCTCGGCTACAACACGCCGATCGCGAACATCCATCACCGCGAGCCCGAGCATCTGCGGATGTTCCACCACCTGCTGTCACTGCAGGCCGGCGCCTACCAGAACGTGGCATGGGTGCTGGCAGCGGCGAAATGCGGCGCCGAGGATGGGCATGCGATGATCGGCGGCTCGGCGATCGTCGCCCCGACCGGCGAGATCGCGGCGTTGGCTCTCACCGAGGAGGACGAGCTGATCACGACGACTCTCGACCTCGAACTGGGCGAGTACCTGCGCCGCACGGTATTCAATTTCGCCAAGCACCGCCGCACCGAACATTACGGCCTGATCACCAGCCGCACCGGCGCCAAGACGGACGTTTGACCAAGCAAAGTCATGGTCGCGGCGTAGGCAAGCACCCATTGTTCGAGCCCGAAATCGGCTCGATCGATCTTTGCTTTCGCCGGGATTGCGGCGTCGCATGTCGCTCTTGTGCTTTCGGTCGGAATGGGCGCCAATTCGCGATTGACGAGCCGAGCCGCGACTAAACGGCCGCGCGACGGAAACCACCCGGGGAGGAAACCGTGAAGCTGTTGCATCTTGGTGCCATTACCACGGCCGTTCTCTGCTCTTTCGCGATCTCCCAGGCGGTTGCCCAATCAGCAGGGCACTCCATGGTGACGCCGAACGACCTCAAATGGACGGCGATGCCGTCGCTGCCGTGCGGCGCGCAAATGGCGCTAATCGAGGGGCCGATGAACGAGGCGAAGCCGTTCGTCTTTCGTGCCAAGTTTCCCGCGAACTGCAAAATCGCCCCGCATTCCCACCCGGCGGTCGAGCACGTCACGGTCATTTCCGGTGAATTCGGCATGGGCGCCGGCGACGCCCTCGACCCGAGCAAGGGGACGAAGCTGCCGCCCGGCAGCGTTGCGATCATGCAGCCCAACACCAATCATTTCGCGTGGACGACTGCGGAGACCATCGTCCAGGTGCACGGCGTCGGCCCGTGGGGAATCAAATACGTGAACCCGGCGGATGATCCGGCGAAAAAGACCAACTGACGAAGCGGAAGCGGCCCCCCTCCCGCGGCTCGGGAGAGGATGCGTTGTGCCTCGCTATTCCCGGCCGTAATGATCCTCGAAGCGGACAATGTCGTCTTCCCCGAGATAGCTGCCGGACTGCACCTCGATGACGTGCAGCGGAATCTTGCCCGGGTTTTCCAGGCGATGCGCGGTGCCGAGCGGGATGTAGGTCGACTGGTCCTCGGTCAGCACCAGCTCCTCATTTCCGCGCACGATCTTGGCGGTGCCCTGCACGACGACCCAATGCTCCGCGCGATGATGATGCATCTGCAATGACAGCTTGGCGCCAGGCTTGACCGTGATGTGCTTAACCTGCACGCGTTGCCCGTTATGGATCGACCGGTAGGTGCCCCAGGGGCGGTGCACGGTCGACAATGCGTCGGCCTGGTCATGTCCTTCCTTCAATAACCGGCCGACCAGCGTCTTTACTTCCTGGGTGCGGTTGCGCGGCGCCACCATGACCGCATCGTCGGTCGCAACGACGACGAGGTCCTCGACCCCGATCGCGGCGACGAGCCCGTTCTCGGAACGCAGATAACAATTGCGAGTGTCCTCCGCGACCACATTGCCGGCCAGCGCGTTGCCGCCGCTGTCCTTGTCGCTCATCTCCCACAGCGCGTCCCACGAGCCGAGGTCGCTCCATCCCATGCCGACCGGCACGACCGCGGCACGCGTCGCGGTATGCTCCATGACCGCGTAGTCGATCGAGTCGCTGGGGCAGGCGGTGAACGCGGCTTTGTCGAGGCGGATGAAATCGGCGTCGGTCTTGGCCTTCGAGAGCGCTTTTTTGCAGGCGGCCAGCATGTCAGGCCGCAGCCGCTCCAGCTCGGCGAGATACACCGCCGCCGGGAATAGAAAGATGCCGCTGTTCCAGAAATGATCGCCGGCCGCGACATAGCGTTCGGCCTGCTCCGCTTCCGGCTTTTCGATAAAGCGGGCGACCGCCAATGCGCCCTCGCACGCGGCGATCGGCTTCCCGCCGGCGATATAGCCATAGCCGGTCTCGGCGCGGTCGGGGGTGATGCCAAAGGTGACGAGCAAACCGGATTTCGCAGCTTCGGCGGCCCGACCGATCGCCTGGTGAAAAGCCTTCGGATCGGCGATCGCATGATCCGACGGCATGACCAGCACCTGCCCGTCCAGGTCGCTGGCGGCAACCCGCAGGGCGGCGACCGCGGCGGCCGGCGCGGTGTTGCGGCCGGTCGGTTCGAGCAGCAGCCCGGCCGCCTCGACGCCGATCTCGCGCAATTGCTCGGCAATGATGAAGCGGTGCTCCTCATTGGCGACGATCAGCGGCGGCGCGAACCCGTTTTGCCCGGCGACCCGCCGCACCGTCTGCTGCAACAGGCTGGTCTCGCCGAACAACGCGAGCAGCTGCTTCGGGTAAAGCGAGCGCGACATCGGCCAGAGGCGCGTGCCGGAGCCCCCGGACAGGATCACCGGGTAAATCATGTGCTTACCAATACCCCCCGAACCTTACTCAGGCGTTGCCCTTATTCAGGCGTTTCCCATCAGGCGTTTCTGGCTAAGCGTTTCCCCGGGCCTCGCGCCACAGCCCGAGCTTTTCCTGGACGACCCGGTCGGAGAAGCTGAACAGCACCGTCTCGCTCTGCGCATGATGGGTGTGCTTCATCCAGCTCGGCACGACGAAGATATCGTGGGGCTCCCAGGCGAATTTGGTGCCGCCGATCCGGGTCTCGCCGGTTCCTTCGACGACGACGAAGACGGTGCCGTCGGTCGAGCGGTAGGGCTGGCTGGCGAAACCCGCCGGCAACAGCTGGACAAAGGTAGCGATCGTCGGCATCGCGAACTCGCCGCTCGCCGGGTTCACATAACGCAGCTTGTGGCCGTGATACGGATCGGGCGCGCCGTTATGGCTCAGCGCGTCGAGCGCCTCGCGGGTTCGGACATAGGGATAATTGAACACCGGCGAGGTCTTGACCTCGGGTTTCCAGTCCACCGGCAGCAGGTTTTGGCCGAAACGGGCGAAGCTGTCGCCTTCCGGACGGCTGACCGGCTGGATATCGTCGGGATAGCCCTCGGCAAAGCTCGCGCCCAGCAATTTGACGATCTGGATGTCGAGACCGTCGAGCCACACCATCGGCTCGCTGGTCTCGTTGCCGTGATCGTGCCACGTCCAGGACGGGGTGATCACGAAATCGCCGGGCTGCATCGCGGTCCGCTCGCCATCGACCGCGGTATAGGCGCCGTGCCCCTCGATGATGAAGCGCAGCGCCGATTGCGAATGGCGGTGCGCCGGCGCGATCTCGCCCGGCATGATCAATTGCAGTCCGGCGAACAGCGAGCCGGTGATCGAGGCTTCGCCGCCGAGCCCTGGGTTCATCAGCATCAACACCCGGCGGGTCGCTTCCTGAGCCGTGATCAGCCCACCCGATTCCATCAGATGCGGCCGCACATCGCGGTAATGCCAGATCGCCGGAACGCAGGACGGCGCCGGCTCGGCGGTGACCATGCGGTGCAGGTTTTCCCACAGCGGCGCCAGATTGGCCGGGGCGATGCGTGCGTAAAACGCCTGCCGCTCGGGGGTGCGGGCCGGGGCGGTTTCGGTGGCCATCGCTCGCCTCCTGCTATTCGGCGGCCTCGCGGCGGCGCTCGCCGAGCGTGAAGCCGATCTTGGCGAGATCGGCGAGTAGCGCCTTCGATTGCGCCTCGCTCAACGGCACCATCGGCGGGCGCACCGCGGCCCAATCCGGGTCGTTGTGAAAATGCGCGACGATGCGCTTCAGGGCCGGCACCATCGGATAGGCCTGGATCGCCTTGCGCACGGTCGTGATCTCGGCCTGCAACTGGTCGGCCTGCGGCGTCTGCCAGTTCTCGTAGACCTTCCGGATCCCGGGCACATTGACATTGCCGCTGGCGGTGATGCAGCCGACCGCGCCCTTGCGCAGCCCGCCGAGCAGGAAGACCTCCGAGCCGGGGAACACCGCAAAACCGGGGAAGCGCTCGAGCAGCGCCGCGGTGTTGTTCCAATCGCCCGAGCTGTCCTTCAACCCGACGACGGTACTCGGATAAGCCTCGATCAGCCGGCCGACCAGGTCGAGCGAGAGGCCGAGCACCGTCTGCGGCGGGATGTGATAGAGGAACATCCGCAGCGCCGACGAGCCGACCCGATCGATGACGCCGGCGAAAAACGCGAACAGCCCGTCATCGTCCATGCCTTTGTAATAAAAGGGCGGCAGCATCAGCACGCCGCCGACGCCGTGACCGACCGCGTGGCGGATCAGGGTCGCCGCCTCGGTGACCGAACAGGCGCCGGTCCCCGGCATCAGCTTCGCGGCCGGGACGCCGGACGCGATCAGCCGGTCAAGCAGCGCCATGCGCTCGCCGGCCGCCATCGAATTGGCCTCGCTGGTCGTGCCGAAGATCGCGAGCCCGTCGGCGCCCTGATCGAGCAGCCAGCGGCAGAACGCGACAAAGCGTCCGGTATCGGGCTCGCCCGCGGCGGTAAACGGGGTCAAGACCGGCACCAGAACACCGGCAAAAGGCTGCGCGGCCATGCAGTTCTCCTGCGATTCAGCAAAAATAGGGCGACCGCGCCAATAAGCGCCGACCGCTTCAAACCGTCAATATTTCTCTAGGCGGCATTTCTCTAGGCGGCCGGCCTTTCGCGCAGGCCCAGCCGCGCCAGGCGCGGCAGCACCTCGGCGCAAAAATACGGCAGCTCGTCCAGATAGTTGACGAACGAGACCGCGATCCCAGTGAGCCCGGCCTCGGCCAGCTGGGCCAGTTGTTCCGCCACATGGTCGGGGTCGCCGATCAGCGGCAAGCCACCCATGCCGTTCGCCTGGTGATTGCGGAGCCGCTGAAACTCATCCGGCCCATGCTTTTCGGGGGTGACGTTCTTCATCGCCAGAATGTTGTCGACCGCCCGCCAATCCGCGTTGTCGACGATGCAATGATGCCAATAATCCTGTGCCTCCCGAGCGGTCGGACGGCAGGTCACGACGCCGACCGTATAAACGTCGATGTCGCGGCCGCCCTGGCGCGCCAAGGCCCGCACGTTCTTGACGTGCTGTGCGGTCTCGTCGAACGAGATGCCGTTGGAGATATTCGAGAACAGCGCATCGCAGTTGCGGATCGCAAAGGACTGGCCGGTCGGCGAGGCGCCGGCATTCATGATCAGCGGCCGGGTTCCACCATAGGGTTTGGGCTTGGCCCGTACGTCCTTGAGCTTGATGAAATGCCCGTCGAAGTCAAAATCCTCGCGCGGCGACCAGGCCAGCTTGATGATTTCGAGCCATTCCCGGGCATAGTCGTAACGCCTCTCGTGATCGCGCAAACTCGCGCCGAACATCTCGAATTCGCCCTCGTTCCAGCCGCAGACGACGTTGAGGCCGAGGCGGCCCTCGCCGATGTGATCGGCGGTGACGAATTCCTTGGCGGCGATCAGGGGCGGGATCAGCGGCGCATGCACCGTGCCGAACACGATCAGCCGTTTGGTGGCGGCCAACAGGCCGCAGGCCCAGGTCACGGTCTCGAAAGTCGCGCCCTGGTAATCGGTATCGCCGCCATAGCCCTTCCAGCGGCCAATCGGCAGCATGAACTCGATGCCGGCCTGATCGGCCATTTGCGCGAGAGCCAAACAATCCGGCCAGCTGCCGGACCAGCGTTCCGGCACCATCGTGACGGCGCGGCCGGAAGAGCAATTGGCGCCGAACAGGCCCAGCTTCAGCCGGTTCGCGCTCCCCATCGCGGCACGCTCGCCCTGCCCGATTTTGCGGTCCATCGGATTTCCTGCAGCGCCCCTCACCCTGTCCCTCTCCCCGCATGCAGGGAGAGGGGAACGCGGTTGCAATGCCGACGCAAACCCACGACGTGATCAGCGCGTAGGGCGGAAAAGCGAGGCGCATTCCGCCGGAGATCGTGTCGTCGGGCGGCGGAACACGCTGCGCTCTTCCGCCCTACGATTAATAGGCGGAACCGGGGTTTGCGAGACTACACCGTCTGGAGGATCTTCTCCTGGGTGATGTCGGGCGCCAGCTCGGCCCGCCAGTCGGCGTCGCGCGGCAACACCTCCTCGCCGGCCCGGATATGGTAGTAGCTGGTGCCGGTGCCGTCCGGCGTGCCGCCCGCGTCGACCGTCTTTACCGCCTGGCGCAACATGCGCCGCGCCTGGCCGATCGCCTTGTCGCCGGGGCCGAGATGCTCCTTCGATCGGTCGACAATCGGCCCCATACTTTCCTGTAGCGCGCGGTCCTGCTGGTTGATGCCGTCGATCCCGGTGAAGCTCTCGGTCCGCTGCACCTCGCGATTGATCCCGTAATTGTTCGACCGGTTCTGCTTCGAGCGGAAGGTCGTCTGGTCGACAAAATCGGGCCCGTTGCCGATGCCGTATTCCCGCCGATCTTCCTCGGTCAGCGGCGCGTCGGTCGTCGAGTACATCCAGTTGTAGACCATGCAGTTGTAGTCATCCATCGGGACCCAGATGTGGCCAGCATCGCACGGAATCCCCGAATCCGAACGCGACGGGCGGATCTGATGGAATGGCATGACGAAATGATAGGTGCGGATGTGCACCTCCGCATCGCCGAGCGGCCGGATGCCGGCGTAGAGATAGCCGTAATCGGTAACGTCGACGACGAGGTTGGGCGCCTTGCCGCGCACGAACGGGCTCGACGGCTTGATGCCGCCGCGCGTCGAATTGTCGGTTAAGAGGCGATGCAGGATCGGCGCGTGCGAGGTGTCGATGCCGCCCTCCAAGGCCTGCAGCCAGTTGCATTCCTCGATGACCTTGGAGACATGCCGGCGCTCCGGCGGGACTTGCGTCCAGGCGAATTTCGGCGGCGCCGGCATCTTGTCGGCCGGGCCGAGATAGGCCCAGACGAGACCGCCGAGCTCGACCGTCGGATAGGCCGTGATGTGAATGTGCTGCTTGAACTGATGCTCCGGAGGCTCGTTGAGCTGATCGACGCAATTGCCTTCGACGTCGAATTTCCAGCCGTGATAGACGCATCTGAGCCCGCATTCCTCGTTGCGGCCGAACCACAGCGACACGCGGCGATGCGGGCAGAATTCCTCGATCAGGCCGATCCGGCCGTCGCTGTCGCGGAATGCGACGAGATCCTCGCCGAGCAGCTTGACGCGCACCGGCGGGCTGTCGGGCTCGGCGATCTCCGATGACAGGCAGGCGGGGATCCAGTACCGCCGCATCGCGTTGCCCATCGGCGTGCCGGCCCCGACGCGGGTGATCAGTTCATTTTCCTTCGGTGGCAGCATTGACGGTTTCCTCCTCGCTCCGGCGTCGCGCAACCGGCCGCCCGGGCTAGCGGGCAGCTGGCGATCCAGCCTGCGGCGAAATGTACTCCGTCACCGCAGCTTTGCAACCGAAGCGAACGGCGCGACAGCCCGGGCCCGGCAAGGCCGCGAGCCGTCGTGCCTCAGGCCGAGAAAGACGCCTTAGCGGCGGCAGCCGGCGCGGGCTTCCTGCTCGTGCACCTCGCGCAGGCGTCCCTCGGTCCGCATGCGCTCGACCGGATTGAACTCCCGGTCCATGCGAATGCGCAGCTCTTCGGCCTCGCGGTGCAGCCCGCCGCAGCGCTCGCGCATGTCGCCGCCATAACCGGACTCGCGACGCTCGTACCCCGGCTCCCCCCGGCGCTCGCCGTAACCCGGCGGCGGCCCGGCCTGACCGCCGCCATAGTTGCAGTGCAGATTGCCGTTGTTGTTGCCGATGTCGCCAACGCAGCGGCGCACATCGGCGAGCGAGCTCCGCTGCTCGCGCCCATCAGGCCGGCGACAGGTCGCAACCAGCGTGTCGCCGTGCAACCCGGCGCCGGTACAGCTGCGCAGATACGAACCCTGCGGCAAGCCTTGTGCCGCGGCCGGCTGGAGCCAACCCATTCCGGCCAGCAGCACCCCGGCTGCGGCGGCGATAGCAAACTTCATGGCGCGTCCCTCCGCTTAACGTAGATCAATGATGCACCAACAACGTCAATTGCGCTCGGTTCCCTCCCGCGATGCGCGTATTCCCCGCGGCAGCGACTATCCGAGCCGCATTTACGTCAGCGGTAACCCGGCGAGCCGTAGGGAGCCCCGCCGTAACCCGGCGACCCGTAAGGAGCCCCGCCGTAGCCTGGCGACCCGTAAGCAGGCCCGCCGTAACCCGGCGGAGGCGGTCCGGGCTCGCCGCCACGACTGCAAGTGAGGTGGCCGTTCCGGTTCCCGATATCGCCGACGCAACGATGCACCCCGCGCAAGGCGGTTTGCTGTTCGTATCCGTCAGCGCGGCGGCATGTCGCGATCAACGTGTCGCCATCCATGTAGACGCCCCCGCAGCTCCGCAGATAGCTGCCGCGAGGCACGCCCTGCGCCGAGGCCGGCTGCGGCCAGCAAACCGCGGCGAAGAGCAAGGCGGCTACCGCTCCGATAACGACTTTCATCGCGCTTCCTCCGACTAGGCTGGATCAATGCGCAACCATAACGCGGCTCGCAGCGAAATCCTTCCCGATAAGTGGATCCTGGCACCACATGGACGGCTGGGGCGAGGCGCCCTATGGTGAATTTCACGGCCACGCGGGAGGGCGTGAATGAAGCAGTTCGGCATCGGCCAGCCGATCCGCCGGGTCGAAGACCGGCGCTTCCTGACCGGGCACGGCCGTTATCTGGACGATATCGCGCAGCCGCACCAGGTCCACGCCGCACTGCTGCGCTCACCCCATGCCAATGCGCGGATCCGCGCGCTCGACAGCAAGGCAGCGGCGGCCCTCCCCGACGTGCTGGCGGTGCTGACCGGCGAGGATTTGGCAAAGGACGGCCTCGGCCCGATTCCATGCGCGACGAGCCTCGCCAACCGCGACCAGTCGCCGATCGCCATGCCGCCGCGCCCGGCGCTGGTCCGCGACCGGGTACGCCATGTCGGCGACGCGGTGGCGATGGTCGTCGCGGTGAGCGCCGCCCTGGCGCGCGACGCCGCCGAGCAGATCGCGGTCGAGTACGAACCTCTCCCGGCGGTCGTCGATACCGCGCACGCCCTCGATCCCGGGCAGCCGGCAGTGTGGGAGCAATGCCCTGGCAATCTCTGTTTCGACTGGGAGGTCGGTGACGGCGCCGCCGTGCAGCGCGCCGCCGCAGCTGCGCGGCACCGCGTGTCGCTGACCCTGGTCAACAACCGCATCGTCGTCAATTCGATGGAGCCGCGCGGCGCGCTCGGCGAATACGATCCGGGGGAAGACAGCTACACGCTGTGGAGCTCGACCCAGGGGTCGCATTTCGTGCGCAACCTGTTGGCCGAACATGTCCTGAAGATCCCGGAAAACCGCATTCGGGTGGTGACGCCGGATGTCGGCGGCGGCTTCGGCATGAAGCTGTTCCTTTATCCGGAGCACGTGCTTGTGCTGTGGGCGGCGAAACGGGTCGGCCGGCCGGTCAAATGGCTGCCCGACCGCTCGGAAGCCTTCATGACCGACACGCAGGGCCGCGACAATGTCACCCGCCTCGATCTGGCGCTCGACGAGGAGCTGCGCTTCACCGGGCTATCGGTCGAGCTGATCGCCAATATGGGCGCGTATCTGTCGAATTTCGCACCCGAGATCCCGACCTTCTCGGGCGCGGTCATGCATAGCGGCGTCTATGCGATCCCGGCGATTCATGTCGTCAGCAAGGGCATCTTCACCAACACCGTGCCGGTCGACGCCTACCGCGGCGCCGGCCGCCCGGAGGCCGCCTATGCGCTGGAACGTCTGATCGATACCGCCGCCCGCCGGCTCGGCGTCGCGCCCGACGAATTGCGCCGGCGCAACTTCATCAAGCCCGCGGCGATGCCGCACACAACACCGCTTGGGCTCGTCTACGACAGCGGCGATTTCGAAAGAAACATGCGCGACGCGCTGACCGCTGCCGATGCCGCCGGCTTTGCCGCCAGACGCGCCGAGGCGCGGGGGCGCGGCTATTATCGCGGGCTTGGCCATGCGGTTTACATCGAGCAATCCGGGTTTCCACCCGACGAATTCGCCGAATTGCGCTTCGACCCGGCCGGCACGCTGACCGTGCTGATGGGGTCGCAATCCTCCGGCCAGGGGCATCAGACCGCCTACGCGCAGCTCGCCGCGGAACGGCTCGGCCTGCCGTTCGACCAGATCCGCGTGTTACAGGGCGACACCGCGATGATCGGCTTTGGCCGCGGCACCGGCGGCTCGCGCTCCTTGCCGGTCGGCGGCGCGGCGCTGATGCATGCCGCCGACAAGCTCATCGCGAAAGGCAAGAAAATCGCCGCACATATGCTGGAGGCGGCGGAAGCCGACCTCGCCTTCGAGGGTGGCGCCTTTGCGATCGCCGGCACCGACCGGAGCGTGACGATCGAAGCCGTGGCGCGCGCCGCCTTCAACCCGCCGCATTTGCCGCCCGGGCTCGAACCCGGCTTTGCCGAGAGCGGTCATTTTACGCCGCCGGCGCCGACCTTCCCGAACGGCTGTCATGTCTGCGAGGTCGAGATCGACCCCGACACCGGGCGTATCGAGATCGTCCGCTATCTCGTCGTCGATGATTTCGGCACGGTCATCAACCCGCTGCTGCTGCGCGGTCAGGTGCACGGCGGCATCGCGCAGGGGGTCGGCCAGGCGATGCTGGAGCGCTGTGTCTATGAGGAGGGCAGCGGACAGCTGATCACCGGCACGCTGACCGATTACGCGCTGCCACGCGCCGAGGATCTGCCGGCGCTGGAATTCAACTACAATATCGTGCCGTGCCGCACCAACCCGCTCGGCGTCAAGGGCGCGGGCGAGGCCGGCGCGATCGGCGCGCCACCGGCACTGGTCAACGCCGTCGTCGATGCGGTCAGCGAGCTCGGGATCGACCATCTCGACATGCCATTGACCCCGGAACGGCTGTGGCGCGCCCTGCGCAACGCCACGGCGCGAAAGGCGGCCTGATGCTACAAGCTGCACGGGCTCTTTGCGTTCTTCGAGACGCGAGCTGCGCCCGCTCCTCAGGATGAGGTGGATTTTTGATGGCATTAAAAAAAATCCTCATCCTGAGGGGCCCGCGAAGCGGACATCTCGAAGGATTCGGGGCGTCGATCCACTGTTCTGGGGGAGTTCTGTAATGGCCGCAGACCCCCTTCTGGATGTCGCGCTGCGCGCCGCGCTGGCCGGGGGCCAGGCGGCGATGCGGGTCTATGCCGATCCGTTCGAGGTCACGCAGAAGGATGACAAGACGCCGGTCACCGAGGCTGATCTGGCCTCCGAGCGGGTCATTGTCGGGATGTTGACCAAGGCTTTTCCCGATATCCCGGTCGTCTCCGAGGAGACCGTGCCGGATGCCGGCTTCGCCTCGCCGGCGGCGCGTTTTTGGGTCGTCGACCCGCTCGACGGCACCAAGGAGTTCGTCGCCCGCAACGGCGAGTTCGCGGTGCTGATCGGGCTCGTCGAAAACGGCCGGCCGGTGCTCGGGGTCGTGCATGGCCCGGCGATCGGCGTGACCTACGCGGCGCATGGCCCGGGCACCGCGATGCGGCGCCGCAACGGCGGCGATTTCGAGCCGATCCGGGCGCGCACCCCGGGCCCGAAGGGAATCGTCGTCATCCACAGCCGCAGTCACGAAAACAGCCGCCGCCTCGCCGAATATTTTCAGGACAAGCCGATCCTCGAACGGCAGGTCTGCGGCAGCGCGCTCAAATTCGGCGTCCTGGCCGCGGGAGACGCGGATTTCTATCCGCGCTTCGGGACGACGATGGAATGGGACACCTGCGCCGGCCAGGCGGTGCTGGAAGCCGCCGGCGGCCATGTCTTCGGTCTTGACGGCAAGCCGCTCGCCTACGGCAAGCCCGGCCTCAAAAACGACGGCTTCCTCGCCTGGGGCGCCAAGCCGGCATGGTAGCCCTGACCGGCGGTCGCTTCCTTCTCCCGGGCCCATCCTGCTGCTGATCAATTTGCAGACGGCGATCGATCACCTGAGCTGAGGCGAGCGGACAATCGCTCGGCTGAAATCCAGATGCCGCCGGG
>Ga0209474_10002479_pt1 | contig 16915 bp, 17 predicted proteins | sample GraSoiAngelo_145_FD_185902 | JGI IMG/M metagenome (GOLD analysis project Ga0209474, IMG submission 185902) | Grasslands soil microbial communities from the Angelo Coastal Reserve, California, USA - 14_1009_05_20cm (SPAdes) (version 2) | ecosystem: Environmental > Terrestrial > Soil > Grasslands...
AAACGCTAGTAGCACCTTGCTTGCTCGCATGTACCGTATATGGTACACTGCCGAAGTGAGTGGAAAACTCAAATCCCCCGCTGATTCCGAAAATCAAGGCAAGCGGGTTCCAGCGGTTTTCTATCGGACGGAGGCAGGCGGGGAGCCGGTTCGGGAATGGCTCAAGGGGCTTTCAGAGGATGATCGGAAACGCATCGGCGAGGACATCAAGACGGTGGAATTCGGCTGGCCAATCGGGATGCCGGTTTGCAAGCCGCTCCGCGACGGTGTCTATGAAGTTCGCACGAGCCTGGCCCAGAACCGAATTGCACGCGTGCTTTTCTACATCGACAAAAAGGGGCGAATGATCCTGCTCCATGGATTCATCAAGAAAACGCAGAAGACGCCCCCAGAAGATTTAGATCTCGCGAGGCACAACAAGAGCAAGCACCAAGCGGGACTGAAATGAGAGGAACTGCCATGAGGGTAAGGAAAAACCGCAAAAAAGTCGACCACAGTGGGTCGAGCTTCAACAGCTTTCTGGAACAGGAAGGGATCCGGGAGGAAGTAGAGGCCGTGGCCATTAAGCGCGTGCTGGCGTGGCAACTGGAGCAAGCCATGCGGGAACAGCAAAAGACGAAGCAGGCGATGGCGAGACAGCTTCGAACGAGCCGGTCACAATTGGATCGGCTGCTCGATCCGCAGAATGTCTCCGTGACGCTCGATACGATCACGCGGGCAGCGCGGGCGCTCGGCAAACGTGTAATCCTTCGTATGGCAGACGCCAAGGCTGCGAAACGCGCATAACAACGAGTCGGAACGCCCCTAGCCTATCGGCCGTCGCCCATGTTTCCGAGCGTGTCCGGCTTCGTAACCGAGTCCGTGGCCGCAGTTCCTGTGATTAGCCGCGCGCCACGGCTGAACGTGAGATACTCGAACCCCCACTGAATAAACACGAGCACCCGGCTCTGAAACTCCACGATGTACATCAGGTGGATAAAGAGCCAGATGAGCCACGCAGGCCATCCGGAAAGATGGAAGCCAAAAATGTTAGCTACCGCAGCGGCGCGTCCGATGACCGCCATATCTCCTTTATTGAAGTAATGAAACGGTCGAAGCGGCTGCTTCCCTGCCACGCGCGCGCGAATCGTTTTTGCCGCATAACCTCCGCCCTGCATGGCCACTTGCGCGACCCCCGGGAGCGATTTTCCCTTTTCGTCCACGGCATTCGCCAAATCGCCAATAATGAAAATGTCGGGATAGTTGGGAATCGTCAAGTCGGGCAGCACTTTGATGCGGCCGTTGCGATCCGTCTCCGCTTTCGTGCGCCGAGCAAGGCATTCGCCGAAAGGAGTGGTCGTCACCCCACCAGCCCAGATGACGGTCCGCGCCGCCAGCGACTCCGTGGCGTCTCCACGCTTGAAGGTCACGCCCTGCGCGTCAATATTCGTGACCATCACGCCCTTGACGACTTCTACGCCTAAACGCGTGAGGAGTTTCTCCGCTTTGGCAGATAAGTCCTCTGGGTAGGCCCCGAGCACGCGCGGCGCTCCCTCCAGCAAAAGGATGCGCGCTTCTTGCGGATGAATCCTGCGAAAATCATTTCGCAGCGTTTCGCTGGCAATCTCGGCAAGCGCTCCGGAAAGCTCCAGCCCGGTTGCGCCTGCACCCACGATGACGAAGGTAAGCCAGGCACGCTCCTCCTCCTCGGTCGCGGCGCGCTCGGCGCGTTCAAACGCGTACAGAATCTTGTGGCGGATGGCTGTCGCCTCTTCCACGGACTTGAGGCTGGGCGCCCATTGCCGCCACGCGTCGTTCCCGTAATAGGAAGTCTGCGAGCCCGTGGCCACGATCAACGAGTCATACGGATAGGTATCACCGTCACGCAGAATCACGCGCTTCGCAACCGGGTCCACGTCCACGGCTTCCCCGAGAAGGACGCGCGCATTTTTCTGACGGCTCAGGACGCTTCGCAGCGGCGCGGCAATTTCTCCCGGAGAAAGCGAGCCCGTCGCCACTTGATAAAGCAGCGGCTGAAACAAATGAAAGTTTCTCCGGTCGATAAGCGTCACGTCCACCGGGGCGCGCTTCAATTTTTGTGCCGCGGCCAGTCCGCCAAAGCCCCCGCCTAGAATCACCACCTTGTATTTTTGTTCCATCTCTTCGTCTCAGCAACCTCGTCTTTGGGAACATCATCTCATTTACCTGATGCTTTTGCTTTTTAAGACTGCGAGCCGTGCGCGACCCGTGGGGGCAGAGACAATGAAGCCCCATAAAACGTGAAGCCCCGGAAAACGTGAAGTAACATTGATTTTTATGACCATCCAATCGGCGAGTCGGCCATTGCTGGAAAGAAATACGTTGCGCTTCTTGTGCTCGGTGTTGATCAAAGGCGGAACGCGCGGAGAAATTTGCCGGCTGCTCGATCCCGGCGTATTTCAGGATCCCTTGCGCCGTGTGGTGTTCGAGGAGATTCGCGAACTTGGCTCCATTGATTCGCGCCGCTTGCGCGAACTTCTTCCGGCCCGCGTTACCAATCGCGGATTTCCCGACTTCGACCTGAAGTCTTTTCTGGCCCCTCAGGAAGTCAGCGAGAAAGAGATTGATGAGCTCTTTGAGAGCGCGTTGCAACTGCTCGATTTGAGCCATCCTGACGAGGAAACCTTTCATGATTAGCTTGGCGGTAACCAACAAAACTGCGCGGATTTTGCCTCTCGTGGAGGTTTTCGGCTTCGCCGGATTTATCGCGTGGTTCATCTGGCAACTTCAGGATTCTGTTCGCTACGTATGGCTCGTGTTTCCGGTTTGGCTGATTGCCAGCTTCCTTTTGAACAGTGACACGCCGCAAACTCTTGGATGGCGCGTGGACAATTTGTGGAGCGCCACGAAGCGTGCGTCCATGGTTTTCCTGCCCTGTTCACTCGCCATTGCCGTTGTGGGATTCCTTCTCGGAGGCGAGCACCACACGTTGCAACATGTTCTTCTGCCGAGCCGCTTCTTCGGCTACATGGCTTTCTGCCTGCTGCAACAAGTGGGCCTGAGCTCTCTCGTCACCAATCGGCTGCTCGCTGCGACTGACAGCCCTTTGCGCGCTTCCTTCATCGCCGGCCTTTTATTCGCTTTGCTCCATTGGCCGAATCCCGTCCTTGTACCCCTCACTTTTGTTGGCGGAGCTTTGATGGCCTGGCTGTTCTGGAAGGAGCGCAACATTCTTCCGCTTACAGTGTGGCAGACGATTCTTGGCTCGCTGATTTGGTGGGCTTTTCCGATTGCCTGGCATCACAGCATGCGCGTGGGGCCCGGCTTCTATCACTTCCCCGGATATTGAGCACCGGTTTAGAGATTCAAGTGGGTGTACTTGCGCGTGGTGGCCGCTCTGGCGCCGCTGGGTTCACTCTTCCCTTTTGCGTCGTTCGTCCAGACACCGGGAATGGAGAATTTGCATTTCGGGCAAGCGCCGTCCTTGATGCGATATTCCAAGATGTCGTGCCACGAGCGGCGCACGAGAAGCTCTTTGCAATTCGGGCAATACGTGTTCGCGCCGTCGCTGTAGACGTTCCCCTCGTACACGTAGCGCAGCCCAACCTCCGTAGCGATTTGGCGTGCGCGATCCAGCGTGGAGGCCGGCGTCCGCGGTTTGTCCTGCAGCTTGAAATCGGGATGAAACGCGGTGAAATGCAAAGGAACATCCGGGCCCAGATGCGTCAGAATCCATTCGGCAAGCTTTCGCGTCTCGGCCGGGTCGTCGTTCAGCGTGGGAATCATAAGGTTCGTAATCTCAAACCAGACCTGGGTTTCCTTCTTCAGCCATTCTAGAGTTTCCAGAACTGGCTGAAGGTGCGTCAGAGTGATTTTTCCGTAGAAATTTTCCGTGAACGCTTTCAGGTCCACGTTTGCCGCATCAACGTAGTCATAAATATCGTGGAAAGCTTCGTAGGTGACATAGCCGTTCGTCACCATTACAGTTTTTAGTCCGCACCGCCTCGTTTCTTTAGCGATGTCCATGACGTATTCGCCCCAGATGGTCGGCTCGTTGTACGTGAACGCGAGCGATTCGCAGCCGTATTTCATCGCCAACTGCGGCACGTCTTCCGGAGGAATGTGCTGGGAGCGCACTTGATCGGAGCGCGACTTGGAAATGTCCCAGTTCTGGCAGAAGAAGCAGCCCATGTTGCAGCCTGCCGTGCCCATACTGAAAATGCGCGTTCCGGGAAGAAAATGATTTAGAGGTTTTTTTTCAATGGGGTCAATTTGGAGAGCGGCGGGGGAACCGTATCCGAGGTTATACAGTTTTCCGTCCTGATTGATGCGGATGAAACAGAATCCTGATTGTCCCGGGTGAATGTGGCAATGACGCGGGCAAAGATAGCAGTGAACCCGGCCGTTCGCTTCAGGCTCCCACCAGCGAGCCTCGTGGAGTTTTTCTGTTTTCTGGAGGATCTTCAGTTCTTCCACGGACCCTCCTCCCTGCAATGATTATACGCGCGCACTAGGCCTGGAAGGAGTGGCAGCACTCGCAGCGATGTAAAGAGTGACGTAGTAGATCAGGCGTGGTGGCGTTGGAAGCGGCGTCGTTCGGCGGTCCAGTCCACGAACCGCTCCATGTGCTCGCGGTATTTCCAGGCGAGCTGAAAAAACTTGCCTGCCGTCATGTCCGCTGCTTCTTTTCCCAAGAACGTCTCAAAGCGCCAGCGCATGTAGGGACTTTTCCACGGTTTCAAGCGATAGCCTCTCGCCGCGGTCCAGTAGTAGCTTAGGGTCTTAAACATTTTCTTCGAAATGCTATTGCGATTCGGGCCGTTTTGCAAACCATCTGTGTGTGGTTACAAGCGTCAGCGACAATTCTGCGGATTGTCCTATAATTTCTTCCTATGAAAATGAAAAACCCCCTTGCTCTCCGATTTTTATCGAGCGCGCTGACTCTTTGCCTTGTGGCGCCGCCATCGTATGCGCACGAACCGGTTTACACGCGCAAAGGGATGGTGGTTGCGCAGGAACCATTGGCTGCTGACGTGGGAGTAGCCGTTTTGAAGTCCGGCGGGAACGCGGTGGATGCCGCGATCGCCGTCGGCTTTGCGCTGGCCGTGACGCATCCCTTTGCCGGAAACCTGGGAGGGGGCGGCTTTATGCTCATCCGCATGGTGGATGGACGCACGACCTTTATCGACTTCCGAGAGAAAGCTCCACGCAAAGCCACTCACGACATGTATCTGGACACGAGTGGAAACCCAAGCAAAGACAGTTTGCTCGGTTGGCGCGCTGCGGGCGTGCCCGGAAGCGTTTGCGGGTTCGACCTCGCTCTCAAGAAGTACGGCACGAAACCTTGGGCGGAATTGCTGGAGCCTGCTATTCAACTCGCTTCCTCCGGTTTTCCGATTTCCTATCCGCAGATGCGCTCGTTCAAAACAAGCGCCGATTCCCTTTCGCAATTCCCGGAATCCAATCGTATTTTTCTGAAAGGTGGCGCCTTTTTCGACTGGAACGAAAATTTTCGGCAGCGGGAACTGGCTCGCACCCTCGAACGCATTGCGCATAAAGGCGCAAAGGATTTTTACGAAGGCGAGACCGCGCGCATCCTTGCGCGGGAAATGGAGAAGAACGGCGGACTGATTACTCTGGATGACCTGCGCGAATACCAAGCCGTCGAACGCAAGCCTTTAGAAGGCGACTACAAAGGCTACCACATCATCACTTCGCCGCCTCCCAGCTCCGGCGGCGTGGGCATCCTGCAAATGCTGGGCATGCTCGACGGAACCGGTTATGAGAAATCCAAGGCCGGCTCGGCCACCGCGTATCACTATCTTGCTGAGGTGATGCGCCGGTTCTACGCCGACCGCAACGAATATCTAGGCGACCCGGATTTTGTGAAAAATCCCATCGCAGCGATGGTCGATCCCGGCTACATTCGCACGCGGCGCGATTCCATTGATCCCGTCCTCGCTACTCCCAGCGACCAGATTCGGCCCGGCCTTCCCGCGGGCGCCGCGGAAGGCTCGGACACCACGCACTACAGCATTGCCGACGAACAAGGCAACGTCGTCGCGGTCACCTACACCTTGAACAACGGCTACGGCAGCAAAGTCACCGTGCCCGGCTTAGGCTTTCTGCTCAACGACGAAATGGACGATTTTTCCGCCAAGCCTGGAATGCCCAATCTCTTCGGCCTGGTTCAAGGCGAGACGAATTCCATTGCTCCGGGCCGCCGTCCCCTTTCTTCCATGGTTCCCACCATCGTGCAGAAGGATGGCAAGCCTTTTCTGGTTCTGGGCGCTCCCGGAGGCTCGATGATCATCACCGCGGTTCTGCAAGTGATGCTCAATGTCATGGACTTTGGAATGAACGTACAGGATGCCATCGACTTTCCGCGCATACATCATCAATGGAAACCCGATACGCTAGGCATCGAGCGCGGGGTTTCCCCGGACACGATTGCGTTGCTCAAGAAGGCCGGCTATTCCATTGAGGACGCCAAACCGATTGTGATCGCGCGCGTTGAAGCGATTTTACTGAGCGACGGCTGGCTCCAAGGAGGCCATGACGAACGCGGCACGGGCAAAGTTTCCGGATATTAGGTTGTGTGGGGTGTCGAGCCGTTGCAGTCCAGAACGGCGAAGTAGAGTCGCCACTACAAGGCAAAGCACGCATCAGATTTGCTACACTGCGGTTGGGGAGACAGTGAATGGCATCCAAGATTATCTTGCGGAATCCGGCGATTCTCAGCGGTGAGCCGGTATTTCGCGGGACGCGAGTGCCGTTCAAGGCACTGACGGACTATCTGGAGCACGAACGCAGCCTCGGCGAGTTCTTGGAGGATTTTCCGAGCGTGACGCGCGAAGACGCCATTGCGGCGCTGGAAGAGGCCAGGATCAGACAGCGACCTTGAAATGAGGCTGCTGATTGATGAGTGTCTTCCGAACAGGGTGAAGTTCTTGTTCGTCGAAGCGGGGCATGATTGCCAGACGGTGGGAAGCAGGATTCAGCGGGAAAGAGAACGGAGAGCTTCTGGCGGTAGCGGACAAGAAGTTTGATGTCCTCCTCACGATAGACAAGAACATTCGCCATCAGCAGAATCTCGCGGGCAAGAAGATCGCTGTGCTGATTATTCGATCCATTTCAAGCGACTTAGAAGATATCCGGCCACACATTCCGGACGCACTCGCGGCATTGCGGACGATCCAACCAAGTCAATTCGTCGAAGCCGGGACTCCGTAGTCGCACGCGTCGAAGCGATTCTGCTGAGCGACGGCTGGCTCCAAGGCGGCCACGACGACGCGGCACCGGCAAAGCCGTCGGCTATTAAGCTCAGGGTGGCTCGAATTCTTGGAATGTTTGGTACACTCCGCCTTCGGAGGTGCTGCGATGAGTGCCTGTTCATCCATGGGGCCTCGCCACATTCCTTTGCGTCCCTGGCTCGTGTCGTTGATGATTGTTTTAGCGGCGTCCGCCCTTGGAATTCAGTGGGCCACGGCCGCCACTTGCGAGAGCCTGGCCATACTCATGCTGCCCAACACAACCATTACGGTTGCAAAGGCGGAAGCCGCGGGCAAGTTCACACCACCTAGGCCCGGTAATTTGCCCGGACGTCCGCTGGACAACTTGCCGGCGTTCTGCCGCGTGGCCGCAGAAATCAAGCCGACGAAGGATTCCGACATCAAGTTCGAGCTGTGGATGCCCGCATCGGGGTGGAACGGCAAGTTCATGGGCCTCGGCAATGGCGGTTGGGCGGGAGAAATTTCGTTTTCCGGAATAGGGGACGCGCTTCGACGGGGCTATGCCGCTGCGTCTACCGATACCGGACACGAAGGCAGCGGTGGGGATGCCAGCTTTGCGCTCGGCCATCCCGAAAAGGTAATTGATTTCGGATATCGAGCGGTCCATGAGATGACCGTAAAGTCTAAAACAATCATCGCCGCCTTTTATGGAAATGCTCTCAAACATTCTTACTGGTATGGATGCTCAACGGGCGGCAAACAAGGGCTCACCGAAGCTCAGCGTTTCCCCGACGACTACGAGGGCATTATCGCCGGCGCACCCGCCAATTTCTTCACGCATCTCATTGTCAGCGGCATTTGGATCGCGGAAGCGACTCGTGAGAACCCCACGGGCTACATACCCAGAGAAAAGTTACCGCTGCTTTATAAAGCGGTGGTGGATGCCTGCGACACGCTGGATGGAGTGAAGGACGGCGTTCTGGACAACCCCAAGCGCTGCCACTTTGATCCGAACGCGCTGCTCTGCAAAGGCGCCGACGGTCCCGAATGCCTGACAGCCGCCCAAGTGGAAGCCGCCAAGAAGATTTATGCCGGGCCGAAGAACCCGCGGACGGGCGAACAAATCTTTCCCGGTCTCGAACCTGGCAGCGAAAACGGCTGGGTCTTTTTCGCTCGTGAACGGGAGCCACCGATTGTCGCATCCTATTTCAAATACCTGGTCTTCAAGAATCCAAACTGGGATTTCCGAACGCTGAATTTCGACAGCGATGTGGCCCTTGCCGACAAGCTGGACAATGGGATCATCACGGCGACCAATCCGAATCTGAAGGAGTTCTTCGCGCGAGAAGGAAAGCTGTTGCTGTATCACGGTTGGAACGACGGCGCCATCGCTCCACAGAACACCATCAACTATTACAATACCGTCGCCGATGCAATGGGCGGGTCCGCCAAAGTGCAGGACTCGATGCGTCTGTTCATGGCCCCCGGCATGGACCATTGCTATGGGGGCAACGGTCCTTTTGATTTTGATACCATCGCAGCCCTCGAACAGTGGGCCGAGAAGGGGAACGCGCCGGATCGCATCATCGCCGCGCACTTCCCCGATGGCGCCCCACCTGCAAAGCCGGACCGCACTCGCCCGCTGTGCCCGTATCCTCAGGTAGCAAAATACAAGGGCTCGGGCGGCATCGACGATGCTTCCAATTTTGCTTGTGCTAAAGAGTAATCACCGTATCGACTTCGACCAGATCGCCATTTCACAGTGACGGGTGGCGCCAAGGCGGACATGACAAACGCGGCACCGGCAAAGCCGTGGGCTATTAGGGTAACCGTAAGACGGTTGTCCCGCGAATCCTTGCAGCTCTATTGCCTGTACCCTGCTAGGCTTTGCAGAGAGATACCTGTAAAAGGTATTCGTCCGCTGGAGTAATCCCCGGGGGCCGTTCAATGGCACAGCCGACTGCAAATCAGCCTACTTCAACCGCTGGAAAGCGGCGAAGCAGACGTTTCCCCTTCATCTCCCCCGTGGAAGCGACATGGCAAGAACCTAATGGCAAAATCTTCCGGGAAGCCGGACAAGCCACGGAGGTAAATGCCCAGGGTGGCTTGCTGGAGATGAAGACGTACCCCGCTGTGGGCACTCAGATCGAGATCACGAACCTTCTTTCGCATGAGTCCTCCCACGCCCGCGTCGTTGGCGTGCGGCGCAATGCCGAAGACCGCTTGCTTGGAGTGGCCGTGGAACTTCTAGTCCCCAGCGACACGTTCTGGGGCATGAATTTCCAGCTAAAGAAAGCCTGCGCGGACCTGGTCAAGCTGGAGTACGACATGCGCTCGGGCACGGTCGACCAGCGCGTCCTCGGGGAATTCCGCGATGCCGTGGACAATGTGCGCAAGACCGCGTGGGCGGTTCAAGAGTGGCAGGAGCGCCAATCGCGGCGGCAAGATCCGCAATCCGTCCTTCCCTTGCTGACGGCGGAACGCATCCGCCGGGCTACGCAGCTTTGCGACGCCATCACCGCCGCTTCCGCCGCACAGGAAGTAGTTCGTCAAACCGTGGGGATTGAGGAGTTTCTGCAAGCCGTCGAGCGCGTCCACCAAAGCCTTCTTGATCTTTTCAAGGACCGCGAACCGTAACTCGCACCCTTGGGCTCGCCTTCGCGTTTTAGCCCGCGTCAGTTGAGACGCACGGCGCTTACAAAAGGCAGGCTTTCACACTCGCCGCGGCAAAACTGTCCAAGGCCTACGGCAACAGCGTGAAATTCACGGTGATGACGGTATCGACTTCGACCGGTTCGCCATTCAGCAGAGTTGGCTGATACCGCCATTGGCTGACGGCTTCCACTGCCGCGCGCGCGAGGTCTGGGTTAATCTGGCTATTCAAGACTTGCAGCGACAGCGGAGTGCCATCTTTTCCGACAACCGCGTGGAGCAGCACCGAACCCTGTGCGCCCGCGGCTTTGGCGCTCTGAGGGTAGACAGGTTGCACCCTGCTGATCACCTTTGCAGCTTGCACACTGCCGCCAATCCGTACTCGAATCGCTTTTGATTTCGCCTCGGCTTCCGCCGCCTCTTTGGCTTTCTGTGAACCCTCAGCCTTTACGTCCACGGTCTCGTTGATGCCGCCGATGTCCAGCTTGGCCGTCATCGCAAGATCGCGGCCCGGCTCCAGCACAACTTGGGGAGCGCGATAAACGGCGAACCCCGGCTTGAGAACCTTCATCTCGTACTCGCCCGCCGGCAGAGCATTGAAAACAAAATTGCCCTCGGCGTTGGAAGTCGTCATGTCGATGGTATTCGCCTTGTGGTTCGCCATGACGATAGTGGCGTTCGGAACGGCTCCATCACTTGGATCAAAAACAGTACCCGTAAATTTCCCTGACAAATTCTGGCCCGGGAGCCGGAGTGCCGCGAGCGGAAGCAGCAAGCACAAGGTGGCGGCTTTCAGGAGCAGCCCCGTTCTTCGCGAAATCCCCCCGCGGTTTAGATTTGGATTCAGCATGGCGATAAATCTCCTTTCAAGATTCGTTGGGCGGGCAATAGCGAGGGCCGTGGACCAGCCGCGATGCGCGTTTTTCAGGGTGCGGGCAAGTTCGAGCAGGTGATTCGCGTAGTGCGATGGATCGATTCCGCTATTCAACACGGAATCATCGCAAGCGCGTTCGCTCTCGCTTCGGAGCTTTGCGCCCGCAAACCACATGAGCGGATGAAACCAATAAATGGCGCGAGTCAACTCGGCGAACATTTGCGCCAGCCAATCGTGACGGGCAATGTGCGCGAGTTCGTGAGAAAGCACGGTCCTTCGGCGTTCCGGGGACCAGTCCATCGCTCCGGCGGGAAGCAAAATGCGGGGACGGACAAATCCCCAGGTCAAAGGCATGGACGCTGGATCGGCGGACAGGAGAATCTTCACGGGACGCGCAATACCGAGCCGCTTGCGCTGGCTTGAAACCATCTGCGCCCATCCCTCTTCCACGACTGGCGCCGAGCGCGCTGCCACCAAAGCGAGCCGCGCCAGACCTGCCAGGAGCTTCGCCACTATAAAAAGAGCTCCGAGAGTCCACAAAAGCAGCGTCAACTGGATCAATTGGCCGGAGAACGGCGAGGCCGCCGCGGCATCAATCACCGTGGAGGGCAATTTGGGGAGAGGGACGTTTCCCCCGCTTGCATGAGCCGCACCCCAGAATCGGGCCGCGCTGCCGAGCGTTGCAGAATGCCACGAGGGAAGAAGGAGAGTGAACAGCGGGAGGGCTAATGCACACGCAATTCCAAGGGCCCACGCGTGGTGGCGCATGGCCGCCGAGCCGCTGCGCATGGCCCGCGCCGCGACGGCTGTCAGCGCCAGCACCAGCGTCGCCTTCACCGTACAGCCGATCAGGAATGACAACGCAAGTTCCGGGCTTCCAGGCCAATGCATAATCAGCTCTCCTTCTGGCTTTTGGTGATCAGGCTGGCCAGCCGATCGAGTTCTTCCGACGAAATCCTCGATACCTCTCCGCCAAGCAGAGCGGCGACAGCCTTCTCCGTGGAGCCATCAAAAAACGTTTCGACCAGGTGCTGCAGAGCGGAACGGCGCGCGACTTCGCGAGGAACACGCGGAAAATACATGTATCTCAGCCCGTCTTCTTCGTGCCGGACGTGCCCCTTTTCTTCCAGCACCCGAAGCTGCGCCCGCACCGTGGAATAGTTTGGCCTGCCGTCCAGTTGCGAGAGGACTTCCCCAACCGAGGCGCGTTCGAGCCGGTAAAGGACGTCCATGATCTGGCGTTCGCGCCGCGTCAGGGCATTGGGTTTTGGCTTTCTCTTCATTACTCCCGCCACCATGCTATTTTTATAGCATACATGCTACAAATCTAGCACGCCGGGAATTCGTGTCAACTGTTTTTTTAGAAAAAAAACGAACCGCCTCAAAGGGCGAAAACACACGGTCTAAGCCGGGGCACCTCGGCGGCGCTATTTCCCCGGCCCGCAGACGCCATTCGCCGGTAATTCCCTTCTTCTTGCCGAAACCCGCGTGCACTCAGAAAGGCGGCCGCCTATTCTCGCTTTGGGCACGGGGAACCGGCCACACGAGGTCAACATGGCAAAGCCGCACATGCAGATAGCGTCCAAAAACCTCCACACCGTTGCGGGCGCGGTCCTTTTTTCCCTCGGGCTGACGTTACTCACTGCCAACCTGGATGCCGTCGCCGCCCAAGCGAGCACTTGGTTCTCTTCAACGCCCAGCTCTCTTGACACTGCAATCGAAGTTGGCCTGGCGGGCTTGCGCGCCGTGCAGGCTTATTTCTTCGATCAATCGGCCTTTCAGGCCGGCTTTGTTGCGATCTTGGTATCCCTTTGGCCCCTGATTCTGGTTATTATCGGAGCTATCCTTTTCCGCGACGCGATGGGCGAGCGTTTCGCCAAGGCGAAGTTGGTGCGGACTTTTCCATCAGAGGAATACTAAAGCGAGTCTTGAACGGGATGTGGCGCGCGAACCACAGGAGAATTTCGTGAGCGACGAGCACAATTTTGATCCCAAGAAGTTCAGCGACGAAGTCCAGGATCGCGCGAAGAAAATTAGCGACGAAGTTCGCGACAGGGCGAAGAGGTTTAGCGATGACCTCCACGACCAGGTTCACCGGAATATCGACGATCAGTTGAAGAACTCCAATCGGACCTGGAAAGGGCGCCGCCGTCCCTTCGTAGTCGGTCTGGACCTGCGCGCGCGCGGCCGCGGCGGCATGATTACGGGCGGCATTCTCGTCTTAGTCGGCATCGCTTTCCTGCTGGATCACATGGGAATCATTTCCATTGGCAACCCTTTTCGGTTCTGGCCTATGGCCATCGTCCTGGTCGGCCTGTTGAACTTCATCGCTGACCGCCGCTCCTGGGGAGCGCTTTTGATGTTCGCAGGCGTCATTCTGCAGCTCAATGAGCTGGGAAAAATTCAATTTGGCTGGGCCCAATTTTGGCCCACCGCGCTTATTGCGCTCGGCATTTTTGTGATATGGAGTTCATTGGAGGGGCGGAAAAGACCCGTTACTTCGGCATCGACAGATGGCGATCCGCGCACGACGCTCAATGAGGCGGTTGTTTTTGGCGGCTTGGAACGCCGCATGACGAGCCAGGACTTTCAAGGCGGCGATGTCACGGCAATATTTGGCGGCGTTGAACTGGACATGACCGAAGCCAACATGCAAGCCAAGGAAGCTACATTGGCGATTACCGCGATCTTCGGTGGCGTGGAGATCCGCGTCCCGCCCAACTGGCAAGTGGCGTTTCGCGGAGCGCCCATCTTCGGCGGAATTGAAGACAAGACGCGGACGGCGCGCGTTGAAGACCCCGGAAATTCCAATCTCAAAGTGCTGGTCATTACCGGCGCGGTCATTTTTGGCGGATTGGAAATCAAGAACTGAGCCCGCCGCATGCACCCGCTGCTTACGCGCAACCGCCTGGGTTACTACCTGCTGAGTTGGATTCCGCTTGCCGTCATCCTCATTTTTGTGATGGCCGCGGGAGGCAATCTTAGCTGGCTGGAATCTTCCATTATTGTAATTCCCCTGTGCGGAGTGTACGCGTTCATTTGCCTCTCCGCATGGTATACAGCTAAGAGCGCATCGATCCAACGCGAAAGCGCGTTGCGCTTTATCGTTGTGCACTCGATGGCGGCTTTTCTCATCAGTGCTTTGTGGACGGCGTTAGGCTGGGCATTGGTAACCGCCCTTTCGAGAACACCTTCATTTCAAGGACTGAACCAGCGATTTTCGCGGCAAGCACCCATCCTTTTCGCCGCTGGATACCTCCTCTATTTGCTTTCCGTAGCCTCTCAGTACGTGATCCTCTCGCTGGAAGCCTCGCGCGAAGCCGAAGCCCGGGTGATGGAAACGAATATTCTTGCGCGCGAAGCTGAGTTAAAAGCTCTAAAGGTGCAGATCAATCCTCATTTTCTGTTCAACAGTTTAAATTCAATCAGCGCCCTGACCAGCATCGATCCTTCGCGCGCGCGGGACATGTGCGTCTTGCTCGGCGACTTTCTCCGGATGACTCTGGGTCTGGGCGAAAAAGACCTGGTCCGCTTCTCTGAGGAGCTTGAGCTGCTGCAAAAATACCTGGCCATTGAAAAAATTCGTTTTGGCGAGCGCTTGATCATGCGCGAAACGATTCAGGCGGAATCCAAATCCTGCCTGCTGCCCCCGCTGCTCTTGCAGCCGTTGATCGAAAACGCCGTTAAACACGGCATTGCCGGCCTGCCCGAAGGCGGCGAGGTACGCTTGAGTTGCCACCGGCAGGACGGCCGCCTGGACATTGTCGTCGAGAACTCCTGGGATCCCGATGCTCCGCCGCGCCGTTCGGGAGGCCTGGGGCTGAAAAACGTCCAGCAGCGGCTCGAAGCGCGCTATGGGAAAGATGCGAACCTTCGCGTGAATACGGAGGGTCCCTTCTTTCGAGTCATGCTGTCGATTCCCGCGGAGGGCGAGGAAAGATCATGACGTCTTCGCAGCAAAAACGCTGGAGAGCGCTCATCGTGGACGACGAGGAATTGGCGCGCCACATCATCCGCGAATTATTGCAACCGCACACGGAAATTGAAGTCGTAGCGGAATGCGCCAACGGCTTCGAAGCGGTTAAAGCCTGCGCCGAACACAGGCCCGACCTGATCTTCCTCGACGTGCAGATGCCAAAACTTACCGGCTTCGACGTTCTCGAACTGATAGGGGAGGGCGCTTCGGTCATTTTTGTCACTGCTTACGATCAATATGCCATGCGCGCGTTTGAAGTCCATGCCGTGGATTATCTGCTGAAGCCCATCGGAAAAAAACGTTTCGAAGAAGCCCTCGAACGCGCAAAATCACGGCTTGGCGAGAAAACGCCTTCCGCGCAGAAACTTGCCGACTCCGCGCGCCCTCCGCAACAATTCCTCGAGCGCGTGGTCGTCAAAGATGGCACGCGGGTGACGCTGATTCCGATCGCCAAACTTGATTATGTCGAAGCACAGGACGATTACGTTGCACTCGCCAGCCAAGGTAAGAAGCATCTCAAGCAGCAGACCATCGCCAGCCTGGAAGCCTGCCTCGATCCAAACTGCTTCGTGCGCATTCATCGCTCTTACATTGTGAATTTGGAAAGAGTCGTGCGTATCGAGCCTTACGGCAAAGACAGCCGCCTGGCGATTCTCAGCGATGGCGCGCGCTTACCTGTCAGCCGCACTGGGTACGCGCGGCTGCAGTCTCTCCTCGACGAGCACAAATAGTCTGCGGGCGCCTGACAATTCAGATCGGATGTGGATTCGTATCAGGAGTCCAAAACCTGGCGGACTTTTTCTAGGAGGCCGGCGCGGCCAAAGGGTTTTTGCAGGAGAGAGGCGCCTCGGTTCAAAACTCCGCGGTGAACAATCACATCATCCGTGTAGCCGGACATGTAGAGAACCTTGAGGGATGGGCAAGTTGAGGTGAGCCGGCGCGACAATTCATGGCCATCCATGCCAGGCATCACCACGTCCGTCAACAGCAAATCAATCTTGCGGTGGGCGGTCTCGGCAAGGCGAATGGCGTCCTCCACATTTGCGGCTTCCAGCACGGTATAACCGGCAGTTTCCAGCAAGCCACGGGTAAGTTCGCGAAGGGCAGTTTCGTCTTCCACGAGAAGGATCGTCTCATTTCCGCCAGGAAGCTCGGCCCGCCGGCCCGGAGCGCGCGGAGCCTCGGGAATTCCGCTAGCATAAGGAAGGTAAACTTTGAAAGTCGAGCCGCGGCCCGATTCGCTGTAGGCCATGACATAGCCGCCGCATTGTTTGACGATTCCATATACGGTCGAAAGTCCGAGGCCCGTACCCTTCCCTTTTTCCTTCGTGGTGAAAAAGGGCTCGAAGATGTGCGACAGAGTTTCTTGATCCATGCCGCAACCGGTGTCGCTAATGCTGAGAAGGACAAACGGTCCCGCGGCGGCGCCCAAGTGCTGGCCGACATACGAATCGTCAAGAGTTACGGATGATGTTTCGAGAATCAATTTCCCGCCGTTAGGCATGGCGTCCCGCGCGTTCACCACGAGGTTCATGAGAATCTGGTCGATCTGGCCGGGATCAATCAGAATGGTGCTCGCACCGGGTTGTACACGGATGATCAGTTGGATGTCTTCTCCGATCACGCGGCGGAGTAGTTTTTCGATTTCGCGGACCGCCACGTTGAGGTCAAGAACCCTGGGCTCGACCATTTGCTTCCGGCTAAAGGCAAGAAGCTGCTTGGTGAGGGCCGCGGCGCGCTGTGTGGCGCTCTGGATGGCTTCGACGCTTCTCTGGAGCCGCCGGTCTCGCCCAGCAGACTCCTCGAGAATCTCCGTGTGGCCAAGAACGACACCGAGCAGGTTGTTGAAGTCGTGCGCGATTCCTCCGGCCAGCCGGCCGATTGCCTCCATCTTTTGCGATTGGAAGAGCTGGCGCTCGAGGATGCGGCGCTGAGTGATGTCTTCAGCAAATACCTCATAGTAGGCTGGCGCGTGGTCAGACGCCCCAACACGGCGCCCATTGAGCAGGGTCGTAATGATTTTGCCGTCCTTGCGCCTCCATTGGACCTCCACGCTGTGAAAGTCCTTTTTCTGTGAGTGCTCCTCGATAAGACGCTGGCGCTGCTTTGGATCGTGATAGACATCCCGCTCGATATTGAGCTTGCAAACTTCCTCTTCAGATTCATATCCCAGCATGTTCACGAGCGCAGGATTAGCTTGAAGAATGCAGCCTTCGAGAGTGA
>Ga0209474_10002480_pt1 | contig 16911 bp, 13 predicted proteins | sample GraSoiAngelo_145_FD_185902 | JGI IMG/M metagenome (GOLD analysis project Ga0209474, IMG submission 185902) | Grasslands soil microbial communities from the Angelo Coastal Reserve, California, USA - 14_1009_05_20cm (SPAdes) (version 2) | ecosystem: Environmental > Terrestrial > Soil > Grasslands...
GGGGTCGCCCAGCAACTCGCCGTCGAGCCGCTTCGGGCTGACCAGCGATCGGCTGACGATCGCGTTCGACGTGTTGTTGTTCCCGGGTCTGAGCGCCTGCTCCAGATCGATCGCGTAGATCCGCGGGTCTCTCCGGCCGGTGGCCAATACCCATCTCTGCTTTGCCTCGGCGAGATCCGCCGACAACACGATCGCTCCGAACACGGCGAGCCGAATCCATTGCGCCGGAAGCATCGGTCCCCCTTTCTGGAGGCGGGAGCTGCTCAATGTCCTACGGCCGCCGCGGCTAACGCCGCCTGCGCTCGTCGCCGCGATCGTCTCCGTCCAGTCGGCTCGCACGATAGATCCCGATACAGCCGTTTGGACAGACCGCATTGGTGGCGCCCGACGTCAGCGGGACGAAGACGTTGTTGAAGATGGGATCCGCGGCCACCGAATGCGCGTTCGTCGTCGTCGGCGCGTTGTTGTCGAACCTGGGTTCGTCCGCATCGATGACGCCGAGGACCGGTCCGCTCGTATTGTTGCGCGCGGCCAGATAGTAGTGATTGTCGCCCGGATTGAACCAGACCTCGTCGCTGCCGCCGACCTGATGGAACGTGGCGACCACATGGCCGGTGCGCAAGCTGATGATCTGCGACTCGTTCGGAAGCGCCACGCCGGTCGAGGTCGCGCCCTGGCAGCCGAGCAGCGCCTGCTCATCGGGACCCAGCGCCATCCCGGCCGCGTCGCAGTCGTGGGTGGCGAACCGGCGCACGATCGCCAGTCTTCGCGGATCGAACACGACGACCTGACCTTCGCCTGTGGCTGGACCGTTGGGCGCGACCTCGGGCAGGTTGAGGTAGAAGAGCCCCGTCTCCGGCGACCACTGCGACTGCTCGATTCCGTTGGTCGCCTCGGGGAATGAGATCTGCTTCAGGATCCTGTGACCCGGCCGCGTGGAAATGAACGTGATGAACGGGGGACTGTCGGCATCGTTGGCGACCAGCAGGACTTGATCGACGGGATCGAACGCCATCTCGTCGGCCCGGGCGTGGCCGTTGGGAATGACGATGGTGTCGACGATCTGCCGCGTGAGCAGGTCGATCACTTTTACCGAGCTCTGAGTGCCATCGGTCGCGTTGACTCCGTCCCCCGCCCAGATCTGACGGTGGTTCACGGTCAGCAATCCGTTGGGACCGGCGGTGTCGTTGCTGCCGTTGAAACCCGCGAAGCCTCCCACGCGGAAGAGGAACTGCCTGCCCACCACGGAAAACACGTCGACGCCGGCATTCGAGCGATCCGCCAGGATGTAGATGCCCAGCGCCTCGTCGACGAAGCTGATGTCGTACCTCAGAAGGGGGGCGCCGGGTACGGCGATCGTCTCTCCGGTGAACGTCACCGACTCATCCGCCAGCACCGCGGCGGCGGCGAGCAGGAAGCCTGCGAACGATGCGACCACCAGCGACCGGTTTCTTCCGTGCACAAGGCGCGCGGCTTCGCGCAATGCAAGCATGACGCCCTCCCTTTCGATGAAATGGGTTCCGCGCGGCGGAGGCGCTCCGGCAGGGGGCGCTACCGTGCCCGCAAGGACGCATCCTCGATCAAAGTTCGTGGGATGGAATCGGACCTGAGTCTGCCAGTATCGGTTCCATTCGATACTGAACTTGGGCCGGTACGCCTTTAGTCGGCATTACCGGCAAGAAATGCGTCGATCAAGTCGAACCGGAATTTCCATCGATCAGGAACCGTCCACGACGGAAGATTGAACGACGAAGCCCTGCCGGAACCGCGTGGAGCTGGTCCGTCTTCGGTCGGAAGCGGATCGATTGTGCAATTGCTTAATCGGATTCGGCTTTTACGTTCATTTGCCCCATCGTGCATTGACTGCGCCCGTGCGCGGAGTTAGCGGCACTGCGGGGGCAGGCTCTCTCCTGCGCGTACTCGATCGCTCTTCATCCGCGGCCTGTCGCCCCAGCTGGATGAAACGAAACGACGGCCCTCGCTGGTGGGCGGCTCTTCGCGAGCGACTCGAATCAGGCGACGCACGCGCACAACGGGCAGAACAACAGCTCCCGCATCGTCACCGTCGATCCGCTCACCGGAAGGGTCACGCCGTTCATCACCTCGCTGCCGACCGGCGACCATCCGACCGAGCAACTCGCCTTCAAGGACGGGTGGATCTACTGGTCGCAGGGGTCGACGACCAACAGCGGCGTCGTCGCCCGAGACAACGGCGGCGGAGAGAACCAGCAGGACATTCCCTGTCAGGACATCGTGCTCAGCCAGAACGTCTTCGACTCGGGTGGCGGAGTGATGACGAGCGGGTATTCCGCCTTCGGCGTGCGACGCCCCGGCGCAACGGTGAAGGCGTTCGAGAGCGCGAGCCACCAAGGCGTCTGCGACGGCGCCATCCTCAGGGCGCCGCTCGCGGCCGCGCATCCGCAGGAGCACATCGAGCCGTTCTCCTGGGGCTACCGGAACGGATATGCCCTCCGGTTCGCGCCGCAGCGGCACGCGCTCCTCGGAGGACTTCTCGTCGGTGAGGACGGCCCCGACGAGCGCGGCGCGCGGCCGTCGAACAACGCGCCGGACAGCCTGCAGCTGGCCCGCCAGAACGCCGATGGCACGCCGGACTACCACGGCTGGCCGGACCGCTTCGGGTTCCTGCCCTCGGACCAGGCGGTGTTTAACCCGATCGGCGGACCCGGCGACGATCTCTGCGTTCCCGACCCGTCGAATCCACCGAGCATGTGCACGCCGGCGAGCCTCGCGTTGATCCTCAAGGAGGATGTCCCCATCCGGGACGTTCTCGCCTTCCCACCCCAGCAGATCGCTTCGCCGCTGGCGATCGACGCCGCCGACTCCTCGTTCACCGCCATCGACTTCGTGCCGGACTCCTTCGCGGCCCCGCCGATGCGGCCCGGCGCCGCGCTGTACGCGCTCGAGGGCGACTTCGGCTTCTCGAAGGGGAACGCCACTTCGCCCGCTCCGGAGGTCGGGCACGAGATCAAGATCATCAACTTCAGCGCGCCGGGCGAGCCGCTGGCGCTGAAGATCCTGCGCTTCGCCCACAACACCACCTTCGAGCAGTCGTTCGTCGACGGCCTGCGCGGGTTCAACCGTCCCACCAACGTGCGGATGGGCCCGGACGGCTGTGCCTGGGTTGTCGATTACGGCGCCGTCCGCGACTTCGGCCAGTCCGATCCGGACGCGAAGTACGTGGGCGCCAACAACGGCCCGCTCGTCCAGATCCCCGGGACCGGAGTGATCTGGAGGATCTGCCGCCAGTAGGCGGCGCGACGCGGCGGGACGGCGTTCGCGCCGTCCCGCTCGCCCCGGACGCGTTGAACGGGTCGCGCGGAGACTGGCTCGGTATCTGACCGGGTCTGTCACCAGCAGCTGTAATCGTACCGGCTGAAGGAGTCGACGACTCTGCCACGGCTCTGCCAACCCAGCGGTCAGATTGGTGGAGCATGCCCGGATCGAACCGGCGACCTCCGCAATGCCATTTTTGCTGCCGTGTCCACGCCGGTCCAACCGCGTTCGACAAGCCGCGTGTCGCCGAGGGGTTTCGGCTCGGGCGTCCGCATCGGGCAGCGCCAGATCGACGCCAGCGGCCGCAGTCGTGTAGCACCGGTGTAGCAACTTTCGCGGCGGTACGCAGAGGCAGCAGCGCATCGCAGGGGTGGTGTCCGCACCGTGACACGCTTTGCGTTATCGGCCCCACGCTTCAGCAGTGCCGCAACTCGACTTCACGGGCTCGTGCTCTCGCTTGGCTGGAGCGCGCTCACCAACCTCCGCGAGGCGCTAGGCGGCAGCGTCCGCCCGCCCGAAGAAGCAGCAGGCGGAGCAGGCGAAGAGCTGACGCAGCGCGCAGTGATCGACATCCGACGTTCGTGTGATGCGTGGCAACGCGGCTGCCGTCCGGCGGCGAGGGGTTGCCATGACATCCAGGATTTGCACGGCGCTTTGCGCCCTGTTTGCAGCTTCGAACCTTCCACTCTCACGCGCCGCCGCGGGACAGGGTAAGAGCGCGGCAGCGAAAGATCGGGTACAGCCGCGGTTCTCCGCCGACGATTGGGCTCTCGGCCCATTTCCATCCGACCTGTTCACGATTCCCGATCGGTCGCAAAACACGGGCCTGCACATCAACCTGAGCACGTCCGGGTGCGAAGTCCTGCCGCCCCTTCCTACGGAATGCGTCGAAAACGTCCTGCTCAACCAGCTCGATGGGTTCCACGTCCTGCCCAGGATGACGATCGCGTTCAGCGGACCGATCGATCTTTCGACCGTGAACAGCTCGAACATCTTCCTCGTCAAGCTCGGGAACACACTCGTGAATGGATCCCCGCCCGATTACGGCGCGCCCGTTCCCGACGACGAAGAAGAGTCGCGGCTCCCGGCCGACGCCGGCTGGGTAGTCGGGATCGACCGAGCCGTTTGGGACCGGGACACGAATACCCTCTACGTGAAGGCCGAAGAGATCCTCGAGCAGCACACGCGCTACGCGCTGATCGTCACCCGCGGCATCCTCGATACCCACGGCGACCGCATCGAGCAATCGAAGGACTTCAAGCGCTTCCGCGGCGACGATGGCAATGAAGGCGCCGTTCTCAGCCCAGCCCGGCTGGCTTACCGACGCGCGCTCCACCTCGCGCTCACCGCGGCGCGCCTTGGGGCAGGTCACCAGCCGGCCGATGTCGCCATCGCGAGCGTCTTTTCGACGATGAGCGTCTCGGCAGTCCTGGAGAAGGTGCGGGCGGACATCGTGGCGGCGCCCCTGCCGGCGCCAGCGGACTTCGCTATCGGACCCCTCCCGCAGGGATGCACAAAGGAGCATGAGCCGTTCCCTGGCTGCGTGCGTGCGCGGGCGGTGTTCGACGTCAACACGATTACGAAACTGATTTCCAATCCGCAAACGAACGCGTTGCAACCTCCGGCCCCGCCGGCCGCCAATGCTCCCAACATCCCCGGGCTGAACACGCTGAAGATCGTGCCGCCACTGCAAGGGGCGACCTCGTGGGTGCGGCAGATTGCATTCGGCAGCTTCGTCTCGCGCGACTACCGCAACAACCGCTTCAGGCCCCCGCTCGCGACGTTCTCGGGCGTGCCGAAGGTGCAGAGGTTCGTCACGCTTTTCTTCACGCTGTTCGTCCCTCAGGGCACGCCGCCCGCCGGCGGATGGCCGATCGTGATCGTCGCGCAGGGCAGCCCGGACACGATGCTCGGCGGGCCATTCAATCAAGCCGCCAAGCTGGCGTCGCACGGGCTCGCGGCCATCGCCATCAACGCGGTGGGGTTCGGTTTCGGCCCTCGAAGTACGATCACGGTAAACACGATGACGGTCCCCGCCGCCGATCTCCTTCCCCGCCCCTGTGACGACAGCCCTCAGGATTGCCAGGCTTGGGGCCGCTCGACCGACGTGGATGGTAACGGCACCATCGCGAACGCCGAAGGCGCCCAGGCGGGCCCGCCGAAGGGGCTCCTGCTCGCCTCGCAATCGATCCTGCAGTCCACCATCGATTACATGCAGCTCGTCCGCGTGATCGAAGCGGGCATCGATATCGACGGGAACGGAACGCCAGACGTCGACGCGTCGCGCATCTACTACGCGGGTTCTTCCAACGGCGCGCTGGTCGGCATCCCGTTGTTCGCCGTCGAACCGCGCGTCAGGGCAGCGGTGTTCACCGGAGTGAGCCCTTGGCCTGGTCTCTGGATGAGCCCGCCGAACCGCGGAACGTTCGGGCCCTATTTCCAGAATCGCCAGATGCTCAATCCCCCAGGAACGCCGCTCGTCACGAGCCTCGGCGGAGTCGCGGTCGGTCCCATACTCTACAACGAGAATCCACCCGTCCCGGGCGCTCCCCCGCTCGTGAACGAGATCGCCGGCGCGCTCCCGATGCAGCAGGTCGAGGAACGAGCGGACTGGCTGTGGAACAGCAACGCGCCAGGCGCATTCGCACCGTACCTGCGCCTCGCGCCGCTCCCCGGAGTCCGGGCCCGGCCGTTCATTATTTTCGAATCGCGCGGCGATCAGAATGCCGTCAATCCGCACACGGCAGAGCTGATCCGGGCGGGCCTGTTCGCCGACCGAGTGACGATGTACCGGCACGACCGGTTTCCGTCGAAGCTGTTGTTCAAGAACCCGCACCCGTTCATCATCCGCACGGATCAGGTCTCTCCGATCATGCAAAACGTAGCGCTGGCCGCGCAGGAGCATCTCGCGAGGTTCTTCAAGTCCGACGGTGCCGACGTCCTCGATCCATGCACGTTGGTGTCCTGCCCCGCGACCGACGGGACCGGCCCGCTGTTCGAAGTGCCGGCGAGCTTCATACCCGACGTAACCTGCCCGCAGAACCTTCCCGGCGGCGGGTCGCGCGGCTGTGCGCCCGAAAAGCTCATGCTCGATCACGGCTTTACCCCATAGCGGCCGCGCCGTCCGCCGCCCGACGAAGGCCGTCTGCGTAGCTGCAGACGGCCAGGGTCAGCTCCGCGTCGGTAGCGGCAGCCCGGCCGCATTCGCGGCCGGAGCCGCTAGCGGCAACGCGCAGCCGACAGCGCGTACCGGCGCGGCTTCCCCTCGATGGCCCAGCCCACCTGCGCGCCGCGAAGGTGCGCGGGTCCAGGCGGTACTCCTTCGCGAGCAGGAATCGCAGCAGGCGGCGCGCGCGCTCCGTCTCGATGGCGAGGGCCTGCGCGAGGAAAACGACGGAGGCGGCGATGAACTTCTCGAGCGAAATGCGGCGCCCGTGCTCGTCCTCGGTCGTGCCGCCGTAGCGAGGTCGGTGCGCCCGAGCGACGCCTCCATCGACGTAAACATCAGCGTGATGCGCGAGATGCGGCCATCCTCGGGTCGAGACGACCAGCTCGCCGAATGAGGCGCGCCAGATCCCGCCGATTCCTTCTGCACTGGGTTGGTGGAGCATGCCGGGATCGAACCGGCGACCTCCGCAACGCCATTGCTTACGGGACGCTCACTTCACTCTATGACGCGAGGGCTCAGAAGAGCTTGGCGACGCTGGATCGTCCTCGAAACTCACCCACCAACTGACCCACCGCTTGTGCGGCGCTAGAACCGAATCTTTGGTGCATATGCAATTACTTGCTCGCCTAAGCCCCAGGGTTGCCACAGCGAGCGACGAGGAGCGCACTCAGCGACCGTCCAGTCCCGGGCAATCCTCGGGCAAGCTCGGCGTGCCGACCGGCTCCTTCGCACAACGCGTAACGCGCGAGGAGTCCGCCAGCAGGACGACGGTGCGACGCCGATGAGCGTCAGGCCCGCCAGCACGCCGGCATCCTTCCTCGGCCACGTGAGCCCAACATACCCGGAATGGGTTTCTGACCCCGACCGCCGGCAGCAGCCCCAATCGACATGCGAAATTCGCCCCCGCGACGCGTGAGCGGGACAGTTCTGCCCCGGTTCACCATCACTAATGTCTCGAAGCTCGCGCGAATCTCCGGCAACATGCCGCCATGACGCGGTCTCTGACGAAAGCGGAAGCGGAGAAGTTCGCAGACGTTCGTGGTGCTGCCGAGCAGGCTCGCTGGTTCGTAACGAACCAGTACGTTGGAGGAGGTGGTGGTGCCGACGTGCTGCTCGCCATGCGCGCATCTGATCTCGATGCGCTTCACAGCGCGTACGCGGCTGTTCCGACAACTTGGGGTGAATCGCTCGCGCAGGTTATCGCGGAGCGCTTTGTATCAGGCCGCGACGTGCTCGCCGCGATCAAGATCCCACGGCTGAGGAGCCCGAGGATCAAGGCCGAGATCCAGGCGATGGAGGAGTGCCCGCACCTCCATTTGGTTCGGCTTCTCGCGAGCGACAAGAGTGACGTGCCGGCATGGTTCGTAATGGAGTACTTTCCGAGAGGAACGCTCGAACAGCACCGGTCGAGCTACCACGGCAAACCTGTCGAGGTCCTCCGGCACCTGCGCGGAATGGTGGAGGCGGTGGCTCTGCTGAACAAGAAGGGCTACTTCCACCGCGATATCAAGCCGAACAATATGTTCCTCGCTGACGATGGAAGGTGGGTGCTCGGTGACCTCGGGATCGTGCTCGATGCCGACGACACAGAGCACACGCCCGAGAGCCAGCAACTTTGGAGTCGAGACTGGATTCCCGATTGGTGCGTAGGGTTCCCGGAGAACTATGATGCCGCAGCCGAGGTCCACATGCTCGCCAAGAGCGCCCTATACCTGATCTCGGGGAAGAAGCCACGCGCGTCACATGTGGACGCCGTGAACTTGGTCGAGATGTTCCCAAAGGCCCAGGGTGCGAGAGACGTGCAGGAACTCCTGCGCGAAGAGATCAAGACGCGCCGAGAGCAGACGGCCAGCAACAGCGCGGACGAGTTCTTGGACAAGATAGATCGGCTCCTCCGTCGGGTATCGTTCCCAACTCGCCCTTCACCGTTGTTTCAGTATCTGCAAGGTCCGATGCCTGGGATCGCAGGTAGCGAGCCGCAGACCGATCTCAGCCGCATCTCCATGTACATTCCCGGTCCCACGACAAGGCTGTTTGGCAGCTTCAAGTTCAAGGCCGACAATAAGCAAGAGACAGGCACATTCCGCTACCGCCTTCACTCGTGGACCGAATCGGCTCTCGGGAAACCGCTGGCGGAGAGCGATCCATTGCGCGTCGAGAATCCGCCAAGAGAAGGCGCGTGGTCGATGGAGATTTCGATGCGTGTCAGCACCGAGCTTGAGCCCGCCTGGTACATTCTTTCGTTGGACACGTCGTCTCTCGGAGCCGTACGGCTCGTCAGCGCGATGGTCTACGGATGACCGGCTTCTCGCCGGCGCTCAGAAACCGCCGCTTCTCCGGGTCCTGCTTCCACGTTGGCGCGGCGGATTGCTCCTGGCGAACTCTTTGAGCGCACCATCCGCGCCCGAAAAGATAGAGTCAGCAAGATGGAGGGGCGAACGTTCCTCGATAAGTGGGTTGACTGGCCGGGATTTGTCGGCCTGCTTGCGCTGGGCTTCGTACCCGAGGTTCTTCCACTCGCCTTCGGTACTGGCGAGAGGGCAACAGGAGACTGGGGATTCTTGTACGTGACTTGCCATTTCGTCCTTCTACCCGCGGCGTCCCTGTTCTTGATTGTCGGGGGAGCAGTGCAACTTGCGCGAGGACCCGCCGGGCGCCGCCGTCGAGCAGTCTTGCCCATGGCCGTGGCGGTTGCGCTCCTGGTAGGGCTCGCGCTCTTCCCGCTGCCCTGGTCTAGATTGTAGGTCCTACCGGCCCGTTTATCCTGAGCGCCGCCCTGTACCGGCGCAACGTCGATGCCGGCACGCCATATCGCTTCCACACGTCCTGTCGTAGCTGGCGCCCTGGTCGAGCTCTTCAAAGCCGCCTTGACCAGTGGGAGTGCTTCCGGGGACGGCCTCCAACACGTCCTTGCGCGCGCGTCCGAGCCAGCCCCGCCTTCGTCGGCTCGATCAGCCTATCGCGCTCCATGGGCGCCACGACACGCTCGCGGTACGGCGACCTCGGGTAGAGTCCACGCACCCCATGCCACCATTTCCTCGCGCCCTCCCGATGGTCGCCGCCGCACTTTCGATTGCCGCTTGCGCGGCCGCATCGAGTCGGACGTGGCCTGGATCGCAGCCGGTGAGGATCACGGATCCGACGCGGCGGATTCAGTTCCGTGGCTTCTCGGTGCTGCCGCCGACTGGTCCTGGCTGGTTCGCCATGCCGCCGGTTCCGGCAGATCCGGCACCGATCTACCTCGTCGCGCGATTCGCAAAAGTGGTCGATCACGCTGATACACCCGACGTTCACACGACTGAAGCCGAGGTTCACATTTGGGACGTGGGGTGGAGAATGTTTGCCGGCGCGGACGACTTCCTGCAATTCGAGAAGGAGCAGGCGGAACGCTTGGCCGACTCGTACGTAGACGGGCGTCACCGGGTGCTGGCGAAGAGCACGATGCTCGACACGATTCTCGGCGCTCAGTGCGTGAAATACGAATTCGGCGTCGAGAACATCGTCCCCGACGCGCCCGGAAAGTCGGTTACGCTGGAGGTGCGCGGATATCGCTGCTTGCACCCGCGCTGGCCGCAATACCTCATCGACGTGAGCTACAGCGAGCGGTACGTCGCCGGCGAGCATGCGTTTCATCTCGACAGTAGCGAGGTAGCGCCGTTCCTGAAAAGCCTCAGCTTCACGGACGACCGCCCGCTCTTCGTCACCGATTCCAGTCGATAGAAGCAGGCGTCGTTGCTCCTGGTGCAAGCATCGGGGTCCTTCGGAGATGTTAGCTGTAACACCGGGTTCCCGCCGTTACACAGCACACCGCGCTGGCGTGACACGAAGTTGCTATTCCGTGCAGAATCATCGCTGCGTCGATGAAACCCTTGCTACCCCTTCTCATTCTTCTCGCCGTGACGCATGAAGCAGGACAGAGCTTCTTGGGAATCGGTTTGGAGGATGGCGAGGGCTGCGTCAGGGCGCTCCTCGTTCTCCCTGATGGACCCGCCGCCCAGGCCGGTCTGAGGCAGGGGGAATGTGTCACACACGTCGGCGCCGAGAAGGTGTCGCGCATCGACGAGATGCAGGACGCGGTCGCTGCGTCGCGACCGGGCGTTGCGACGACGCTCTCGCTCGCAGACGGCAGAACGCTGACGGTCGTACCAGTGGCACGCTCGAACATTCTCGAAAGCCAATTGTGCCGCTACCGCGCGAAGGTGCGGCCACGTATATTCGTGACGTTGCTCGAAGGCGAGGGCGGTGGCGACACGTTGGATGGCCACTACTCTATCGGCGATCTCCGCAAGCGGTTCGGGGCGAAAGGACACGCCCAAATCATTTTTGGGAGTAGTTGTAGCGATGGTCCTACCGAGTTCCGAGTGGAGTCGCAGCTGAGCGAGGACATGGGCGTTCCAGATGGCGCGACGGTGCAGTTTGGGTACGACGCGCCCGGACCCCGCCACTACATCTTCTATCCTTCCGACCGTTCATCGGACGGAGGCATCGGAAGACTCGACATGGGTTGGAGTTGCAGGCAGGGCGACGGAGGAACGGCCGCGTGGCTTCCTGATGGCGGGCAGCCGTGTCCTGTCTTGACAGTTCCCGACGAGTAGCCGCACGTCTCCGCAGCCAAGCTCGCGGTCGAGCACTGCGCGGCGGAGCCTGAGCTTTCCTCGTTCAGAGATCAGTTCAGTGTGCGCGTTTTCCAGGAGTATCTCTAGGCGCGTTGTGTCCAAACTGATCCACTAACTGACCCACTGGCACGATCAGCGACTCGCGCGACAAAGGGTTTTCTAGAGTGGTGGAGCATGCCGGGATCGAACCGGCGACCTCGGCAATGCCATCTTGGAAGGCATGGGGTGTGACGGGGCGATCCGCGTCCCATCTCGCCCCACCAAATCTGCCGGAAGAACATCGTCATCACTCTCAAATTCGCGCCTGATTGACGCAGGATGGCCAGGGCGGTCCGCACCCCGCGAAGTCGCAACTTTTTTTAGCCAGGCTTTAGCCACGAGCCGCTATCATGCCGCCGCGCCTCGACGTGCGCGGAGGGTGATGGGCAGCATCGTCGGTCGGAAGCGGACCGAGGGCGGCAAGGTTCGCCGTTACATCGTCTTCAAGGTCTCGACGGGCGGCAGAAGTGGGTCGCTTGTCCGAACGGCACGACGATGGGGCAGGCGAAGATCCAACTGGCGGCCGCGGAGACCAATGTCGCGAACGGCAAGGTCGGCATCGCGGCGAAGCCGACCGGCGAAACGATCAGAGCGAAGCGGATCACGCTAAGCGCGCTCATCGACCGCTTCTGCGCCGAGTACACGAACCCTCAGGCGAAGGACATCGACGCCTACCGATACGGTGCGCGCTCCGCGCTCACTACGCACGTCGAGGCGCATCGGATCGCATCGACGGCGGCGAGTGGCTGAAGAGCGGCGGTGAGTTCACCGACGCGACCGACTAGGACCGCGAAAATCTGAAAGAGCTCTTCCGCTCCATGCGTGGCAAGGAGCGTTAGCGCGCGAGGTCGCGGCGGAGGTTCACTGGAGGAAGCCGGTCCACCAGCTGAACCCGCAGACCCTGCCGCCGCCGGCCCCCGTGGACCGCTCGTCCAGCTTCTCGATCACCGTCCCGTCGTAGCCGACCGTCAACGAGGCGGTGCAAAAGCCGTTAAAGGCGTTCTGCTCGCCCGGGAATACCGCGGTGCCACAGGTCTTTCCCGAGGGCGCGACGACTTCGATCGTGGCCTGGCACGCGCCGCCCGATGTCGGGGGCGGGGGCGAAATCACCGCGTAGGCCCGGCCGCCCCGCGCCATGTGCAGCGTCGTGGAGGCGCGCGCCTCGAGCCAGCTCGGGGGCGGCTGGCCCGGACCGAACGCGTCGAACTGCCGTATCCATGCGCCGTCGCTCCGGCGCAAGAACAGGCCGCTCTCGACGCGGGGCGTGAGCAGGAGAGCTCCTCGCGGCGAATCTCCAATGTCGGCAGCCTCGAATACGCTCCCCGCGCGCCCGGAATGGTCCAGCCAGATCCCCGCGAGCTTGCCGCTCCCGTAGCGGCTGGAGCCGTCCACCAGCGCAAGCGTGTTCCCCTGCCGATCGACGCCGACCGCGACGATCGCGTCGGACGAGGGGAGTTCGGTTCGCCAGCGGAGCCGGGCGCCATCGTCGTACGCGGCGATGGCTCGCGTAGGCGACGAATCGCGCGGCACCGAGGAGACGACGACTCCGCCCAATGGATCGATCGCCACGAGCACAAATACCGCATTGATCGTTCTCGTGCTGCCCACGACTGATCCTGTGCCGTCGATCGCTACCACCTCACTACCCGTATCGGGGTCCCAGTTTCTCAGCTCGAAGCCGGCGAGCTGCTCGGTAAGAAACGTGAACGCCGGATCGCCTGGGCTCCGCTGGTCCGGTCCGGAGTACGTGCCCCGGCTGTTACCGGACGAGTCGAACAGAAACACGCTACTGCGGCGTGGAATCACATCAAACCGGCTGTCGACGATCAGCGCGACGACGCCGAACCCATCGCTCGATCCCGTCCGACATATCTCGAATCGACCAGCACTGAGCCCCACCGATGCCGATGGCGCCCCTACGGCGGCCGGTGAGAGCCCCGCGCATTCGTCTGGTGAGCCGCCGCCGCCGCCACCTCCCGCATCCGGCTCGCCGCCCCCACCCCCGCCGCCACCTCCGGCATCCGGCTCGCCGCCCCCACCTCCGCCGCCACCTCCGGCATCCGGCTGGTCGCCTCCACCCCCACCGCCACCTCCGGCATCCGGGGCGCCTCCGCCCCCACCGCCCCCGCCGGCGCCGCCACCATCTACTGCGGGACCGACAGACGGCGAGCCGGAATGGCTCGAGCCGCACCGCAAGGCTCCGACGAAGAGGGCTGGCATCAACGCTGCGAGCGCGAGCTGGATTCGGCGCATGGGCGCCTCCGACGCGGGTCGAAGGCAATCTGGACACGGCGTGCGGGCCCTTGCAACCGTCGCGGCGCTTGCGGAGAGCGGGCGCTCGGACGAGGGCGCGTTTGAAAGGCGGTCGCGCCTAGAACACGTATCGGATACGCGGGAGCAGTGCGAGCGAGGCGAGTGGTGAAGGACAGATAAGGTCCGTTTGGTCGCCTTGGTCGCGCCTGGGTGGATTGGTTCTGATCGCCGCATTGTCACTGCTCGCAGGGCAGGCACGTCGACGGACCCAAGATCGTTTACAAGCTCGCCTACAGAGACATCGAGGGCGGCTCCGTGCTGCAATCGCACATCCATTTCGGGCAGCCATCGGTCAACGGCGGAATCGCCGCGTTCCTCTGCACCAATCTGGGCAATGGGCCCGCTGGGACTCCGGTCTGCCCGCAGCCGGCGCCTGGGAAGTCGGCCACTGTCGAAGGCACCATCCGCGCCATGAACGTCGTCGGTCCCACGGCTCAAGGAATCGAGCCAGGGCAATTCGCAGAATTGGTCAACGCCATCCGCGGAGGGGTCACGTACGTGAACCTCCACTCCACCCGGTGGCCCAATGGAGAGATCAGAGGGCTCCTCCGCGACGAGAGCACGAGGGGCACGACAAGTAGTGCCGGTGCTGTCGTGCCGTGCCTCAGCGCGCGGGAGCAGCCTCTAGCGCCAGGACTGTGGGCTGCGCCCCGGCCGGAGCGGGCCGTGGCGCAGCCAGGCTGAAGCGCTTCTCGACCGCCGCGAACAGCACGGCGGAGCTGACGAGCGTCACCGCGAACGCGATCGGGACGAACACCCAATGCCCAGCGCTGCCGGGATTCCAGCCGGGGCGCGCGCGGGCGATCGCGAGCGCGAGACCCTTCAGGGCGAGGCTGTGCATCAGGTAGTACGAGTAGCTCATGTTCCCGAGCCAGCGCAGGGGAGCCACGGAGAACAACCCGCGCAGCGGCCCGGACGCGCGGAACACCACCAGGGTCACGACGAAGAGCGCGACGAACAGCCAGATCGCGCAAGCGATGTACCGCCCCGCGACCGACGTGGGAAGGCCTAGCACCTGGCCAGTGACGACGACGAACGCGATGGGCAGGAACGCCGCCAGCGCGCCCGCGCCGATCCACTGCGCGCCGGCTCGCGACAGGAGCCGGGCGAAGCGCTCGGAGTGGCAGGCTTCGTACACGAAGATGCCAGAGACGAAGAGGATGAGCTGGACGTGCCTCGCGCCGAGGAAGCAGGCGACGACGTAACCGGCCGCGAGACCCCCGAACGCCAGCACACGGGTGCGCGGCTGCCACCGGCGCATTCCGAAAACGCCGACCAGCAGGGGGAGCATCGCGTAGTAGAAGATCTCGTAACTGAGCGACCACGACACCGTGATCAGCGGCGTCACGTCGAACAGGATCGGCAGCAACAGCGCGTTCTCGATCACGTAGACCAGCGCGGCGCCACGACCTACCGGCAGCCTGCTCTCGCCCGGGGCGAAGATCGACAAGGCGACGTAGACGGCGAGCATCACCAGGAACGTGGGATGGATCCGGCGCACGCGGCGGCGCATGAAGCTCGCGTACCCGCCGCGGTTCTCGCGCATCTTGATGACCGCGCCGTAGATCAGGTAGCCGCTCAGCACGAAGAACAGATCGACGCCCGTGTGGCCGACGGTCGCGAGGAACGTCGCCGCCTTCGCCGAGGCGGTGCCTGGCGCGACCCACCCGCCAAACAGCCCTTCGTAGTGCACGAAGAACACCAGCGCGACCGCCAGCCCGCGGAGCCCCTCCATGGAACGGATGCGGTCCCGAGTGCCCTCGAACTCGAAGAAGCGCCCCAGGCGCTCCCGCCATCTCTTCACCGCGGCCCTCCCCCCCATGGACGCGGGGCCGGGCGACGTCGCGTCTCCGGCCTCGATCAGGAAATTAAATTAAGCGCTCGTGCACCCGGCGGAAGTGAGGCGAGCAGGACCCTGGCTGGCTCTTGTCGAGCACCGGCGAGCGACCGCCAGGACGGCAGCTGATCCCAGGCAGGCGTCTGCTCCATCGCCTGCAGCGTGCCGCATCGTGAGCGCCCTCGCGACGAGCGGTACGGAGCGGTTGACCTCTTGCCACTCGGTGATCGACCTCGGTGAGGGTTGACGCGCGCTCTTCGGAGTGAGCGAGCAGAACGAGCTTTGCCTTCCAGCGGTCTGGATACTTCTGCGCGTAGAGCGTGCGATTGCCCCCTCGCACCATGAACGATGCGTACCGGGTCAGTCTCGCGAATGCCCAGGCGCGCGCGTTTTCGGCGCTCCTCGGGAGCGACCCAAAGCCCATTTCATCGTCGACGATGGCGTCCGGCGAAAGTCGTCGCTTCTCCACGCGACTCCTCCCCACGTTGAGCTCCTCCCACGAAGGGAGGTCAGCCGGCCGCGTGCGACGCAATCCATGCGAAGGGAGCATGTGTCGCGGCTCTGCCGTGTGCATCTGAACTGCATGCTAATAGTACATACAATCGTATTCGAGGGAGCTCAATGTCCAAGACGCCGACGGAGGAGCTCGAGGTCGTAACCATGAGGCTTCCTTCGCCTCTACTCGACCGCGCCCGCAAGGACAGCGAGGAACGCGGCCGTCCCTTCGCGCATTCGATCCGGGCCGCCCTGGAGATCTTCTTCTTCCACAATGTCGCGCGCGAGATGGCGCAGACGATGACCGACGACATGAAGGAGCTCGGGCTCAACCGCGAGGACTACTTCCGATCGCTGCTCGACGCACGGTACCGGCAGCTGATCGCGACACAGGCGCTGGCCGTAGCGAAGAAGGGACCAGCTAAGCGCGGCTGAGCTGGAGGCTGCGGTGGACGTACAAGAGCGCAGGCGAACGGAGACGCTCTGTCGCGCCCGTCCCCATGACGACTCTCGCGGCCGCGGTCGCCGAGCTCATGAAGGGGGCCGGCGGGCGGAACGCGAGAACTGAGCGCACCGCCGGCGCCGAGGAAGCCGGACGGCTTCTCAAGACGCCGCCGTCTTTGCTGTCGGGGACGTCGGCCGGCGCCGGGGCGAGCTTTCCGGCTCGCGTGGCACAGCTGAAAGCGCCGGTCCTGCCGTAAACCGCGCCGACCGAGCCGGTAAGAATCTCGCGGCGGCATTTGGCGATCTCGTCCGCGGCGTCATCCGCGAGGAGTTGTACGCCGCCTTCGCCGATCATCGAGCCGAGCTGCGTTCTCGTCAGAGCACGAGATTGATGCCGCTCGCACAAGCGGCTCAGCGGCTCGGTCTCACGCCGAAGGCTCTTCGTTCCCGCATCGAGCGCGGTTCAGTCGCCGGCGCCGTGCGTATCGGCGGCCGGTGGCACGTCGCGATTGGCGCTGCCGGTCCGAACGAAAGAAGTTCGTTAGCCAGGCTTTAGCCGGCCCGCTGCATAGATCCACTCAAGCGATACGCTCGCAACCAGAACCAGCTGTTATCCGGAGCTTTTGTTGGTGGAGCATGCCGGGATCGAACCGGCGACCTCCGCAATGCCATTGCGGCGCTCTCCCAGCTGAGCTAATGCCCCG